>Ga0073904_10003814_pt1 | contig 11311 bp, 15 predicted proteins | sample KloWWTrecipitate_FD_66668 | JGI IMG/M metagenome (GOLD analysis project Ga0073904, IMG submission 66668) | Active sludge microbial communities from Klosterneuburg, Austria, studying microevolution and ecology of nitrifiers - Klosterneuburg... | ecosystem: Engineered > WWTP > Aerobic digester >... | reverse complement strand
CGACATCCGGTGGGCCACGAATTCCTCCCCGCGAGGATCCACGCGCCCCGACGGAGGCGCCCCTGGCCAGTGTAGCGTAGGTCGTTGGGCCACCGGCAACCCCGCGGGCGTTGGGTTACATTACCCATGTGGGGGGTGTGGGATCACCCGAAGCGGGTATAGACCCCCGGATGGCGGGGCCGCGAAAGTGCGGGACGACGAGCGGTGGGCGGCGCGCGAGCGCCGTCTTGCCGCCGATGACACAGCCAGGAGGCGAAATGGACTTCAACAAGGAGCTGGACGCGCGCGGGCTCAACTGCCCGTTGCCGATTCTGAAGACGAAGAAGGCCCTGGGCGAGCTGAGCGCCGGCCAGGTGCTGAAGGTTGTCTCGACGGACGCGGGTTCCGTGAAGGACATGGAGGCGTTCGCCAAGCAGACCGGCAACGAGCTCCTCGGCTCCCAGGCCGAGGGCAAGGAGTACGTGTTCTTTCTCAAGAAGAAATAGGGGCGCGCCATGAGCGGAAAGAAAATGGCGTTGATCGCCACCAAGGGGACGCTGGACATGGCGTACCCGCCCTTCATCCTCGCCTCGACGGCGGCGGCGCTGGACTACGAAGTCCAGATCTTCTTCACGTTCTACGGCCTCACGCTCCTGCGCAAGGACCTGTCGGGCGTGAAGATCAGCCCGCTCGCCAACCCGGCCATGCCGATGCCCGTGCCCATGCCCGTGCTCGTCGCGGCGCTGCCGGGCATGGAATCGATGGCCACGATGATGATGAAGCAGAAGATCAAGAAGAAGGGCGTGGCCTCCATCGAGGAGCTGCGCACGGCCTGCCTGGAATCCGGGGTGAAGTTCATCGGCTGCGAGATGACCGTCGATCTGTTCGATTTCCGGCGCGAGGACTTCATCGAGGGCATCGAATACGGCGGCGCATCCACCTTCTTCGAATTCGCCGGCAACACCGACATCTGCCTTTTTGTCTGACGTCTCGCCACACCACGATTCCCTTCCACGAACGGAGGTTACTGGACCATGAAGAAGATCTCGACCGCGGTTCGCTGCGCCCTGGCCACGATGGCCTGCGCAGTGCCCTTCGCGGCCATCGCGACAGACGGCTATTTCTCCCACGGCTACGGCATGAAGGGCAAGGGAATGGCCGGCGCCACGACCGCCATGGCCGCGGATGCATTCGGCGGCGCGAACAATCCCGCGAGCATGGTCTGGGCCGGCAGCCGGCTTGATCTCGGCGTCGATCTCTTCAGCCCGCGCCGAAAGGTGAAGCGGGAGGGAAGCGGCGGGGGAGGGCTCGATTTTTCCGTGGACAGCGACAGCACGCTCTTCGCGATCCCGGAAATCGGCTACAACACGATGTACTCGCCCAATGTCTCGCTCGGGGTGAGCGTCTACGGCAACGGCGGGATGAACACCGACTTCGAGGGCGGGCAGCTCAATTGCACGTCCTTCGGCGGGCCTCCCTCGGCCAATGGCCTGTGCGGCGTGGGCCGGCTGGGCGTGAACCTGGAGCAGCTCATCATCGCGCCCACCGTCGCCTGGAAGTTCGCACCCAACCATTCGGTGGGCATCGCGCCCCTCTTCGGCTACCAGAAGTTCCGGTTGCAGGGCGCGCACCTCTTCACGCAGCTCTCGCAGGCGCCCGGTGAGGTCACGAACCGCGACCACGACAATGCCACCGGCTTCGGCGTTCGCATCGGCTACATGGGGCGCATCAGCTCCGCGGTGACCGTGGGCGCGTCCTACGCCTCGAAGATGCGCATGGGCGAATTCGACAAGTACAAGGGTCTTTTCGCCGAGAACGGGGGGTTCGACCTTCCCGAGCACTACACCCTGGGCATCGCGCTTCGGCCCATGGACGGCTGGCTCGTCGCTCTCGACTACAAGAAGATCAAGTACGGCAGCATCGCCTCGATCGCGAACCCCAGCACGAACCAGGCCCCCCTGGGATCGTCCGGCGGCCCCGGGTTCGGCTGGCAGGACGTGGACGTGTTCAAGGTGGGGGTGGAGTACCAGGCGTCGCCGGCGCTCGCGCTGCGTGCCGGATTCGGGCGCACGGACAACCCGATCCAGTCGCGGGACGTGTCGTTCAACATCCTCGCCCCGGGCGTCGTGCAGGATCACTACACGCTGGGATTCACCTACGCGATCGACAACTCCTCGGAGATCACGGGCGCCTACATGCACGCCAAGCGCAACGCCGTCACCGGTTTCTCGTTCTTCAACGCGTTCGCGCCGGGCATGGGCGGCGTGGAGACGATCGAGATGTACCAGAACTCGCTCGGCATCGCCTGGGGCAAGCGCTGGTAGCCTGAGAAGGTAAGGAAGAAGGGATCAGATGAAGGGGACGCTTCCCTTTGTGGGGCACTTTGCTCCACAAAGGGAAGCGTCCCCTTCTTCCTTCAAGGGGAAGCGTCCCCTTCATCTTTCCACGCGCCGGCGGTGCCGGTGACGCGCTCGACATAGCGGGCGCGATAGAGGAGCCGCTCGCGTCCGGGGGCGTTCTCGAAGGCGCTTCGTTCGTGCAGGACGTTGTTGCACACGAGCCCCATGCCCGGCACGAGCCGGGTGCGCAGCACGCACTCGGCGTCGCCATCCAGGATCTCCAGCAGTCGCGCCGCCGCCGCCCGGGTTGACTCGTCGTCCTTCCAGGTCACGCTTCGCGTCCGGGCGGTGTAGCGCATGTGCAGGTCGCCCGTTCCGGGCTCGACGGAGAAAACCGGTCCGACAGCCTCGGGCCGAGCCACGCCATCGTCGTCGGTTCGCGCCGGAATCGTCAGGGCGTCCGGTTGCATCAGCGCCCGAACGTGGGCGGGGTCGTCCTCGCGCAGCAGGATGAACGCGAGTTCGTGGTCCAGGAGCGCCGTATCGCCCCCGGAAACGGCATCCCGGACGCAGTGCAGCAGCATCGCGCGGATGCGAAGCCGCGCCGGGTTGTAGTAGCCGTCGGTATGCCAGCGGATTCGGTGCGTGGTGTACGGAATGAACCCCGCCTTCGCCTTGGCGTCGGTCACCGCGATGCGGGTGATGCCGTCCTCGTCGGCCAGGAAGTTGGTGTCGAGCGTGGCGAGCCCGAGCTGTGCGCCGAGGCGCCGGGGAACGTCCTTGTCCTCGTCGACGACGCGGCTCCCGTAGAGCGCCATGTTGTCGCGCCGGCAGCGCCGGACCAGTTCCGCCTTCTCCGTCGCGGAAAGGGCTCTGGGATCGCGAACCTCGACCACGAGATCGCCCGGCGCCCGGGCGCGCGAGGCCAGCTTGCGATCGCGCCAGCGGGCGTAGGCCGCGTCGCCTCCCGCCACGAAAGGGGACTGGGGAGCAGGGACGTTCATGGCATGGTCGGGGACCGCCGGCTCACTCACCCGTCGCGGCCGCGCGGCGCGGCCGTCGGGGCGTGTCGTCGAAGAGCCCCTTCACGCTCTTCGCCACCGTCGCCGCGGCCTCGGGGCCCTCGATCGCGATCACCTGGTCCCAGGTCCAGCGCCGGTCCTTCTCGGGCATGAGCTCGGAGACGAGCGTGGCGAAATAGCGCAGGAAGGCGAAATCCGGGCCTTCGGGGCCGAAATCGAAGTCCGCGTACTCGGCGTTGCGTCGGTTCACGAGGTCCACGAAGCGCGACTTGATCGCGGCAGGCAGTTCCGCCTCCAGCAGCCGCGATCGATTCTCGGCCAGCTCGTCGCCGGTGCGGTTGACGAGGGTGGTCATGAAGGCGGCCCGGCCGGCCTCGTCGTAACGCGGGTAGGCGAGGCGCCAGGCGACCTGGATCGCGAACACCGTTGCCTCGGCGAGAAAATCGAAATACCGCGGCCCCGGGTCGATGTCGAAGTCGGCCCGTCGCATGCTCTTCAGCATGTTCTGGGCGACTCTCCAGGTGATGAAGGCGAGCGCCGCGGCCATCTCCTGCGGCGTTTTTGGGCGCCCGGGACGAAACCAGGTGCTCTTGACCCGGATCGGCGTTCGGCTGGACGTGCTCAAGGCTTGCGCAGGTAGAACTCGAAGGCGCCGCCCCCCGCCCCCGCCGTGCTCACGATCTCGATCCTCGTGGCCTCGGCCCAGCCCGCGATGTCGTCCCGGACGCCGGGGCAATCGCTCACGAGCTTGAGGACTTCGCCGGGCCGCATGCCCTTCAGGAGCTGCCTCGCCTCGACGATGGGCCCGGGACAGGAAACGCCGCGAAGATCGAGACGGACGTGGGCGGCAACGGTGCCGGACCGGCCCTTTCGGACGTGGTACCCGGTGGCGCCGTGCTCCCGGGGCTCCGTATGGATGACCTCGTTGCCCGTCTGCTTCGCCCAGGCGAAGAGGTCGTCGCGCGTCCCGGGACAGTCCGACAGGAGCAGCAGCACCTGGCCATCGCGAAGCCCCTCCAGGATCTCGCGCGCGCCGAGGATCGGGCCGGGGCAGGTGAGCCCGGTCAGGTCGACCATGGCGGCCGGTTCGCCCGGCACCTTTGCGTTCATGGGATCGCTTCTCCTTGTCAGGGCGCGCGGCCTATTCGGCCGCGACGATGGTCTTGTGGGGAACGAGCAGGCCGCAGCCCACCGGCTGGCCGCGCCCCAGCCCGGCGCGCTGCAGCAGGAGCGAGTCGGCCGCGCGAAGGTCGTGGACGGCCACCGGGAAAGCGCTGAACCGGCCTTCCTCGAAGCCGATCTCGACGCGCCGGCCGCAGATCAGCCGGCCGCGCACGCCGAGCGCCACCAGCTCCTGCTCGATCTCCTCGAGGAATCGTGCCTCGTCGGCCTCTCCCGTGCTCACGCGCGGCGAGTAGAGGGTCGCGGCCGCCTGGTGCTTGCGGAACGTGCCTTCGCCGACGGTGAGCCGCACGCCATCCAGGTCCAGCGACTCGCGCTCGAGGGCGCTCGCGGAGCAGACGCGGTCGCGCGGCAGCCGGATCACGATTTTCGAGCGGTGGGTGATCATGATCGCGCCGTCGTCCGTCCGCGGGCCGCGCATCGGCAGGATGCCGGCGCGGGGAGTCTTGCGGATCCACGGGACGATGCGGGAGATTTCGCGGTACAGGGGCCATTCGTGGTCGCTCGGCAGGTTCCCGCCGGACACGCCGAAGACCACGTCCACCATCTCCGGCAACTCGGCCACTGCGGGACCGCAGCCCGCGCCGAGAGAGTTGGGTGCGGCGCTCACTGCGATCCCCGGGGATGCGACCGTCCCCAGGCCTGGAGGGCTTCGCCCCAGGTCGCCGCCGTCGCGGGGTCGATGTCGAACACGGTGAAGCGCTTGCCTTCGCGGATGCGCACGCGAAGCAGGCTCATGCCGCCCGCCTCGTAGTCGATCTGGTGCATCTCGATCTGCTGGCCGCCGAGCGGGACGGTGAGCCGGGTGACGGGGTCGGGGCGATCCATGGTCGGGGCCTGGTGGGCGGGGAGGGATGCGGCGCCGGACAGGGCGTCGCGATCGGCTACTTTACGCTCCCGGGGCCACCCGTCGTCTATTCCCCGGGCGAAGGACGGACGGCATAACCCATTCGGGTAGTCTTCATACTCCCCATCGGGGAACACCCTCCACCGTCGGAGGGATGGCGAAACCCCGGGGGGCACCGTAGGATCCTTCGAACCTGGGAGGGTGTGCCCCGCCCCGGAGCCGTTGAATCCGAACGACACACGAGGAGGCTGCTATGGCAAAGAAAATGCACCCGACGCCGTTGCTCGACGAGCTCGAATCCGGTCCGTGGCCCAGCTTCGTGACGGGCCTGAAGCGCCTGGCCAAGGACAACGACATGATGGTCGACCTCATGGGGCAGCTCGAGGCGTCCTACCGGACCAAGAAAGGGTACTGGAAGGGCGGAACCGTGAGCATTTTCGGCTACGGCGGGGGCATCATCCCGCGCTTCACCGAGCTGAAGGATGACTCCGGCAAGCCGCAGTTCCCCGACGCCGCCGAGTTCCACACGCTTCGCGTGATGCCGCCTCCCGGCATGCACTACGACACCACCATCCTCAGGAAGCTCTGCGACACCTGGGAGCGCCACGCTTCCGGGCTCATCGCCTTCCACGGCCAGAGCGGCGACATCATGTTCCAGGGCGTGCGCTCGGACAAGGTGCAGGACGCCTTCGACGAGATCAATGAACTGGGCTTCGACCTGGGCGGCGCGGGCCCGGCCGTGCGCACCTCGATGTCCTGCGTCGGCGCCTCGCGTTGCGAGCAGTCCTGCTACGACGAGGGTGCCGCGCACCGCACGGTCCTCAACAACTTCCTGGACGACATCCACCGCCCGTCGCTGCCGTACAAGTTCAAGTTCAAGTTCTCCGGCTGCCCGAACGACTGCATGAACTCCATCCAGCGCTCGGACATGGCGGTGATCGGCACGTGGCGCGACAACATCCGCACCGACGAGAAGCTCGCGCGCGCCTATTTCGCGAAGCAGGGCCTGACCAACCTCGTGAACGACGTGGTGAGCCGCTGCCCGACGAAGGCGATCCAGCTGGTCGACGCCGACAAGATGCCGAAAGGCCCGACGATTTCGGCGGTGAAGGTCTCCGACACCCAGGCGATCGCGATCGAGAACCGCGACTGCGTGCGCTGCATGCACTGCATCAACGTGATCACCGGCGGCCTCGCCCCCGGCAAGGACAAGGGTGCGACGATCCTCGTGGGCGGCAAGCGCACCCTGAAGATCGGCGACCTGATGGGCACCGTGGTGGTGCCGTTCATGAAGCTCGAGACCGACGAGGACCGCGAGAAGCTGGTCGAGCTGGGCCGGACGATCGTCGATTTCTTCGCCGAGAACGCCCTGGAGCACGAGCGCATCGGCGAGACGATCGAGCGCATCGGCCTGGTGAACTTCATCGAGGGCGTGGGCCTCGAGTTCGACGCGAACATGGTTTCCACGCCCCGCACGAATCCCTACGTCCGCGCCGACGGCTGGGACGACGAGGTCGCGAAGATCAAGGCGAAGCAGCAAGCCGCCTGAGCCCGCGCCCCGAACCCGCCAACGACCGAACTTCCGGAGTCCACGACATGGCAACCGCTACCGCCACCCCGCGCCGCGCGATCGAGTCGGGCGTGCCCGACAACAAGCAGTACATGCACCCGACGCTGCTCAAGAACTACGGCAACTGGAAGTACCACGACCGGCCGCGGCCGGGCGTGCTGCACCACGTCTCCCACTCGGGCGACGAGGTGTGGAGCGTTCGCGCCGGCACGCAGCGCCAGATGGACGTCCACACCATCAGGAAGCTCTGCGACCTGGCCGACCAGTTCGCCGAGGGACACGTGCGCTTCACCATCCGCTCGAACATCGAGTTCATGGTGGCCGACGAGAAGAAGGTCGCCCCGCTCATCGAGGCGCTCACGAAGAACGGCTTCCCGGTCGGCGGCACGGGCAACTCGGTCACGATGATCGCGCATACCCAGGGGTGGCTGCACTGCGACATCCCCGGCACCGACGCCTCCGGCGCGGTGAAGGCGCTCATGGACGACCTGCACCACGAGTTCATCCGCGAGGACATGCCCAATCGCGTGCACATGTCGACCTCGTGCTGCGAGATCAACTGCGGCGGGCAGGCGGACATCGCGATCATCATCCAGCACACGAAGCCGCCCAAGATCAACCACGATCTCGTGGCGAACGTGTGCGAGCGCCCCGCCGTGGTGGCCCGCTGCCCCGTGGCCGCCATCCGCCCGGCGCTCGTGAACGGCAAGCCCTCGCTGGAGGTCGACGAGAAGAAGTGCATCTGCTGCGGCGCCTGCTACCCGCCTTGCCCGCCGATGCAGATCAACGATCCGGAGTTCTCCAAGTTCGCCATCTGGGTCGGCGGCAAGAACTCGAATGCCCGCGGCAAGCCCACCTTCATGAAGATGGTGGCCTCGGGGATTCCCAACAATCCCCCGCGCTGGCCGGAGGTGTCCGAGATCGTGAAGAAGATCCTCTACACCTACAAGGACGATGCGCGCCCCTGGGAGCGTCTCTCGGATTGGGTCGAGCGCATCGGCTGGCCGCGCTTCTTCGAAAAGACCGGGCTGCCGTTCACGAAATACCTGATCGACGACTGGCGTGGCGCGCGTTCCAGCCTCAATGCCTCGGCGCACATCCGCTTCTAGAAAGGGCGCTCATGACACGGCGAATGTTTTGCTCCGGGGCGGGAATGAGCGCGGCTGCCGACACGAAGTCGTCGGTAGTTCGCGATTTGCCGAAAAGAGGCAGCCCGACGTGAAAATCGGCGTCATGGTGAACGAGGGGCCCTACCAGCGGCAGTCGAGCGACAGCGCCTATCTCTTCTGCAAGGCCGCGCTGGAAGCCGGCCACGAGATCGAGCGCGTGTTCTTCTACCACGACGGGGTGAACAACGCGACCAAGCTCACGGAGCCGCCGCAGGACGACCGCAACGTGGTCGCGCGCTGGGCGAAGCTCGCGCAGGACCACGGCGTGGATCTCGTGGTGTGCGTGGCCGCGGCACTGAGGCGCGGCATCGTGGACCAGAACCTCGCGCAGGGCTTCCGCATCTCCGGTCTGGGCCAGCTGGTGGAATCGGCCATCCAGTCCGACCGCATGGTGGTTTTCGGGGACTAGCGACATGGACTCGGACTTTCGAAGAATGGAGCGGGCAATGGCGCACCGGCCGACTCGAGCCCGCATTTCGTTCGGGCACAGGACATAGGAGGCCGCGACATGGGCGAGGCCGGCACCGTCAAGAAATTCCTGTTCGTGAACCGCAAGGCTCCCTACGGCAGCGTCTACGCGCTGGAGGGGCTGGAGGTGGTTCTCATCAGCGCCGCCTTCGACCAGGACGTGAGCCTCGCCTTCCTCGACGACGGGGTCTACCAGCTCGCCAAGGGGCAGAACACGAAGGCGATCGAGACCAAGAACTTCTCGCCGACCTATCGCGCGCTCGAGGGGTACGATATCGAGAAGCTCTACGTCGAGCGCGAGTCCCTCGAGGCCCGCGGACTCGCCGAGGAGGATCTCCTCGTCGACGTGAAGGTCCTGGACGCCGCGCAGATGGCGGCGATGATGGACGAGATGGACGTGATGATCAGCTTCTGAGGACAGGGCCCGAACCGATGCTGCACATCGTCAACAGATCACCCGGGGAGCGCTCGACGCTCGAGAGCTGCCTCGCCCACGCCCGGCCGGGACACGCGGTCCTGCTCATCGAGGACGCGGTCTACGCGGCCACGAAGGGGCACGTCGCGGCCGCGCGGCTCGGTGCGGCGATCGCCGCGGACGTGAAGGTCTACGTGCTCGCGCCCGATCTCGAGGCGAGAGCCAGGGCCGGCGCCATCCTGGACGGCGTCGTCCCGGTCGACTACCGGGGCTTCGTCGACCTCGTGACGCAGAATCCCCGCGTGCAGTCCTGGCTGTAGCGCGGACGAAGAAACAGAAGCCAAAGCCAAACTCGACAAGGAGAAGACGATGAGCAGCATCGAAGTCAATGGAAAGTCCTACGAAACCGACGAGGAAGGCTACCTGGTCAATCTCTCGGAGTGGAACGAGGATCTCGCCGGCGAGATCGCCAAGGCCGAGAAGATCGAGATGTCCCAGAACCACTGGGAGGTCGTGAACTTCCTGCGCGAGTACTACAACGAATACCAGATCGCTCCCGCCGTGCGCGTGCTCACGAAGGCGATCGGCAAGAAGCTCGGCCCCGAGAAGGGCAGCAACCAGTATCTCTACGAGCTCTTCCCGTACGGCCCCGCCAAGCAGGCCTGCAAGATCGCGGGACTGCCGAAGCCGACCGGCTGCGTCTGACCCCCACAGGGCGCGGGCTCCGGCCCACGCCCGCCGCGACTGCCTCCCGATGGCCGCCATCCTCGCCGGGCTCTACTACGCCGCCGCCGCGATCCTCGTGGCGGGCCTCGCGTGGCGCATCCGGCAGTACGCGGGAACGCCCGCGCCGCTGAAGATCCCGACCACGCCCGCGCCGACCACGGGAAGCGGGGTGGCGCTTCGGCTGGTTCGCGAAGTGGTCTTCTTCGAAAGCCTGTTCAAGGCGAACCTCTGGACCTGGCTCCTCGGCTGGATGTTCCATGCCGGGCTCGCCCTGGTCCTCGCGCGCCACCTTCGCTACGCCACCGACCCGGTGTGGGCCTGGGTGGCATGGATCCAGCCCTTCGGCGTCTACGCGGGTTTCGCGATGCTCGCGGGCCTGGCGGGCCTCTGGGCGCGCCGCTTCCTCGTGGACCGCATCCGCTACATCTCGACGCCTTCCGATCACCTGATGCTGGCGCTCCTGGTGGCCATCGCGGCGAGCGGGCTCGCCATGAAGTACGTGGCGCACGTCGATATCGTCGCGGTGAAGTCGTTCATCCGCGGCCTGATGGTCTTCGAGGTGCGCCCCCTGCCCGCGGACCCGATCCTCGCCGTCCACCTCCTACTCGTGGCCGCGTTGATGATCGTCTTCCCGTTCTCGAAGCTCCTGCATGCGCCGGGGCTCTTCTTCAGCCCGGGCCGCAACCAGATCGACAACCCGCGCGAGAAGCGCCACCTGGCCGAGTGGGCGGCGCGGCTGGAGGCCGACCGCTAGCCATGGCCGACGTCACCGCCCCCGCGCTCCGCGAGTACCCCGTCGCACCGGCCCTCCTGCCCGATGCCATGGCCGGCTCGAAGCCGTACACGGCCAACGAAAAGATGCAGGAGGCGCTGGGCTTCCCCGGAAGCCTCGTCGACGACTGGCACGACAAGGCCATCGGCAAGATGGGCGAACTGCTGGGCAAGCACCGCTCGCTTCGCGTCTACCTCGACTCCTGCGTGCACTGCGGCGCCTGCTCGGACAAGTGCCACTACTTCCTCGGCACGGGAGACCCGAAGAACATGCCGGTCGCCCGCCAGGACCTCCTGCGCAGCGTCTACCGGCGCCATTTCACGCTGCCCGGGAAGCTCTTCCCGAAGCTGGTCGGCGCGCGGGAACTCACCCGCGAGGTCCTGGACGACTGGTACAAGTACTACAACCAGTGTTCCGAGTGCCGCCGCTGCTCCGTCTTCTGCCCTTACGGGATCGACACGGCCGAAGTCACCATGGCCGCCCGCGAGATTCTCGACACCGTGGGATACGGGGCGAAGTACACGAACGAGATCATCGGCAAGGTCCACCGGATCGGCAACAACCTGGGCCTGCCGGCGCCGGCGCTCGCGGACACGCTCCTCGGGCTCGAGGAGGACGTGAAGGAAGAAACCGGCGCGGACGTGAAGTTCCCGCTCGACCAGAAGGGTGCGGAAGTGCTTCTCGTCACGCCTTCGGCGGACTTCTTCGCCGAGCCGCACGTCGACAGCCTGATCGGCTACGCGAAAGTCTTCCATGCGGCGGGCATCTCCTGGACGCTTTCCTCGCACGCCTCGGAGGCCGCGAACTTCGGCCTCTTCATCG
>Ga0073904_10003813_pt1 | contig 11313 bp, 6 predicted proteins | sample KloWWTrecipitate_FD_66668 | JGI IMG/M metagenome (GOLD analysis project Ga0073904, IMG submission 66668) | Active sludge microbial communities from Klosterneuburg, Austria, studying microevolution and ecology of nitrifiers - Klosterneuburg... | ecosystem: Engineered > WWTP > Aerobic digester >... | reverse complement strand
CCTGTCGGCCAACCCGCACTTCTGCAAGTCGGCGCTGGCGCGCTTCCGGCCCGAGCACTTCATCGCCATGGTGGACGCGCACGGCATCGCCTGGCACGAGAAGGAGCTGGGCCAGCTGTTCTGCGACGACTCGTCCAAACAGATCGTGGCCATGCTGCTGGCCGAGTGCGCCGACGCGGGCGTGCGGGTGGACGTGTCGTGTGCGGTGGAATCGGTGGCCGCGGTGCCGGGCGGCGGCTTCCGCGTGGCCACGTCGCAGGGCGTGCACGTGGCGGAATCGCTGGTGGTCGCCACCGGCGGGCTGTCCATCCCCAGCATGGGCGCCACCGGCTTCGGCTTCGAGCTGGCGCGCCAGTTCGGGCACGCGGTGCTGCCCACGCGCGCCGGCCTGGTGCCGCTGACGCTGTCGGGCAAGCACCAGGAGCACTACGCCGAGCTCGCGGGCGTGGCCTTCCCGGTGGAGGCGCGCTGCGGCAAGGCCAGCTTCCGCAACGCCATGCTGGTGACCCACCGCGGGCTGAGCGGGCCGGCCATCCTGCAAATCTCTTCGTACTGGGAACCCGGCAAGGCGCTGCTGCTCGACCTGCTTCCCGGGCGTGACATCGAAGCCTGGCTGCTCGAGCGCCAGGCCGCCAAGCCCGCCGCCGAGCTCAAGACCGTGCTGGCCGAGGTCTTTCCCCAGCGCTTCGCCCAGCGCCTGTGCGAGGTGTGGTTCGCCAACAGGCCCCTGCGCCAGTACACGCACCGGCAGTTGCCCGACATCGCCCGGCAGCTGGCGCACTGGCCCATCGTGGCCAGCGGCACCGAAGGCTACCGCACGGCCGAAGTCACCCTGGGCGGCGTGGACACCGACGGCCTGTCGTCGGCCACGATGGCCTCGAAGCACGTGCAAGGCCTTTATTTCATTGGCGAAGTGGTGGACGTCACCGGCTGGCTGGGCGGCTACAACTTCCAGTGGGCCTGGGCCTCGGGGCACGCGGCGGGCCTGGCGGCCTGAGCCTCGTCACCCGGCCCGTACGGGCCGGTATGGTAGAGTCGCGGCCTCCCCACCCACCCGGTCCACCCCCATGCCCCAGTACACCGCGCCGCTGCGCGACATGCACTTCGTCCTGTTCGAACTGCTCAAGGTGCAGGACGAGCTCAAGGCCCTGCCCCGCCACGCCGACCTGGACCGGGAGACCATCGAGGCGGTGCTGGAGGAAGGCGCGCGCTTCGCCAGCCAGGTCATCCAGCCGCTCAACCAGGTGGGTGACCGCGAGGGCTGCACCTTCCACGGCAACGGCGTGGTTACCGCGCCGGCCGGCTTCAGGCAGGCCTATGCACAGTTCATCGAGAACGGCTGGCCGGCGCTGGGCTGCGACCCGGCCCACGGCGGCCAGGGCCTGCCGACCATCGTCAACAACCGCCTCTACGAAATGTGGAACTCGGCCAACCAGGCCTGGCTGATGTATGCGGGCCTGTCGCACAGCGCCTACGAGTGCCTGCACGCCTTCGGCACCGACGAGCAGAAGCAGGTGTACCTGACGAAGATCGTCTCGGGCCAGTGGACCGGCACCATGTGCCTGACCGAGCCGCACTGCGGCACCGACCTGGGCATGCTCAAGACCCGCGCCGAACCCAACGGCGACGGCAGCTTCGCCCTCAGCGGCACCAAGATCTTCATCAGCGCCGGTGAACACGACCTGGCCGAAAACATCCTGCACCTGGTGTTGGCCCGCCTGCCCGACGCCCCCGCCGGCACCAAGGGCATCTCGCTGTTCCTGGTGCCCAAGTTCATTCCCGACGCCAACGGCAACGTGGGCGAGCGCAACACCCTGCAGGCCGGCTCGATCGAACACAAGATGGGCATCCACGGCAACGCCACCTGCGTGATGAACCTCGACGGCGCGCGCGGCTGGCTGATCGGCGAGGCCAACAAGGGCCTGGCCGCGATGTTCGTGATGATGAACTCGGCGCGCCTGGGCGTGGGCATGCAGTCGCTGGGCCTGGCCGAGGCCGCGCACCAGAACGCCGTGGCCTACGCCAAGGACCGCCTGCAGGGCCGCGCGCCCACCGGTGCGGTGCAGCCTGAGAAGGCCGCCGACCCCATCATCGTGCACCCCGACGTGCGCCGCATGCTGCTCACCAGCCGCGCCTACACCGAGGCCGGCCGCGCGTTCACCACCTGGACGGCGCTGCTGATCGACCGCGAGCATTCGCACCCCGACCCCGCCGTGCGCGAAGACGCCGACGAACTGATGGCGCTGCTGACGCCGGTGGTCAAGGCCTTCATCACCGACAACAGCTTCGAGACCACCAACCTGTGCCTGCAGGTGTACGGCGGCCATGGCTACATCAACGAATGGGGCATGGACCAGTTCGTGCGCGATGCGCGCATCAACATGATCTACGAGGGCACCAACGGCATCCAGGCGCTGGACCTGCTGGGCCGCAAGGTGCTGATGGACGGCGGCAGGAAGTTCGGGCGCTTCGCACGGCTGATCGAAGGCTTCCTGAAAGAGAATGCCGCGCGCCCGGAACTGGCCGAGTTCACCGCGCCCCTGGGCAAGCTGCTGGCCGACACCGCGGCGCTCACCGCCGAAATCGGCGCGAAGGCCAAGGCCGACCCGAACGAAGTGGGCGCGGCCTCGGTGCCCTACCTGCGCATCGTCGGGCACCTCGCCTACGCCTGGCTGTGGGCGCGCATGGCGGCGCTGGCGCTGGACAAGGCCGACGACGACTTCTACGCCGCCAAGCTGGCCACCGCGCGCTTCTACTACGCCTGGCTGCTGCCGGAAACCGCACACCAGTTCCGCGCGGCGCGCGCCGGCGCACAGACCCTGATGTCGCTGGACGCCGCACTGTTCTGACCGCCAAAAAACCGGGGTCAGAGCCCGGTTTTCTACTCGAACAGGGCCCGCCAACCGGCGGGCCCCAGCTTTTCCAGCGTCGCGATATTGGTCTCGAAGATCGCGTCCGCCTCGGGGAAGGCGGCCACCGCCTTGTCCACGCTGTCCTCGCGCAGCAGGTGCAGCGTGGGGTACGGCGCGCGGTTGCTGAAGTTGCCCATGTCGTCGGGGTGGCTGTCGGCAAACTGGTACCGGGGGTGAAAGCTGGCCACCTGCAGCACGCCGTCCAGCCCGAGCTCCTCCACGGCCGCGTCGGCGATGTCCAGGAAGTCATTGTAGTCCAGGAAATCGGTGAGCACGTCCGGGTGCACCAGCAGCGTGGTCTCGATGTCGCCGGGATCGGCCGACGCCAGCAACTGCAGTTCGTGCAGCAGGTCTTCCACCAGCGCCTCTTCGGTCCGTGCGTGGCTGACCACGTAGCGGATCTGCCGCTTCACGTGCACCGCCTTGGCGAACGGGCACAGGTTCAGGCCGATAACGGCCTTTTCCAGCCAGGCCTGCGTGGCGCTGATGACGGTTTCGTCCGAAAGCGGTTCGCGGCCGTGCATCGGGTCGTGGGTGTGCATCTTCGCCTCCTAGCGCCGCAGCCTCGCGGCCTTGCTCAAGTCGTTCCACCAGTAGCGCGCGAACGAGCGCAGCATGCCGCGGGACAGGTCCGGCGCGCGGCCGTCGGCCAGGCGGTCCATCTGCTGGTAGTACCAGCCCTGCGCGCCCAGCACGTTCACCATCTTGGGCAGAAGCCACGGGCTGGCGGGCGACAGCAGGCCGCGCGGCCGCAGGTGCAGGCGGCGCTCGAACGCCGGCAGTTCGTCTGTTTCGCGCGCCAGCAGCCGCCGCGCCACGTCCGGATGCGTGCAGAATGGCCGGCCCAGGCCGATCAGGTCGGTGTCGCCGCTGGCCAGCGCCGCCTCCATGCCCTCGCGCGTGCGGAAGCCGCCGGTCACCATCATCGGCATCAGGGCCACCTTGCGGATGGCCACGGCATAGTCCAGGAAGTAGGCCTCGCGCACCTTCGTGCTTTCGCGCACCTGCACCGCGTCGTCGTCGCGGCCCGACAGGCCCAGCAGGCGCGGCTGTTCGTAGTTGCCGCCGGAAATCTCCAGCAGGTCCAGGCCTTCGCCGTTGAGCAACTGCACCACGCCCAGGCAGTCGGCGCTGCTGAAGCCGCCCTTGCGGAAGTCGTCCGAATTGAGCTTCACCGACACCGGGAAGTCGCGCCCCACGGCCTTGCGCACCGCGCGCACCGTCTCCACCAGGAAGCGCGCGCGGTTGGCCAGCGCACCGCCCCAGGCGTCGCTGCGGCGGTTGGTCACCGGCGACAGGAAGCTGCTGAGCAGGTAGCCATGCGCACCGTGCACCTGGACACCGGTGAAGCCGGTGTCGCGCGCGATCACGGCCACGTCGGCGAAGCGCTGCACCAGCGCCAGGATCTCGTCCTCGCGCAGTGCGCGCGGGCGGGCGTAGTTGCCCATCAGCTCCAGCTGCACGTCCGAAGGCCCCACCGGCTGGCGCGTGGCGTAGCGCGGCGACTGCCGGCCGGCGTGCGAGATCTGCATCCACAGCCCGTTGCCGCCCACCGTGCCCGCCGCCGACCAGGCCTTGAGCCGCGCGCGCGCCTGCGCGTCCACGCTGGGCGGGTGGCTGGGGTCGATGGCGACGTTACCAGGCCGTTCGATCACGTGGCGGTCCACCATCACGTTGCCGGTGATGTGCAGCCCGGCGCCACCTTCGCTCCAGGCGCGATACAGCCGCACGTGGCGGTCGGTGGCGCGCAGCTGCGCGTCGCCCAGTCCCTCGGTCATGGCCGCCTTGCACAGGCGGTTGGGAATGACGGCGCCGCAGGGAAGCGGCAGCGGCTGGGCCAGGGGATCGGTCATCGCAGGTTCCGGGGCCTTGGCGGGACCCCCAAGATACCGGATTCACGACCCGGGCCGCGGCCGGGCTAAAGTGGCGCCAGTCCACCTGCCTGTGACGCCATGAATCCATTGATTGCCCTGGTCACCCTGCTTACCGTCGTGCTGATGGTCGCCACCACCTTCCTGGTCGGCCGCGCACGCGGCAAGTACGGCATCCATGCGCCGGCGACCACGGGACACGAGGGCTTCGAGCGTGCGTTCCGCGTGCAGATGAACACCCAGGAAGCCGCCATCATGTTCCTGCCCACCCTCTGGCTGGCGGCCGGGTTCGCCAATCCCGACTACGCGGCGCTGGCGGGCGCGGCGTGGCTGGTCGGCCGCGTCTGGTATGCCGCGGCCTATGCCGTGCCCGGCCGCAACCGCGGCCCCGGGTTCATCATCGCCATGCTGGCGCTGGGGGCGCTGCTGGTGATGGCGTTCTGGGGGGTTGCGTGGACCCTGGTGCTGGCGGCCTGAGGCCCCATGGGACCGGGCGGGCCTGCGCAGGCGGAAGCGGGCATGCCGGGCAATCCGCAGGCGCTCTGGCAGCAGGGGCAGCGCCATGCCGAACTGCGGCAGTGGGAGCCGGCCATCGCCTGCTTCCGCCGCCTGCTCGCACAGGACCGCGGCTTCCTGCCGGCATGGATGGAACTGGCGAGGATCCACGAAGCGCAGGACCACTATCGCGATGCCTGCGCCGCCGTGCTCGAGGCCTCGCGCGTGGACGACGCGCCGCCCATGGCGGCGCTGGTGGTGGCGCGCGCCCTTCGCAAGTTCGACGAACTGCCGCGCATGCAGGACTACGTGGAGCGCATGCGCCTGCCGTCCAGGTTGCCTCCCGAGAAGCTCATCGACCTGGCGTCGTTCTTCAGCAGCGCCGGTGACCATGCCAGTGCGATGGGATTCACGCAGCGCGCGCTGGCGATCAACCCGGACCTGGCCGAAGCCCAGCACATGCTGGGCCTGCTGTTGATGTTCGAAGGCCGCGCCGAGTCATCCGCCGCCGCCCTGGAGCGCACGCTGGCCATCAAACCCGGTTTCGCCAGTGCACGCTCGGTGCTGTCCAGGGTGCGCAAGGCCACGCCGCAGCGCCACCAGGTGGACGAACTGCGGCGGCAGCTGGCGCAGCCAGGGCTGGCCCCGAAGGACGAAGCCCACCTGGCGTTCGCGCTCCACAACGAGCTGCATGACCTGGGCGAATTCGATCCCGCCTGGGACGCCCTGGTGCGCGGCTGCCGCGCCCGGCAGATCGAACAGCCCTGGGATGCGGCCGGCACGCTCGCCGCCATCGAGCGGTGGAAGGCGACGTTCGACCGGGACTTCGTCCGTGGCGAACCCCTGGACGACCCACTGACTCCGATCTTCATCATCGGGCTGCATCGCACCGGCACCAGCCTGCTCGAGCGCATGCTGTCCGGGCACCCGGAGGTTGCCGATGCAGGCGAAACCCATGTCTTCACCGCGCAGCTTTGCCATGCCACCGACCACCTGTGCCGACAGACCTCCGATGAAGTGCTGGCCACCCGGGCCGCCACCGCCGACTTTGCCGGCGTCGGCCGTGGCTTCCTGGAAGCAATGCGGCGACGAAGCAAAGGCAAACCCTTCCTCACCGAGAAGCAGAACCCGAACTTCATGCTGGCCGGCGCCATCGCCAGGTCGCTGCCGCACGCCCGGATCCTGCACATGCGGCGATCGCCGGTGGACACCTGTTTCTCCAACCTGCGCACGCTGTTCACCAACGAGGCCGCCTATTCGTACGACCAGGTCCACATGGCGGACTTCTACAGGACCTATCGCGACCTGATGGCGCACTGGCGCGACGTGATGCCGGAACGGCTGTTCGACGTGGACTACGAAGACCTGGTCAGGGAACCCGGGGAGCAGGCGCGGCGCGTTGCGGCGCACTGCGGCTTCGCCTACCGGGATGACATGCTCCGGGTGGACCGGGACTCGGGCGTCGTGGCCACGGCCAGCGCGAGCCAGGTGCGCGGCGGCATCGTGACCAACCGCGGCGGGCTATGGCGCCCCTACGAGCACCATCTGGGCCCCCTGCTGGACCGGCTTGCCGCGCACGGCCTGGTTTGAGCTCCCGGGGAACGCAAAAAAAACCGCCCCGACCAGCGGGGCGGTGCCGGGTTTGCCCGACCGGCCGAGGCTCAGAACTTTTGGCTGTACTGCAGGTAGTAGTAGGCGCCGCCAGGCAGGTCGTAGGCCGCGTCGAAGGAATGCGCGAACGAATTGCGCACCACCGGCGGCTCCTTGCCGAAGACGTTGCGCGCGCCGAAGCTGATCCGGCCCCGCCAGGGTGCCGTCCAGCCCAACTGGACATCGTGGTAGGTGCGCGACGGAATCTCGTTCACGCCCGCGCTGGCCAGCGGCGTCTGCACCGAGCAAATCTCCGTCGGGGTGATGCCGTACTCGAAGTAGTTGGCGCCCGGGCAGGCCTCCTCCATGTCCGAGTAGTAACGCGTGGCCCACGTCGCATCCCAGGCGTCCTTCTTCCAGCGCGCCGTGAGGTTGGAGCGGGTTTCCCACTGCGGCTTGCCGTCGTAGATGCCGACGTCGAAGGTCAGGGTGTTGTCCTTGACGTACGTGGTGTCCCACTGGATGTCGAAGCTGCCGTAGCCTGCGTCCGGCAGCGAATAGCCCAGCAGCAGGTCAAAGCCCTCCACGCGCCCGCTGCCCAGGTTGTAGTCGCCGCCCCGCAGCAGCGTGATGCTGCCGCCCAGGCCGCGCGACACGGCGGCGCAGTAGTCGTCCCGCAGCGACTCGTTCGCCGCCGCCCCCGCTGCCCCCGGATTGCGGTAGCAGCCGTTGAGCACCGCCTGTGCGCCCTGGAATACCTGTACGTCCTCCAGCCGGATCCGGTACCAGTCCAGGCCGATGCTCAGCCCCTGCGCCCAGCTCGGGTTGTAGCGGAAGCCGGCGCTTTGGGTCCTGGCGGTTTCCGACTCGAGGTTGGGATTGCCACCCAGCAGGGTGGGCAGCAGCGAATTGGGCTGCGCCACGCCACCCGCGGGCACCCCGTCGGCCAGGCACAGGGCGGCGTTGGTGGTGGGGTTGCCGAAGTTGAACGTGTTGCAGGGGTCGGCCACGCTGCTGAGCACATCCACCCCGCCCGCATACAGATCCAGGACGTCAGGCGCGCGGTACGACCTGGAATACGCCACCCGGAAAAGGAACTCATCGCTGAGCTGCCACAGCAGGCCCAACCGGGTGGCCGTGTCGCTGCCAAGATCGGGGCTCACCCGGACCGAGCCCAGGTCACCCTCGGTGTCATAGCTGGCGTGGCTGGCCGAGATATTGAACTCCAGTCGCTTGGCGAAACCCTGGTCGGCCAGGAGCGGGATGTTGAACTCCGCGAAGACTTCGTTGACGTCCAGCTCGCCATCCGTCGGTTCTTCCACCGACACGGACGACCCGCCGGCGCGGGCAAGCGAATCAACGGTACGCTCGACGGCGGAACGGCGGTGCTCCAGACCCAGCGCGAAACCGAGCGGCCCGGCGGGCAGCTCGGCCAGGCTGCCGCGCAGGTTTGCGGTGATCGCCTGGCTGGTGCTGTCCTCGGATTCACTCATGGACGTGCGGATGTAGTCGAGCATGGCGTCGTACTCGGCCCGCGTGATCACGCCCGCCAGCAGGCCCAGGTCCGGCCCGCCGAAGATGTTGAACGGCACGCAGCCAGCCCGGACAACACCGCCGCCATCGAGGCATTCCAGGGCACCGGTGACCGGATTCCTGCGCGAGTCGCCCACGGCATTGCGCAGGTTCGCGAGGTTGATGTGGTTGCGACCTTCGACGTCGACGCTGGAGCCGACACGGGAGTAGCCGATGTCCCACTGCATCTGCCGGCCCGCCAGGTCGAAGCCGCCGTCAAGCCAGAGCGAAATCGCGGATTCGTCCGAATCGAACTCGGTCTGTACCGGCCCCAGGCCCAGGGCCCGGAAGCTCGCCGAGCGCAGGTCCTGGCCGAAGGGGTTGAACACGTTCCCGGCCGTGGGCGCAAAGGCCCAACGGCTGCCGGAGGTGCCCCGCAGGTCCATCAGGAACGGAGCCGGCGCGCCCTGCTGCTCGGCGCTGCGCTGGCCCACCGTGGCCATGACGTTGGCATTGATGGAATCGTTGAGCGCCAGGCTTCCCTGCACATGCAGGTTGGTGCGATCCACCGGCTGCAGCAGGAAACTGAAGGGCGCGATGTTGAGCCGGTCGGACGTTCCCGATCCATCCAGCGTATAGCTGACGAATCGCCGGAAGTCGGTGGCCTGGCGGCCGTCCTCGCCCGGCCGCAGCGTGAACGGGCCACCCGCCACCGGCGTGCAGGTCGAGAAACCACCCGCGGTCGGCACGACGGCGCCGGCGCAGCGCGTCAGGTTGCCGAAGGCATTCGCACCGGAGCCGTACAGTCCGCCCGACAGCGCATCGCCGCCGCCGAACACCGGAGTAAAGGAGATGGTTCGATCGCCGGCGAGAATCCCCTCCTGGCTCCGGTGGCTGAGGCTGACCAGGCCCCTGGCCCGGTCATTGGCCATGCCCACCGTGACGTCGAAGGCCTGCTGCTCGCCGTCGCTCTCTTCGGTACGGCCGATGTGCAGGTTGGCTTCCGAGACGCTGTAGTCCTGCCGGGTGACGACGTTGATGACGCCGGCGATGGCCTCCGAACCATAGATCGCCGAGGCACCGTCCTTGAGGATCTCGACGCGCTCGACGATGGACACCGGGATCGAGTCCAGGTCGACCAGGCTGTTGCCGGCGATGCCCGATGTCAGCCAGCGGCGGCCGTTGACCAGCACCAGGGTGCGGGTGGAGCCCACGCCCCGGAGCGATGCATGCTGGCTGCCGTCGCTGGCGCTGGTGCGGGTGGTGACCGCGCGCAGGGCACTGCCGTCGCTGATGGTCAACTGGAACACCACGTCCGCCAGGGACGTCAGGCCGGTAGCGGCGATGTCATCGCGGTTGATGACCAGCACGGGGGACACCCCCTCGGCGTCGCCTTCACGGAACAACCGCGATCCGGTGGCCAATTGGCTGGCCGCTTCCGGAACCTCGGCCTGCGCCACTACCCCGCTGGCGGCCGAGAGGCTGATGCCTCCGACCAGCGCCATGGACACGGCCTTGCTGAGCTTGCTGGACTTCAGTCGCATTGATGGGCCCCTTTTGGTTTGGTGTTGCCGGACAAGGCTGACAACTGTCCGAACGTACCGTGGGGATTGGCCCGGACACGGCCCCGGCCTGTGGCGCTCATCCCCGGAGGCACGACCTCAGGGCGAAGGGTCCGTCGTAGAGAACCACCGGGCGTAGTGGCGCCAACGGCCCACGGAGCGCGGGTGGATCGGCTGGCGCACCTGCCAGCGGCTGGGGGTCTGCACGGGGCGCTTGCTCTGGTGGAAGTCCAGGCACTGCGGCGACCAAGGCAAACCGGCGAACTCGACCAGGCGCCGCATGTGCGGCTCGGGACTGGCCACCAGGTCCTCGTATGGCAGCTCCAGCACCGGCAGCGGCAGCACTGCCTGCCAGTGCCGCATCAGGCGCGCCTGCTGGCCGATGACGAAGGCGATGTCGGACAGATCGGTGGCATACGTCGCCGACGGCGAGAAGCTCTCGCTGTAAATGGACAGGGCCAGGTCGAACGGATCACGCCGGCACCAGACCACGCGCGCCAGGGGGAAAAGCAGGGCGATGAGGCCGAGGTTGAGGAAGTTGTACGGCTGCTTGTCCACGAGCCTCAGGCATGGGCCAGCGGCGCGCCGGCCGGCGGCCAGCAGGTATCGGCTGGCGCGCTCGCGCAGCCAGGCGCCATCCATGCGCGCCACGTCGTGCGGCCAGCGCAGCCCGGTTTCCTCCGGCATGTCCTGGGCGATGCCGACGATCCCCGTCAGTTCACCGCAGCCATGCACCGACGGATGCGCCGACAGGATCTGCTCCACCAGCGTGGTCCCGCTGCGGGGCATGCCCACCACGAACAGCGGGCGCTCGTCGGCACAGCCGTGGCCGCCGCGTTCGGCAATCCGTTCCGCGGTGAGGTGCGCGATCGCCGCGTCCACCTGCGCGGCCAGCGCCTCGCGCGGGAAGGCACCGTCCACTTCGCGCCTGAGGCGATTGGCGGCCTGCCAGTGACCGGCGGCCTTGCCATGGTCGCCGGCCAGATCGGCCCGCTTGCCCAGCGCGTGGTGGAGGAAGGCCTGTTCGGCGCGCGGCAGCCCGGCGGATGTGAGCAGGGCCTGGGCCTTGGCGACCAGCTCGCCGGAGCCATCGAGCAGCAGCGCCGCCGCCAGCGGGTCGGCCCAGCCGGGCCTCAAGGCCAGCGCACGCCGATGGGCCGCAAGCGCCTGGCCTGCGTCGCCGAGCGCCTCCTGCGCCCAGCCCCGTTCGAGCCACAGCGAGGCATCGTCGGGGAACAAGGCGATGCCGTCCTCCACGATGGCCAGGGCCCGCAATGGGTCGCCACTGCGCCGATGGCACTGGGCCAGCCGCAGGAACACGCCGGGGTCGCGCGGCGATCCGTCGCCGGCAAGACGCTGGAACAGTTCGAT
>Ga0073904_10003809_pt1 | contig 11319 bp, 5 predicted proteins | sample KloWWTrecipitate_FD_66668 | JGI IMG/M metagenome (GOLD analysis project Ga0073904, IMG submission 66668) | Active sludge microbial communities from Klosterneuburg, Austria, studying microevolution and ecology of nitrifiers - Klosterneuburg... | ecosystem: Engineered > WWTP > Aerobic digester >... | reverse complement strand
GAAGCGGTTCTGGGTGCAGCACGCGTGGGGGCGATCTAGCCTGCGACCACCTCGGGGGAAGGGGTGCAGATGGACCAGCCCACGCAGTCGCCCCAGGGCGACGGAGCGGACCCGGGCGCAGGCGCGGACCAACCCCGCGCCGGTCCCCCCGGGGCACCGACGTCGCTGCCCGACGAGGTGGTGCTGGCCGGCGCCGCGTTCCGGGCCCTGTTCGACTACCTCGACGAGGCGGTGATCTGCCTGGACGCCGAGGGCGTGATGCGCTTCGTCAGCGGCAGCATCCGCGACCTGCTCGGCTACGACCCCGACAGCCTGGTGGGTCGTTCGGTCCTCGACTTCGTCCACCCCGACGATCTGCACGTGGTGGCCGAGGGGCTGGACCGGTGGGGCGGGCGGACGGGGTCACCCCTGGGTCACGACCTCCGGGCGCGGTCGGCCGACGGCGCGTGGCGGCCGCTGCGCTACGACGCCACGGTGGGTGTGGACCTCGGGCCGCTGGGTTCGCTCGTGCTCACGCTCTACGACCCCGCCGGGCGCAGCGACGAGGTCCGGCGGCTCCGCCACCGCCTCCTGGTGGAGGATCGCCTCACCCGCCTGGCCGCCATCGTCCTCCACGCCCCGATCCACCGGTTCGACGAGGCCCTGGCCGAGGCCATGTACGAGCTCGGCAGCCTCGACTGGGTGGGTCGGGTGTCGGTCTGGACGGTCGACGCCGAAGACGCCGGTCGGGTGGTGAAGCGGGCCGAGTGGACCGCACCCACCGCCGGACCCCGGCTGGGGCTCTCCCGCTCGGTGGGCCTCGACGTCTCGCCGGCGTTGCTGCGGCTGCGAGACGGCGCGGAGCTCCACCTCGACATCACCAGCGTGGAGACCACGGGTCTGCGGGCCCACGAGCGCCGCGTGTTCCGCGCCCTCGGCCTCCACTCGGTGCTCGGGGTGCCGCTGCTGGCCGACGATGCCTTCCTCGGGTTCCTGCTGCTGGAGTCCGCCACCGGCGACGTGGCCCACGACTCGGTCACCACCGCCACGGCCCGGGCGGCCGCCACCTTCCTGGCCGGCGCCTTCCAGCGCCACGAGGCCGAGCGCCGGCTGGCCGAACAGGCCCGCACCGACCGCGTGACCGGGCTGGGCAACCGGTGGGCCTTCGACGAGGCGTTGCACGAGTCGCTCGGCGCCGTGGCGTCCGGACGCAGCGCAGGCTTCGGGCTGGCGCTGGTCGACCTCGACCGCTTCAAGTTGGTGAACGACGCGCTGGGCCACGCCGCCGGTGACCGACTGCTCCAGAAGGTGGCGGCCCGTCTGTCCGGTGCGGTCGACGGCGAGACCGTGCTGGGGCGGCTCGGCGGCGACGAGCTGCTGGTGCTGTTCGCCGGATCGTCGTCCATGGCCGAGAGCCGTCGCCGCCTCGACGGCCTGATCCGGGCCCTGCAGGCGCCCTTCGAGGTGGCCGGCCACGCCATGCAGGTCACGGCGAGCGTGGGCCTGGTCCACGCACCCGATGCCGCCGTGGGGCCGGGCGAGCTGCTGCGCCGGGCCGACGTGGCCATGCACCGCGCCAAGGCGCTCGGCGGGCACACCGTCGAGGTCGACGACCCGGGGGCGCGGGCCGACGACGGGGCCAACCTGCGTCGGGAGGGCGAGTTGCGAGAAGCGTTGCGCCTCCGCCGCCTCGAGGTGCACTACCAGGGGGAGTGGGACCTCGAGACCGGGCGGCTGCTCGGGGCCGAGGCCCTGGTGCGCTGGCCCCACCCCACCGATGGCCTGCTCACCGCCGCCGAGTTCGTGCCCCTCGCCGAGGAGCGCGGCCTCATCGCGGAGCTGGGGTGGGTGGTGCTCCGCGAGGCGTGCCGCACGGCCGCGCAGTGGACGGTGGCCGCCGGGCCGGACCGGTTCGTGCTGCGGGTGAACGTGGCCGCCGACCAGCTCCGCAGCCAGGACTTCGCCGAGCGGGTGGTGGCCACGCTCTTCGAGGCCGGCTTCCCACCCTCGGCCCTGTGCCTGGAGCTCACCGAGAGCACGCTGCTGGCCGACCCCCACGGATCGGCCGAGCTGTTCGCCCAGCTGCGCCACAGCGGCATCGGTCTGGCCATCGACGACTTCGGCACCGGCTACTCGTCCATGCTCCAGCTCAAGCAGCTCCCGCTCACCGCGTTGAAGATCGACCGGAGCTTCGTGATGGGACTGCCGGCCACCTCGATCGACCGGGCCGTGGTCCGCACCGCGGTCCAGCTGGCCGAGGCGCTGGGCGCGTCGGTGACCGCCGAGGGGGTGGAGACCCATGAGCAGGTGGCGGCGCTGGTGGACCTGGGCTGCACCCGGGCCCAGGGGTTCCTGCTGGCCCGACCCGAGCCGGCGGCCGACTTCGGTCGCCGGGTGGTCGACCTGATCGCCTGAACGACCCGGAAGACCTGGTCGACCCGATCAGCCCCGCACGGTGAGCGACGACGTGGTGCCCTCGGCCACGTCGGCCTCGCGGAACTCGACCGGGCGCCACTCCTTGGCGCTGAACGCCTCGGTGGCCTCGGTGAACCGCGGGTCGGTGGGGTCCTCGGTGTCGCCGTACACCAGGAACGCCTGGGCCTCGGGCCCGTCGTCGGTGAACTGCAGGGCCAGCAGGAACGACGTGCCGAACACGACCGGGGTGCCGGTCTCACCGTCGACCCGGTAGAGGGCCGAGTTGGCCACCAGGCGCTCCTGCTTGCGGTCCACCAGGGCGGGGTCGAGCACCGTGGGCGGCAGACCCGTGGCCCCGACCACGTTGGTGGTGCCGTCGATGCCGCTGCCGCCGTGGATCGGGATGCGCACGCCGTTGCGCACCACGAACTGCACCTCGCCCAGGGTGGCACCGGGCTCGAAGCCGGCCACCTCGAGGGCCTGCACGGCCCGGGCCAGGTTCACCAGCACGGGGTCGGGGGCCCCGGCCGGGGCCGGGGCCAGGCCGGAGGGGGTCGTGATCGGGTGGGCGGGGTCGAACGGCTCGGCCCACAGGGTGCCGGTACCCAGGTCGAAGCGGTCGCTGGGTGGGAACTTGAACAGGAACTCCCTCCACAGGGGTGCGCCGGCACTGTCCAGGTCGTACACGCCGTCCCACGCCGCCAGCACCGTGCAGGCGGCGGTGAGGTCGACGGTGGCCGCCGGCAGGCCCGGCGCGGTCTCGGTGCCCGCCATCTCGGGCACGGCCACCGGTCCGCCGGCGGCGAGGCACCGCCCCACCACCGGCTCCAGCAGGACGCGGGCGGCATATCCCCGGTTGGCCAGGGCGGCGGTGGCGAGCTCGTCCAGGTCGAACTTGCCGTCGGCCCCCGACGGGCCCGACGGCGTGGTGTCGTCGAGCACCGTGGCGTTCTCCCGGGTGCGGGTGGAGCGCACGGTCTCCTGGCGGCCGTGCAACGGCGAGTAGTCGCCGGCGAGGAACGCGGTGGCGTGGGGCACCCAGAACGAGTCGTTGGCGTTGAAGACGTAGTCGGACCGCTCCACGCTGGGCTGACGGGCCGCCGGCACCAGGCCCGGATCGCGGGCGCCGGGTTCGTCCATCCACTCGAACAACGGGTCGGAGCCGTCGAGCAGGACGGCTCCGCTGTCGGCCGCCACCTTCACGATCGGATCGGTGTCGAGGCTGGCTTCGTAGGCGGACAGCGCGGCGGGAGACAGGTTCGGCGTGGCCGAGGTGTCGGCGTACCACGCCCGGCCGTCGGCGGAGGCCGCCACCGTGTTGAACAGGGGGATGCCGTTGGCGGTGGACTGCACGTCGACGAACTCGTCGAACGAGTCGGCTTGGAGCATGCCGAAGTACTGCTGGATGAACTCGTCGTTGTCGATGTTGGCGTCGCGGTAGGTGATGGTGGCCGCGTCGGTCCAGCCGAAGCCGGGGAAGTCGATCACCGGGCCGTAGTGGGTGGACCAGGTGGTGCGTTCCACCTCGGCCACGGCGCCGTCGGCACCCAGCACCTCGATCGTGTGGGTGGCGGGGGTCATCTCCCGCCACTCCTCGCCGTAGCGGTAGGTGGTGGGCGAGCCGGGCTGGAGGTCGAGGCGGTAGGCCGTGAACCGGTTGCCGGCGGACACGGTGTGGGTCCAGGCGAACTCCTCGGTGAACCCGATGCCGATGCCCGGGAGTCCGGCGAGCTGCACCCCGTAGATGTCGGTCTCGCCGGGCACGGTGAGGTGCACCTCCCAGAACCGCAGCTCGCCCTCCCACGGGAAGTGCGGGTTGGCCACGAGCATGCCGCCACCCGAGGCGGACCGGTCGGCGCCGATGGCCCACCCGTTGGAGCCGATGTCGCCGGGCGCGGCGAGCGCCACCGACTCGGCGAAGGCCCCCAGGTCGACGGCACCGTCGGATCCGGGGCCCGACCTCGCCGAGGTGGTGGCGGTGGTGGTGTCCGACCCCGGGCCGGTGGTGGCCGTCGCCGCGGCTTCGGGAGGTGTCGCGCCGGCGATGTACCCGGTGAGCTGCCCGCTGCTGGCCAGCAGGATCACCGCCCTGGCGTAGGCGTAGGCGTCGACCGGCTCCACCGGTTGCACCCAGGGCAGGCCCTGGCACCAGCCGTCTATCTGGTCGGCCCCGGTGTGCTCCAGGTGGAGGTTCCAGCCGGCGGTGAAGGCTTCGAAGAGGGCCTTGTCGTCGGCCTCGAGCTCGGCCCAGTCGGCGGTGGCCCGTTGGTGGATGCCGATGGTGCGCCACGCCACGTCGGAGCTCAGGTGCACGTCGTCGGCACCGGCACCGTTCCACCGGGCCCGTTCACCCTTGATCTTCACGATCTGGTCGGCCAGGTCACAGGTGTGGTCCTCGCCGCTGGCGTAGCCCTGACCGAACGCAGCATCGGTGATGGTGGCGCCGGTGACGTGGGGGACCCCGCCGGTGCCCCGCCTGATGGTGGCCTCGTAGCGATCGCCGGACCCCACCACCTCGTCGGCGGTGGTGGTGCCGGTGGGTCGGCTGGTGGCCGTGGGCTCGTCGTCGTCGTCCGAGCAGGCCGCCACCCCGGCGAGGAGCAGCACGGTGGCCACGCCGAGCGCCGCGGCCCGCGTCCGTCGGCCACGGGTCGGGGGTCGTCGGTCCTCACCTGTGGCCACGGTCGTGCTCCCCTGTCGTCGTCCCCGGTACCCCGCGGGGTCGACCCTATTCCGGATCCCGGCAGAGCCCGGGCCGGTGGAGTTGGGTCCGCCCACCTGGGGCGGTAGACCGTTGCCGAGCGCGGCCAGGCCCCGGCCGGCGCCCGATCCCCCCGCGAGGAACCATGCACGAGTCATCCGGCCCCGACGCCCAGCACCCGGGCGGGCAAGCGGCCCACCCCGGATCCGCGCTCCGCCGCCTCGGTCGCTGGTGCTACCGCCGCCATCGCCGGGTGCTGCTCGCCTGGGTGGCCCTCATCGTGGTGCTGGGCGGGGTCACCGCCTCGGTGGGCACCGGCTACTCGTCGAGCTTCGGCGACTTCGAGAGCGAAGCCACCCGCGGGTTCGACCTGATCGAGCGGGGCTTCGGCGGCCAGTCGGCCGGCGAACGGGCCACCATCGTGTTCGTGGCCGACGGCGGCCTGGACGACCCGGCCGCCCGGGCGGCCATCACCGAGCTGGTCGACCAGGTGGGCACCATCGAGGGCCTCACCGTCTCCAGCCCGTTCGACAACCCGACCCAGGTGGCGTCCCAGGGTCCGCTCGCCGGCAAGCTCGGCTTCGCCGACGTCCAGCTCGACGCGTCGGTCCAGAGCTTCGAGCAGATGCAGGACATCGGTGGCCAGGTCCGTGACCTGGTGCCGGCGGCCGAGGCGGCCGGTCTCCAGGTGGAGCTGGGCGGTCAGGCCTTCGCCGAGTTCGAGCCGCCCGAGTCCGAGGTGCTCGGCCTGGGCTTCGCCATCGTGATCCTGATCCTGGCCTTCGGCTCCGTGCTGGCCATGGGCCTGCCCATCGGCATGGCTCTGGCGGGTATCGCCACCGGCGTGATGGTGGTGGGGCTGGCCTCCAACGCCATGGCCATGCCCGACTTCACCTCCACCATCGCCGTCATGCTCGGCCTGGGGGTGGGCATCGACTACGCGCTGTTCATCGTCACCCGCTTCCGCGAAGACCTCCACCGGGGCCTGCCCGGTGAGGAGGCCGCCGGCCATGCGCTCGACACGGCTGGTCGGGCCGTGATCTTCGCCGGCATCACGGTCATCATCTCCGTGCTCGGCATGATCGTGATGGGGCTCGGGTTCATCCGGGGCCTGGGGGTGGGCGCGGCCATCGCCGTGGCCTTCACCCTGTTGGCCTCGGTCACCCTCCTACCCGCGCTGCTCGGCTTCGCCGGCGACAAGCTCGAGGTCACGCGCCGCCGCGGTGTCGTGGCGGCCGGACTGGTGGCGGTGGCGCTGGTGGGTATCGGCCTGGGCTTCCCGGCCGCGGCGTTCGCCATCGGCCTGGCCGTGCTGGTCCTGGTGGTGGGCACCTTCCTGCCGGTGCTGCACAAGCCGCTGGAGCACAAGCCTCCGAAGGCCCCGAGGGACACCTTCTGGTACCGCTTCGCCGGGGTGGTGCAACGGAGGCCGTGGCCGATCGCCCTCGGTGGCCTGGTCCTGCTCGCCGTCCTCGCCATCCCGGTGCTGAGCCTGCGCCTCGGGTTCTCCGACGAGGGCAACTTCCCCGAGGACACCACCACCCGTCGGGCCTACGACCTGTTGGCCGAGGGGTTCGGTCCGGGCTTCAACGGCCCCCTGCTGTTGGTGACCGAGGTGCCGGACGGCACCGACCCCGCGACCCTCGAACGGGTCACCACCGCGGTGGCGGGCACCGACGGGGTGGCCTTCGTGTCGCCCGCGGTGGTGTCCGACGACGGCACCGTGGCCCGTTGGTTCGCCATCCCCGAGACCTCTCCCCAGGATGCCGCCACCTACTCCCTGGTGCGCGAGCTGCGCGGCCCCGTCCTCGAGGGCGCCACCGAGGGCACCGACCTGGACGTCCTGGTGTCGTCGGGTACGGCCATCGGGGTCGACTTCTCGGAGTACCTGGCGGCCCGGTACCCGCTCTTCTTCGGGGTGATCCTCGGGTTGTCGTTCCTGCTGTTGATGGCTGTGTTCCGGTCCGTGCTGGTTCCGCTCAAGGCCGTCTTCGTGAACCTGCTGTCGATCGGCGCCGCCTACGGCGTGGCGGTGGCCGTGTTCAGCTGGGGTTGGGGCGGCTCGCTCATCGGGGTGAGCGGCGGCGGTCCGATCGAGCCGTTCATCCCCATGATGCTGTTCGCCATCGTCTTCGGCCTGTCCATGGACTACGAGGTGTTCCTCCTGTCTCGGATCAAGGAGGAGTACGACCGGACGGGCGACAACGCGTCGGCGGTGGGCGACGGCCTCGCCCTCACCGCCCGGGTGATCACCGCCGCCGCCCTGATCATGGTGGTGGTGTTCGGGTCGTTCCTGCTCGAGTCCGACCGGGTGGTGAAGCTGATGGGCCTGGGCCTGGCAGTGGCGGTGCTGCTCGACGCCACCATCGTGCGCATGCTGCTCGTGCCGGCCACCATGGAACTGCTCGGCGACCGGAACTGGTGGCTGCCCGGCTGGCTCGACCGCATCCTGCCGGTGATCCATGTGGAGGCTCCCCGCGACAGCGAAGACGACGAGGCCGATCCCACCGGGCCGGGCCCCGGGGGTGCGGTGAGCGGGGAGGGCGTCGACCTCCCGGTCGAGCTCACGCCCGCCGCCACGGTGAACGCCAGGACCGCCACGCCCGGCGCGTGACCCGGTTGGTGGCCTAGCGTCGCCCCCATGAGGGGAACGTTGCTGCACTCGTCGATGACCCGCGCCCACCGCCGCACCGGAGCGACCGCACTGATCGCCACCGTGGTCGCGCTGGTCTGCAGTTCGTGCCTGCTCATGGGTCCGACCGATCCCGGGCCCCTCCGGTACCGCGACGAGATCTTCCCGACCGTCACCAAGACGGCCGACGTGGTCTACGGATCGGCCGTGAAGCAGGACGGCACCACGATCAGCCTGTTCGCCGACATCTACCGACCCGCCGGCGACACGGCGACGGCGCGGCCGATGGTGATCTGGGTCCACGGCGGCAGCTTCAAGAGCGGATCGCGCACCTCGGGGGAACTGGTGGATCTCGCCAACACCTTCGCCCGCAAGGGCTACGTGGGCGCCTCGATCAGCTACCGGCTGTCGGCGCAGGGCTGCACCGTGATCGACGCGGCATGCGTGGAGTCGATCGTCGACGCCACCGAGGACGCCCAGTCCGCGGTCCGCTACTTCCGGGCCAACGCCGCCACCTACGGCATCGACCCGGATCGGATCGCCATCTGGGGCACCTCGGCGGGCGCCATCACGGCCATGAACGTGGGGTTCCGGGCCGTGGTGCCCGGTAACGGCGCAAACCCAGGCGTGTCGTCCGACGTCGAGGCGGCCGTCTCGTTCTCGGGTGGCCGACTGCTGGGCTCGTGTGACGAAGGCGACGCCACCACCTTGCTGTTCCACGGCACCGCGGACCCGCTGACCCCGTACCAGTGGGCCACCAACACGGTGACCTGTGCCCAAGATGCCGGGGTGTGGGTGCACCTGACCTCCTGGGAGGGCCAGGGTCACGTGCCCTACGCGGCCAACCGATCGCAGATCGTGCAGGAGACCACCAGCTTCCTGTGGAACGCGCTGTCGCTCCGGCTCATCGTGTAGCCACCGCCACGGTCACGTCCGCCGAGGCCTCCGCAGGAGCCTCCCAGGCGGCGATCGAGGGGATCGACGCGTTGCTCAGCCACTGCCGGACGGCACGGGTGGCCCGCACGTCGTCTTCGTTGTACTGGAGCAGCCGCACGCGGTTGCGGGCCTTCACCTCCGGGTCGGGGTGGGTCACGGCGTCGCGGTGCCACGTCATGGACTGCAGCCCTCCGGCGTCGGGGTCCCGCCATTGGAAGCCGGCCAGGGGGGCGATGCGCTTGAGCCCCAGACCATGGCCCACCACCAGCGACCCCCGCACCACCTCGTAGAGGTCGATCCACGAGCCCGAGGACACCAGGGCGTCGACCTCCTGCCGGCTGGCCACGGCGGTGCCCGGCGGCGCCTCGTCGAGGATCTGCACCATCTTGCGGTGCTCGGCCGCGGTGTAGCAGTACGCCGCGAACGAGAGTCCGGCGGTCTCGCACCGATCCCGGAGCTCGGTCAGCCAGGTCCAGAACCGGTTGAACACCTCGGTCTGGCTCGTGGGCGTGATGGGGTCCAACGAATAGAAGGGCTGGTAGCCCTCACTGGTGGCGGCGGCCGCCAGCGCCTCTGGCGTGCCGGAGACGAGCGTGCCCCAGAGGTAGACGCCCTCCTCCACGTTCTCCATGTCGATGTCGACCTCCACGTCGGCCCGGGTGACGACCGCGCGGTCGAGCCCCCGGGCCAGGAACGGTCGGCCGCTCACGGTGGCCCGGGCTTCGTCGATGACGGTGGGGAGGTGGCCGCACCGTGACCCGCTGTAGGACGCGGTGAAGGGATCGAGTGCGACCAGGTCGGCCACGGTGGTGAGGTGCAGGGCCCGGAGCCGGTTGCGGAGCACGGCGGTGCCCGGGTGGCCGCCGACCGGGTCGCCGTCGACGCGACCCGGTGCGTCGAGGGGATCGATCGGGTCGAGCGGCGGGGCCAGGGCCTCACCCTCTCGGTCGGCGCCGGGCCCGTCGCCGGCGTCGAGGTCGTCGTCGGGGAGGGGCAACCGGAGCTGGACCGGCCCGTCGTCGGCCGGCCCGTCGTCAGCCGGGCCTTCCGGAGGTACCTCGGGACCGAGCACCCGCTCCAGCGGCGTGTCGGGGGCGAGGGTCCGGGTCCGGGTCAAGAGGTCGTCGACGTCGACCGACGGCGCCCGCGGGTCGTCGCCGAACATCAGCCAGGCGGTGGGCCGGTGCAGTCGAGCCACCTGGGCCCGGGTGAGCACACCGCGGTCGCGATGGGCCAGGAAGTGGTCGTAGGTGGAGCGCGGGATCAGCGACACGTGGTCCACGGCCTCCATCTCGGCCCGGCACACCGCGTCCCACGGGCACGTGGCGCACTGGCCCACGTGGACGGGCACCACCCCGCGGGCCACGTCGGGGTCCCGCGTGCGGGCCAGGCGGTTGGCGATCACCTCCAGGCGGAACCCGAAGCCGTGGTCGTAGTGCGCCAGGGTGGTGACCAGGGTGGGCGACCACCGGGCCGGCCACCGCTCCTCCTCCAGGTCCACCCACCACAGGTTCCGGTCCCGGTCGATCACGCCGCCCAGGGCCCGCTGGCCGGGGGCCACCGCTCCCACCGCCTCCAGCAACCGCCACGCGTGGGCCAGGGCGATGCCGTTCTCGTTGTGGCGGTTGGCGCGAGCGGCGACACCCGGTACCTCCTCGGCGTGGTCGGGGTGGGGGGAGGTCAGGGGGGACCGGCGCAGCCGCCCGCCGGTGGCCGGCCGGGTGAAGGCGTGGCGCCGGACCTCGACCGGGACCCAGCCCGAGGACGGTCCGGTCTCGGTGCCGGGGCGCACGAGCAGGATCGAGCGGCCCCGGCGGCGGCCGGCGTGATCGTCGGGCAGCTGGGCCCCCACGATGATCCGGGCGGGCCCGGCCAGGGCCTCGAGGGTGCGGGCTTCCCGCTCCGAACGCGAGGGCTGGTCGATCACCACCACCGCCACCGTCGGTCCGTGCGGGGCCGCGGCACCGAGCCGGGCCACCTCGGCCCACACGTCGGCCACGTGGTCGGCGGTCTGCTGGGCCCGCAGCACCTCCGACGGGTCGCGAGGCGTCCTGGCGTCGGCCAGATCGGGCGCGTGGTCGAGGTCGGCGCGCACGGGGCACCGGGTGGCCACCACCGCGCGCTGGAGGGGTACGTCCTGCAACGTCACGCCGGGGTGGGGCGTGGGGGTGCCGTACTCCATGGACCGACGGTACCGCCGGGGGGTGACAGGCCGCCGCGCCTTCGGCGCCCGGCGACCTACGCTCGATCGATGGAACCGACCAGCGCGAGAACCCGGCCGGAGCTCGGCGGGGACCACTCGTGAGCCGGCCGATCCGTTTCGGCGTGGCTGCCCATGCAGTGCTCGACGCCGACGAGTGGCGGCGGCTGGCCCAGAGGGTCGAGCACCTGGGGTATGCCACGTTGCTCCTGCCCGACCACACCAATCCCCAGCTGGCGCCGATCCCGGCCCTCGTCGCCGCGGCGGCGGCCACCACCACGCTGCGGGTGGGGACCCAGGTGCTCTGCAACGACCTGCGGAACCCCGTCATCGCCGCGAAGGAGGTGGCGACGCTCGATCTGCTCTCCGGCGGGCGGGCCGACTGGGGCATGGGCGCGGGCTGGTTGCCGGCCGACTACGACGGGAGCGGCATCCCGTTCGACCCACCGGGGGTGC
>Ga0073904_10003807_pt1 | contig 11323 bp, 7 predicted proteins | sample KloWWTrecipitate_FD_66668 | JGI IMG/M metagenome (GOLD analysis project Ga0073904, IMG submission 66668) | Active sludge microbial communities from Klosterneuburg, Austria, studying microevolution and ecology of nitrifiers - Klosterneuburg... | ecosystem: Engineered > WWTP > Aerobic digester >... | reverse complement strand
GGTCTTCCCCGCCTCGCCCCTTCCCGTTGAGCCCTTCGTGGTACCGCTCCAGTACTCTCAGCGTAGCAACTTGGGCGCCGCTCGCAGCCAGGGTGTGGAGTTGGGGCTGGATCTGCCCGTTACCGACACATTGCGCTTGCAGGCCAGCTACACGCTTATGGACACCCGGGCCCGGCGCAGCGCCGATGTCGTGACCAATGCAAGCGGGCGTGCCCTCGAACAGTCCTCGCCCCAGCACTGGGGCACTCTGCGAATGAGCATGAAGCTGGGGGGCGGGCAGGAAGTGGACGTGGTGGCGCGCCGGGTCGGGACCATCGGGAACGGGGACGTGCCCGGCTATACCGCGGTGGACTTCCGGTACGCCTGGCATGTGAGCCGCTACTTCGACCTGTACTTCGTGGCACAGAATCTCTTCGATCCCCTGCACCTCGAATACGTCTCCAACTTCTTCCCCGGACAGCCGGTGTACCAACCCCGGCGCGCCTTCATCCAGGGCGTGTGGCGCTTCTGAGGACGTGATGGTGATTCGTCACCTTTACCGGCTCGTCCTGCTGCTGGCCCTCGGGTTGGCGGGCTCGCCCGTGGGGGCGGCTCCGCAGCCCGGCGAGTACCAGATCAAGGCGGCCTACCTGATCAACTTTGCCCGCTACGTGGAGTGGCCGGCGGGGCGGCTGCCGGCCGGCACCCCGTTACGCCTGTGTCTGCTCGGCCGCGATCCTTTCGGCGGGGCCCTGCTGGGCCTGGACGGACGGCAGGTGCAGGGGCGCGAAGTGCGCCTGCGTCAGGCCGACAGCCTGGAGCAGGCGCTCGACTGCCACATGGTCTTCGTCTCGGGCTCCGAGGAGCGTCGCATGGGCCTGGTTCTGCGCGGCCTGGCCGGCCGGGGGGTCCTCACGGTCAGCGATATTGACGGGTTTGCGGAAGCGGGCGGTGGCATCGGCATGATCACCGAGGATGATCGGGTCCGCTTCGATATCAATCAGGCCACCCTGGCCCGTGATGGCTTGCGAGCCAGCTCTCAGTTGCTGCGCCTCGGGCGCCAGGTGCTGGGCACCGAGCGGGGGCCGCGATGAGACCCCTGCGGGATCAGCCTATCGGCGTCAAGCTTGGCATCGTGGTCAGCTTGAGCGTGCTCATCGCCCTCGGGGTGGCGCTGCTGACGATTTTCATCATTGAGGTGCGTACGGAGCTGAGGCGGGCTGACGAAGACGCCCGCATCCTCTCCGAGATCGTTGCAGACAGTGCCATTTCGCCCCTGCGTTTCGACGACACCCAGGTGGCCGGCACCCTGCTGGCTTCGCTGCGCTACCACGAGCGGGTCGCCGCTGCGATGCTGGTACGACCCGATGGCTCCGTTTTCGCGACCTATCCGACCTCCTTGGTTGAGGACGCCGAGAAACTGGTCAGATTGAGGGGACTGGCCGAGCAGGGTGACGTGCAATGGGGGCTGCTGCAACTGGTGGTCACCCAGTCCCTGCGCAGCGACGGGGAGGATCTCGGCGCCCTGATCATCGAATTTGACCTGCGCGCCATCGTTCACCGGATTGCCCTGTGGATCGGCTTCGCCCTGCTCGGGTTGGTTGTCGCCCTGATCGCCGCTGGCCTCTTCATCCGGCGCGTCCGCGGCATGATCGTCGATCCGCTGCAGCAGCTTGCCCGGGTGGTACGTGAGGTGGGTGTGCATAAGCGCTATGACCTGCGTGCGCCGGCCGGCTATGCCGATGAAGTCGGCGAGCTCATCGCCGGTTTCAACGGCATGCTGGGTGAGATCGCCGCACGCGACCGCGAGCTTACCCAGCATCGCGAGCACCTCGCCTCCGAGGTGGCTGCGCGTACCGCCGAACTTCAGGCCGCCAAGGAGCAGGCCGAAGCAGCGAGCCGGGCCAAATCCCAGTTCCTGGCCAACATGAGTCACGAGATCCGGACCCCGATGAATGGGGTCATGGGCATGATCGGTCTGTTGCGGCAGACGCCTCTGGTGGAGCGCCAGGGGCACTTTGTTGATATGCTCGACCACTCTGCCTGTGCGCTCATGGAGATCATCAACGACGTGCTCGATGTATCGAAAATCGAGGCCGGCCGCCTCGAACTCGAGAGCCGGCCGTTCTCGCTCAGGGAAACCGTAGACCAAGTGGCGGCCCTGTTTGCCACCTCGGCTCACGAGCGTGGGCTGCTGCTGCGCCTGCACGTGGACAGGCGCGTTCCCGAATCGGCTGTGGGCGACGCGTTACGCGTGCGTCAGGTGCTCAACAACCTGGTCTCGAATGCCCAGAAGTTCACCGAGAAGGGCGAGATTGCCGTGCGCATTGCCCGGGTAGCCTGTCAGCAAGCCGGCCACATGCGCCTGCGGGCCGAGGTGCGCGACACCGGCATCGGCGTGCCGCGGGGCGCAGGGGCGCGGCTCTTTCATTCCTTTTCCCAGGCCGACAACTCCATGGCCCGGCGCTTCGGCGGAACCGGGCTGGGCCTGTCCATCGCCAAGCAACTGGTCGAACTGATGAACGGCGAGATCGGCTATGTCACCGAGCCGGGGCAGGGCTCCTGTTTCTGGGTTGAGTTCGAGCTCGCCATCGACGGCCCCAGGGACGCGGCCGAGCAGCCCCTCACGGGCCGCGCCGCCTTGCTGGCTATCGCTGACCCGCTGCTGCGCGACGAGCTCTCCGAGCAGCTGGCGTTTTTTGGATGTCGCAGCGAACTGGCCTTTGACCCGCTGGCCGTGGATGAAATGTTGGCCGTCGGTACCGGCTTTGACTGGGTTGTTGTGGATGCCGCCTTCGGTGGCGGCTCCGGCTTGGCCTTGCTGGGCAGCTTGCGCGCCCGTAGTGATTGCCCACCCCTGGCAGCAGTTGTTGGTGCCGGCCGTGAAGGGGATAAGGATGCCCGCGCTGCCGGAGCGACCATCGTGCTGGCCCGACCCCTCACCGGGGCAGAGATCCGGCGTTTCCTGGTAAGCGAGCTGGCGCCGCTCGACAGCACCCAGGTGCCCCGCAGCCAGGCCCTCGCCGCGCATGTGCTGGTCGTGGAAGATCACCCGGTGAACCGAGAGGTGGTAACGGCCGTGCTGGAGTCCCTCGGTTGCCGCGTCTCGGTTGCCGAGAATGGGCGGCAGGCCCTCGATGTGTGCTGCGCGGAGCGCTTCGATCTGGTCCTGATGGATATCCAGATGCCTGAGATGGACGGCCGGCAGGCCACCATCGGCATCCGAGCCCACGAGGCAACGGCCGACTTGACGCGCATGCCCATCGTCGCCCTCACCGCCAATGCGCTGAAGGAGGATCGCGATGCCTGCCTGGCTGCCGGCATGGATGATTATCTGGTCAAGCCGGTGTCTCGGGAGCAGTTGTGGGCAGTGCTGAGCCGATGGTTGCGGGATGCCCTGCCATCCGATCCCGACGGACCGCCCCGTGCTGCGGGTGGGGTGGTTGCGCCACGCCCCCGCGGCGTGGAGACGGCGATGGACGTGGATCTGCTGATGTCCCTGCCGGGGGTCAATGGCAATCGGGCGTCCCCCATGCTGCAGCGCCTTCTGCCGCTATTCGTCGGCGAAACCGAGCGCAACCTCGTGGCCATGCGGGCCGGGGTCGCGGCCGGTGATGCCGATGCCGTGCGTGCGCTTGCTCACAAGATGAAGTCTGGCTGCCTGGCGGTTGGCGCGGTGTGGCTGGCCAGCCGGGCACGCAGTCTGGATGAACGGATCAAGGCCGGCGGAATCCCGACCGGTGACGATGTGGAAGCCATTGCCGAGGCCTGGACGGCCTGCAAGCAGGTTCTCCTTCGGGAGAAGCTGGTCGGCGTGGAGTTACTGGACCGGGCGGAAAGCCCGATGGAACGATGACGGCAAGTGAAAGCGCCCGCGTCCTGGTGGTGGATGACGACCCCCTGACCCGCCTGATGGCCTCCGAGGCCCTGCGCGAGGGGGGGCTCACCACAATGGAGGCTGAAGACGGGCAGCAGGCCTTGAGCCTGTTCGATGCAACATTGCCGGATCTCGTGCTGCTGGACGTGATGATGCCCGGGCTGAGTGGTTTCGAGGTCTGTCAGCAACTGCGTGCCCGGCATAGCGGGGCGCTGGTTCCCATCATCATGCTGACTGGGCTGGACGATGGCGACTCGGTTCAGCGCGCCTTTGATGTGGGGGCCACCGACTTCATATCCAAGCCGATCAACTGGACCCTGCTGCGTTTCCGCATCCGTTACGTGCTGCGTTCGGCCCAGGTCATGAAGGAGCTGACCCGCAATAAGGAGAGCCTCTCCAACGCCCAGCGCATTGCCCGTCTTGGCAGCTGGGAGTGGTTCGTGAATGAAAACCGGGTCCAGCGCTCGGACCAGTATTACCGGCTCTTCGGGCAGCCTGCCAGTGTCTTCGGTGAGCAGATGGAGGCCATACTTGAGCATGTGTATGTGCCCGACCGTCCCCTGGTGGCGGCGGCGCTTGACGGTGCCCGCAGGGGCATCGGTTTTCAGCTGACCTACCGGGTGGTATGGCCCGACGGCAGCGTGCGCACGGTGCTCGAAACCGTGGAGCCCGGCGATCCGGACGAGGCAGCCGGACTGGTCATGGAAGGTAGCGCCCAGGACATCACCGACCAGGTGGACGCCCAGCGCCGCATCCGTCAGCTTGCCTATTTTGACCATCTCACCGGCCTGCCCAATCGGGAGTTCTTTCGCGAGAACCTGCTGGGTGCTGCCGTGCGCTGCCTGCGCAACGACAGCCGGTGTGCGGTGATGGTGGTGGATATCGACCGCTTTGCACGCATCAACGACAGCCTGGGGCCGGAGCGCGGCGACCAGGTGCTGCAGGTTATCGGCCACCGCCTGCGTGAGAGCATGGGTGATCGGGCTCCCGCCGAGCCCGCGGGCGGCGGAGCCCTGCCCAGCTTCAAGGTGGCCCGCCTGGCTGCGGACGAGTTCGGCATTCTCATGCCCGACGTGGGTGACCTGGAAGAAATGCTGGCCGTCGCCCATCAGTTGTTGAGGGTGGTGCGGGCCCCGATCCATGTGCCGGGGCAGGACATCACCCTGTCGGCGCGCATCGGGCTGGCTGTGATGCCCGATCATGCGGGTGACGCAGATGCCCTGTTGAAGGCCGCCGAGACGGCACTCAACCGTGCCAAGCGTACCAATGGCGAACCGGTGGCCCTGTTTTCCGAAGAAATGAAGGTGGCGGCCTTTCTGCGCTTTACCCTTGAGGGCGAGCTGCGCCGGGCCATTGGCGACAACGAGCTGCGGGTGGTGTATCAGCCCATCGTCGATGCCAACACTGGCAGCATCGTCAAGGCGGAGGCCTTGGTACGCTGGCCGCACATGGGGCGCGGGCCGGTGCCACCCCCCGAATTCATATCCCTGGCCGAAGAGACCGGGATGATCGTGCCCCTCAGTCGTGCGGTTTTCGAGCGGGTATGTGCCGATATTGTGGAGTGGGGCACCGCCCTGCCGCCCGACTTCCGGATCAGTGTGAATCTCTCGGGGGTCAATTTCATGGACGCCCAGCTCATCCCCACGGTCCGGGCCGAACTGGAGAGTGCCGGCGTGCCGGCATCGCGCATCGAGTTCGAACTCACCGAGACCGTGCTGATGCGCGATCTGGATTACGCCACGGGCATCCTGGCCCAGTTGCGCGAGATGGGGGTGCGGGTGGCGGTGGACGACTTCGGGACGGGGTATTCGTCCCTGGCCTACCTGCGCCGGCTGGCCGTGGATACCCTCAAGATCGACCGCTCCTTTGTCAATGAACTGGATGACGGGCAGGGCATCGCCATTGTCGAGGCGGTCATCGGTCTGGCTCACAGCCTGGGGCTCGAAGTGGTTGCCGAGGGTGTCGAGTCCGTGTCCCAGCTGTCGGCCCTGCATCAGCGGGGTTGCCACCTCATCCAGGGCTATCTCTTTGCGCGGCCCATGTCCGCCACCATGCTGGCCCAGGCCCTGAAGGACGGAATCGGCATGCCGCAGGGGCTCCAGCTCGTAGCCGGTTAGCCGCGCGGGCGCGGCCCAGGCTGTTCCTCAGCTTGGCCGGCGTTCCGGGCGGATCGCGATGGACAGGCGGTTGCCTTCCGAGGCTTCGAGCTCCCGCAGTTGGCGGATCAGGCTTTCATCAAGCACGAAGTCGGCGGCCAGCAACATCACTCCGTCTCGGGTGACCAGGTCACGCGCCAGCACCATGCCGGGTTTGAGGGAGGAGGGGTTGAGCTCGTTGGAGGCGCTGGAGATGGTCTCGGTAGCTCCGAGCACGTCCACCAGGGCGTCCACCACTTGTGGGCAATAGCGCTTGCCCCGGTTCTGCTGGATGAAGGCGACCGCCTCGTCCTGCTTGAGCTTGCGCGGTGACAAGGTGCCGATCTGCAGGGCGTCGAAATCGTTGGCCACCGCCAGCACCCGGGCACCGTAAGGAATCGCCAGCCCGGACAGGCGGTCCGGGTAACCCTGGCCGTCCCAGCGTTCATGGTGGCCGCGGATGAAGGTGCCGGCCTTGCGCAGGTTCTCCAGGCCCATCAGGGCGGCCTGGCCGGTGACCGGGTGCTTGCGCAGCAGGCCGAGCTCGTCGCCACTCATGTGGGAAACAGGCTTGGAGAGCAGTTCGTCGGGCAGTCCGATCTTGCCTACGTCGTGGAGCAGACCGGCCAGCATCACGTCCTGGGCCTCGGGGGCTGGGAAGTTGAGTTTGAGGGCGATCTTGCGGGCCAGGTCGGCCACCCGCCGGGAGTGGCCGGAGATTACGCCCTCACGCAGTTCGATGAGGTTGGAAAATACCCGGATGGAAGTCAGGAAGTTCTGCTTGAGCTTCTCGTGGGCCAGCTTCAGCTCGCTGGTGCGGGCTTCGACCTTCTCTTCGAGGCTGGCATTGAGGGCTTTCAGCTCCTCGTTCTGGGCGAGGGTGAGCTTTTCCAGGCGGGTCTTCTCGCGCTCCAGGGCTTTGCGCTCGAGGGCCTCGCGCACGGTCAGGACCACGTCCTGGTCGTTCCATGGCTTGGAAATGTAGCGAGCGATCTGCCCGGCGTTGATGGCCGCAATGGTTGATTCCATGTCGGCATAGCCGGTGAGCAGCAGGCGCACGGCGTCCGGGTGGCGCTGGCGGGCTTCGGCCAGGAAGGTGGCGCCGTCCATGCCCGGCATGCGCATGTCAGAGATAATCAGATCCACGTGCTCCCGATCGAGGATCTCAAGGCCCTCTGTGCCCCCTCCTGCCACCAGCACGGTGTAGCCGTGGGGGCGGAAGAGGCGCCGCAGGGACGACAGGATGTTGGCTTCGTCGTCAACGCACAGGAGGGTGAAGCTGCTGTTTTCGGGGGATGTGCTCATGCTTGGGCTCCGGCAGACGCCTCGTGGTGGACGGGCAGGGTGATGCGGAAGGTGGTACCCGTTCCGGGCGCGCTGCTTACGCTGATGTTGCCGCGATGATTTTGAACGATGCCATAGGACAGGGACAGGCCGAGGCCGGTCCCCTTGCCGATGGGTTTGGTGGTGAAGAAGGGGTCGAATATCTTGTCCATGACGTCCGGGGGAATGCCCTGGCCGTCGTCGGCAACCTCGATCCATACGCTCTCGCCCTGGAGGCCGGTGCGTATGGTGATGGTGCCACGGTGTCCGTCGGGCATGGCCTGGGCCGCGTTGACAAAAAGGTTCATGAAGACTTGGTTGAGCTGGGAAGGCAGGCATTCCACCAGGGGGAGCTGGCCATACTCGCGGACGATGTCGGCCCGATACTTGATTTCGTTGCTGGCGATGTTGAGGGTGCTGTCGAGCCCGTGATGGAGGTCGGCGGCCTGCCAGTCCTGGGTGGTTTCGGCGCGGGAGAAATCGCGCAGGTCCTGGACGATCTGGCGTACCCGGTTGGTGCCTTCCTCGGATTCGCTGAGCAACTGATGGATGTCATCGCGCAGGTAGTCGAAGTCGGCGTCCTTCCGGGCGGCCTGGATACGGGTCTGGTCGTCCGCCGGCAGGGCGGCTTCGCTGGTCTCATAGCAGCTCACCACCTTGAGCAACTGCTCCACGTAGCCCTTCAGGCTGCGGATGTTGGAATTCACGTAGCCGATGGGGTTGTTGATCTCATGGGCCACGCCGGCTGCGAGCTGGCCGATGGAGGCCATCTTCTCTGACTGGACGAGCTGTTGCCGGGTGTCCTGCAGGCGGCAGTTGAGCTCGGTGAGCTCCGCATAGCGCTTCAGCAGCTCTTCCTCGGCCCGTTCCCGCCGGGCAATGTCTTGTTCAAGGCTGGCCTTGGCCTGCTGCAACTGCTCCGTGCGGCGGGCCACCTTCGCTTCCAGGTCGGCATGCATGCGCAGCAGCTCGGTTTCGGCGTTCTTCCGTTCGGTGATGTCCTGCAGGGTTTCGATGGCACCGATGATTTCGCCCAGGGCGTTACGCAGCGGGGCTGCCGTGAAGTACAGCCAGCGACCCTTGTCGCCCATCTGAGGGAAGAAGTCTTCGGCCTCATAAGCGCCCTCGATCACCGGTGAGCGTCGCAGTTTCTTGGTGCCGTAGAGTTCGAGCATGTCGTCGATCTGCCCCGATACAATCAGGTCGGCCATGATCGGCCGTTCGCTGGGGTAGAAGGCAGACCATTGGCTGCATGTGCCAACCAACTCGCTGGCGGGCAGCCCGATGACCTGTTCGCAGGCGTGATTCCAGTGGGTGACCACGTGTCGGGCGTTGATCACCAGGGTGGGGACGGGGTCTGCGTCGATGATCTGGGTCAGCAGTTGCTGGGCCTGCTTCTGGGCGGCCTCGGCGCGCTTGCGCTCGGTCACGTCGATGAAGTTGCAGACGATGGTGCGCTGGCCCTGAATCTCTTCGTCAGAGACCGTCAGTTCCACCCAGCGCTCTTCACCGCATCGGGTGATCAGCAGTGTTTCGTAACGGCCCACCGGGTGGTCGCCGTGGAGCCGGGCCAGGCCGCGTTCGCGGATGGTGTCGCTCACGTTGGCCGGGTAGAAGGCCCAGAAGTCCTTCTCGATCAGCTCTTCCGCACTGAAGCCACTCAAGCGGGACATGGCCCGGTTGGCATACAGCACTTTGCCGCCTCGATGCAGCAGGAGGCCCGAACTGAGGCTTTCAGCCAAGGGGAAGAGGGTGCCGGACAGGGCGTAGGGGGAGGGCTGGGCCATGGTCTATCCGAGCAGTGTTTCATAGCTGTCGAAGCGGGCCCGGGTTTCGGCCAGCACGGCGTTCAGGCTGTCCCAGCCAAGGCCCAGGGCACTGACCGTGTCCTGATCCAGGCTGGGCATCTGGCTGGGGGGCTCGCCGTCCTGGTCCAGATCCAGGGCGTGGGCAATGCCGTCAGCGTAATGGATGATGCCCGCCAGCCCGCCCGGCTTGCCCAGGGCTGGCCGATGGTGCCAGGCCAGAGCGTCGATGATGTCGGCGGGAAAGTTCCAGCGCTGGGCCAGGGCGGCGCTCACCTCGCTGTGGTCGAAGCCAAAATGGCTGCGCTCGGCATCCTCAAGGCGGCAGTCCTGGGCCGCCGCGGCCGCCAGCACGGTCGTGAAGTGTTCGGGGTAGAGCACCATCATGGCCAGCCGGCCGATGTCGTGGAGCAGACCGGCAAGGAAAAGCACCTCCGGAGGGCGTTTCAAGGGGCTTGCCAGCGCTTGCGCCGCCACGGCGGTGCCCAGCACATGTCGCCAGAAGCGCTTCTGGCTGAAGCCGGGGCAGCGGCCGGCGGGTAGACCGGACATGACTGAAGCGGCCAGCACCAGCGAGCGGATGGCAGAAAGGCCCACCACCACGATGGCATCGTGAATCGAGCCGACCCGGGATTGCAGCCCGTAGAAGGGAGAGTTGGCGACCCGCAGGACCCGGGCGGTGATGACCTGATCCTGGCTGATGTGGCGGGCCAGCGTGCCGATGTCGATGTCGGCACCCGCCATCGACTGAAGCACTTCGATGGCCACCGCCGGCATCGCGGGCAGCTTCTGCACGTGGCCGATCATCTCGTCGAGGCTGGGCGGTTTCATTTTCCGGAGGCCTGACGGAAAGCCAGCACGGCGTGGAGCAGGGCCTGGGAGCCGGGCTCGTCGGCGGTATGGCGGAACAGGTACATGACCCGCTCGCGGATCTTCACGTGCTGCCGTGCCAGCGCCTCCGGGTCTTCTGGCGGGCACACGATCAGCATGTCGATGCCCCGCCGTTGCAGGCTTTCCAGGTGGGCCGCGGTGAGGCTCAGGCCCGCCGGCAGGAGCACGGCGCCGGTGCTGTCGGTCACCGGGGCGGCGAGCACGGCACCGGGAAGCGTCTCGCCCAGAGGCTGCGTCAGGTTCTCGCTCATGGGGTGTCAGTGCGGCAGGTAAAGGTGAGCAGGCAGCCACGGGGGGCCGGCTGACCGCCGAGCGGGTGGGCCTCGACCCGGAACAGGCGGGCGCCGCAGCGCAAGTCGGCATGGCCGGCGCTGGCTTGAATCAGTGGCAGAAATGCCACGGGCAGCACCTCTTCTGCCCCCAGGCCGAGCAGGGGTGCCTGTTCGGAAAACAGATTCTCCGCGGCGCGGTTGGCGAAGGCGATCATGCCCCCCGGATCGACCCCGAGTACCGGCAAGGGCATAACCGCCAGGGCCTCCTGGGTCAGGCTGAGGGCGGCTTCGTCCATTCCCAGGCGACGCTCCTGGTCGGCGAGCACGCCCGTCAGGCGTTCGTTGATACGTTCCAGCTCGCGGTTGGCGTGCTGCAACTCGGCAGCCAGACGCTGGTTGTCGTCGGTCAGCGCCTTGCGACGGAAGGCTTCCTCGATATTGGCCCGCAGCATGGCGTCATCCCAGGGCTTGGTGAGAAACTTGTAGATGGCGCCTTCGTTGATCGCATCGGTGACCGATTGCAGGTCGGTGTAGCCGGAGAGCACCATGCGCACCGTGTCCGGGTGCATGTCCTTGGCCTTGTGCAGAAATTCGACCCCCGTCATGCCGGGCATACGCTGGTCGGAGACGATCACGTCCACCTGGTTGGTGGCCAGCACTTCGAGCCCCTGTTGCCCGCCGGTAGCGGTGAGGATGGTGTAGCCGTCGCGGCGCAGCAGGCGGCGTAGGGACGACAGGATGTTCTCCTCGTCATCGACCAGCAGCAGCGTGCGTTCGGCCGTCGGGCCCCGCAGCAGGCTGTTGTCGAGGCGATCGTCTTTCATCAGGCGTGCCTCGAAGTCGTCCGGGGTCAGAGCCGGTCCGAGCAGGGGGCCCTGGAGGTAGTCGCAGCCGCAGGCCTGCATCACCGAGGCCACCTGGGCGCTGCGGACACCCTTGGCGCTGACTGACAGTTTCATGCGGTGCGCCCGGGTCACCAGCGCCCGCACGATGGCCACGCCTTCCGGGTTGGTGGTCACGTCCTGCACCAGTCCGGCCGGT
>Ga0073904_10003806_pt1 | contig 11325 bp, 12 predicted proteins | sample KloWWTrecipitate_FD_66668 | JGI IMG/M metagenome (GOLD analysis project Ga0073904, IMG submission 66668) | Active sludge microbial communities from Klosterneuburg, Austria, studying microevolution and ecology of nitrifiers - Klosterneuburg... | ecosystem: Engineered > WWTP > Aerobic digester >... | reverse complement strand
CATCGGCAGGCTGGCCGGACACTGGAGACCCCGGTGTCCGGCCTCCCGCTCTCAGCGCTCGAGCGTCAGCGTGAACTGCACCGGCACCTTGACCGGCGCGTAGCAGACCGTGTCGTCGCACGCCTGGTACTCGAGCGAGCCGGCCAGCTCGATGCTGGAGCGGCCGGCCAGCGCCGTGCGCGCCTCGGGCGTATCGAGCACCGTCACCTGGCGCGTCAGGCGGAACGGTTTCGAGTACACCTCGACGGTCTCGTCGAGAGGTTCGAAGTAGTAGCGCTCCGATGGCGGATACTTCGTCGGCGCGACGACGAGCCAGCGTTGCGGCGTGATGGACAGGCGCACGACCTGGTAGTCGTGCTTGCCCGGTGCATACACGTGGATGGCCCGGCGCGGCGTCACCTCGAGCGTCACCGTCACGCTCGCCCCGGGCGCCACCGAGGTACGGCTGACGCGGGCTTCTATCGTCAGGTGACTGGTGCTGGTCCGGTCCGGCTCGCCGAACGGATTGCGAGCGCCTGCCGGCGCCTGCGCGGTGAGGGTGGCACCGGCCGCGAGTACCACGCACGCCAGTCCTGGAAGAAGTATGTGCATCCCGGCAGCGTACGTGGTTCGGAGGGGCGCGATCAACTGTCTGAGTGCCGGCCTCTGAGATAAGATTTCCCAGATTTCCGATGCGTCGTATTCTTGCGCTGGCCGCGCTGCTTGCCTGGCTCGTCCCCGGCTCCGCCTGGGCGCAGGACACTCGCGCCGAGTTGCTCGCCGAGCGGCGTGCCGAGCGGGCCCGGCACGTGCAACCCTACGAACCCAACTCGATCGAGAGAGGCCTGCTCTATGTCGAGGACAAGCACATCCTGGACTTCCTGCAGGGTCTGGGCGGGATCTACCCTCGCTTCGGCGGCTTCACCACGGGCAGCGGCCTCGCGTTCGGCGCCGGCGTGCGCCGCGCCATCCCCGGTACCAGCGGCTTCGAAGTGGACGCGTCGGCGGCCATGTCGACGCGCGGCTACAAGGCCATCGACTTCCGCGTGCGGGCCCCGGCCCTGCTGACCGGCCGGCTGGAGCTCGACGGCGGCACCAACTGGTGGGACTACACGCAGGAGGACTTCTTCGGCCTCGGCGAGTCGCCGGGTGGCGATCGCACCAGCTACCGCTACGAGGGCCTGGGCGTGAACCTGGTGGCGCGCTACCGGGTGCGGCGCTGGTTCTCGGTGGGCGAGGAGCTCGGGTACCTTCGTCCCGATATCTCGTCGGGCACCGACTCGCGCTTCCCCTCGATCGAGGATCGATTCACCGACGCCGAGGCGCCGGGCCTCGTTCGTCAGCCGCGACTCGTCTACACCCGGGCCTTCATCGATCTGGACTACCGGGATCAGCCCGCCAATACCCGCGGCGGCGGACGCGTGCTCTTCCAGGTGGGCACGGGCCGGGACCAGGACCCCTCGCGCGAGTTCAGCTACCGCAAGACCGAGCTCGAAGTCATCCAGGTGTTCCCCGTCTTCGACAAGAAGCGCGGATTCGCCGTCCGGCTCGCTGCGGCGCACGTCGACCCCCTCAACCCCGGCGGCCGCGTGCCGTTCTTCCTCTCGCCAACCCTGGGCGGCAACGACACGCTGCGCAGCTACCGGGAATTGCGGTTCCGCGACGCCACCTACGTGCTGCTGAACGGCGAGTACCGCTGGGAAGCCTTCTCGGGCCTCGACCTGGCTCTCTTCTGGGACGGCGGCGACGTGGGCACCACCATCGAGCAGATTCGCCTCGATGAATTCAAGACCGGCTGGGGCTTCGGCCTGCGCTTCAACACCAATCGCGCCGTCTTCATGCGCCTGGACGTGGGCCTGGGTGGCCCCGAAGGCACGCGCTTCTACTGGAAATTCTCGCCCGCGTTCTAGTACTACTAGTCGCCGCCCCATGACGACGTGTGCGCCCATCCGACTGTTCTTTGCCGTCACGTTCGCGACGGCCGCGCTGGCCTGGGCCGCGCGCGCGGCACAACCGGTCTACTACCCCGACGATCCAATCGCCGTGGATCCGGAGACCGAGGATGCGGGCCACGTGCGCGAGTGGGAAATCAGCGACCTCTACGACTTCGTCGAGAACAGCTTTCTCAAGCCCGGAGACCGCACGCCGCAGCGGGCGGTCAACATCAACACCATCGACGAGGTACCCGACTCGAGCTGGTTCACCAACCGCGCCGGCGCGCACGCGCTGACGCCAGATGAGGTGCGGCGCGGACCCGACCAGTCGAACGGCCCGGCGCCAGGCCCCTGGACCGTGGTCTCAGGCAAGAGCGACGGCATCACGCCGGGCTTTACCATCCGCGACACCACCGGCACCATCTGGTTCATCAAGTTCGATCCTGAGTCGAACCCCGAGATGGCCACTGGCGCCGAGATGGTTTCGACGCGGCTGTTCTGGGCGCTCGGCTTCCATGTGCCCGCCAACCACCTGGCGGTGTTCAGGCGGGAGAACCTGGTTATCGCCGACACCGCCACCATTCGCGACGTCATGGGCCGCCGGCGCCGGCTCACCGACGAGGATGTCGACCTGCTGCTCACCCGCGGAGCCCGCCAGGCCGATGGCTGCTTTCGGGTCATCGCGAGCAAGGCGCTCGAGGGCAAGCCCGTGGGTCCCTTCCGCTACTACGGCACGCGCCCGGACGACCCCAACGACATCTACCCGCACGAGCACCGGCGCGAGCTGCGCGGCCTGCGCGCCTTTTCCGCGTGGCTCAACCACGACGACTCACGCAGCATCAACTCGCTCGACACCATCGTCGAGCGGCGGGGGCGACGGATCGTCTGGCATCACCTCATCGATTTCGGCTCCACTCTGGGGAGCGGCAGCATCTACGCGCAGAAGCCGCGCGCCGGTAACGAATACCTCTGGGAGGCGCGGCCCACCCTGCTGACCGCGCTCACGCTGGGCCTGTACGTGCGCCCGTGGATTCGGGTGGACTTCCCCGACATCCCGTCGCTGGGCAACATCGAGGCGGCGTTCTTCCAGCCGGACGCCTGGAAGCCCGAGTACCCGAATCCCGCGTTCGACAACGCGCGGCCGGACGACCTGTTCTGGGCCGCGCGCAAGGTGATGGCCATCTCGGATGAGGCCATCCGCGCCGCGGTCGACACGGCGGCCTTCTCGGACGCGAAGGCCAGCACCTACCTGAGCGATGTCATCATCGCGCGGCGCGACAAGGTGGGCCTCACCTGGCTGACCGCCGTCAACCCACTGGTGGACTTCGCGCTGTCGGGCGAGGGCGTGCTCACCTTCCGCAACGTAGCGGCCGACACACGCCGCGCACCAGCGGCCGAGGCGTATCGAGCCCGCTGGTCGCCCTTCGACAACGCCACCGGAACAGCCGCAGCGGTCGTCGGCGAGCAGACCAGCGCCGAGCTGTCCTTTCAGGCGCCCGCCGAAGCGCTCGCCAGCCCGTTCGTGCAGGTGGAGATCGCCGCGCTGTCGGCCACGCATCCGGTCTGGGCCACGCCCGTCACGGCCCGGTTCCGCCAGGTGGCGGGCGCCTGGACGCTGGCCGGCGTCCTCCGCACGCCCGATGCGGCCCTTCCCGGGAGGACGCCGTGAGCGACGAGAGGCAACGGGCCCTGGTCATCGAAGACGATCTCGACATTGGTCAGCTCATCACTCACTACCTGCAGAAGGCCGGGTTCGAACCGGCCCTGGTCGCCAACGGCGCCGAGGGACTGGCACGGGCACGCCTCGATCCGCCGGACGTGATCATCCTCGACGTGATGCTGCCCGGGCTCGACGGCCTGGCCGTGTGCCGGGCCCTTCGGGCAGGTCCGAACACGGCGCTGGTGCCGATCATCATGCTGACCGCCAGGGCTGAGGAATCGGATCGCATCGTCGGGCTGGAACTGGGCGCCGACGACTACATCACCAAGCCCTTCAGCCCCAACGAAGTGGTGGCGCGCGTCCGCGCCCTGCTCAGGCGCGCCCGCCGGGCGTCGGCCCCGGACCACCGCATCGTCTACGGCCCCCTGTCGGTGGACATCGATCGCCACGTGGTGAAGACCGACGGCGAGGAAGTGAGGCTGACGGCCAAGGAATTCCTGCTGCTCCAATACCTGATGGAGCACCGCGGCCGCGTGCTGTCGCGCGACCTGCTGCTCTCAGATGTGTGGGGCTACTCTTATACTGGCGGCACGCGCACCGTGGACGTCCACGTCCGGCGGCTGCGCGAGAAGCTGCCGCTGCTGGCCGAGGCGATTGTCACCGTCAAGCAGTTCGGCTACAAGTTGGTGGACCCGCCTCCGGGCTAGTCGTCGTGCCCGAACTGCTCCTTGGCGCCCTTGGCGGCGCCCTCGTCTCGGCCCTGGCGGCCTCCGCGTACGCCTGGCGCCGCGCGGCCGCACGCCACCGCCGCGCCGAGGCCATCCAGGTGGTCGTGCGGCGGTATGCGCTCGGCGACCTCAGCCGGCCCGCGCCCGCCTACGGTGACGACGAGCTGGGCGACGTGGCCCGGGCGACGGAGACCGCGGTGCAGAACCTGGGCCGGCGCGTGAACGACCTTACGCGCGACCGGGCGCGCATGGAAGCGATCCTCGCCAGCATGGTCGAGGGTGTGCTGGTCGTGGACGGCCAGGGCCGGCTGCAGCTGGTCAACGCGGCCGCCCGGCGCATGCTCAAGCTCGACCGCGACGCGATCGATCGCCCCTACGTCGAGGCCCTCCGGCATCCGGGCATCGTCGGGGAGATCGGGCGGGCCATGACCGGCGGTCCCACCGAGGGACTGGAGCTGGCGCTGGCCATGGACCGCAGCCGGACGCTCGTGGCCCGCGTGGCGCCGGTTGTCGCCGAGGGCCGCGGCGCCGTACTCGTCCTGCACGACATCACGGACCTGAAGAACGCCGACCAGATCCGCCGCGACTTCGTCGCCAACGTCTCACACGAGCTGCGGACACCGCTCACCGCCATCAAGGGCTACGCCGAAGCGCTGATGGACGATCCGGAAGACGACAAGGCACGGCAACGGTTCCTGGGCATCATCCACCTGCACGCCACGCGGATGGAGCGGCTGGTCAAGGAACTCCTGCGCCTCGCTCGCCTCGATGCCGGACAGGAAGCGGTGGAGTACGCGCCCTGCGACGTCCAGGCCATCGCGACCAGCGTGGCGGCAGACTTCGAACCCATGATCCGGGAGAAGCGGCAGCGGCTCGACCTGCAGGTGGCGCCCGAGGCGCGCACCTTCATCGCCGATCCCGCCAAGCTGCACGATATCCTGCGCAATCTCGTCGAGAACGCGGTGAATTACACGTCGGAGCACGGCCGCATCACGGTGTCGACCGCGGCGCGGAACGACCAGTTCGTGCTCACCGTTTCGGACACGGGACCGGGCCTGCCCGAACAGGATCTCTCTAGAGTTTTCGAACGCTTCTACCGGGTCGACAAGTCACGCGCGCGGCCCGGCGGCACCGGCCTGGGCCTGGCCATTGCCAAGCACCTCGCCCAGGTGATGGGCGGCTCGGTCGCGGCCGCGAACCTGCCGAAAGGCGGGGCGGCGTTCACGGTGACCCTGCCCCACCGCACCTGACAGGTTCCGCCCTACTTCATCCCGGTGGCCGCAAGGGCGCGGTAAGTGATCGCCGCAATCAGGGCCGAGGCGGGGATGGTGAGCACCCACGCCCAGACGATGCGACGGGCCACGCCCCAGCGCACGGCCGAAAGCCGCCGGGTGGCGCCAACCCCGACGATGGCGCCGGTAATGGTGTGTGTCGTGCTGACCGGCACGCCCAGCGCGGTGGCCGTGAAGAGCGACACGGCGCCGGCCGCCTCGGCGGCGAAGCCCCCGACGGGCTGCAGGCGCGTAATCTTCTGCCCCATCGTCTGGATGATGCGCCACCCGCCAGACAGCGTGCCGAGGGCCATGGCCGCGTGCGCGGCCAGAATCACCCACGTGTCGATGCGAAACTCGGTGATGAAGCCGCCGGCAAAGAGCGCGCCCGCGATGATGCCCATCGTCTTCTGCGCGTCGTTGGCGCCGTGGCCCAGGCTGTAGAGGGCGGCCGAGAAGAGTTGCAGCCGGCGGAACCAGCGATCGACGCGGGCCGGGGCGACCCCGCGAAAGAGCCAGAGGATGCCCACCATGAACACCAGGCCCAGCACCATGCCAATGGCCGGCGCCAGCACGATGAAGATGAGGGTTTTCGTCCAGCCGCTGGCGATGATGGCACCGGTGCCGACCTTGGCGACGCCCGCGCCGGCGTAGCCGCCGATAAGAGCGTGCGACGAGCTGGTGGGCAGCCCGAAGTACCACGTGACGAGATCCCAGATGATGGCGCCGGTGAGACCGGCGAGGATCACCGCAAAGGTCACGATGGCGATGTCGACCATGCCGGCGCCGACCGTGTGGGCCACGGCGGTCCCGAAGCTGAAGGCGGCTACGAAATTGAAGAACGCGGCCCAGACCACCGCCTGTCCTGGCGACAGCACGCGCGTCGAGACGACGGTGGCGATGGAGTTGGCGGCGTCGTGAAACCCGTTGATGTAGTCGAAGAGGAGAGCGACGACAATGACCAGGGAAACGAGAGCGAGTTCCACGACCTGGCTACCCGTGCTTGACGACCACGCCTTCGAGGACGTTGGCGACGTCCTCGCAGCGGTCGGTCGCTTCCTCGAGCAGGTCGAGCACTTCCTTCCACTTTATGAGAGTGATGGCGTCGCGCTCCTCTTCGAAGAGCCGGCGGAGCGCCTCGTCGTGGACGTCGTCGGCCGCGTTCTCGAGCCGGTTCACCTCCACAGCGCGATCGTGCACGCCGTCGCGCCGCTCGAGCGCCTCGACGGCCACCTTCACCTGCATGGCGGCCTGCCAGATGAGCGACGCGAGTTCGCGGGTGCCGTAGCGGAGCGACGACATCCGATAGCGCCGCAGCACGCCCGACGCCGCGTCGATGGCGTCCATCACATCGTCGAGCGAGGTGGCCAGGGCGTGGATGTCCTCGCGGTCGATGGGGGTGACGAAGGTGGAGTTGAGACGCTGGATGATGCCGTGAGTCAGCGAATCGCACTCGTGCTCGACCTGCTTGATTTGCAGCGCCGTGTCCCAGCTGGGCGGATCGGACGCGAGCATGCGCTCGAGCAGGGTGGCGCCAGACACGATGCGATCGGCGAGCGCTGCGAAATCAGCGAAGAACTTCTCTTCCCGGGGAATCAGGCGGAATTGCACGGGGGAATTCTGTCACAGAAGCGTTTCATGCTTGTTACATTTCCCACACGCTCTCAGAGGCGTCTACCACATGGCTCGACCGATCAGGCGCAGCAGCCCGGACCGCAGCAGGGCTCCACCTTGGTGGCCCCACCCGGCTTCCGGGCGCGCACGAACGCGCTCATGAAGCGCCCGTCCACGGACTCGGCCAGCCCGTCGCCGTCGAGGCCGGCGCTGGCCAGGAAGGCCTTCGCGTCCCCGGCGCGATAGATGCGCGTGGGTTCCACGTCGATGGCCTCGAAGCCGGCCGCGGCGAGTTTGTCCCGATACTGGACCTCCTCGAGTGCGCCCGCCACGCAACCGATCCACAGCTCCATGTTCTTGCGCACCTCGGCCGGCACGTCGCTGCCCCGCACGACCACGTCGGAGACGGCGAAGCGGCCGCCGGGCTTCAGCACGCGAAACGCCTCGCGCAGCACCGCGTCCTTGTCGGCCGAGAGGTTGATCACGCAGTTCGAGATGACGACGTCCACGGCGTTATCGGGCAGCGGGATGTGCTCGATCTCGCCCTTGAGGAACTCCACGTTCGTCAGACCCGACTTGCGCTGGTTCTCGCGGGCCAGCGCGAGCATGTCGTCGGTCATGTCGAGGCCGTACGCCTTGCCCGTCGGTGCAACCCGGCGGGCCGAGAGCAGGACGTCGATGCCGCCGCCCGATCCGAGATCGAGCACCGTTTCGCCCGGGTTCAGCTCGGCAAGCGCCGTCGGGTTGCCGCAACCAAGCGAGGCGACCACCGCCTCGACCGGCAGAACGCCGATCTGCGAGGCGTCGTAGAGATTGCTGGTGATGGGATCACCGCAGCCGCCCTCGGTGCCCCCGCACCCGCAACTCGTCCGCCCCTCCGCCGCGCGCCGGGCGGCCTCGCCGTACTTTTCCCTCACCACCGACCGGATTTCGACGCCTGCTTCACCTGCCATGATGTCCCCCTGATGACTGCGCCCCTCGAGCCCCGGTCGCCCGGCCCGGCCCGACGGCTAATATTCGTCAACGCGAATATGACTCGCGCGTGATATATCTGTCAAGACGAATATGTCGAACCCGTGCTGCACCCCCAGGCCCGCGCCCCGGCTGAGGCAGCTCGACCGGCTCACGACGGTGTACGGCGCCCTGGCGGACGCCACGCGCCTGCGGATTCTCGCCCTGCTCGAGGACGGCGAGGTCTGCGTGTGTCACATTCACGCCAGCCTTGGCGTCCCCCAGTCCACCGCCTCACGCCACCTCGCCTTCCTGCGGCGTGCCGGGCTGGTGTCGGCCCGCCGCGACGGCATCTGGATGCACTACTCGCTCGCGCGAGTAGACGACCCGGTGGTGGCCGCGGTGGTTTCGTCCGCACTGCATGCCCTGGAACACAGCGAGGTGGCCTCGCGCGACCAGGTGCGGCTGCAGCGCGAACGGGTGGCGGGATGACAACGGTGCTGTTTGCGTGCGGGCACAACGCCGGGCGCTCGCAGATGGCGGCGCCACTGTTCCCGCAAGTTCGCCAATCCGGGAGGTTCGGTGTGGGTTACGGGTCGTTCGCCGACTGGTGGCGCGTGCAGGAGTTGTGGTGACCGGGCCGATGCAGTGGCCCTGGCGCGGCGCTCGCGCGAGCCTGCGGCCGAGACCGAACGGGCACCCAGCGGGACCGTGACGCTCGCGTCAGCTGTTATGCTGTCCAACCATGCGAAACGTGCTCGCGCTCATCCTCGGTGGGGGCCGCGGCACCCGCCTGCATCCGCTCACCGAGCTGCGCTCCAAGCCGGCGGTGCCCATCGGCGGCAAGTACCGCCTGATCGATGTGCCCATCAGCAACTGCCTGCACGCCGAGCTCCGTCGCATCTTCGTCCTGACGCAGTTCAACTCGGCTTCGCTCAACCACCACGTCAGCAACGCCTACCGCATGGACTTGTTCTCGCGCGGGTTCGTCGAAATTCTGGCCGCCGAGCAGACGCCCGACTCGACCGCCTGGTTCCAGGGCACGGCCGACGCCGTGCGCAAGGCCCAGCGCCACTTCATCCAGCACGAAGCGGAGTACTACCTGATTCTGGCGGGCGATCACCTGTACCGAATGAACTACGCGGAGCTGCTCGAGGCACACCTCGAGCGCCAGGCCGACATCACCATCGCCGCGCTGCCCGTGGACGCTGAAGATGCGACGGGCATGGGCATCTTCTCCTTCGATGCGCAGGGCCGCATCTCCGGCTTCGAAGAGAAGCCGGATGCCGGCCGCTTGCGCGTGCTCGGGCCGACCCTCACCTCGGCACCGGGATTCATGGCGCCCGACCCGGCCCGTCCCTACATCGCGTCGATGGGTATATATCTCTTTTCGCGCGAGGTGCTGCTCGACCTGCTCGAGGAGGAATCCGGCGACGACTTCGGACGCGAGCTGATCCCGACGGCACTGACCCGCTATCGCGTGCGGGCCTTCGCCCACCGAGGCTACTGGGCCGACGTCGGTACGATCGAGAGCTTCTACGACGCCAACATCATGCTGACGCGCCCAGACGCGCCGTTCAGCTTCTACGACCCGGCCTTTCCCACCTACACGCACGCGCGCTTCCTGCCGCCGTCGAAGCTCACCGGCTGCCAACTCCACAACGTGCTCGTCGCCGAGGGAGGCTACCTGGAGGATGCCTCCGTGTCGGACTCGGTGGTCGGCATTCGGGCGTCGGTCGGCGCACGCTCCGAGATCCGCCGGTCGGTGCTGCTGGGCGCGGACTACTACGAGCCGCCCCCCGCAGCCATGGCGGGCGCCCGCGCCGTCCCCATCGGCATCGGGCGCGATGTCGTCCTCGATCGGGTGATCGTGGACAAGAACGCGCGCATCGGCGACGGGGCGCGACTGGTGAACGCCGCGGGTATCGACGAGGCGGACGGGGACGGCTACTACATCCGCAACGGCATCATCATCGTGCCGAAGGACGGGACGATTGCGCCCGGCATGGTGGTGTGACCTCGGGCGACGACCGCCTGATCCTCTTCTCTCAGGACGTTACCTAGATATGACGCGCAAGGCCCGTGGACGGACCCGAACGTGGATCGCGGACCCGCCGAGGCGCGGTTCTCCGTCCACGTGGTAGCGGACCGCCACCTCGCTCATGATGGTGGCCTCGTCCACCTGCGCCATGTGCAGCCCCTCGGCCGGCGCGAGGGAGCCGCGAAAGAACGCCGGCACGCGCCGCAGCAGCCTCCACAGCGGCTGGGACTCGACCACCACCAGATCCAGGTGCCCATCGTCGACCCGAGCGGCCGGCGCGATTTGCGCGCCGTTGCCGTACTGGGGTGAGTTGGCCACGGCGATGAACCACGCGCGCCGCTCGATGCGGCCGCTGGCGGTGACAATGACATAGGAACACGCCCGGTAGCGCAGCAGCTCGGCGAGAGTGGCCTGTACGTACCCGGGCAGTCCGCGGCACGCGTGCGGACTCGCGAGGCGCTCGGCGATGGCGGCGTCGAGGCCAACGCCCGCCACGTTGAAGAAGAGGTTCTGGTCAATCTGCCCGGCATCGATGACGCGCACGCCTCCGGTGGCCGCCAGCTCGAGGGCCGGACGCGCGTCGAGCGGGATACCGAGGTCTCGCGCCAGGCCGTTGCCCGATCCGCCGGGCACGATGGCCATTGACACCTTCGAGAACGCCAACGCGCTCCCCACCTCGTTGAGTGTGCCGTCGCCGCCCCACGCGACGACCCGCGACACACCATCGCCGAGCGCCTTCGCGCTCATCTGCCGCGCATCGCCGGGTGCGGTCGTCACCCGGACCTGCACGTCGAAGCCGCAACGCGCGAGTACCTCGCGCGCCTGCACGCTGCAGGCGTCGACGGCACGGCGGCCGGGACCCGACACCGGGTTGATGATGACCAGGGCGCTCCGCCCGGCCGGTGGACTGCTCGCGCGCATGGCTAACGGGACAGGCGTCGAAGGACCCGAGGCGGCAGGAACCAGCGGAGCGTACCCGGCCCGGCGGGCGTCGCACCCTCGACCTCGATGGCGCAGATCGCGCCCTTCCGGAACTCGATCTGGCCGCGCGCACCCAGCCAGCGTGCCGCGTGTTCGCCGAGGCCGGGTTCATGGCCGACGAGGGCGATCCGACGGTGGCGCCGCGACTGCCGGCCGACGGCCTCGA
>Ga0073904_10003805_pt1 | contig 11325 bp, 8 predicted proteins | sample KloWWTrecipitate_FD_66668 | JGI IMG/M metagenome (GOLD analysis project Ga0073904, IMG submission 66668) | Active sludge microbial communities from Klosterneuburg, Austria, studying microevolution and ecology of nitrifiers - Klosterneuburg... | ecosystem: Engineered > WWTP > Aerobic digester >... | reverse complement strand
CGAATGGTTTTTCCGAGGAGATCCTGCCGCTGCACGTGCTCGGTGGTATCGGTGACCTCCTGGGCCTGATTCGCACGCCACCGGCGCCGCGCGGCAACATGCAGGCGCTGGCGCGTGACGCCGGACCTGGCGCCTCCAGTTACACCGACTACGACCGCCAGATCGCGACCGAGGCGGTGTCCTGGCTGCAGCGCAAGGCGCAGGCCGCAGTGGCTGCCGACAAACCCTGGGTGTTGTTCGTCTCGTTCGTGCGCCCGCATTTTCCGCTGGTGGCGCCGCCGGAGTTCTTTGCGATGTATCCGCCCGCGAAGATGCCATTGCCTCGCCTGTATGCCAGTGGCGAGCGCCCGACGCACGAGGCGGTCAAGGCCTTGCGCGACTGCATGAACTACGACGACTACTTTGATGAAGAAAAGGCACGCATTGCGATTGCCGCCTACTACGCGCTGGTGTCCTTCCTGGACGACAACATCGGGCGGGTGCTCGGCGCGCTGGAACAGGCCGGACTGACCGACAACACCCGCATCATTTACACATCGGACCACGGCGACAACCTGGGCAACCATGGCTTGTGGGGCAAGTCGGTGATGTACGAGGAGTCGGCGGCAATACCGATGATCCTGGCCGGTCCGGACGTACCCCGCAACGCGGTCAGCAAGGCCGGCGTTTCGCTGATCGACTGCTACCGTACCTTGCTCGAAGGTGCCGGGCTGCCGATGCCACCGCAAGACGAGGTGCTGCCCAGCCGGTCCTTGTGGACCATGGCCCATGGAGGCGACCCGCGCCGGGCCGTGTTGTCCGAATACCATGCTGCCGGCTCGAACACAGGAACCTACATGATCCGGCTCGGGCGCTGGAAATATGTCTACTTCGTCGGTTATCCCCCTCAGCTGTTCGACCTGGAGAACGACCCCACCGAGTCGACCGATCTGGCCGGGAAACACGAGATGCAGGCAGTCCTGGCCGAGTGCGCGGCAGCGCTGCGTGCCACGCTGGATCCGGAGCAGGTCTCCAGTCAGGCGTTTGCCGATCAGGCCGCGATGATCGTTGCCCAGGGAGGGGAGGCGGTGATTCGGGCGCGGGGCGATTTTGGCTACACGCCGGCGCCTGGCGAAAAGGCAGGGTTCGCAGCATGAAGGGACCGCTCTTGAGCGATTGCCCTTGCTGCGGCATGGGCGCAAGCGGTGTTCAGTGGGGAGAACACCATGGCACGCGTTGAATTTGTTGGCATCAACAAGACCTACGACGGGAAGGTTGTTGCGGTGCGCAGCCTGGACCTGGTGGTCGAGGACAAGGAATTCGTCGTGCTGGTCGGGCCATCGGGCTGCGGCAAGTCCACGACCTTGCGCATGCTGGCCGGCCTGGAGGACATTACCGCGGGCGACTTGTTGTTCGACGGCAAACGCGTCAATGACATGTCCCCTGCTGGGCGCAACATCGCGATGGTGTTCCAGAACTACGCGTTGTATCCGCACATGAGTGTGCGCAACAACATGGCCTTCGGCCTGAAGAACGTCGGTCTGCCCGTTGCCGAGATCGACGAACGGGTGCGTGAGGCTTCGCGCATCCTGGGTCTGGACGAATTGCTGGACAGGCGCCCGGCCAAATTGTCGGGCGGCCAGCGCCAGCGCGTGGCGATGGGGCGTGCGATCGTACGTCATCCGTCGGTGTTCCTGTTTGACGAGCCCCTGTCCAATCTGGATGCCAAGCTGCGCACGCAGATGCGCGGCGAGATCAAGCGACTGCACCAGCGTGTCAACACCACGGTGATCTACGTCACCCATGACCAGGTCGAGGCCATGACGCTGGCCGACCGCATCGTCGTGATGCGCGATGGCCGCATCGAGCAGTCCGGCACACCGGGCGACCTGTTCAATCACCCGATCAACATGTTTGTAGCCGGCTTCATCGGCAGCCCGTCGATGAACATGGTGCCGGCGCGCCTGCAGATCGAAGGCGGCAAGCGCCGTTTGATCGCGGCCACCGGCCTGTCGATTGACCTGCCACCCGAGGTGGCACCGTCGCAGCAAAGCGCGCGGGACGTGATCTTCGGCATCCGGCCGGACGACATTGCACCGGCCGACGCTGCGACTGCGGTGGGGGCGCGCCAGCACGGCAAGGTCGTTGTGACCGAGCCGATGGGCGCCGAGACCTATTTCGTCGTCGACTGCGGCGGCCATGAGTTCGTCGCCAAGGCACTGGGCCGCCAGGTGATTCAACCCGGTGCGGATATCGAACTGGTGTTCGGTGTCGGTGATATCAAGTTGTTCGACCCGAAGAGCCAGTTGACGCTGACTTGACATTGATTTTTGCAACATACGAGAAGGAGACAACCATGAAATCGATCCAGAACAGCCACCCAATGTGCAGTTCGCCCGCATCCGCCATGTGTGGGCTGGCGCCAGATGGCAGTCAAACAGCATGCAGAACCGGCTATCCGTTCGCCCGATCCATCGTTGTGGGTGCAGGCTTGGCACTTGTCGCCATGGCGGGCTTCGGCGCCGCCATCGACAAGGCTGTCCCCATCACCATCGTTGTCAACCAGTCACCCTGGTACAAGAGCTTCGAGCGGCTGGTGCAGGCGTACGAAAAGGAGAGCGGCAACAAGGTCAACTTCGACGTCAACCCGATGCCGGCCACGCAGGAGAAACAGCGCAATTCGCTGCGTGCGGCCAAGGGCGACTATGACCTGATGCCGATCAACTCGCAGATCCTGGACGAGTTGTACCGATCCGGTCTGCTGGAGCCGATCGACGCGATCGATCCGTCGTTCAAGCTCAGCAGCCACATCCCGACGTTCTCCGACACCGCTTGCTGGGACGCGACGCGCAAATCCTATGACTGCAAGAGTGGCAAGCTGATGGGTGTGCCCATCATGGGCAACGTGCAACTGCTCTACTACCGCAAGGACCTGTACGACGCCAAGGGTCTCAAGGTGCCGACGACCGTTGCCGACCTCACGAAGAACGCGGCAGCCTTGAACAGCAAGGATATCGCCGGCATCCAGCAGCAGGATGCGCGGGGTGCGCCGGACATCTCCTGGGGTTTCATGCCGTTCCTGCATGGTTGGGGCGGCAAGCTCTACAAGGACGCGGCCGGCGGTGATTTTACGGTGACCCTGAACAGCCCGCAGACGCTGGCCGCACTGGAGTGGTTCATCGATACGAACAAGAAATATGGCTCGGGCACACCCGGTACGACCGGCCAGGGCAAACTCATCCAGTTGCTGACCACCGGCAAGGTCGCGCAAGGTGTTGTCGTCGTCGCCGCATGGGCGCAGATGGATGACCCGGCCAAGTCGATCGTGGCCAGCAAGATCGATTTCGCGCCAGTTCCAGCCGGGCCGGTCAAGGCATCGACGACGCTCGGCCATTTCATCGGCGCGATCCCGAAGAACATACCGGATGATCGCAAGAAGGCAGCGATGACGTTCCTGAAGTGGTTCCAATCCACCGAGGCGCAGAAGACGTACATTGAATCGGGTGGCGTTCCGGTGGATACCGAAGTGCTCAAGGAGTACAGCCCCAAGGATGCGAAGTACCGTTGGGCGTCGGCATTGGCCACCAGTTACGGGCACACCGACAACTTCATGCCGGCCGAAGGCGGTGCCGTGGTGCCCATCATGGATCTGCGTCTGAACCAGGCAGTCATCGGTGAACTCAAGCCCAAGGAGGCCTTGAACCTGGCGGCCAAGGAAATGGCCGACGCGCTCAAGGCCAAAGGTTACAAGACCGGCTATACCGAGTTGAAGTGAACATGTCCCTGCGACGGGACCGGTTCGGAGCATGGCCATGAGTACCGGTAAACAGACATCGGCCAGGGGATGGCGGGCGATCGCCATCTCTCCCATCCTGGCCTTCTATGGGCTGATGGCCCTGTTGCCGATGGCCAACCTGCTGTACCTGACGGTGCACAGCGTGCAGTGGCGCGATGGCAAGGCCGACTGGCAGTTCGTCGGTATGGCCCATTTCGCCCGGATTCCGGCCGACCCTTTCTTCGGTATCGGCGCCGCCAATACCGTTTGGTTTGCGGTAGTGTCCGTGGTGCTGCAGATGGTGCTGGGTTTCGCGCTGGCCTTGATGGTCACCCGGATCCGGTTTGGCGCCAGCTGGTACAAGACCCTGTTTATCCTGCCGATCCTGATTCCCGGCATCGTCGTCGGTGCGATCTGGAAGCTGATGTACGACCCCGACTTCGGCGTCGTGAACAAGATCTTCGAGTTCGTCGGACTGGCCGGCCAGGACTGGACTGGCAATGTCGATCTGGCGATGGCATCGGTCATCGTGGTCGACATCTGGCACTGGACGCCGTTCGTGTTTCTGCTGATGCTGGCCGGCCTCGAGTCCTTGCCGCAGGATGTGTACGAGGCGGCCAAGGTCGACGGTACCAGCGCCTGGCGCGAACTGGTCTACATCACCTTGCCACTGATGGCGCCGACCATCGTCGTGACACTGCTGTTTCGCACCATTCTTGCCTTCAAGGTGTTCGACGAGATATTCCTGCTCACCGGAGGCGGGCCAGGAACGGCTACCGAGGTGATCAGCTTCTCCATCTACCGGCGCTTCTTCGGCGAGGCCAACTACGGTTATGCCGCGGCGCTGAGCGCGGTCACGATTTGCGTGATTTCGCTGCTGGTGATCGTGATGCTGGCGGTGCAGCGAAAGGCCGAAGGAAAACAGGCATGAACCCACCAACGACCCTGGCATACCCCCTCTTTGCATGCTGTCACGGGGATGCATCATGAAGCGGTTTTCCGCGCATGATCTGCGCCAGTACCACGCGCATTTCTGGCTGCTGTGTTGCACGCTGGTGGTGTTGTTTCCGTTCGTCTGGATCGCCTTGTCGGCGTTCAAGACCGAGATCGACATTGCCATGAGCCGGGTCCTGTTTACCCCGACGCTGGCCAACTTCGACGAACTGCTGGCATCCAAGTCGTCGGTGTTTGCGCAGAACTTTTGGAACAGCGTGATCGTGGCCGGCGCCACCACGGTGCTGGCCTGCTCGGCGGCGACACTCGCGGCCCATTCGATTCGGCGCCACGGATGGCCGGTCTGGTTCACTTCGGCCTTGCTGCTGTTTTCCATGGTGTATTTCATGGCGCCGCAGATGACGCTGGTGGGATCGTGGTACATCCTGTTCCGGCTGATCGGCATCTACGACACGCGGTTCTCGCTGGTGCTGGCCCACACCACCATCTTGCTGCCGATGGCCTTGTGGCTGATGGCGAATTTTCTGCGCGATGTGCCGGTGGAACTGGAGGAGGCGGCTGCCATCGACGGTTGCTCGCCCAGCGCGATTTTCTTCAAGGTGGTGCTGCCGCTGGTGGTGCCCGGACTGCTGGCGACGGGCGTGCTGATCTTCATCTTCTCGTGGAACGAATTTCCGGTGTCGCTGACGCTCAGTACCAAGGCGTCCGCCACGGTGCCGGTGGCGATTGCCAAGTATTCGACCGAGTTCGAGACCCAGCATGGTGCGATGAGTGCTGCTGCCGTCCTGTCCACGGTACCGGCCCTGTTGATGATGGTGGTGGCGCTGCGCTACATCGTGCGTGGCCTGACCAGTGGCGCCTTGAAATAGGCCCGTGGCGCGACTGCGCGGATTGTTTTTCCGGCTGCAGGTCCATCAGGCGTCAAGCGCCCGGACCGCAACCATTTCTTGCCAGTGACGTTCACGAACGAGGAGACACCGATGACAAGCAAACGACAACTTCTGCTCGGCATGATCGCAGCAGCGACACTGGCGATTGCGCCGGTTGCCATGGCCCAGACCTATCCGAACAAACCGATACGCCTGATCGTGCCAGACGCGCCCGGCGGCTCGCCCGACGTGCTCGGCCGCCTGCTGGCACAAAAACTCTCGGAAAGCATGGGCCAGGCGGTCGTCGTGGAAAACCGCCCTGGTGCGGCCGGGCTGCTGGCCGCGGAAATGGCGGCACGGGCGGCGCCCGATGGTTACACGCTGTTCATGAGCACGACCTCAATATGGGCGATCCTGCCCAGTGTGAAGAGGAACCTGCCCTACGACGCCGACAACGGCTTCATCCCGATTTCGCGTATTGCCACGGCCTCGAACGTGCTGGTGATCAATCCGTCCATGCCGGTCAAGTCGGTGGCCGATCTGGTCAAGCTGGCCAAGGCCAGTCCGGGCAGCGTCAACTATGCATCGGCCGGTATCGCGACGCCGGCCCACCTCGCAGGCGAGATGCTGAACCTGCTGGCCGACATCAAGATGACGCATGTGCCGTACAAGGGCGCAGCCCCGGCGCTGCTTGACGTGATTGCGGGCAATGTGCAGGTGATCCTGACCGGGCCGCTGGCGGCCGGCCCGCATATGGCCACCGGGAAGGTCCGTGCGCTTGCGACCACGGGTGCGCAGCGCAATCCGTCCTTGCCGGAACTACCGACGATTGCCGAGACGGTGCCCGGGTACGAGATATCCCAGTCCTGGGGCATCACGGCGCCGGCGGGAACGCCCGCGCCGATCGTCAGGCAACTGGGTGCCGAGATGGTCAAGGTGCTGGCCTTGCCGGACGTGCGCGAACGCATCAGCCGGCTGGGCGTGGTTCCGGCCACCGGCGGCGCCGACGAATTTGCGGCCTTCATCACTGCCGAGCGCAAACGCCTGAGCGATGTCATAAAACAGGCCGGCATCGTGCTGGCAGAATGACCAGATCATGAAAATCACCCGCATCCTGACCTATCGCGTGCCACCCCGATGGATGTTCGTCAAGATCGAGACCGATGAAGGCGTCCATGGTTGGGGCGAGGCCGTGGTCGAGGGCCGCGCACGCACGGTCGAGACAGCGGTGCAGGAATTTGCACGCGATCTGGTGGGGCAGGATGCGTCGCGTATCAACGACCACTGGCAAATGATGTACCGCAGCAACTTCTACCGCGGCGGTGCCATCCTGATGAGTGCGATTGCCGGTATCGACCAGGCCTTGTGGGATATCAAGGGAAAGGCATTGGGTGTACCGGTGTACGAGTTGCTCGGTGGCAAGGTGCGCGACCGGATGAAGGTCTACAGCTGGGTCGGGGGCGACCGGCCGGGCGACATCGTCGAGGGCATGCAGAAGTTGATGGAAGGGGGTTTCGACACCTTCAAGCTCAACGGCACTGAAGAGATGGCCATGCTGGACACCCCCCGCGCGGTCGATACCGCCGTGGCCAAGGTCGCTGCCGTGCGCGACGCGCTCGGCATGCAGGTCAGCTTCGGCCTGGATTTTCATGGCCGGGTGGCCGCGCCCATGGCCAAGGTGCTGCTGCGTGAACTCGAGCCTTACCGGCCGCTGTTTGTCGAGGAGCCGGTGCTGGCCGAACAGGCCGAGATCTATCCGCGGCTGGCCGAGTCGACGTCGATTCCGCTGGCCGCCGGCGAGCGCATGTATTCGCGCTTCGAATTCAAGCGGGTGTTGCAGGATGGCGGCATCGCGATCCTGCAACCCGACCTGTCGCACGCCGGGGGCATCACCGAGTGCTACAAGATCGCCGCAATGGCCGAAGCCTACGACGTGGCATTCGCTCCGCATTGCCCGCTCGGGCCGGTGGCGCTGGCGGCGTGCCTGCAGATCGACTTCGTTGCACACAACGCCGTGTTGCAGGAGCAGAGCATGGGCATCCACTACAACCGTGGCGCCGAGTTGCTCGACTATGTGGTCAACAAGGACGACTTCCGTATCGACCAGGGTCATATCCACGCCTTGCCGCGGCCGGGCCTTGGGGTCGAGATCGACGAGGCGCGTGTGATTGCTGCGAGCCGGGACGCGCCGGACTGGCGCAATCCGATCTGGCGCCATGCGGATGGCAGCATCGCCGAATGGTGACGCGGCTGCCGGCAGAGGTGCCCGGTAGCCGGTGGGTCGAGCTGCAGCGCTGCTGTGCGATGCAGTGCCATCTGCCGGCTACGATGGGGGGTAACCGCACCGGTTTGCGCACCGGCGCCAGGCCGCTGCGCTGATGACCGATCCAATCATTTGAAAGACAGGAAATGACAACCCCAAAGAATCGCCCCCTTCGTTCCGCAGCCTGGTTCGGCGCACAGGACAAGAATGGCTTCATGTATCGCAGCTGGATGAAGAACCAGGGCATCCCGGACCATGAGTTCCAGGGCAAACCCATCATCGGAATCTGCAATACCTGGTCGGAACTGACGCCGTGCAACGCGCATTTCCGCAAGATTGCCGAACACGTCAAACGCGGTGTGTCCGAGGCCGGCGGCTTTCCGGTCGAGTTTCCGGTGTTCTCCAATGGGGAGTCCAATCTGCGGCCCACCGCGATGCTGACGCGCAACCTGGCCAGCATGGACGTCGAGGAGTCGATCCGGGGTAATCCGATGGATGCGGTGGTGTTGCTGGTCGGTTGCGACAAGACCACGCCGGCATTGCTGATGGGAGCGGCCAGTTGCGACATCCCGACCATCGTCGTGACCGGCGGGCCGATGCTCAACGGCAAGCACGAAGGGCGCGACATCGGTTCGGGTACCGTCGTCTGGCAACTGCATGAGGCCGTCAAAGCCGGCAAGATCAGCCTGCACGATTTCATGTCGGCCGAGGCCGGCATGTCGCGCTCGGCCGGCACCTGCAATACCATGGGAACGGCTTCCACGATGGCCTGCATGGCCGAGGCGCTGGGCACCTCGTTGCCGCACAATGCGGCGATTCCGGCGGTGGATGCGCGCCGTTACGTGCTGGCCCATATGTCAGGCATGCGCATCGTCGACATGGTCTGGGAAGACCTGAAGCTGAGCAAGGTGCTGACGCGTGAGGCGTTCGAGAACGCGATCCGCGTCAATGCCGCCATCGGCGGCTCGACCAATGCAGTGATCCACCTCAAGGCGATTGCCGGGCGTATGGGTGTGCCGCTGGAGCTGGAAGACTGGACCCGAATCGGCCGCGGAACGCCGACCCTGGTCGACCTGCAGCCTTCCGGCCGCTTCCTGATGGAAGAGTTCTATTACGCCGGTGGCCTGCCAGGGGTGTTGCGCCGCCTGGGCGAAGCCGGGCTGCTGCCGCACAAGGATGCGCTGACGGTGAACGGCCAGCCGATCTGGGACAACGTCAAGGACGCGCCGATCCACAACGACGAGGTGATCCGCCCGCTGGAGAAGCCGCTGGTGGCCGATGGCAGCATGTGCATTCTGCGCGGCAACCTGGCACCACGCGGTGCCGTGCTCAAACCGTCCGCGGCTACGCCTGCGCTGATGCAGCACCGCGGCAAGGCGGTGGTGTTCGAGGACTTCGACCATTACAAGGCACGCATTGGCGACCCGGATCTGGACGTGAATGCCGACTCGGTGCTGGTACTCAAGAACTGTGGCCCCAAGGGTTACCCGGGCATGGCGGAGGTGGGCAACATGGGGCTACCGCCCAAACTGCTGGCGCAGGGTGTGACCGACATGGTCCGGATCTCGGACGCGCGCATGAGCGGTACAGCCTATGGCACGGTGGTGCTGCACGTGGCACCCGAGGCGGCTGCCGGCGGGCCACTGGCGATCGTGCGTGATGGCGACTGGATCGTGCTCGACTGCAAGGGCGGCAAGCTGGATCTGGAGATCGGCGACGCGGAGATCGCGCAGCGCCAGTCGCAGCTGCAGGTTCAGCCCTCAACCAAGCTCAAATCAGGCTACCAGCAGTTGTACATCGACCGGGTGCTGCAGGCCGACGAGGGATGCGATTTCGATTTCCTGGTCGGTTGCCGCGGGGCCGAAGTGCCCAAACATTCACATTGAGCTGAGCCGCCCATGGCTACCGGCATCCCGGATATGCAGCGCGGCGATCTGCGTTCGCGCGTTGGCAGTCTGCAGCAGTTCGCCGGGGTTCGCCGGCTGGTGCTGGACGATGGCCCGGAGCGGGGCGTCGCGGTGCTGGAGCTGAGCACCGGTGGCGGGCTCGATTTCTGGGTCATGGCCGATCGGGGATTGGACATCGGCATGTTGCGTTGGCGTGGTATGCCTGTGGCCTGGCAATCGCCTCAGGGATTCATGCATCCGGCGCTGGGACATGTCGAAGGCGACGGCGGCCGGGGCTTCGCTCGCATGCTGTCGGGCTTTTTATGTACCTGCGGCCTCGATGGCGTGCGCCAGCCGGTGGATGGCCGGCCCTTGCATGGGCGCCTGGCGATGGTACCCGCCCGGGTCAGCACCGCCGCCGCGATGTGGGATTTGCCAGTGCCGGTATTGCGTGTCGAAGGCGAGTGTGTGCAGTACCGCCAGGGTGGCGAGAACCTGCGGCTGCACCGCGTCATCGAAGCGGTCATTGGTGGCTCGGAAATCCGTTTGACCGATACTGTCACCAATGACGGCGATCAGCCGCAACCGCACGACCTGCTGTACCACTTCAACCTGGGGTATCCGTCCATTGGACCCGGAACGACGGTGGAACAGGCCGGTGCGATATGGGTCGGGCCGATCGATCTGCCCGATCCCGCGCCACCGCCGCCGATCCTGTGTATGCCCGCTGGCACGCAACGCGCGCCAATCGTCCTGCGGACACCGCTGGCCGATGGCTCGCTTTTTTGCCTGTCGATGACGATCCAGACCGAAACCCTGCCCTGGGTCCAGCTCTGGCGCGATCTGCGTCCCGGTTGTGGCCTGCTTGCGATCGAGCCTTGTTCAAGCCAATGGCTGCCCGGCGGTCTCAGTGCCCCTGTGCCTGCGCTTGCACCTGGTGAAAGCCGGCGCTACGGCCTGCACCTTGTCTTTCACCGGGAGACGGTTGCTGGCAAAGCAGACCATGGCTGTCGCATGCCGGGCTGAACCGGTTCAGTCTTCGCGGATCTGCAGCCAGTGCCAGCGGTCGCGATAACTGGCCGCCTTCTGGCGGAACAGCTCGCGGTGGTCCATCAACGGGTTCGGACGCAGGATGCCGCAGTACAACTCGTCAAGTCCATACGGTGCGTAGAGGTGCGGCGCTGTAGCCGCCGCCGCCGGTTGCAGGCCGACACAGGTGCAGGGCACCAGGAAACGCGCGATGCCCTCGCGTGAGGAATGCAATGCAGCGTAGGGCATGCCGAACCACTCGGGGTACCAGGTGTGGACCCGGGCCTGGTTTTTGGCTTCGATCGTGACGCCCAGATCCCGAAAACAGGCGTCCACCCGTTGGCCGATGGCTGCTTCTGCCTGTTCGGTCAGGTCGGCGCCGTCGAAGTAGAACAGGTCGTAATCCTTGATGCCGGCGGTTGGGTCGCGCCCGGCCTGCAGGTTCCAGACCGTCTGAAAAAGGCAGCCGGCCACCAGCCAGGCATCGGGTAGTTGCAGCGAAGGCAGCCGCTGCAGGATCGCGTGGTTATGCGGGTTTTGCAGCGCCTGGTCGATAAACCGCACCGCCAG
>Ga0073904_10003803_pt1 | contig 11330 bp, 9 predicted proteins | sample KloWWTrecipitate_FD_66668 | JGI IMG/M metagenome (GOLD analysis project Ga0073904, IMG submission 66668) | Active sludge microbial communities from Klosterneuburg, Austria, studying microevolution and ecology of nitrifiers - Klosterneuburg... | ecosystem: Engineered > WWTP > Aerobic digester >... | reverse complement strand
CGCTCCACGGCGAGTCTCTCCAGCTCCCACCCCTCACGTTCGGGTGTCTGCTCGGCGCGCTCGCGCTTCAGCCCAGCCCACGCGCGGCGGACCTCAGGCGGTGGCTCCTCGCGGGGTCCGGGCTGCTCTTCGGGATCGCGGTCGCGATCAAGCAGAGCGCGGCGCTCCACCCCGTCGCGCTCTGCGTATGGCTCCTGGCGAGCGCCCGGCGCAACCGGCAACCGGCCAAGCAGTGGCTCACCGACCTCGGCATCATCACCGCGAGCACCGCCCTGCTCCCCGCCCTCTTCATCGCGCACGCGGCCCACGAGGGAACGCTCAAGGAGCTTTACTACTACACGGTGGTCTACAACCGCGACGTCCACCTCCGGCCGACGCGGAAGCTCTTCCCGCTCCTCACCCCGTTCTTCCTCCGCCTCACCGAGCAGACCGGCTACTTCCTACTCCTCCTCGGCATCGCGAGCGCGGCGATCCCTAGCGGCGCGCGGCGCCTCGTGCGCGCCATGCAGGCGCGCGTCGCCTGGCCCGTGCTCCGGGGCTTTGGTGTGCGGCGCTACCTGGTCGCGAACCTCGCGCTCGCGGTGCTGTCGGCGTCGGCCATGTACCGCTTTTTCCCCCACTACTTCGTGCAGTCGCTGCCGTTCTTGGCGCTGGCCGCGGGGGCCATGCTGGGCCCCTCGGCAGAGCGCCTGCGACACCGCGCGGCCTTCAACCGCCTCGCGATCGGGGCGTTCGGGATGCTCATCTTCGCGTCTGGGCTGAGCACGGTGTTCGGCGAGCGCGTCGACGGCCGGGTGACCCACGACAGGACCCCGCAGCTGTGCGGCAAGCTCATCGCCGCCGGCACGAAGCCGGAAGATCGCATCTTCGTGTGGGGCTTCTCCCCGTGGATCTACCAGTACGCGCACCGCAGGCCCGCGGGGCGGTTCGTCTTCGAGACCTACGTCACGGGGTTCGTGCCCTGGTTCTGGGACCGCCTCGAGCTCGAGCGCTCCCGGATCGTGCCGGGCAGCGTCGAGGCCCTGCTCGCCGACCTCGACCGCGAACGCCCCGAGATCGTGGTCGACGCGGGCAGCGTGATGATGGCGAGGCCCATGCGCGCCTACGCGAAGCCTGGTCGCTGGCTCCTCGAACACTACTGCTTCGAGTACCGCCTCGCGGCCTTCGACGTGTACCGGCGCAGGCCCGACGGCGTGGCCGAGTGCGCGCAACCCTACGTGCCCCTGCCGTACGACGCCGTGAACTGGAACGGCACGCCGATGGGCATCCCCGTGCCGCTCTCCGCCGAGCGGGCGCGCGAGCGGCGCCTGCCCTACGGCAACCTGATGCGACCCATCTGGTTTCCTAGCGGCCCGCCCCCGCAACAAGCGGTCCTGGACGCCGCGCGCGATCCCAAGACCGAGCGCGAGGAGGCGGAGGCCGAGCGCGACGGCTTCTACATCCCCCGGTTCGACGGCCGCGACTAGAGCGCGTTCGGCTCGCGCGGCGGAGTGAGGTCGAGGGCGCGCTCGTGACGCTCGGGGTCGACGTGACGGGCGATCCCGAGCTCGACTACCGGCCGACGCCCCACACCTCGCCCGTCGCCCAGGTAGCGTCGAGCAGGGAGAGCACGACGTGCACGACCTCTTCGGGCGTGCCGAACCGACCGAGGAGCGACCTCGTCGCGAGCCGGTGATGCCTCGTAGGATCGGCGTCCGCCTCGGGATCGGCGACGATGCCGAGCTGAACCAGGTTGACCCTCACCGCGGGCGCCAGCTCGACGGCCAGCGCCTGCAGCCCGGTGCGCACCGCGCCCTTCGCCGTGAGATAGGCGACGTGGTTCGTATACGGCCTCGTGGTGCCTGCGTCGCCGAGCGCGACCACGGCGCCCTGCGCGGTCGCGAGATCCTGCGCGAGCGCGTGCACGAGCAGGAGCGGCGCGACGGCGTGCACGGTGAGCGTCCGCTCGAGGTCCTCGCGGCAGAGGGCCTCGAACGGCGTGCGCGGGAATGGGCCGCACGCGAGCACGACGTCGTCCACCGTTCCCACACCCGCGCGGAGCCCGGCCACGATGTCGTCCACCGCGTTGGGCCGGGATAGATCCGCGCACACGGTGGGCGCGGGAGGGCCAGGGACCTCGGCAGCCAGGAGGTCCGCCAAGCTGGCCAGTTTGGCCGGATCCCGGGCGGTGAGCACGGGCAGATCGCCCCGCCGCGCGAGCCCGAGCGCGATCGCGACGCCGAGGCGCCCGGTCGCGCCGACCACCAGCACCTTTCGGCCCCTCCGCTCTCCGTGTGGCATCGGGCGAACATTACAGAGCCGGAGGCTCCGGCGGAAGCCTTGGCTAAGCGAGCGTCGCCACAAAAGCGCGAGGACCCGCGCGGCCGCTCCCCACCGGGGGACGGGCCGTACTATGCTCCTCGGCCGAGTGCCCCCGAGGCGGGATCTTCACGAACATCGGAGCAGAACGCGATGAGCGCACCCCAGTATACCGAGGCGGAGGTCGAGCGGCTGTGGGCCAGCTACCGCGCGGGTGCGCCCACGGTGTGTCCTGCCGACGGCGCCAACGTCGCGCTCTCGATCGACGGCACGCGCGCGTACCGCCTCAGCTGCACTCACTGCGGCGTCGGGTCCTCGTGGTTCACCAGCGCGCAGGACGGGATCCTCGTCCGCGTAGCCATGCCGCCCATCACGCGCTGAGCTCGCCCGCGCCGAGACTTCAGCCGGCGCCGACGGCTCGCAAAAGCGACGCGAGGCGCCTTGACTTCCGTTCGCCCACGCCACAATAAGTACATATGACTCTTTCACGGTCGTATGAACTCCACTGCGGGCGGATTCAGGGGCGCGAGCACCGGCGCGCGCTGCGCGACGGGCAGGACGGGCTGGCCGTGTGGCGAGGCCCGGCCGGGCTCGGCCTCGCTGTCACGGACGGATGCGGCAGCGCCCCGGGGTCCGAGGTCGGGGCCCGGCTCGCCGCGACCTGGCTCGCTTCGCACGGCCCGCGTGCGCTCGCGTCCGTGGCCCCGAGGGACCTCGCGCGGCGCCTCGGAGAGGACCTCCAGGGGTTCCTCGCCTCGGTGGTCGACGCCCTCGACGCCGACGGCGCGCGCGACGAGGCGGTCGCGTCGATGTTCCTGTTCTCCTTCGTGTGCGCGTTCGTCACGTCGGAGCGCGTGGCGGTGCTGGCCCAGGGTGACGGGCTCGCGGCGTACAACGACGAGCGGGGCGCCGTGCTGCCGGGCGAAGGCAACGCGCCCGATTACCCGGGGTATGGGCTCCTCGGTCTCCCCCACGGTGGGCCTACGGTGCTCTTCGATCGGCCGGCGGTCGAGCTGCAGTCCCTGCTCATCGCGACCGACGGCCTCTTCCCGCTGCTCGGCACCGGCGCCCCCGACGAAGATCCGCTCGCGGCGCTCCGCGACGGGGCGGTCGGTGCGCGGCACCCATCGTGGCTCGAGCGACGCCTGCGCGCCCTCAGCCACGAGGGCGTGTTCATGGACGACGTGGCCGTCGCGATCGTGGCGAGGGCGTCGTGAGCGCGTCCGCGACGGCGCCGGTCACCGTGCTGCTCGACGGCGCCAGCGCGCCGGTCACGCTGGGGGACGACGCGCTCCTCGGCGAGGGGGGCGAGGGCCGCGTGTACCGCCTCGGGGCCGAGGCCGTGAAGGTCTTCTTCGCGCCCTCTCGCGCCCGCGCCCGGAGGCTCGCGGCCTTCCCGCCGGGGCTTCCACGGCAGGTCGTCGCGCCACGACGGCTGGCGCGTGATCCGCGCACCGGCGAGCTCAGCGGGTACGCGATGCGGCTCGTCGACGGCGCGTTCGACGCCGGGCGGCTCGGCGACCGCCGCTTCCGCGAGCGCGAGCACGTCACCGGCGACGAGGTCGCGCGGTGGGTGCTCTCTGCGGCTGCGCTGCTGGCGACGCTCCACGCGCGCGGCGTGGTCGTGGGCGACCTGAACTCGGGGAACGTGCTGCTGAGCCGCGCGCCGGAGGCGCTCGAGACCCACCTCATCGACGCCGACTCGATGCAGCACGGCGCGTTCGGCTGCCCTGTGGCGCACGAGCGGTACGTGCACCCCTCGCTCTACGGCCGCGATCTGGCCAAGGCGCCGTGCTTTTCGCCACGCACGGACTTCTACGCGCTCGCCGTGCTGGCGTTCGAGGCGCTCCTCTTCATGCACCCCTACGGCGGCGTGCACGCGTCGCACGCCACGCTCGCGCGCCGCGCCGCGGCGAGGGTGTCCGCGCTCCGCCACGACGTGGCGCGCCCGCGCGTCGCCGCGCGACCCGACTCGCTCGACGACGCGTGGCTCGACTACTTCGAGGGCGTGTTCGAGCGCGATCGCTGCGTCGCCCCGCCGCCCGCGCTCGCCGGCGCGCGCTTCTCACGCTGCGCGGGCTGCGGCGCGGAGCACGCGCGGCGCGCCTGCCCGGCCTGCACACGATCAAGCGGCGCCACCCCGAGCGCCGGACCGCGCGCGCGAGAGCGCGTCGATGCGTGCATCTTACACGAAGGAGAGGGCGTCGTCGCGGCGCGCGTCGTGGGCGGCGCGCTCCTCTTCGCGTTCGCGCGAGCCGGCCGGCTCGTGCGCGAGGGCGGCTTCTCGCTGCCCGAGCCTCCGCCGCTCGCGAGGATCGAGCTCGAGCCGCGCGCGACCTGGGTGGTCACCGCGGAGGCGGCGGTCCGCCACGGCCACGACGGGACGGTCGAGCGAGTCGGCGGGGGCGATCCGCTCGCGCGAGAGGCGTTCGCCACCACAGGCGCCGGCGAGGCGCTCCGCGTCCGCGACGGGTGGCTCGAGCGCGTCCGCGCGGGCACCCGCGTGGGGGCCGTGTTCGCGGGGCGGACTCGCGTCTTCTCGGGCGAGCACCAGGCCTTCGCCTTCTACCGCGCTGGGCGCGTCGCGCTCGGCTTCCTCTTCTCGCCCACGTCGGGCGGCCTACGGCAGGTGGAGCTCCCGGCGCTCGAGGGGCGCACGGTCGACGCGTTCGCTCACTTCGACGACGCCCACGTGCTCTTCGGCCTCGCCCTCGACGACGGCCGCGAAACTATCTGCATATTGCATATGTTCGAACGCGGCGGCCGCCTCCTCGCCTCCGCCTCCGGCCCGGCGGACTCGTCGCCGCTGCTCGCCGAGGCCCGAAGTGGCGCCCTCGCCCGCGGTCTGCTCGCCGTGCCCTCCGCCCAGGGCGTGCGGCTCTACGGGCCGGTGTCCGGCGCGCTGCGGGAGGTGCGCTCGTTCCCCGAGATCACCCCGTGGCTCGACGGCGCCCCCGAGCTCCACGTCGACGCGCGCGGAGCTCTCTACGCCGTGCACTTCACACGTATCGTGCGGCTCGCGCTCTCCTGACCCTTCCCTTGACCACGCCCACGACCCCTCGCGGGCCATCCCGCAGAAAGGACCCGACCCATGCTCCCCTTCCCCTCGTTCTACGATCCCGCCCGTCCCGGTGGCGTCTCGGAGCTCGTACTGGAGCGCGCCGCCCTCGTCGCCGAGGAGGCCACCGCGTACGCGCAGGCCCACAACGTGACCCCGGCCACGCGCGACACGTTCCGGATCGCCGCCTTCGGCATCGACTGCCAGGTTGGCTTCTGCGTCCCCGGCGCGAGCCTGTTCGTGCCCGGCGCGGTGGACGACACCCGGCGGACCCTGCGGTGGCTCTACGGGAATCTCCACCTCGTGACCGGGCTCCACTTCTCGCTCGACACCCACCGCGTCTTTCAGATCTTCCACCCCTCCTGGTGGGTTGACGCCGACGGTCGCCATCCGGCGCCCTTCTCGGTCATCACGCACGACGACGTGCGCGCGGGGAAGTGGCAGCCGGTCGCCCACCCTCGCGAGTCGCTCGAGTACACGCGGCGGCTCGCCGAGCAGGGCAAATACGTGCTCACGATCTGGCCGTATCATACGCTCCTCGGCGGGCTCTCTCACGCGCTCGTGCCGGCGCTCATGGAGGCGGCGATCTTTCACTCCGTCGCGCGCCGCCAGCAGACCCACTTCGAGACCAAGGGCACCCACGCGCTCACGGAGAACTACTCGGTCATGTCGCCCGAGGTGCTCGAGCTCGGCGGTCGGAGCGTCGGCACGTTCAACGCCGCCTTCTTCAAGATGCTCATGGAATACGACCGCGTGTACGTGTTTGGCCAAGCGAAGAGCCACTGCGTGCTCTCGACCTTGCGCGACATGCGCACCCACATCGAGGCCACCGACCGCTCGCTCATGGACAAGGTGTACGTCCTCGAGGACGCGATGAGCCCGGTGCCCGCGCCGCCGCTCTCCCCCCTGCCGGCCGAGCTCGACTTTCCCCGCATCGCCGAGGCCGGGCTCGACGAGCTGCGCGCCGCCGGTATGCGCATCGTCAAGACCACCGACCCCATCGTGATCTGACCGCCACGCGGCGCCGACGTCGCGCCCCTCGAAAGCCGGACAGAGAGCCTGAGTGACCGCGGCGCGGTCTCCGCCCCGGCGCGCTCGCCCCATTCACATGCAGTATACACCCATTGAAGCGAAAGGACTCCCATGAGCCACTCCTCCGATCTCTCGAAGCTCCTCGGCCAGGCCGCCGCGTCGGGCACCTTGAGCCAGGCGACCGTCGCCGCCCAGACCTCCGCCCTTGGTGGCGACCTTGGGCAGATCGTGATCGCCGGGGCCGCCGGCGTGGACGCCGAGGACCTCGTGGCCTCCGACGTGACCCTCGTCACGGTGCTGGTCGACGCCTCGACGAGCATCCACACCCGCGGCCTCGAGGACGCCGTCATGCGGGGCTACGGCGAGCTCGTGAGCGCCTTCGTCGACGCACGTGAGCGCGACTCCGTGGTGCTCGCCCTGTGGACGTTCAACGACGAGGCGCGGGTCGTCCACTCGTACGTCCCGGTCACCGACGCGACGCGGCTCGACCCGAGCAACTACCGCGGCCTCGGCGGCACCAAGCTCTACGACACGTTCTGCGACGGTGTCCTCGCGAACGTGGCCTACGCGGAGCGGCTCCGCGCCGCGGGGACGCCCACGCGGAGCATCGTCGTGGTGCTCACCGACGGCGAAGACTGCGGCTCGCGTAGGCGGGCATCGCACTGCCACGCGCTCGCCCGAGACGTCCTCGCGACCGAGACCTTCCAGCTCGCGTTCGTGGGCGTCGGCGCCGACGTCGACTTCCACGAGGTGGCCAGGAAAATGGGCTTCCCGCGGGGCTCGGTCGCGGTGAGCGCGCAGGCGACGGCGTCCAGCATTCGCGCGCTGTTCCAGATGGTGAGCCAGTCGACGCTGCGCATGAGCCGAGCGCGCGCCGGCGTGCCGATGGGCGGGTTCTTCGGGCCGTGAGGCCCGCGTCGTGCACGAGCCTGTGAGGTCGTGGTAGGCTCTCCGCCGATGGCCGCCCGCGACGAGGACGAAGCCCGGTTCCTCGAGAGCTACCAGCCCGCCGACTTCCCGCGGCCCTCCGTCGCGGTCGATCTCGTCGTGCTCACGGTCGACGACTGCGATCTGAAGCTGCTCACCGTGCAGCGCAACGAGCCCCCGTTCAAGGGGCGATGGGCGCTGCCGGGCGGGTTCGTGAGGGTCGGGCCCTCTCGCGAGCAGCAGGGAGAGGGCGTCGACGAGGCCGCGCGGCGCGAGCTGCACGAGGAGACCGGCCTGCCGGAGGGCGCGATCTACCTCGCGCAGCTCCACACGTTCGGCGCGCCCGGCCGCGATCCGCGGATGCGCGTCATCAGCGTCGCGTATTACGCGCTCGTGCGCCCCACGCTCGCCCCGCTCGTGCGGCCCGGCGGCGACGTGCACAAGGTCCGCTGGCAGTCGCTGGCGGAGGCGACGCAGGGCGAGCAGCTCGCCTTCGACCACGACGCGATCGTCGCCTGCGCCCTGGCGCGCGTCCGCGAAGAGATCGACCGCTCGCACCTCGCGTTCGAGCTCGTGCCCGACACCTTCACCGTCCAGCAGCTCCGGGCCGTGCACGAGGTGGTCAAGGGCACCGCGCTCGACCCCGGCAACTTCCGGAAGCGCTTCCTCCGCATGCTCGACGACGGCGTGCTCGAGCACGCGCGTGGCAAGCGACTCACGTCGTCCAAGCCCGCGCAGGTCTACCGGTTTCGCTCGCCGCCTCGCGCCTGACGGAGGTCGACCGGTCGCCTCGCGTTTTCTTGGGGCGCGCGCTTGACGCAGCGCGTCCGCGCTGTCATGACATTCCCATGGTGATGTCCCGCTCCGCTTTCACGTGCCGACCGCAGGTCGCGTGCAAGCGCGTCCAGCGCTGACTCACCGGTTCCCCTCGCACCCGCGAGCTCAAGGAGGAGGCCGGTTCGGCCAGGCCCCAAGGAGCTCGCGAGGAGTGCGTCGTGAAGAATCGTGCATACTACAGGAAAAGACGGCGGGTCGCTTCCGCCCGTCCACGCGGCAACGGCAAGCGACCGACTCCCTCGCCCTCGCCGCGCGGCGCCATTCGCGCGCGTGATGCGGTCCGTGAGCTCCTGACGCTCGCGTGGCCGATCGCCGCCGCCATGCTCGGCGAGACCGCCCTCGGCCTCGTCGACACCAAGATCACTGGCGGCCTAGGCGCCTCCGCGTTGGGCGGAGTGGGCCTCGCCACCACCCTCATGTACGCGCTCTACGCCTTCGCCTGGGGCGCGATGCGCGCGGTCAAGGTGCGCGCGAGCCACGCCATCGGAGAGGGCGCGCCGAACAAGGGGTTCGCGTACGCGCGGGCCGGCGTGCTGATGGGGCTCGTGTACGGGTTCGGCGTGGCCGCGGTCATGCGCCACCCGGGCCCGCTGCTGCACCTCGTCGGGGCGAACGACGCGCTGCTCCCCTACGCCACCGACTTCCTCCGCGCGCTCGCCTTTGGCGCGCCCGCCACGTGCGCGAGCGCGGCGCTGATCCAACATCGCCAGGGGATGGGGCACGTGCGCCTCACGATGATCGTGGGGATCGCGGCCAACGCGCTGAACGCGACCCTCGCGGTGTCGCTCGTGTACGGCAAGCTCGGGCTGCCCGCGCTCGGCGTCGCGGGCGCTGGCTACGCGACCGCGATCACGAAGACCTCGGAGCTCGCGCTGCTCGGCGCGCTGCTCGTGCGCGACGAGGCCCGCGCCCGCCGCAGCGCCGCGAAGTCGCGCGCGATCGCGCCGCTCGCGTTCGGCGTCGCGCTGCGTGAGGTCGCCTCGCTCGGCGCTCCGACCGGCCTCCAGTTCGCCGGCGAGCTGCTCGCGTTCACCACCTTCACGGCGGTGCTCGGCTCGCTCGGCGCCCACGAGATCGCCGCCCACCAAATCGCGCTCTCGACGATCCGCGTCTCGTTCCTCCCCGGGATCGCCGTCTCCGAGGCGACGAGCGTCCTCGTCGGCAGGGCCCTCGGCGAGCGACGCGTGGACCGCGCCGACGCCGCGACCCGCGCCGGCCTGGGCGTGGCGATGGCGTTCATGTCGCTCTGCGGGATCGGCTTCGCGGTCTTCGGCGGCTCGCTCGCGCGGTTCTTCTCGCCGGACGAGCGTGTGGTCGTCGTCGCCACTCGCCTGCTCTGGGTCGCCTCGGTCTTCCAGCTCCTCGACGCGGCGAACATCGTGCTGCGCGGGGCGCTGCGCGGCGCGAAGGACGTCGCGGGCGTGGCGGCGATCGGGCTCTTCGCGACGTGGGCGTTCATCCCCACCGCCGCGTACGTGCTCGGCAAGCGGCTCGAGCTCGGGGCGCTGGGGGGGTGGCTCGGGTTCGTCGCCGAGACCGCGGTCTCGGCGGGGCTCTTCTGGTGGCGCTGGAAGCGCGGCAGCTGGAGGCTGCGGCTAGCGGCGGCGTGAGCGCGAGTGCTCAGGGGGGGTGGGCGCAGGCGCGCGCCCACTCCACCGAGCCCCTCCGCGCCACCGAAAATAGAGCAGATCTTACTGTCGGGACTGGAGCGCAGCGAGGCCGCGGCGCCGCACTTTAGACCACGAAGTCGAGCATCTGCAGGCGCGTCACGTAGTCTTCGAGCGCGGCGTGGTACTCGTCTGCCAGCACGTCGAGCTTCACGACGACGCCGTCCTTGCCGGCGCGGTGAACCTTGCCAGACACCAAAATCTCGGTGGAAGGCAGCACCAGCACGGCCACGAGATCGCCGTCGGGGGCGACCTGGGTCTTCGGGGCGTCGACCTTCAGGTAAGCGTCCGAGAGGTCGACGATCGCGAGCTCCGTGCGGTCCTTCAGGCGAAGGCGCGCGGGGAGCCCCTCGACCGGGGCGACGCGGTAGTGGGCCCTGCGGTTCTGCTCGATGTGCTCGTCGAGCATGTCGCACACCGGCTTCGAGATGGCCGTCTCGGGCGCGTGCAGCACGACCTCGCGGAGCTTCTTCATCGCCTTCTGCGTGCGGATGACGTTGCCCCGGATCTCCTCGAGGCGGCGGCGATCGCGCACGACCTTCTCGGTCACGACGGCGAGGAGGTTCTTGTAGAACGGGAAGGCGATCTCGGCGCGCCGCTCGAAGAACGCGCGGAGGTCGGCGACGCCGACGGCCAAGACCTCGATCTCGGTCTGCGCGACGGCGGTGCTGCTCCGAGGGATGCCCGTGAGCGATCCGAGCTCGCCGATGGGCGCGATGGGGTGCAGCACGAAGCGGGGCGCCTGGCTCTCGGTGAGGCTCACCGAGCCGCGGACGAGCAGGAGGAACCTGTCCGGCAGATCGCCCTCTTTGAAGAGCACGTGGCCCTTCGCGTAGGTCTTGCGGGTGAGGCTCGCGAGCAGCTCGATGAGGTGCGCGTCCGAGATGTCGGAGAAGAGCGGAATCTTACGAAGATCGTTCGGTGTGACGCTCACGGGCAGCTCCTCGATACGCGGTTCGGCGGAGACCCTACCCCGAAGTGGCGAGCGCGCGCTCACTTTTGCGCGAGGCCTCCTCGCGCGTCGACGCGGGCGGCGTTCGGCCGCATGATGCGCGCATGCTCCGAGAAGAGATCGCCCGTCGCATCAAGCAGGCCATGAAGAGCGGTGACGTCGTCGAGAAGGAGGTCCTGCGCGTGGCGCTGGGCGACATCCAGACCGCCGAGTCCCGGGAGTCCGGGCCGATCGACCCCGCCGCGAGCGACGCCGCCGCGCTCGCCGTCGTGCGCAAGCTCGCCAAGTCGATCACCGAGACCCTCGCGCAGACCTCCGACGCGGCGACCCGGGCGACGCTCGAGGCCGAGCTCACCGTGCTCCGCTCGCTGATGCCGGCCACCCTGTCGGTCGACGACCTGGTCGCGAAGCTCGCCGCGGAGCGTGAGGCGCTCGTGGCCGCGCCCAACGACGGGGCCGCCACGGGGCTCGCCATGAAGGCGCTCAAGGCCGCGGGCGTCGACGCGAACGGCAAGGACGTCACGCAGGCGGTGAAGCGCCTTCGCACGCCCGGAGCGTA
>Ga0073904_10003801_pt1 | contig 11330 bp, 9 predicted proteins | sample KloWWTrecipitate_FD_66668 | JGI IMG/M metagenome (GOLD analysis project Ga0073904, IMG submission 66668) | Active sludge microbial communities from Klosterneuburg, Austria, studying microevolution and ecology of nitrifiers - Klosterneuburg... | ecosystem: Engineered > WWTP > Aerobic digester >... | reverse complement strand
GTCTCCCGCGCGGTCGCGGCGGTCGCGGAGGCCACGTGCGACGACAAGGGGCTCTGCTGGCCCCTCGCCCTGGCGCCGTACCAGGTGCAGCTTCTTGCCACGGGCAAGGACGCGGCCGTCTTCGCCGAGGCCGAGCGCATCGCGGGGGAGGTGGCCAGCCGGGGCCTCGACGTGCTCTACGACGACCGGAAGGCCAGCCCCGGGGTGAAGTTCGCCGACTCCGAGGTGATGGGCATGCCGCTCATCGTCGTGGTGGGGCGGGGGCTGGCCGACGGCGTGGTCGAACTGCGTGACCGTCGCACGGGGGACAGGCGCGAGGTCCCGGTCGGGGAGATCGTCGACGAGGTGCTGGCGGCCGCGGCGGGCTGACGTTCAGGCCCACCCGGGCCACCGGGTCAGGGGCTGGCCCACCGCCGCGACCTCGTCGGTCTGCGCGATCATCAGATCCAGCCAGCGCTCCACGTCGGGCCCACCCGCGGCGACCACCCTGCCCAGGCCCTCCAGCACGGCGACCTCCAGCCCGCCCCAGCCTGCCCGGATCTCCTCGCGGGTGGTCATCGGGGTGGGCAACTCGAAGGCGGCGGGCTGGGTGGGCGGCTGACCTGGGAGGGCGTCGCGCAGCTCGTTGCGGAGCCCCTTGGCGGTGGCCAGCCGGGCGGCGCCGAGGGTGGCCAGCTCGTCGTCGTCGTCCAGCCGGCCCAACCCGACGCCGAGCCCGTAGATCAGCGCCCACACGTGGCTCAACGCGATCGGGATCGACGCGGCCACCGTGGTGCCCTGGAAGTGACGCGGCGATGTGCCACCCTCCACCGACGGCGCTGCGACGGTGGCCAGGGACCGGGCGGTGCACGCCGCCGACGCCAGGAGCAGGCGCAGTGGTTGTCCCCCCGCGGTGAGGGCGGCGGCGCGCAGGGCCGCCTCCGCGGCTCCGGAGGCCGCGGCGATGGCGGCGCCGGCCTCCGCGAACGAGCCGGAGGTCGACGGCGAGGGCTCCTGCTCCTGGAAGGCGGGCTCACCGCCTGCCACGGGGTCGACGGCGCGGAGGCGCTCCAGGATCCCCCTCAGCGCGAGGGTGGCCGCGTCGGCCCAGGTGGAATAGCTTGAGGGTGGGTCCGCCAGGGAGCGGGCGGCCTCGATCTCGACGGCGAGCCCGGACACCGCAGCGGCCGCCTGGGCGACCTCCGGGGCCTGAGTGGGTTCGGGGGCCGGCTCGGGCGCCGGGACGCTGGGCCCCGCGACCGTCGGGTCCAGCCCGCAGCCGGTGAGCGCCAAGGCCAGCAGCACCGCCCTCCTGCCACAGTTCATGCTTTTCAGCCTATCGGTATGCTTGGCCTTCACAATTGGGCCAACAACCGGATAGGGAGCCGAAATGCAGCAGGACACGCTCGCGGCGGTCATCGAACCGATCCTCGCGCAGCACGGGCTGGAGCTCGACAGCATGGAGGTCACACCCATCGGCAAACGCTCGGTGCTGCGCATCGCGGTGGACGGGGACGGGCCCACCGGCCACGGTCCACTGCTGGACGACATCGCCAGGGCCTCGTCGGCCCTGTCGGCGGCGCTGGACGAGAGCGATGCCGTCGGTGACCGCCCCTACACGCTGGAGGTGAGCTCCCGGGGGGTGAGCACGCCGCTCACGGCGGTCAGGCACTACAGACGCAACAGGGGCCGGCTGGTCAGGCTGTGGCTCACCGAGGGCGGCGAGACCACAGGGCGGATCGTCGAGGTCGACGACGCGGGCGTGACCCTGGATGTCGACGGCACCAGCACCATCGTCGCGCTCAGCGGCATCAGGAAGGCAGTCGTCCAGGTGGAGCTCAACCGCTCCCTGGACGACGAGGATGGAGAGGATCAGTGATGGACGTCGATCTGGCTGCGCTGCGCGCGATCGAGCGGGACAAGGACATCTCCGAGGAGTATCTGATCAAGACCCTCGAGGACGCGTTGCTCAACGCGTACAACAAGACGCCCCACGCGCTGCGCGGCGTCAAGGTCGAGGTCAACCGCAAGACGGGCAAGGTCAGCGTGCTGGCGCCCGAGTTCAACGACGACGACGAGGTGATCGGCTACTTCGACGACACCCCGGACGACTTCGGCCGGATCGCCGCGGCGACCGCCCGCCAGGTCATCTTCCAGCGGATCCGCGAGGCCGAGGACGACCAGAAGTTCGGCCACTTCTCCGGCACCGAGGGCGACATCATCGTCGGCACCATCCAGCAGGACCGCGACACCCGCGCGGTGCGGGTGGACCTCGGCACGCTCGAGGCCATGATGCCTCTGGCCGAGCAGGTGCCGGGGGAGGACTACTCCCACGGGCGCCGCCTGCGGGTCTACGTCGTGGCCGTCCGCCGGGAGCTGCGCGGCCCGCAGGTCATCGTGTCGCGCACGCACCCCAACCTGGTGAAGAAGCTGTTCGCGCTCGAGGTGCCGGAGCTGAACAAGGGCATCGTCGAGATCATGGAGATCGCCAGGGAGGCGGGCCACCGCACCAAGATCGCGGTGCGCTCCAACCATGCCGACGTGTCGGCCAAGGGCGCGTTCATCGGGCCCATGGGCCAGCGGGTGCGCGCGGTCACCAACGAGCTGGGTGACGAGAAGATCGACATCGTCGACTATTCGGAGGACCCGACGAAGTTCGTCGCGGCGGCGCTGTCGCCTGCGAAGGTGCTCTCGGTGACCGTGGTTGACCAGGGGGCCAGGGCCTGCCGGGCCATCGTGCCGGACTACCAGCTGTCGCTGGCCATCGGCCGTGAGGGCCAGAACGCGCGGCTCGCGGCCAGGCTCACCGGGTGGCGGATCGACATCCAGCCGGACACGGCCGGATAACGGCGGGTGCGGCCGGATAACGTAGCATGTCCGGACGATGCCTGTTCACCTTTCGTTCGCTTCCCGTTTACTGCAGCCCCGCCACACGTGGGGTCGGCTTGTCGTGCTCCTGATCCCCGTGGTCGTCATGGGCGTGCTGCTGAAGCTCGAACGCACGGCCAAGTACTTCCCAGAGGCAGGCTTCGGCGAGGTGGTGGCCCGGGTGTCCTCGGACGTGGCGTTCGGGGCCGCCTGGATCCTGGTGTGGGGTCTGCTGTGCGCCCTGGGACCGGCCTGGTTCCGCGCTGGGGCCTTCCACCTCGCCCACCTCGGGACCCTGATCCTCGGCCTCTTCACGGTGGTGAGCCACGCGTACGTCATGCAGACCGGCAACCCCTTGTCGTGGGAACAGATCGTCTACGCGTGGCGCGGCCGCGGAGAACTCGACGGACTCCTCGGCTCCCAGCTCAGCCCGCAGCTGGTGATGCTGTTCACCGTGGTCGTGGTGAGCACCTTCGTCGCGCCTCTGCTGCTGGGGCCGGTGGTGTCGCGGCTTCTGCATCGCCGGCCGTCGCGCACCGTGCGCCGCCTGCTCACGGCCGCGGCAGCGGTGCTCCTCGTGGCGTCGGCGTGGAGCGCGCCGACCGTGTCGGCAGCGTTCGCCCTGGCGCCGCCGGTGCAGCTCGTGGTCTCACCGATCAGGGAGGCGGGGGCCTACCCGGAGGAGTCCACCGTCGTCCCGGCCGACGGCGTCGACAGCACCCGCCTGGTCAAGCGGCCGGGCACGGCCGAGCGGAACCTGGTGGTCATGGTGCTGGAGTCCCACCGCGCCACCTCCACGCTCCCGGAGACCAGCGAGCCCGTCACCCCGGTGATGGACGCGCTGGCCGCGTCGAGCCTCACCCCCTCGCGTGGCTACACCGTGCTGCCCCACACGTCGAAGGCGATCACCGCCGTGCACTGCGGGGTCACGCCACCGACGGACCACGACAACTCCGAGGCGGACCCGGCCGGCCTGCCGATGCCGTGCCTGGCCGAGCTGCTCGGCGAGAACGGGTACAAGACGGGATTCTTCCAGTCGGCGACCGAGCACTTCGAACGACGGCGCAGCACCGTGGAGAACCTGGGCTTCGACTTCTTCCGCCCCGTCGACGCGATGCCGAAGGCGGGCTTCAACAAGTCGAACTACTTCGGCTACGAGGACGACATCATGCTCGGGCCCGAGCGTGACTGGATCGAGAGCACGGGCGGCGAGCCGTTCCTGCTCAGCATGCTGACCGTCACCGGCCACCACGACTACGCGCTCGAGGGCTACGAGCCGATCAGCTTCGTCGAGGATCCGCTGCTCAACGACTACCTCAACAGCATCCACTACCAGGACGCCTTCGTCGGCCGCGTGATCGACATGTTCAAGGAGCTCGGCCTCTACGAGGAGACCGTGTTCGTGGTGGTGGGGGACCACGGGGAGGGGTTCGGCGAGCACCGGATCTTCCAGCACGACAACACCATCTACGAGGAGGGCATCCGGATCCCCTACCTCGTCCACGACCCGTTGCGCGCCGGTGAGCAGCTCGACCAGCCGGCCAACCAGCTGGCCGTCCTGCCCACCGCCGTCGACGCGCTCGGCTTCGACCTGCTCTCCGAGCACGCCTACCAGCCGTCGCTCTACAGCGGGCTGCCCCAGGGCCCACTGGTGGCCACGTGCCTGGCCCGGGGCAAGTGCACCGCCGTCGTCGACGGCGACATGAAGCTCATCCACCACTTCGGGGACCGCCGCGACGAGGTGTTCGATCTGGCGCAGGACCCGTACGAGCTCACTGACCTGGCCGCCTCGGCGGACCCCGTCTGGATGGCCTCCCGGCGGGACCAGGCGCTGGCGTGGTACGTCGAGGCCGAGGCCCTGTACGAGGCCCATCGCGGCGGATCCTAGCCGTCGACTGAGAGAATCTCAGGATTTTTTTGGTTTTTTCTCAACTCCCGGGTTAGCCTGTTTCACGTAAGCGCCCCTGTATGAGGAGTTGTGTTGAAGGCGAAGAAGTTCTGGATCCCCGCCGTGGCCGGTGGCTGCGCGCTCGCGCTGGTCTCCGCTGCAGGCGTCGCGACCGCCCTGCACAAGAATGACGTCACGCTCGTCGTCGACGGCGTGTCGCGCACCATCGCGGTTCGCGAGGACACCGTGGCCGAGGTGCTTGAGTTGGAGGACATCACCCTCGGCCAGCACGACATGGTCCTCCCCGGCCCGGAGGCCGAGGTCACCGACGAGATGGAGATCAGCGTGGCCTATGGCCGCGAGTTCCAGGTCACCGTCGACGGCGAGGAGCGCACGGTCTGGACCACCGCCCGCACAGTGGGCGAGGCCCTGGCCATGCTCAACCTCGGCGCCACCGACTCGAAGCTGTCGGCCTCACGCTCCACCGCCATCGGCCGCCAGGGCCTCACGCTGGAGGTGGCCACCGCCAAGGACGTCACGCTCACCGTCGCCGGCGCGCCGCAGTCCCTGACCGTGGCGGGCACCGTGGCGGACGCCCTGGCCAAGGCGGGCGTCGCGCCGGACGCGGACGACAAGCTGACCCCCGCGGCCACCACAGTCCTCGAGGACGGGCTGACCATCACCCTGGTCGACGTCGAGGTCAAGCAGGCCACGAAGGACGTCGCCATCGCGTTCACCAAGTCGTCGGTCAAGACCGACGAGCTGGCCAAGGGCACCACCAAGGTCACCACCAAGGGCGTCGAGGGGCTGGCCCGTGAGACATACACCGAGGTGTACGAGAACGGCGTTCTCGTGACCTCGACCCTCGCGGAGCGTGTGGTGTCGCGGCAGCCCGTTGCTCAGGTGACCGCCGTGGGCACCAAGGTGACCGCCCCCGCGCCGTCCTCCTCCAGCTCGTCCGGCTCCACCTCGTCCTCCTCGTCCTCGGGCGGGTCGATCAACCTGGCCCGTGAGGCCATGTGGGTCCGAATCGCGGAGTGCGAGTCGGGCAACCGATGGGACATCAACACCGGCAACGGCTACTACGGCGGCCTCCAGTTCAACCTTCAGACCTGGCGCTCGGTCAACGGGGACGACTTCGCGGCGTACCCGCACCAGGCCAGCCGCGCCGAGCAGATCACGGTGGCGAACCGGCTGTACGAGATCCGTGGCACCCAGCCCTGGAGCTGCGCCTGATCGCGCAGCCGTCCAACGGACGACGCAGTGGCCCGGTGGCATCGCCACCGGGCCACTGCGCGTCCTGGGCAACGATCAACGGTGCCGGCCGCCACCACCCCTCGTCGACACGATCCCCGCGTCGATCGCCTTCTGCACGGCGTCCGCCTCGGCCTGGGTGAGCGTCCCGTCGGCGACCGCCGTGGAGAGCAGCTCCTCGTCGGCGGCCGCGCGTTCGGCCTCACGTTCTGCGCGGATCTCGTCGAGCGCCGCCTGCACGGTTGCCTTGTCGATGCCGAGTTCGGCGGCGAGCGCGTCGGCGTAGGCCGCTTGGCGCTCCTCCCTGGCCGCCTCGCGCTCCTCCTCGGTGGCGTCCTCCGCCGGCGCCTGGACCTCCACCGCCTCCCGCGCGGCGTCGACGGCCTCCTCCAGGGCGCTCTCCTCGACGCCGAGCTTCTCGGCCAGCGCGGCCACGTCGGCGCCGAGCACCCCGCGGGCCCCGCCGTGGTGGCCGCGGGACGTCGTGTCCGCATCGTCGGTCCCGGCGCTGGTCGTGGCGCTCGGCGTCGGAGAGGGGGTGGTGTCGGCGGTGGCGACCTGAGACAGGCCGAAGCCGAGTCCGGCTGCCATCGCGGCCGCCGAGATTCCGGCGATCATCTTGTTCTGCATGTGATGCTCCTTCGATGAGTGGTCATCGGGCGTTCGTCCCGATGAGCCAACGATCGGAGGCCGAGCTGTCAGGAGGCTGTGGTGCGACTGGGGAGGTGCTGGGAGTGAGGAACCAGCCGTCAGCGCGTCCCGTAGGCTGTCCTGGATGATCCCCCAACGCACCTGCATCGGCTGCCGACGCCGGGACGACCAGGACCAGCTCATGCGGCTGGTGCGGGTCGGGCAGCTGATCGTCGACGGCAGCCGTCCGCGGCTGGCCGGGCGCGGCGCCTACCTCCACCCTGCCTGCCTCGACCTGGCCGTCCAGCGCCGGGCGCTGCGGCGGGCCTTCGGCGACGGGGCCCACCTGGACCCGTCCATCAGCGTTCACCAGAGTTGACGCCCCAGCTGGATCGCGGCTCCCAGGAGGGATATGATGTCCAGCGGCCCACGTGTGCGTGGGCGCATCGTTCCACGCCCCACGGGGCGGCAAACCAGAAGGTGGGCTAACGCTCATGACCACTCGATGAGAACCCAACGATGATTCAGCACAACTAAAGGTCCGCCCCTTGGAGGTCGGGCCGCAAAGGAGAGTAGTGGCAAAGCCTCGCGTCCACGAGATCGCCAAGGAAATCGGTAAGACAAGTAAAGACCTGCTGGCCTGGCTGGGGGAGAACGGCGAGTACGTCCGTGGCCCGTCCTCCACGCTGGAGGCCCCGGTCGTTCGTCGCATCCGCGAAGCGTTCGGTGGAAGTCCCGCACCGTCGGCCCCCGCGGCCGTCCCCGCATCCCGCCCGGTCCCGGCCCCCGCGCCTCAGGCGCGCCCCAAGCCCGCAGTGGCGCCCTCTGAGAGCGTCGCTCCAGTAGCGCCCGCCGCGCCGGCCGCACCCGCGCCCAGCGTTCCGGCCGCGCCATCGGCACCTGTCGCGCCCACCTTCGAGGCTCCCCGGCCCAACGCTCCCCGCCCGGCGACCCCGGCACCGCGCCCGGCCACCCCGAGCGCCCCGGCGGCGAGCGCCCCGGCGCCTGCGGCCCGTCCAGCCGCGCCGGCGCCCCAGCAGACCCCGCCCCCGGGCCCCCGTCCCGCGGGAGGCTCTGCCGCGCCGCGTCCCGGGGTCCCAGGTCCGCGTCCCGCCGCCCCCACGCCCGGCGGCGGCCCCCGCAAGCCCGGGGCTCCGCGTCCCGGCAACAATCCCTTCGCTCCGGCGCAGGGCATGGGGACGCAGCAGCGTCGCCGCCCTGACAGCCCGCGTCCCGGCGCGCCCGGCGCACGTCCCGGCGCGCCTGCCGCCCCCGGGGACCGGATGCCCCGTCCAGGCGGCACCGGCGGCGTGCCCGGCATGCCCCGCCCCAACCCTGCGATGATGCCCAAGACCGCCAACACCCAGCTCGGCGCCCCCGCGCGTGGTGGCCGTCCCGGTGGTCCGGGCGGTCCCGGCCGCGGACGTCCCGGCGGCGGTCGTCCCGGCGGGCCCGGCGGCGCAGGAGGCGCCGGCGGTCCCGGAATGGGTGGCGGCATGGGCGCCCCCGCCGGTGGCGGCGGTCGCGGTGGCGGCCGTGGCCGCACCGGCGGCACCCAGGGCGCGTTCGGCCGCGGAGGCGCGGCCGGCAAGCGCGGCCGCAAGTCCAAGAAGCAGCGCAGGCAAGAGTTCGACCAGATGGAGGCACCGTCGATCGGCGGTGTGCGGCTCCGCAAGGGCGACGGCGCGACAGTGCGCCTCCGCCGCGGGGCGTCCCTGACGGATCTCGCCGAGAAGATCGGCGTCGAGCCGGCGTCGCTGGTGCAGGTGCTGTTCCACCTGGGCGAGATGGTCACGGCCACCCAGTCCGTGGCGGACGACACGCTGGAGGTGTTGGGCGCCGAGCTCGACTACAACATCGAGGTCGTCTCGCCCGAGGACGAGGACCGCGAGCTGCTGGAGAGCTTCGACCTGGAGTTCGGCGAGGACATCGGCGACGAGGACGATCTCGAGTCCCGTCCCCCCGTCGTCACCGTCATGGGCCACGTGGACCACGGCAAGACCAAGCTGCTCGACGCCCTGCGTCACACCAACCTGGTGGCGAAGGAGGCCGGCGGCATCACGCAGGCCATCGGTGCCTACCAGGTGGTCACCGAGGTCGACGAGCAGACCCGCCCCATCACCTTCATCGACACCCCGGGTCACGAGGCCTTCACGGCCATGCGTGCCCGTGGCGCCAAGTCGACGGATATCGCCGTCCTCGTGGTCGCCGCAGATGACGGCGTGATGCCTCAGACCATCGAGGCGCTCAACCACGCCAAGGCGGCCGATGTGCCGATCGTGGTGGCGGTCAACAAGATCGACAAGGAGACCGCCGATCCCACCCGGGTGCGCGGGCAGCTGTCCGAGTTCGGTCTGGTTCCCGAGGAGTACGGCGGCGACACCCAGTTCGTCGACGTGTCGGCGATCACCCGGCAGGGTCTCGACGAGCTGCTCGAGGCCGTGGTCCTCACGGCCGACGCGGCTCTGGACCTGCGCGCCAACCCGGACATGCCCGCCCAGGGCGTGGCCATCGAGGCGCACCTCGACAAGGGTCGCGGCCCCGTCGCCACGGTGCTCATCCACCGCGGCACGCTCCGCATCGGTGACTCGATCGTGGCCGGTTCGGCCCACGGCCGTGTCCGCGCCCTGATCAACGACCAGGGCGAGACCATCTCGGAGGCCCCTCCGTCGATGCCCGTGCAGGTGCTCGGTCTGACATCGGTGCCCGGCGCCGGCGACAACGTCCTGGTCGTCGAGGACGACCGCATGGCGCGCCAGATCGCCGACAAGCGGGAGGCGCGCATGCGTGCCGCACAGCAGGCCAAGACCAGCCGCCGCAAGACCCTCGACCAGCTGTTCGAGCAGCTGGAGAAGGGCGAGGCGCAGGAGCTGCTGCTCATCCTGAAGGGCGACGGCGCGGGTTCGGTCGAGGCCCTCGAGGATGCACTGTCCAAGATCGAGGTCAGCGACGAGGTGTCGCTGCGCGTCATCGACCGCGGTGTCGGTGCGATCACCGAGACCAATGTGTCGCTGGCCGCGGCCTCGAAGGCCGTCATCATCGGCTTCAACGTGCGGCCCACGCCGCACGCGGCCCAGATGGCGGACCGCGAGAACGTGGACATGCGGTTCTACTCGGTCATCTACTCGGCGATCGACGAGATCGAGGCGGCGCTCAAGGGCATGCTCAAGCCGATCTTCGCCGAAGAGATCCGTGGTCAGGCGGAGATCCGCGAGATCTTCCGGTCGTCCAAGTTCGGCAACATCGCCGGCTGCATGGTCACCGACGGCACCATCCGTCGCAACGCCAGCGCCCGGCTGCTCCGCGACGGCGTGGTGGTCGCCACCTCGTCCATCGCCTCGCTGCGCCGTGAGAAGGACGACGCCACCGAGGTCCGCGAGGGCTTCGAGTGCGGCCTGACGTTGCACAACTTCAACGACATCCGCATCGGCGACGTCATCGAGACGTTCGAGATGGTCGAGAAGGAGCGCTCCTGATGCCGGGACCGAGAAATGCGAAGCTGGCCGATCAGATCAAGGTGATCCTGGCCACGACGATCGACCGGCGGGTCAAGGATCCCCGGCTGGGCTTCGTCACGATCACGGAGGTGAGGCTGACCGGCGACAACCGGGAGGCCACCGCCTTCTACACCGTGCTCGGTGACGACGAGGCCCGGGCGGGCTCTGCCGCCGCCCTCGAGTCGGCCACAGGCATGCTCCGCTCGACGGTGGGGCAGCAGCTCGGGATGAAGTTCACGCCCACGCTGGCCTTCGTGCTCGACGCCACCCCAGAGGTGGCGCGCCACATGGAGGACCTCCTGGCTGAGGTGCAGGCCAAGGACGCGGCCGCCGCCGCGGCCGCGGCGGGCAAGACCTTCGCGGGCGACGCGGATCCGTACCGGAAGCCGCTCGAGTCCGAGGAGGACGACGAGCGGTGACACACGCCTCGGGGGTGGTGATCGTCGACAAGCCGTCGGGGATCACCTCCCACCAGGTGGTGGGTCGCCTCCGTCGTCTCCTCGGCACCCGCAAGATCGGGCACGCGGGGACGCTGGACCCCATGGCCACCGGGGTGCTCATCCTCGGGGTCAACAGGGCCACGAGGCTGCTCGGCCACCTGGCGTTGCACGACAAGCGCTATCTGGCCACCGTGCGGCTGGGCGAGTCCTCGCCCACCGATGACGCCGACGGCGACGTGTCCGCCGTCGCCGACGCCTCCCTCCTGACCATGGTCCAGGTTGATGAGGCGCTCGAGCCGATGCGCGGCGACATCCTCCAGGTGCCCAGCACCGTCTCTGCGATCAAGGTCGACGGCAAGCGCGCCTACGCCTTGGCCCGGGCCGGCGAGAGCGTCGAACTCAAGGCCAGGCCGGTCACCGTGTCCAGGCTCGACGTGCTTGCCGTGCGCGCCGACGGCGCCCGCCTCGACGTGGACCTCGACATCGAGTGCTCGTCGGGCACCTACGTCCGGGCGATCGCCCGGGATCTGGGATCGGCCCTCGGCGTCGGCGGGCACCTCACGGCGCTCAGGCGCACCCGCATCGGGCAGTACAGCCTCCGCGACGCCGTCGTCCTCGGCGACGAGCCCCCGCAGCTCATGTCCATGGCCGAGGCTGCGCGTCTCAGCTTCCCGGTGGTGGACCTGACCGAGGACGAGGCGCGCGATGTCGGCTTCGGGCGCAGCCTGGCCCGCACGGTCCCGGGCGCGCCGACCGGCCTGGTGGCACCCGACG
>Ga0073904_10003800_pt1 | contig 11332 bp, 5 predicted proteins | sample KloWWTrecipitate_FD_66668 | JGI IMG/M metagenome (GOLD analysis project Ga0073904, IMG submission 66668) | Active sludge microbial communities from Klosterneuburg, Austria, studying microevolution and ecology of nitrifiers - Klosterneuburg... | ecosystem: Engineered > WWTP > Aerobic digester >... | reverse complement strand
CGAACCCGGTGGCCCGAGCGCTGCCCAGGGTTCGGGCGTGGTCGCTGGCGTCGACAACCGTGTCGGCCAGACCTCCGACACGCCGCACCACCGGAACCGTGCCGTAGCGCAGCCCGTACAACTGGGTCAGCCCGCACGGTTCGAACCGCGACGGCACCAGGATGGCGTCCGCCCCCGCGATGATGCGGTGCGCAAAGCCCTCGTCGTAGCCGATGCGCACCGCCACGCGGCCCGGGTGCGCTGCGGCAAGGGCGCCGAAGGCAGCTTCCAGATCGGGATCGCCGGCTCCCTGCAGGGCCAGCTGACCGCCGCCCTGCAGCAGGGCGGGCAGCGCGGCGAGCACCAGGTCGAGGCCCTTCTGCGGCGTCAATCGACTGACCACCGCGAACAGCGGTGCGCGTGGCTCGACGAGCAGCCCCATCTCTGTCTGCAGGGCCGACTTGCAACGGGCCTTGGCCACACAGTCGGCCTCGGCGCACTCGGCGGTGTAGCGGGCGATGATCCCGGTGTCGGTGGCCGGATTCCAGACCGCCCCATCGACCCCGTTGAGAATGCCCGAGACGTCAGCGCCCCGGCCCCGAATCACGCCTTCGAGGCCGCAACCGAACTCGTGCGTCGCCATCTCGATGGCGTAGGTCGGGCTGACCGTGGTCACGCGGTGCGCGAACTTCAGGCCAGCTTTCATGAACGAAAGCTGGCTATGGAATTCGAGCGCCTGCGGCGCCATGAACCGCGACGGCAAGCCCAGCAGCGGGAAGTCGCCCGGCGCAAACAGCCCCTGGTACGCGAGGTTGTGCACCGTGAACACCGTGGCTGCGGTGGTCGGCGGGTGGGCGGCCACGTAGGCGCACGACATCGCCGCATGCCAGTCATGGGCATGCAGCACATCGGGTACCCAGTTCGGGTCGAGCTCTCCTGCGGCCAGGTGGGCCGCAACCCAGCCCAGCAAGCCGAAGCGCTGCAGGTTGTCAGGCCACTCGACGCCGGTGCTGGCCTGGTACGGGCTGCCGCCGCGCCGGTAGAGATAAGGCGCGTCGATCACGTACACCGGCACGCGACTGTAGGGAAGCTGGCCCAATCGCAAGGTGACGTGGGCGGCTCCGAACAGCGGACCGAGGCTGCACACCGCCTTCTGGTGCAGCACCGCGTCGACGATGGCCGGCAGGCCCGGCAGCACCAGCCGGACATCGGCCCCCTGATCGATCAAGGCCTGGGGCAGCGCACCGACCACATCGGCCAGCCCGCCGGTCTTGACCAGCGGAAAGACCTCCGCCGCAGCGTGCAGGATTCTCATCGGCGGGCGCCGCACCACCTCGAGGGACAGCAGCATGGTGAAGTGGGAATGAGCGACATCTCAGACATTGGCGAGCTTCTTCAGCATCTCCCGAGTGACCAGCGTGATGCCCTTCTCGCTGCGATGGAAGCGCTCGGCATCCAGCGCGTCGTCTTCGCCAATGACCATGCCATCGGGGATCACGCAATCGCGATCGACCACGGCGCGGGTGATCCGGGCACCACGGCCGACCTGCACACCCGGCAACAGCACGGACCAGTTGACCACCGCGTGCGAATGCACTCGCACACTGGAGAACAGCAACGTGCGGAATACCAGCCCCGACACGATGCAGCCACCGGAAACCAGCGATTCGATTGCCATGCCACGCCGGTCGTCCTGGTTGTGCACGAACTTCGCCGGTGGCAGCTGGCCCTGATGAGTCCAGATCGGCCAGCGGGTGTCGTAGAGGTTGAGCAACGGATCGGTTGCGGTCAGGTCGATGTTGGCGTCCCAGTAGGCATCGATGGTTCCGACGTCACGCCAGTAGGCTTCCTCTCCGACGCGGGTATTGACACAGCTCTGTTCGAACGGATGTGCCGATACGCTGCCCTGACGCACCGCATGCGGAATGATGTCCTTGCCGAAGTCGTGGCTCGAATCCGGATCGGCCATGTCACGCTCGAGCTGCTTGTAGAGATAACGCGCATTGAAGATGTAGATGCCCATGCTGGCCAGTGCCTTGTCGGGATGGCCGGGCATGGCCGGCGGATCCACGGGCTTCTCGACGAAGTCGATGACCTCGCTGTTGGCCCCGACGGACATCACGCCGAATGCGCTGGCCTCCTCGCGAGGCACGGTGATGCACGCCACGGTGCAGTCGCGCCCCTTGTTGACATGGTCGGCCAGCATCAGCGCGTAGTTCATCTTGTAGATGTGGTCGCCGGCCAGCACCACGATGTAGTCGGCACGGTAGCTGGCGATGATGTCCTGGTTCTGGTACACGGCATCGGCCGTGCCGCGGTACCAGCTCTCGTCGTCCGTTCGCTGCTGTGCAGGCAGCAGGTCGACGAACTCGTTCATTTCCGACTTCAGGAACGCCCAGCCGCGCTGCAGGTGCTGCAGCAGGCTGTGCGACTTGTACTGCGTGATGACGCCGATGCGGCGGATGCCCGAATTCATGCAGTTCGACAGCGCAAAGTCGATGATGCGGAACTTGCCGCCGAAATAAACGGCGGGCTTGGCACGGCGATCGGTCAGGTTCTTCAGGCGGCTGCCCCGCCCTCCCGCCAGCACCAGCGCCACCGCCCGCTTGGGCAGTTCGAGGCTGAGCGCCAGATTGTTGGTGTGGTCATTGGGCATCGTGTCTCCTGCTGCTGCGTGATGTCGCCCGAGCCCGCGGTGACCTGCACGAGAAAAGTCGTTGCTTGTGGATGGGATTCTTTTCCAGCATGGAGTGTGCCTGTACCCGCGGTGCCTGAAAACGTCGCGCGACGCACCGCACAGGGCGGACCCCAAAAGGCGCGAAACTTGCAAAGCCTCCGGCACGCCGCGCTGGAGAGCGCCACGGCAAGCAGGCCCGCGGGCCGAGTCAGCTATCCAAATCGAGGAAGGCCCGGTGATGTCCCACACCTCCCCCACCCCATCGTCCTGCACCGCACCATCGGTGGCCGACATGCAGCACGGCATCGAAGACCACCTGCTCAAGACCGTCGGGGTCGATGCCAACGAGGCGACACCAGTCGAGCTGATGCAGGCCGTTTCGCAGGTCGCGCGCGAGCAACTGTCGAAGCGGTGGGTCGCCACGCAAGGCGCCGACCGCGACAGCAAGGCGCGCCGCGTCTACTACCTGTCGATGGAATTCCTGATGGGTCGCACGCTGGGCAATGCGCTTGCCGCGCTCGACCTGACCGGCAGCGCGGCGCAGGCGCTGGCGAATCAGGCCCGCTCGCTCGAGGACATCGAGGATCGCGAACCCGATGCGGCGCTCGGCAACGGCGGCCTGGGCCGCCTGGCCGCCTGTTTCCTTGATTCGATGGCCGAACTCGGGCTGCCGTCGTTCGGCTACGGCATTCGCTACGAGTACGGCATGTTCGCGCAGGACATCGTCGAGGGTTGCCAGGTCGAGTACCCCGACCCGTGGCTGGCAGACGGAACGCCGTGGGAATTCCCACGCGCCAGCGTCAGCTTTCCGGTGTACTTCGGCGGCTGGGTCGAGCACGTCGGCCTGCCGGGTCACGAGAAGGCCGTCTGGCGCCATGCCGCCGAAGTTGCCGCCAAGGCCTACGACATGGTCGTGCCGGGGCACGGCACGAAGCGAGTCAGCACGCTGCGGCTCTGGAAGGCAGTGGCACCGGCTCACATCGACCTGCACGCCTTCAACACCGGTGACTACGCGCGCGCCGCAGGCGTGAAGAACGAGTTCGAGAACATCTCGTGGGTGCTGTACCCCAACGACAGCACGCCGGCCGGCCGTGAGCTGCGGTTGCGGCAGGAGTACTTCTTCGTGGCTGCATCGGTGCAGGACCTGGTGGGCCGCCACCTCGACGAGCACCGCACGCTCGACAACCTGGCCGACAAGGTGGCCATCCACCTGAACGACACCCATCCGGCGATCGGCGTGGCCGAACTGATGCGTGTGCTGTGCGACGACCACGGCATGGCATGGGCCGATGCCTGGGCCATCTGCCGCAAGACGTTTTCGTACACCAACCACACGCTGATGCCCGAGGCACTGGAAACCTGGCCGGTGGGTCTGATGCAGCACGTGCTGCCGCGGCACCTGGAGATCATCTTTCGCATCAACCAGGAGTTTCTGGACGAGGCGGCGAGACACCGGCCTGGTGACCTGGGCTTCCTGTCGCGGCTGTCGCTGATCGACGAGCACGGCGAGCGCCGCGTGCGCATGGCCCACCTGTCGATCGTCGGCAGCCACCAGGTCAACGGGGTGTCGGCACTGCACTCCGACCTGCTGGTGCAGACGATCTTCGCCGACTTCGCCAGCCTTTGGCCCGACCGATTCACCAACATGACCAACGGCGTCACGCCGCGTCGTTGGCTGTCGCAGGCGAATCCGGGCCTGACCGCGCTCCTCGACCGCACCATCGGCGCTGGCTGGCGCCGCGACCTGAACCAGCTGCAAATGCTGAAGGACAAGAAGGCCGACCCGGCCTTCCGCAACGAATTCATGGCGGTCAAGCGATCCAACAAGGCCAGACTCGCGGCACACATCGAGCGCAGCACCGGCGTCAAGGTCCATCCGGGCAGCCTGTTCGACGTGCAGGTCAAGCGCATCCACGAGTACAAGCGCCAGCTGCTGAATGTGCTGCACGTGGTCACCCGCTACCAGGCGATCGTCGCCAGTCCGGGCGCAGACTTCGTGCCCCGCACCGTGATCTTCGCGGGCAAGGCGGCATCGAGCTATCACTCTGCCAAGTCGATCATCCGTCTGATCCACGACGTGGGCGCCGTGATCAACAACGACCCTCGTGTCGGCGACAAGCTGAAACTCGTCTTCATCCCGAACTACGGCGTATCGGTGGCCGAGGTCATCATGCCGGGCGCCGACCTCTCGGAGCAGATCTCCACCGCGGGCACCGAGGCCTCGGGCACCGGCAACATGAAGCTGGCTCTCAACGGCGCGCTGACCATCGGCACCGACGACGGCGCCAACATCGAGATCCGGCAGAACGTCGGCGATGACAACATCTTCATCTTCGGACTGAAGACACCGGAAGTGCAGGCGCTGAAGCACAGCGGCTACCAGCCGATGCGGCACTACGAGGGCAACCCGAAGCTGAAGGCGGTGCTCGACGCGATCGCGTCCGGCCAGTTCTCGCCCGACGAGCCAGACCGCTACCGCGGCCTGATCGATTCGCTGCTCTGGGGTGGTGACCACTACCTGCTGCTGGCCGATTACGACTCGTATGTGGCGACCCAGGCGAAGGTCGACGATCTGTATCGGCAGCCAACCGAATGGGCAACCCGCGCGATCGCCAACGTCGCCGGCATGGGCGTCTTCTCGTCGGACCGCACCATCGAGCAGTACGCTCGGCAGATCTGGCACGTGCAGCCGGAAATTCGCTGACACTCGCCGCAGATCACCCCGACACCCCGCCTTGCCACTCCTCAGCGCATACGACATCGAACGGATCCTCAGCGCGAGCCACGACGACCCGTTCTCGGTGCTGGGGCCGCATGAGATGCCGTCGAACGGCCGAGCCCGGTGGTGCGTGAGGGCCTTCCTGCCGGGTGCACGGAAGGTGGGGTTGGCGTTGCCGAGCCGTCCGGACCATGTCACGGCACTCTCGTGCATCGACGGTGAGGGCCTGTTCGAGGGCGTGGTCGGCGACCTGCCGCTTTGCGACTACCGGCTTCAGGTCACCTGGCAGGATGGTCGTGACAGCGTCATCGACGATCCCTATCGCTTTCCTCCGCTGCTCGGTGATGTGGATGCGTGGCTGTTTGGCGAGGGCTCGCACCTGCGACCCTACGAAGTGCTCGGTGCCACACGACACGTTCTGGACGGCATCGAGGGCACCGGTTTCGCCGTGTGGGCGCCGAACGCTTCACGGGTCAGCGTGGTCGGCGACTTCAACATGTGGGATGGACGCCGTCATCCGATGCGCCTGCGGCGCGAGTGTGGCGTGTGGGAGATCTTCCTGCCCGGCCTCGCGGCGGGGACGCGCTACAAGTACGAGATCCGCACACGCAACGGCGTGCTGCTGCCGCTGAAGGCCGATCCCTACGCCCTGCAATCCGAGTTGCGTCCAGCGACCGCCAGCGTCGTGGCCCGGTTGCCTGCGGTGGTGCCGCCCTCCCCTGCACGCCAGTTGGCGAATGCGCTCGACGCGCCGATCAGCATCTACGAGGTGCACCTCGGTTCCTGGCGGCGCGTGGACGAAGGCGGCTTCCAGCGCTGGCTGAGCTGGCAAGAACTCGCCGACACGCTGGTGCCGTACGCACGTGACATGGGCTACACGCACCTCGAACTGATGCCCATTGCAGAGCATCCGTTCGACGGCTCTTGGGGCTACCAGCCGATCGGCCTGTACTCGCCGACCGCGCGCTTCGGCGATCCGCAAGGCTTCCGGCGCTTCGTCGAGCGCTGCCATGCCGAAGGTCTCGGTCTGCTGCTCGACTGGGTGCCTGCGCACTTTCCGACCGATGCGCACGGACTGCGCGAATTCGACGGCACGCACCTGTACGAGTACGCCGATCCGCGCGAGGGCTTCCACAACGACTGGAACACGCTGATCTACAACTTCGGCCGCACCGAGGTCGGCAACTACCTGGTGGGCAACGCGCTCTACTGGCTGGAGCGCTTCGGCGTCGACGGGCTGCGCGTCGATGCGGTTGCATCGATGCTCTACCGCGACTACAGCCGCAAACCGGGCGAGTGGATATCCAACGTGCACGGCGGGCGCGAGAACCTGGAGGCCATCGCCTTCCTGAAGCGACTCAACGAGGTGGTCGGCATCGAGCGGCCGCAGGCCATCACGCTGGCCGAGGAGTCGACCTCGTTTCCCGGCGTGTCGCGTCCGACCTATGCAGGCGGCCTCGGCTTCCACTTCAAGTGGAACATGGGATGGATGCACGACACGCTGCTCTACATGGCGCGCGACCCGATCCATCGCAAGCACCACCACGACGAAATGACCTTCGGCATGGTCTACGCGTACACCGAGAACTTCGTGCTGCCGCTGTCACACGACGAGGTGGTGCACGGCAAGGGATCGCTGATCGGCAAGATGCCCGGCGACCGCTGGCAGAAGTTCGCCAACCTGCGCGCGTACTACGGTTTCATGTACGGGCACCCCGGCAAGAAGCTGCTGTTCATGGGCGGCGAGTTCGCGCAGGAAGGCGAGTGGAACCACGACCGCAGCCTCGACTGGCACCTGCTCGGTGACCGCCATCACGAAGGAGTGCAGCGACTGGTCCGCGACCTGAACCATTTCTACTGCGAGACCCCGGCGCTCCACCAGCGCGACTTCGATCGCGGCGGCTTCGAATGGATCGAGCACAACGATGCCGAGCGCTCGCTGCTCGCCTTCATCCGGCGCGGCCACGACGACACGGCGCTGGTCGTCGTGGTCTGCAACTTCACGCCGACAGTGCACACCAGCTACCGGCTGGGCGTGCCACGTGCCGGCGACTATCACGAGCGGATCAACACCGATTCGAGCCACTACGGCGGCAGCAACACCGGCACCCCGCACGGCGTGGGCCGATCGCAGCCGGTGGCCTGGCAGGGACAGCCCCATTCGGTGCTGCTGACGGTGCCGCCGCTGGCCACCGTGATGCTGGAGTGGCGCGCTTGAAGCCGCGGTACGCCACATCAACCGGGCTGACGGCCGGACGCCCGTGGCCACTGGGAGCGCACGTCGACGAGAGCGGCGTCAACCTCGCCGTTTACTCGGCCCATGCCCAGGCGATCGAGTGGTGCGTGTTCGACCCGAGCGGTACGAAGGAAACCGCGCGCCACCCGCTGGTGCGCAGCGGCGATGTCTGGCACGCCCACCTGGCGGGTGCCGGGGCCGGTCTGGTCTACGGACTGCGCGCGCACGGCCCGTGGAGTCCGCAAGAAGGACACCGGTTCAATCCACACAAGCTGCTGCTCGACCCCCGCGCAAGAGAGGTGGTCGGCGATTTCCAGTGGAGCGACCTGCACTTCGCCTTCGACCGTCAGCATCCATCGCGCATGGACCACCGCGACAACGCCGGTCTGGCGCTGAAGGCGCGCGTCGTCGACGACGCCTTCGACTGGGGCGGTGACCGATCTCCGCAGATCGCGCCAGTCGACACGGTGATCTACGAGGTGCATGCCCGGGGATACAGCCGGCTGAACCCCCGGATCCCGCAACCATTGCGCGGAACCTATGCCGGACTGGCTCACGCGGTGTCGATCGCGCATCTGCAGGCGCTCGGCGCGACGTCGCTGTGCCTGCTGCCGGTGCACCTCCATCTCGATGAGGAGCGCCTGGTCGCGATGGGTCTGCGCAACCACTGGGGCTACAACACACTGGGCTTCTTCTGCGTCGAGCCGCGTTATGCATCGGCCGTCGGCGGGCAGTCGCCGCGCGACGAATTCAAGTCGATGGTGAAGGCGCTGCACGCCGCAGGCTTCGAGGTGCTGCTCGACGTGGTGTTCAACCACACCGCCGAATCCGACGAGTGCGGACCGAACCTGAGCTTCCGGGGTCTCGACAACGCCAGCTACTACCGGCTGCCGCCAGAGTCCCGCGCGCACTACGAGAACCATGCCGGCTGCGGCAACACGCTGGACATCCGGCAACCCGCGGTGCTGCAACTGGTGATGGACAGCCTGCGCCATTGGGTGACCGACATGCACGTCGACGGATTCCGCTTCGATCTGGCGCCGGTGCTGGGCCGTGGCGACCACGGCTTCCACCGCGACGGCGCCTTCTTCGGTGCGGCGGCTCAGGATCCGGTGCTGTCGCGCGTCAAGATGATTGCCGAGCCATGGGACATCGGTCCGGGCGGCTACCAGGTCGGCGCATTTCCGCGCGGGTGGCAGGAATGGAACGATCATTTCCGCGACGCGATGCGCACGTTCTGGCTGCGCACCGACATTCCGTCGAACCACCGGGCCACGTTCGCACGCCGGCTGTGCGCATCGTCGGATCTGTTCCAGCAGCGCCGGCGCTCGCCGCTGGAATCGATCAACTACGTGGTATCGCACGACGGCTTCACGCTGCGCGACCTGGTCAGCTACGCGGAGCGCCACAACCTCGCCAATGGCGAGGGCAACCGCGATGGCCACGGACACAACCTGAGCATCAACGCCGGCGTCGAGGGCCCCTCCGACGATCCCGGCGTCAACGCGCTGCGCGGTCGACTGCAGCGCGCGCTTCTGGCCACCACGCTGCTGGCCCAGGGCACACCGATGCTGGCCGCAGGCGACGAGATCGGCCACACCCAGCGCGGCAACAACAACCCGTACTGCCAGGACAACGAGATCACGTGGATCGCCTGGGATCAGGCCGATGCGGACCTGTTCGCGTTCACCGCAAGGCTGCTCGAACTGAGGCGCAACGCGTTGCCGTTCGGCGGCGACTGGTACAGCGGCCTGACCGATCCGTTCGGCCTGCACGACCTGACGTGGCTGCGCGCGAGCGGCGATGCGATGGACAGCCAGTCCTGGCACGACGATGCGAGTCGCGTTCTCGGCTGCCTCATCGGTCGCCCTGGTCGCGCCCGGGCGCCGCTGCTGCTGCTGGTCAACGGCGACACGACGCCCTGTGATTTCATGCTGCCGGCCGGCGTCTGGCAGGGACTGCTCGACACCGCGCACCCTCGCGGAGCATCCCGCTGGCATGGCCAGGGTGAAGCGCCGATCCTGCTGAGCGCCCACAGCCTGATGCTGCTGGCAGCTGCCGGCGCAGGCGTGGCCTGACGCGCTGCCAACGGACGTGAAAAGGGCGCCTCGCGGCGCCCTTTCCTCGACGAAGCCCCGAGATCAGCGAACGACGGCGATCTGTTCGCGTGCCCCGGCCTTGTAGGTGTACAGGGTCAGCGCGCCATTCTTGATGTCGCCCTTGGCATCGAACGAGATCGTGCCGGTCACTCCCTTGTAGCCTTCGGTCTTGGCCAGCACCGGCAGGTACTTGGCCGGATCGGCGGATCCGGCCTTCACCATGGCGGCTGCCATCAGGTTGACCGAGTCGTAGACGTACGGCGCATAGAGCTGGACATCGACGCCGAACTTCTTCTTGAAGGCGACGCGGAAGTCGTCCATGCCCTTCTTCTGCTCTCCTTCGACGCCGCCGGCCTCGGCGCAGACCACCTGGCCGTCGCCCATGGCACCGGCCGACAACTTCGGCAGCTCCGCGGTGCACAGTCCATCACCGCCCATGAACTTGGCGTCGATGCCGAGCTGCTTCATCTGGCGAATCATCGGCCCACCCACCGCATCCATCCCGCCGTAGAACACGACGTCGGGCTTGCTGGCCTTGATGGAGGTCAGGATCGAGCTGAAATCGGTGGCCTTGTCGGTGGTGAACTGGCGCGCGACGACCTTGCCGCCCGAACCGTCGACGCCCTTGACGAACTCCTCTGCGACACCCTGGCCGTAGGCGGTGCGGTCATCGATGACGGCGATCGACTTGCCTTTCAGCGTGCCGAACGCGTACTTTCCCAGCGTGCCGCCCAGATGCACATCGTCGGCCACGACACGGAAGGCGGTCTTGTAGCCCTGGCGGGTGTACTTGGGGTTGGTCGCCGAAGGCGAGATCTGCGGGATGCCGGCGTCGTTGTAGATCTTGGAGGCCGGGATCGTGGTACCCGAATTCAGGTGACCGACGACGCCGTTGACCTTGGAGTCCACCAGCTTCTGCGCGACAGCCGTGGCCTGCTTGGGATCGGCCGCATCGTCTTCGGCAAGCAACTCGAACCGGGCCTTCTTGCCGCCGATCGACAGACCCCTTGCATTCAGTTCGTCGATCGCCATCCTCGCGGCCATCTCGTTGTCCTTGCCCAGGTGGGCGATGCCGCCGCTGGTCGGTGCCACATGACCGATCCTGACCACCAGATCCTGCGCTGACACCGATCCGGCACAAGCCGCAGCGACAGCGAACAAGCCCACGTTCAGTTTGAATTGCATATCAAGACTCCGATTGAATGACAAGAAAGGGTGGCGAAGGACGCAATGCACGGCGAAGCAGGATCGCCGCAGCCCGCGAGGCCTGCGACGACTCAATCCGGGTCGGCCCGGTCAGGCGCATGGCGGTGCTGCTCGAGTTCGTGCGACACCGCCTTGGCTACCACGTCACGCAATGTCGGGGCCAGCTCGTCGCGGGCTTCCCGCACCAGCGTGTGCATCAGCCGATCGAGCATCGGTGCCAGAGCCGCTCGCAACTGATCCTCGAGCGCCAGATCGACGCGATGCTGGAGTTCGCCGACGATGCGCCGCGTCAGCGCGGCCTCATCGATCGCCTCGGTCAGCGCCGGCGTGGTCGGAACGCTGGCTTCGGCTTCGGCTTCGGCTTCGGCTTCGGCTTCGGCTTCGGCTTCGGCTTCGGCTTCGGCTTCGGCTTCGGC
>Ga0073904_10003798_pt1 | contig 11333 bp, 7 predicted proteins | sample KloWWTrecipitate_FD_66668 | JGI IMG/M metagenome (GOLD analysis project Ga0073904, IMG submission 66668) | Active sludge microbial communities from Klosterneuburg, Austria, studying microevolution and ecology of nitrifiers - Klosterneuburg... | ecosystem: Engineered > WWTP > Aerobic digester >... | reverse complement strand
CGCCGCACAGCTTGCGTCATACCTATGCGGTTCGGGCGCTGCGCGCTGGAGGCAACGTCGTTGCCGTGAGCAAGCTCCTTGGTCACGCAAGCATCACTACAACTCAAAGATATGTGGATCATTTAGCCGTAAGCGAACTGCGGGCGACCGTCCCTCCGTTGCCAGTTCGGGAAAGCGGAGTCCGCGAACTGGCATCGTAGAAGATGGTTGTTGGCCCGTTAATCGCGCCAGGATGACTGGAGGTACCACCAGTGCACTTTAGACGGTCTGGTGACTGCCACAGACTGCCAGGATCGATCCTCGCAGCGGCTACTTCTGGCTTTGTTTGGTGCTTGGAAGGGTGCTTTTGGCCGGCATGGGAGACGGGCCGGTTTGCAACATAACCAACGCAGTAGGGAGCGTTGCTGGAACGACCGGTGTCAGTACGACTCGACGTGTGATCTCGCCGTTCTGGACGTTATATGACTCGACACCAAAGGGGCACAACACTGACCCTTCCGTCCGCAGTATGTGTGCGGATGACCAGGTACTACCGCGGCGCTTCAATCGGTCTGGTGACTCCTACAAACTGCCAGGATCGATTCTCGGACTGCCTGTCGGGGCCTCTCAGGCGCCGTCTGCGAGCAGTGCATCCGAGGATGCTGGGCGATCGGCCGGAGGGGGCTTCCGATGGCGGTCGCAACTGCCACCTGCCAGGTCCCGAACTGACGGGCGAGCGACTTGTAGCTTGGCCACGGCGGCACCAGGTCGCTGCGACGAACCGACCGGCCTAACTCGGAGGACAGCACCCGCAGCTCGGCGAGCATTTCCTCCGGCGTCCGGGACCGTCGCACGGATCGGCGTGGATTTCCGACATCACCCAGAGCCCGACTGTTTCCCACCAACAAGTGGCTCATCAGTTCGCTGGCAGACGCATAGACTCGGAGGTCGTCCAGCGACGGATCACCGCGACGGATCGCATCCCAGGCGACAACTTCGCGCGCCGACAGTGGCCGCCCGAGCACCTCCGCGACGAAGGCGCGGGCTGCCCTGACGTAGCCGGACACCGAGGCGTTCGGGTGCCCGGGATCTCGCAGGAGCAGGTAGCCGCCTCTGTCCTGGATTCGCCCGTCGGCGGGCCGGTACTTTCCGACAGGAGGTCCCCTTCGCCGGCGCGGGATGTTGGCCTCCACCATGCGCCGGCGCATGGTTTCCTGGGTGAGGCCGAAGCGCTCGGCGAGTTCGGCGACGGTTGCGCCGTCGGCGTAAAGTTCTGCGACTTGTTCTAGGTCTAGGTGCGGCACTGGTTGAGCCCTCCGTGTATGCCTCGGAAAGCTGAACGCCCTGTCCAACTTCAGGATACGACTTCAACCGGACCAGACGCGGACTTATCGCGTATGGGCTATTTCTCCGGTCGAAAACGTGCCGCATCGAAATTTAACAACTGCAGCGCTCTGGGCCCCCGAACCTGAGAGCGATCGCCAGGTTCGGAAACAGGCCTCTCAACGAACGAAAGACCGCTTTTCTGCGATGTTGAAACAACACGCCAAACAACAAGAAACCCCGGGTGCACCGCCAATTCCACATTGGTGCAACAGTGTGTGAACACCAGATCCAACATGAACCTTGACCCTGCCTGCCTGCTGCCTTTCCAGGGAGCAGGCGACAGATCGGGGCTGCTTCGCTGGCATCAGGAAACTGTCCCTGGGAATCGTACGCGAGGAAACAGAGCGTTCCGGCCGTCTTGCGAGCAATGGTGCCCGACACCCGAATAACGGCTGCGGGACTTCGCGGGCGATGCCAGGGCGACGAAGCGAGGGACGCCGCAGAAGGGAGCCTCTCCGCGGTTCACGGCGTTTCGTCTTCGTCGATCGCCGAGCCGGTTGTGTTCTCGGAGTAGTTCGAGTAAGCGAAGTCGAGGTTAACGCGGACCTGTTCACCCTGACCGTTGTACCGGCACTTCGCCATGTAGAGCCTGGCTTCACCGACATCCTTCTCGCGTGCGGTCTGCGACTGGGCGATGATGCAGTCAGAGATCTTGGCTTTATCGAAGTCATCCGCGATGTTCTCTATGGTGATGGTCCTCTTCCTGAGCGCCTCTCGGTTGGTTTGGGAAGCCGTCCAGACGGGGATGTCGTATTCGACAGCAATGCAGCGTAGCTCCGTGAAGACTGCCGACTGTGCCTCTTTCCGGTTTTCCGATTTCTTGATGGGCGCGAGGATGTCGCCATAGTCTACGACCAGCATGTCGAATGGCGTGCCGCGGTCTTTGTGCTGGTTCAAGATCTGGCGGATGTCGCCTGCGCTGGCGCCTTGCGCCGGGAAACGCTTAATGACGAAGTCGATGTCGGCCAGGCGCTCGTTTTGAAGAAACTTCGCCATGCGGCGTTCGAAGTCCCCGGACTCGAGATGGTGGACATCGCGCGCAGGGGTGTCGAGGATCGGAGCGTAGAATCGCAGTGCGACCCAGGGTTCGCTCATTTCCAGAGTGATGTACAGGACGTTGTTCCCGGCTCTCCACGCTGTCCGCGAGACATAGGTGAGCCATTGCGACTTGCCGTGGCCTGGCGGTGCGAGGAACGTGCACAACTCACCGGAGCGTGCGCCGCCGTTCATGATCGCGTCGATCGAGTCGATGCCTGTTGGGATGGCCATGCCGTTCTCCCACATCGCTTGGATCTCTTCGAACATCGCCGCACGGTTGCTGATAGCGCCAATCGCGGGCTCGTCGGTCGAGCTGATCGACAAGCGATCCAATCCGGTAGTCAGGAGATCCTGGATGGTGTTCGCGTCGGCATCGTCGATAGCGTCAGCAAAATCTTGCATGAGGACTTCGGACATGCGCCGGCGCAGCCAGTCATCCGCGAAGTCTCTCAGGAAATCGAGGCTATCCTCATCGGGGGCCTCGGTCCCGTGCCGGTCCTCGACCATGTCCTTGTCGAACTTGTCGTTGTCCTTCTTCTTGGCCAGGAGGAGCTTGAGCGCTTTGGCCGTCATGGGGCGCTCGTACTTGTCGTAGTACGTGAGGCACTGCTCCAGGTACCAGGCATCCTCCGGGTTCTCCCAGGTGGAGGGGTGAATCATCCGGTGATACCGCTGGAGGAACTCGGCGTCGTGCCCGACGAGCCACCAGAAGGCCTTCTTGAACTCGGAGTCGTGTTTTGCCATCAGTTCGCCATCGGCCAATGCGAATGAACGGGTTGGAGCTTTGTGCGCTGTCTGCGTGCGCGCTTGGGCCGTTTCACTATCTCGGCGGGTTCGCGCACGTTGGGACTGTGGTCGACCTCGGCGTGGCCGTACTCCGCCGCTATCCGTGCCTTGGAGCGCGCCGCTTTTTCGGCGCGGATGGCGGCATACCTGTCACCTCTGATCTCGGGAATGGGGAAGCTGGCATCTAGCCCATACCGCTTCATCAGACGAACGGCGTACATCGGGTCGCCGGCCAGGCAATCGTCGACTTCCTCCAGGATCGCGGGGAGGTTTCGCTGGAATGTGGTCAGGGTTCTGCCGTAGGTGTCAACCGGTTCGCCTCGCCACTCAAACACAAAGAAGAGCAGCGGCACCTGTAGGTCAGAGAACTTCGAGGTCTTCGCCAGGTGGCGCGCGACCCGCTCGTTCTGCGTCTTAAGCCCCCCGGCCGCCATACCGGCCTGGGAGTCTTCACCGTGTGCCCGCGTGGCCATCTCGAAGAAGTCGAGTATGAGCTGGGATTGGGCCTTGATGGTCTTACGGCCGAGGAGGTCGTCCAGATTCGGTTCCGGCGGTGGCTGCAGAGCCGGGTCGTTCAGCCACTCAATCAGCTCGACGTCGTCCACGGGGGCGTCGTCGACACAGACCGCGTAACTCACGGATAAGGCCCCGTTCACAGAGTCACGCTCGATCAGTCGCAGGTGTTCCAGCCGGCGTAAACGGCTGGTGATGGTTTGCGACTTGCACTGGAACAGCTTGGCCAAACCCGCCATGGTGACGCTTCGATAGTCGGTGCCGTGGGTGGTGACTTCGTTGCGGAGGTGAAGATAGAGGGCGGCCGTCCCACGTTCGTCATGGAACGCCAGGAAAAGCTGCCGCCGCTCGGCGTCGTCCAGGTGGACTCGGAGGTCCGCCGGGTGCGGGATGACCTCGATGGCATCCCATCCTCGGAAGGTCGCCGCTCGGCCGTGGCCCCTGGGCTGTAACGTCCACACGGCAGCTTTGCCGCCGGCTTGTTCGGCCTCGTGATGAAGCACCCATCCCGCTCGCTGGAGCGTCCAGAGTGCGCGCCGCACTGCATCGTGGCCGATCCCCAAGCTCTTGCCGACTTCCGACAGGGAAAAGACTGTGCCGGAGTTGGAAGTGGTCTCGGCCCGCAGTTGTTCGTAGACCCTGGGAGCGTTCGCTTGGTGCCTGGGGAAGGCCGAGCGGAGCTCCTGGCACCTACTGGCCCTGATAGGCTTCAGGCGGTTCACGAGAACGTTAGTGACTGATGGCATGGTGATCCTTTCGAACGCCGGGGTTCACTGTTGTCTGGTGCGTTGACGGTGCGAGGTCTGGCTCGGTGCGAGCGAGGCGCGCGCTGGTGCGCGGCATTCCAAAGAGATCTAAGAGAGTGTCTATAAGAGATCTTAGGAATGCCGCGCACCAGCGCGCAGGACGCGCAGCATGTCTCCGGATTGGGTCGTCTGGACTAATAGACAGTCCCGCCAGTCTGGTATTGCGATGAAGTGCGCCACATGCTATTCGGCCTTCTAACAACCGAATGGTTCGCCAACACGCTTGAATGCATGGCGCGCAATCACCCGCCGTGTGCCTATGCGTATCCCTGGGATCGGATAGCTCCCGTTGCGGACCGCACTGTAGGCAGCGGCTCATGCTTAGCCAGAGGAGTCGATTGGCCAACTCATGGACGGGCATTGTCTGCCAGGAGGATGTGAGGTGACTATTCATCAACCGGCCTTTCGTAACCACGTTCGCATTTCTCAATAGGATTGGCAAATTGTGACTGTCACGGCGCACAAACGACTGTGCCACTGTCCAGAACCTCGTTCTTGAGCCAGCGCTGTGGCACCAGAGCGTCAGGAGCGCAACGGTACGCGAATCGAGTTATACTAGGGCTGGAGACCCATAAGACCTTGGACAAACGGAACGTGATCTCATCGGACCGACCCAGTAAGTGTTTCGAAAATCGCTATTTCTCGCATGCATCACCACCGGACCCTCACAGCACAAGCCGTGGCCCGACTTCTCGTAGCATCAAGCGCCGCGAGTTGTAATCGGGCATGGCCTTCTCCACGCCTGCCCAAAACTGGCGAGAATGGCTGCGTTGAGTTAGATGACACAGCTCATGCACTACCACATAGTCGAGCAGCCAGGAATCTGCCATTGCGATCCGCAAGTTGAACCGGAGCGTGCCATCCGGGGCGCAGCTGCCCCAGCGCTGACGCTGATCCCGGATCTTCACAGCGGTGGGCGCGACGCCCACGATGGGTGACCACCGAGCAATGGACTGCGAGATGCGCTCGCGAGCGCGGCGCCGGTACCACCGCACGAAGGCGCTTCGAATTGCGATGCAGCGTTCTTCGCCGTCCATCCCGTCGGGAACCGTGACCGTGAACGCCCAGTGGCTGAACCGGATGTGGACACGGGGAACGTCGGCGCTACTCACTTCCATCCGCACTTCGCGGCCCACGTACGGGAGACTCTCACCAGTGACAAAGGCCTTGGGCTGGGGCATCATAAGGCCATCGACGGAGCGCTGGACAATCCACGAAGCTCGCTTGGAGACCACCGCCTGGATCTGCTCCGGCGTCGCCTTCATCGGTGCGGCGACGAGCACCCCTTCGAGGGTGTCCAGCGTGAGTTCGATGGTCTTCTTTCGGCGGGCGCTCCGCGACACTTTGTACGGAATCACGGTCGTCCCATACCGAACCTCGCCCTGCTCGGTCATCTTGGCTGCCGGGCAATTTCAATCATGGTCATGACCAGCTCGTTCAGCTGCTCTTCACTGAGATCACCGGCCTTTCGAAGCTCCCGCTTGATGTCGCGCCTCATTTGGCGCTGCACCTCGTCGTTGTCCTGCCAGTCGACGATGCCGCGGCCCCACTCCATTACCGCACCCACGCGCTGAGCCACATCCTTCACTCCCGGGTCTAGGGGCGCGTCGTAGGCCACTCTTTCCTCGGCGAGAGTGCCCGACGCGGTGTCGGCCCTCGCAACGGCTCTTGCACGTTCCGCCAGTTCGTAGACGGCGAGAGAGAGTTCGTTCAGGCCGTGTTGCGCCGCCACAGCGCCGAGTTTCAACGCTTCTTCCCGCAACTCCGATAGGCGTTTGCACGCTTCGACCGCTCCCATCAGCTGGCTCCGCATCGCATCGATGATTTTCTGCAAGCGCTCGGCCAGTGACGTGTAGAACGTCGGGTTTTCGTCGAGCCGCTCTTTGATCTGCGCCCGGATTGCGTGCTCCATCATCGACGCCCGGGCTTCATCGTGGGGCAGCGCGGCGATGCGGTCCGAGAAATCCCGGTCGAGGATGCTCACGGGCCGGCTCATGACTTCCCGGACGTGGGCGCTGATCCGGCCGTCGAGGAGGTCCTTCACCTTCGCCGAAACGTCGGTCCAGTCGATTTCCTCATCCTCGCGCACCATCTGGGCCTTCACGTATTCGCGGACTCGGGTCAGGCGGGCCAGGCGGTCAAGGTAGGGAAGAGCTCGCGGGTCGGGGAGGAACTCGTCGATCTTCTGCGCGAACAGGCGATAGTCCGCGATGAACTTGTCCCACAGGTCACGCTTGTAGGTGCCCTCGGTGTAGTGGTCCGGCTCGAACAGCGACGCGCAGGCCCACACGTCACTCAGGTCATGGCCGGTGAAATGGCCCTCAGCCCGAATCGCGTAAGACTCGATGGTGACCGACGGTTCGTCTGGCTCGGGCTGGAGCGCAGCCTTTGCGTCGACATCGTCGAAGGCTGCCAGCGCCTCTTCGAGGTTTCGTGAGACACCCCAGTAGTCCACGACCAGTCCGTACGTCTTTTCGCTCACGGTTCCGTCGGGCCGTTCGATGGTGCACGGGCGGTTCACACGGGCGATCGCCTGGAGCAGGCTGTGCTCGCGCAGGTTTCGGTCCAGGTACATGACCTGCTCTACCGGGGCGTCGAAGCCTGTCAGCAACATGTCGACGACAACCAGCATCTGGACGGATTGGTCGGTGGGGTCCTTGAACCGGCTCTCGACTTCCGCCCGCGTGGGAAGTTCGTCGAGAGCAGTTGTGATCTCGGCGTCGTCGTCGGCTGTGGTCGTGATGACCGGGTAGGCTTCCACTCCGAAACGGCTGAGCCACTTGGCATACCGCACCGCGGCTATGCGGCTCGTCACGACAACCTGGGCTTTGAAGCCGTTCTGGCGGAAGCGCTTTCCGTGGTGTTCGACGATGTCGCCGGCGATCTCCTGGATGCGCTGCTCGGACTCGGCGAGCTGGTCAGCGGTTGCAAAGCGCCGGTGGATGCGCTCGCGGACCTCCGGTGACTCGTTCGCGAAGACGCGGTCAAAGAGGCGGTCCACCGACTCGGCACCGATGATCTGGAGTTCGGGCAGGCGCGCCTCGTAGTAGATCGGCACGGTTGCTTCATCGGCGACCGACTGCCGGATGCCGTACTGGTCGATCAGCGTCCCGAAGCGGCCCATGGTGCTGCGGAAACCCTTGTCGATTGGTGTACCGGTGAAACCGATGAACGCCGCATTCGGAAGCGCCTTCCGCATCTTCGCGGCGACCCGGCCGTACTGGGTGCGGTGTGCTTCGTCGACGATCACCACCAGGTTCGATGCCGGGTTGAGTACATCAAGTGACGCGGTTGGGGTCTCGAGTGCCTCCTCGAACTTCTGGATGGTCGTCATCACCGTCCGTCCGACCGCCTGGCGGAGAAGCGTCTGCAGGTCCGTTTGTTGGCGGGCACGGCGAGCCGCGGACAGTACCTGGCGATCCGTTGGCCGGCTGCGCGTGGCGCGTTCCGGCGATGGGAAGCCGCAGCGCCGGAACGTCTCGCTGATCTGGCGGTCGAGCTGGGCCCGGTCGGTAACGATGACGATCGTGGGGTTGTCGAGCTTCGGCTCCCGGCGCAGCTTCGTGGCCAGCCAAAGCATCGTCAGCGATTTGCCCGATCCCTGCGTGTGCCAGATCACGCCGCCACGCGCTTCCGGGTCCTGCTCGCCGAGCAGCCGCTCCATCGCGCAGCTGACCGCCCGGTACTGCTGATACCGGGGCAGCTTCTTCACGAGCTTCCCGCCTTCGGGCTCGAAGACGACGAAGTCGCGCATGATGTCCATCAGCGTGGCCGGTTCGAGCATCCCGGCGATCAGCTCGGCCTGTCCCCTCGGTTCGACGCCGAGCCGCTGACGGACTCCTTCGGCCGCGGATGGCTCAAGGCGCCAGGGCGAGTACGACTTCTCCGGAGCGCCGACCGAGCCGAACGCAGCGGACGCGCCAGAAATCCCGACGCAGGCGAGGTTGTAGTCGAAGAGTTCCGGTGCCCCGCGCGGGCCCTGGTAGCGCTGGAGCTGGCGAACCGCGCGAGCTTTCCAGACATCGCCGATGAGCGACGCCGCCTTCGCCTCGATGACCACGAGCGGTATCCCGTTAACGAACAGGACGAGGTCCGGGATGACCCGCCGCTCATCATCCTCCGTGCCACTCTCGCGTTCGTGTGGCAGCCGGATGCGCATCTGCGTTGTCACGATGTACTCGTTTCGGCCGTGTCGGGCGTCGGCGAGGTCGAAGTCGAAGAAGTGGACGGTACGCGAGCGCCGCACGGCGGCATCGTCGACATCCAGCGGCATCCCATACGTCAGGTACTCGTGGATCGCCTGGTTGCGGGCGATCCCGGTCACAGGGACATTCCGCAGGTTGAAGATGGCGCGGGTGACGTGGTCGTCGGTCATCCAGGGGTTCAGCCGCTTGAGCGCCTCGCGCAGCCGGTCCTCGAGCAGCACGGCCCGGCATCCATCGCGTTCGGCGTCGAGGCTCTCGCGGGCCACAAAGATCCAGCCCAACTTGACCAACAGGTCCCGGGCGGGGAGTTCGGCCTCGTTGAGCTCATTGATGCGACTCACATGGTCACCAGTCTCGACACGGCGTCGGCAATCGCCTTCGGGACTGCTGGCGACGGCGTCGAAGTGAAGTGATTGAACGCGCCCAAGACCTTGTCTCCAGCGGCGTACCCGCACTCGCCCTCGAAGTCAGGATTCATCAAGAAGAGGTCGCTCGCCGGCGTACAGGCTCGAAGAGCCTCGGTTTGTCTCACTTGGATCGGACTCGTGCTGTCAAAGTCAGCTAGGACGACAAACGGGATGTCGAACGCTTTTAGGATGTTGGCGTAGAACGGAATTGCCGTCTTGCTTCCGCAATCAACCACGGAGATACCGAGATTGTTCGGATCGACTCCGAGCAGGTCGAACACGAATGGCATGGCTAGTGCCTCGGTCTCTCCCTCGATCAGCAGGACCCGCCGGGCGAACAACATCTCAGACCGGCTCGCCGTGAGCTTCGTTTGGAGTTTCAGGACATCTCTCATCGTCGGAGCGATCACCCCGAGGTTCGCTTGCTTGACCAACGTCCCGCTGCTGGCCGTGCGTCGCACCGAAGCGATGCTTTCCGGCTTGTGGAGCTTCACGAAGTAGGGTGAATGCGTCGTCAGGAACACTTGATTGTCGCCATCGGCGATCTTCTCCAAGACCTCAGCGAAATACCGAGCCTTTTGCGGATGCAGGAACGCCTCCGGTTCCTCGATGGCAAAGATGGCGCCGCCCTTCTTGAGTGCTTCGTACGTGCGAAAGATCGCCACCACGATGGCACTCTGCAGCCCGGCTCCGACGTGGGAGGCGGAAGAGGTGATTCCCAGTTGGTCGACCAGCAACTCCAGGCTCTTGAAAGCATTGATTGGGTCGTGCGAGCCGAATCGCAGCGCCACGCCATCGGTCGACGGGTCGAGGCCCATCTGCTCCAAAGCGTGGGTGGCAAGTTCCTGCTCGAGTTCTTCTAACGCCTGCGTGCGCAAGCTCTCGTTCGCGAGGACCATGTAGTGGTCGAACGCCTCAGCTCGCGTCATCTTCTTCGAAGTTCCGTCGGAGAGGGTAACCGCGACGGCCGACTTGTCGTTCCGGAACTCAAGCTGGACTTGCTGCACCAAGCGCCGAAGGACGGACCATCGACTTGAGGGGTCCTGCTTGCTGTACTCGCGCATCACGTCTACATAGAGCAGCGGCACTTGTTCGCGAAGGGTTCCTGACACTCGAAGGGGCGGAAGCGGTGGACCGCCGGGACGATACCGAACCGTGGGATCGTCGACTTGACCGCCCCTTGGGCCGATGCAAACGAAATCGATGCCCAGATCGCCCGCAAGCTTGTCGCCGGTCCGGCGCTTGTAGCATTTGCAGCGAAGCTCAAAACCACTGACTTGCGCCGTTGCGCCATTCCTCGCTGTGTGAGTCAGCTTGGAATCGAAGTACACCTGGATCACGATAGGGTTGGTCGTGTCTCGGTCGTAAAAGTCGTCCTCCGAAAAACTGCGCTCGGTCGGCCAAGCCTCTCCGAGGACCAGATTCAGAGCCCGCATGATCGTGCTCTTACCGGAGTTGTTCTCGCCGATTAGCGTGCAGAGCGTCCCCGGCTCGAACTCCAGCCGTTTGACGGCCCTGAAGTTCTCAATCACGACGCGTGAGATTCTCATCTCGCCACCCCTCCATCCTCAAACGGCACCCGCAACCGCCCCGAAAGCAGGGCTGAGGCCGTTTCGCGCTTGATATCACGCAGGTGCATCAGGAGTTGCAGCTCCTGCGTCAGTCGCGCGTCCACTGTGCCAACCAACGCCTGGGCTTTCTCCTGCTCGAAGACCGTAGGCAGCGGAACCGGAAGATCCCTCAATTGAGTCGAGTTGATGGATGCAAGGTTCGTCGTCTGTTTCGCACAGCCCATGAAGTACGCCTTGCCAGCCGCGCTACCCGCGTAGATCGAGAGATACCACGCGCTCAGCCGGTGGAGATGAGGACGCACTGCAAACACGTGGTTCTGGTGGACACAGGGGTGGATCTCCCCTGTCCAGACACAGCCTCTGCCGAGCTTGTCTCGGTCGCCTCCTTCGGTGAAGAGGACGTCACCGGCCCGCAGAGAGAACCGCGCCACCTCGGCCGGCGAGACCGCCATAGCCTTAACGGTCTCCAAGTGCAGGTAGCCATCTTTCACATTCGCGACGCTCAGGTACGGGACACTCACGCTCGGGCCCCGTGGCGCCTTGCCCACCTGGCGACCCGTCTGCACCTCCGCCACCTCACCCAAGCGCCCCACCTCCCAGCACGCCGGGATCGTCCCGATGCCGGGGACCGTCTTCCACTCG
>Ga0073904_10003795_pt1 | contig 11341 bp, 10 predicted proteins | sample KloWWTrecipitate_FD_66668 | JGI IMG/M metagenome (GOLD analysis project Ga0073904, IMG submission 66668) | Active sludge microbial communities from Klosterneuburg, Austria, studying microevolution and ecology of nitrifiers - Klosterneuburg... | ecosystem: Engineered > WWTP > Aerobic digester >... | reverse complement strand
GGCTGGACGGGGCCCTCAACACCCTGCGCGACGGCCCCTTCGGCACGGTGCTCCTGGCGCTCGTTGCCTTGGGGCTCATGGCATTTGGTGTCTACGCCTTCGCCCGCGCCCGCTACACCAGGGTCTGACTCCCCGAGGAGCGTCAGGAGTCCCGGCGGTCGCGGCGGCGAAGGTAGTGCCAGGCGAGCAAGGCCGACACGATGCCGTTGATCATCCCGACCGTCACATCCGAGATGTGGTGCATGCCCCGATAGAGCCGGGCATAGCCCACGAGCAGGGGCGCGGCCACGCACAGCACTGTGACCACCCAGCGCAATGCCTTGTTGTCGATCCGCTGGGCCATCAAGGCAAAGGTCACATAGAGCGCCGTCGCCGCACCCATGTGTCCGCTGGGGAAACTCGACGTGGGAGGTGCCGGGTCGAGGTGCTCCACCGCGGGCCGAGAACGATCGGCCACGAGCGTGGCGAGCACGAAGACGGTCGCCTGCACCGAGATCGCGATGCCGGGGATCACGGCATACCACCATTGCTTGGTCCGCCACCACAGCAGCGCGACGGCGATGACGCACACCCCGATGACGTATTCGGTGTTGCCGATGTGCGACCAGAGCATCGTGATCGTGTCCCACGTGGGCGTGCGGCCAGCGGCGAGGCGGATGTTGGCGATCTCCTCCTTGGGCCCGAACATCTTGAGTGGCCCCTTGAGCAGCAGCCCGAACGCCACGATGGCCACCCAGAGGATCACCGCCGGCGCGATCACCCGCAGCGCCAGGTCCCTCAGGGCATCGGTCACCTTGGGCTTCGACGTGTCCTCGTCGTAGCGGGTCAGAAAGCTCATCGCACGACCTCCTTCACGTTCGCCATGTCCTTCGGGTGCCAGTTCTGATAGCCGGCGTAGGACGCGAGCACGAGCCCCACACCGAGGATGACCCCGCCCACGGTGTCCGACGGGAAGTGCACCCCGAGCCAGATCCGGTCGATCATCGTCATGACGACCATTCCGACCGCCACCGCGATCGCCGCCACCTTGCTCGACGTGCCGCGCAGGAGCGGCCAGAGCAGGACAAGCATCGTGGTCATCGCGATCGTCATGTTCGCCACATGTCCAGACGGGAAGGAATAGCCCGGCGCCTTGGTGATCGGATCCTCGACGACGGGGCGGGCCCGCTGCACGAGGTACTTGATCACCAACGCGAGGTTCCAGCCGACCATCATCGTCAGGAAAGCCCACCACGCACGCGTCTTCTCGTTGCGCCGCAACCACATCCACGCGCACACCGCCGTCGTCACGAGGTAAACCCGGATCGGTTGGGTGGTCCATTCCCAGCCGAGCAGGAAGTCCCGGAAGGCGGCATGAGAGCGGGTGTATGCCGTGGCGCTGGCGATCGCAGCCGCGTCGAAGTCGGTCACGGGGTTGGCTTTCGACCGCACGACGAAGACCAGGGCCGTGACGGGCACCGCGACGAGGACCCCGTAGACCAGGGCTCTCGTGAGACGACGCAGGCGCTGCATGTCGTGGGACGTTAGTCGCCGAGCCGGGCGATTTTGGCTTTCGGTGCAGTCGGCTTTGCCCGCTTCATCCGGCGACGTGACCGAAGCACACCGGCTGGCCGGGGACGAGTTGGGCCACGTGATCGAGCTGGGCGCTGGCGATCACCGCAAGGACCGGATAACCGCCGGTCACCGGGTGGTCGCGATGAAGAATGACGAGCTCACCGCCCGGTGGTGCCTGGATCGCGCCCGGCACCATGCCCTCGCTCAGGAGCTCCCGCCCCTCGAACTGGGGGTGACGTCGAAGTGCTGGACCGGAGGGGATCAGGCGAATTCCCTTGCGATCACTGCGCTCCGACACGGTCCACTGCGCTCCGACCAGTGCCCGGAGACCCGCGCCACCCTCGATCCAGTTCGCTCTCGGTCCCGGACTGACCCGCAGCGTGATCCGTGTCGACGGGTCGCCAAAGGATGGGGACGGAACGTGGTCCAGATGAGGTAGGGCAGTCGGCTCGGGTCCGACCTCGAGCACCTGGCCAACCATGAGTGGCGGCGGGCCCAGACCCGAGAGCGTGTCCGTCGAACACGAGCCGAGGGTGGACTCCGCGACCAGACCACCGCGGACCGCGAGGTAGGTGCGCAGGCCGGCGGACGGCATACCGAGAGTGAGAACTTGCTTGTCGCGCAACGGGATAAGCGAACCCATCGCGACCACTTGACCGTCCACCGAGGCGGGGGTGCGTGCGCCTGTGAGGCAGACGAGGAGATCACCGTGCGCGCGCACGACGAGCCCTCCGAGGGTGGCTTCGATCGCGGGTGACCCCGCTGGATTCGATCCTGCTGCGTTGCCGAGGAGCCGTTGGCCGAGGGCGTATGCGCCTTGGTCTGCTGCGCCCGAAGGACTGACGCCCAGTGCGAGATGCCCGATCCGCCCCGCATCCTGCAGGGTGGCCAACGGTCCAGTGGCAAGGATCTCGAGTGCGCGGGTCATGCTCATGCCGATCGCTCTGCGGGAGCACTTGCGTCGGCGAAGCGGACGAGGGTGCCCGGAGCGAGCAGGGCTGGAGGGTCGCGATGCTCGTCCCAGAGGACCGCGTCGGTGGTGCCGATGAGTTGCCAGCCACCGGGCGAGGAGCGCGGATAGATCCCGCAGTACTCACCCGCCAACGCCACGCTTCCGGCCGGGACCGAGGTGCGGGGGCTGGCGCGACGCGGGACAGCCAGGGCTTGGCTGTCTGGGTGCTCTGAGTCGCGATCGGCGTCGGCGGACACGAGGTAGCCGAAGCCGGGAGCAAACCCCGTGAACGCCACTCGCCAGCGCCCGGACGTGTGGGCCTCGATGACTTGGGCCACTGACACCCCCAGGTGTGTCGCGACGTCATCGAGGTCGACCCCGTCGTAGCGGACCACGATCTCGATCTCTCGCCCCACCGATTCGGGTGCCACGGCTGGGATCCCGTCCAGTGAGTCGGTGATGGTGCGTCGCAGTGCGCCGAGGTCGGCGCCCGCGCGAGCCACGACGAGCACGGTGCGCGCCGCGGGCACCAGATCGGTGACGGTACCCGCCGCCGCCCCCTCCGTTGGGTGCGTGGAGATTTCTGCCTGGGCATGGAATCTCCACGCACCTAACGGGCTGGAGGGCCGGAGCAGTGGGCGCAGGGCGGCGTCGATGGCGAGGACCGAGTCGAGGTCGGTGGTCTCGATCAGGAGGGCCCGATCCCCCATCGGCAGAATCTCGAAGTGCACCAGATTGGTCACGTCGGCCATGGACTCACGAAGGGTGCCAACTCCACCCCGGCCATCGCGAGCGCGGCTCGCACGGCCCGCGCGATCGCCACGGCATCAGGGGTGTCGCCGTGGACGCAGATCGTGTCGGCCTCGATCGTGAGGGCGCTGCCGTCGATCGCCGCGATCTCACCGGTCGTCACCAGCGAGACCATCCGGGCCGCGATCTGGTCCGGATCCGTGAGCACCGCACCCGACAACGACCGATCGACGAGATGTCCCTCGGGCGTGTAGGCCCGGTCGGCGAACGCCTCCCGGACGATCGGAAGCCCGGCCTCCTCGGCACACGTGAGCAACTCAGACCCCGGGAGCCCGACGACCGCAAGCGGTGAGGCACCAACCGAATCCGGCTCCACGGCATACCTGCTCGTGACGCCGCGGGACCACAGCGAGACGGCGGCGATGACGGCTTCGGCCTGGCGACGGTCAGAGACGCAGGTGTTGTAGAGGGCGCCATGCGGCTTGACATAGGCGACTCGGCCGCCGGCCACCCGACACAGGCCGTCGAGTGCGCCGACCTGGTAGAGGACGTCGGCGGTCAGCTCGTCCGAGGGGACGTCCATGCGCCGGCGGCCGAAACCGGCCAAGTCTCGATAGCCGACCTGTGCCCCGACGACGATGCCGCGGGCCACGGCCGACGCGCAGGTGCGCTGGAGCGTGAGGGCATCGCCAGCGTGAAAGCCGCAGGCGATGTTGGCGGACGTGACCACCGAGAGCATCGCCTCGTCATCCCCGAGGCGCCAGTGCCCGAAGGATTCGCCGAGGTCGGCATTGAGATCGATGTGCGACGTCACCGCCCAAATCTCCCACTTCGCGAAGGGCCCTGTCGCCCCTGCCCGGGTCTAGCGTGGATGACCTGTTGCGGCGTCGACGGCGAGGAGTGCTCCATGGCCCGGTTGCGCAAGGTCTCGCCGACGATGAAGGGGTGGACGCGTCGTCGCGCCGGCAAGGGCTTCACCTATCGCGATGCCAAAGGCGCGGCGCTGCCAGCCGCGGACGTCGAGCGCATCAAGTCGCTCGCCATTCCGCCCGCGTGGGAGGACGTGTGGATCTGCCCGATCGCCAACGGTCACATCCAGGCCGTGGGCGTCGATGATGCAGGGCGGAAGCAATACCTCTATCACCCGGACTGGCGGATCAAGCGCGACAAGCAGAAGTTCGACCGCGTGCTCGCGGCCGCCGCCACCCTGCCCAAGGCGCGTCGTCGGGTCGCGAAGGACCTGGCTGCCACCGGTATGCCGCGTGAGCGGGCGACCGCCCTGGCCGTCCGGTTGCTGGACCTGGGCTACTTCCGGATCGGGAGCGATGCCTACACCGACGCCAATGGTTCCTTCGGGCTGACCACCCTGGAGCGTCAGCACGCGCGCAAGACCAAGGACGGGATCGTCTTCACCTTCGTCGGGAAGTCCGGGATCGAGCACTCGATCACGATCGACGATGCCGAAGCGATCGCGGCGTTGGATCGGATGCGGGCCCGACGGGGTCGAGGCAAACGGCTGCTCGCCTATCAGGACGACAAGGACTGGGTCGACGTCGACGCCGCTGCGGTCAACGCCTATCTCAGCGCGATCCTCGGTGGGGAACTCACGGCCAAGGACTTCCGGACCTGGCACGCGACCGTTCTGGCTGCCGCTGCGCTCGCCGCGACGGACGAGCCCGGCGACACCAAGGCCTCCAAGCGCCGCGCGGTCAAGGCGGCCGTCGAGGAGGTCGCCGGCTACCTGGGCAACACCCCGACCATCGCCAAGGGTTCCTACATTGACCCCCGCGTGCTCGACCTCTATGAGGGCGGCACGACGATCGTCACGCCACGGATGACGGCGCGGACATCACCCGCGAGACGTCAGGCGCTGCTCGAGACGGCCGTGCTCGAACTCCTGGGCTGAGGCGCGGCCGAAGGCACGACCGAGCGCGCATCCACCAGCCAGTCCACCAGGTGCCCGTGGACCTTGGGGTGGTTGAGCAACGCCAAGTGGTGGACTCCCGTGACGACCGCGACCTTGCTCTCGTCCGCGAAGCGCGAGGGATGCACATCGCCCTCCGCATGACGCGCCGACGGGGCCGGCACCATGAAGTCCCCGAAGGCATCTCGCAGGTGGTCGGGCACCCGCTTCGTGGCCACACCCACCACCGCGTGGTGTCGGATGTGGGGCGCGTGCTCGGGCAGGCCAGCATGGGTCCGGCGGTCGGTGAGGTCGTCAGGGTGGTGGTCGCGCCAGTCCTCGGCGACGACGTTGCCGTGGTTGAGGTCGCGGATCCCGACACTGCGCAGCCGCAGGACGTCGGCCAGCCACTCCCCTCGATCGTGCCCTCCGAAGAACTCCGCCGCTCGGTGCACACCGCGCGCCACCGGCGACCCGTGGTGTGGTGATCCCAAGGACACCGTGTCGCTCACCAACGCCGGCCAGGTGGCTGCCCCCGATTGCAGCAGGGCACTGTGCAGGACGAGACCACCCATCGAGTGCCCGATCAGGACCATCCGCTCGACCGGCACCGGCCACGCCGCGACCAACTCCTCGAGCAACTCGGAGAGCGCCAGCCCGTTGTCGGAGATCCGCAGTCCCGTGTTGTAGCGGACCATCACCGGAGTGAGGCCGACCTCGGAAGCCAGGCGCACGGCATACGTCTCGCGTGTGTCGCTACCCAACCGCCACGCGGCCTCGGTCTCGAAGAGGCCATGGAGGAAGACGGCTATCTGCCCGGTCGCCTTCTCCTCCGGCCGGGTGCCGTCGATCGGGTATGCCGTGGTCGCGCCTTCGCGGGTCGGCTCCAATCGTCGTCCGGCCGGGGTCCGGAGGTGCATCTTCGGCGCGAGCGTCGAGGCCTCCTTGGCGAAGCGGTCGCCGTAGAGGCCCATGAGGACGGCAATGCTGCTGTGCGCGGCGGGGCCGTCGTGGACGCTTTGTCGATCGTTGTCCTTGCCGACAAGTCGTTGTGTCGCAACGTATCCCGTGACCATCGCCGCGGCTTGCACGCTGCGGTCGGTCGCGGCGTAGACGCCCTTGGTGACAACGTCCTGGATGACCTTGATGGGCGTCGTGATCGGGTCGGCGGCCGGGCCGACGAGCAGGCTGACCCCGTCGTGGACCGTGTCGCTGATCGCCAGGTGGGCACCCTTGATGGCCTTGGTCAGGTGCCTCAGACCGCTGCCGGCCGTGGTGGCGACGTCATATGCCTCGGTGGCCTTCATGGCCTGGCTGCCTTCATGCCACCACGCTCCCACGCCCAGACCGGCCGGGTGTGGGAGCGTGTCGACGCTCACGTCGGCCCGGCGAAAGTCCGACTCGGGGCGGGTGTGGCAAGGGTGTGTGCACTGCTGCGCGGGGACGCAGCAGTGCACATGATCACCTCAATGGCTGCCGTCTCTCAGCAGGTGGCACTGATCAGGTCGAAGAGCGCACCCACGTGGTCATAGGGCTGGACGAGTTCGCCGTCGAAGTAGCGGCCGTTCGCGGCGACGGTGTAATTGCGGCTGCCATCGGGCGAGGTGAGCGTCATGCTCATGGAGCCGAAGCTGGCTCCGTCATGACCATAGAGCCAGGCCGGCTCCTGCCCCTCGGCCGGGGCGGGGGCGCAGGGGTCGGGCATCCGATAGAGGCCCAGTCCGTAGTCGAGCCCCTTGCTCGACCGTGGACTCTTCACCTGCTCCAGCCAGGTCGGGTCGAGGAGGCGGCCCTGGAGCAGAGCGTCGTTGAAGGCGTTGATGTCCTTGGTCGTGGACACGACCGAGCCGGCTGACGAGAAGAGCGCTGGGTTGAAGTCGGCCAGTGAATACCACTGTCCTTCGGCCCAACCCGCGTCCTCGAGACCCTGGCCGCGCATGCCCGCGGCATCCTTGAATTCGGTCTGGTTCATCCTCGCGGGCTTGAAGACATCTCGCATGAGGATGTCGGCCATGGTCCGGCCTGTCCTGGCCTCCAGCATCATGCCGAGCACGACATAGCCGGCGTTGGAGTAGAGGAAGTCGGTGCCCGGCTCGAACGCCCACGGCAGCGCATTCATGGCGTCGACGATCTGCTGGTCGGTGTAGTCCTGCGCCATGACCGCAAAGAACTCGGCATTGGATTCCTGGTCCTGCATGCGGCTGGTGATGAGCGAGAACAAGGGATCCGGCATACCGGAGGTGTGCGAGAGCAACTGCTCGATCGTCACGCCCTCGTGTCCGGGCACCAGGCCCGGGAGTACCTCGCCGATCGTGGTGTCGAGGCTCCACGTCCCCTTCTGGACCTGTTGGAGCACGGCCGTGGCGACCATCGGCTTGGTCTGGCTGGCCACCCGGAACTGTGAGTTGGGCAGCGCGGGCGGGTTCTCATTGACCGCGCGCTTGCCGGCCGCGACCGACCCCGAGTAGGTGGGCGTGTCGACCCGCGCGATGGCGCCGATCGCCCCGTCGGTGACCATCTGGTCGACGCGTTGCTGGATGGCGAGGCCGACGGCGTCCTTGGGCTTGGGCGCCGCCTGGGCAGTCGGTGCCACCAGTGCGGTGGCGGCCAATGCAGCCACCGCGGCGGTCACGGCAGTGCGGGTGGGCAGCGCGGAACGATTGGTCCACGAGGTCATCAGATCTTCTCCCCTGCGATTGCTGACTGGTTGTGGTGCCTCCAGCCAAGCAGGGATCAGGGGTCAATGACTCCCTCGCGGGTCGGGGATTTCGACCCGCACGTCCCCCCGGAGGGGGAGATGGCTTCGCTCAGCGCCAGTAGTTGTTGGCTGCCGCGACCGTTTGGAAGTTGATGGCGACCACCTGGGAGGCGGCGGTGAGCGCCTCGGCCGAGTTCGCGTAATCGGGGCGCAACTTGTGCAGGACGTCGACATCGGGCTGGGTGTATTTCACGCCCCGCCGACTCAGCGTGATCGCCAGCTCGAAGCCCGCCTGCGGCGTCTCCGTGATCAGTGAGGTCAACCAGTCGTCAGCCATGCCATCTTCCTTTCACACAGGACACGTTGTGACAAATCACTGTAGGGCGAAGGGCGGGCTTTGCGAAGGGGTCGCGCCATAGGCTCGAGCCCATGGAGTTCGGACTCGACATCGCCCAGCAGCGCATGCCCTTCGACGAGGTGGTCGATCGAGCCCGCTTCGCCGAGGACCTCGGCTTCACCGGGGTTTGGGGCTTCGACCACTTCGTGCCGATGTACGGCGAGGGGCCGGGCGAGTGCTTCGATGGCATGACCACGCTGGCTGCCCTCGCCACGGCCACCACCCGAGTTCGCTTGGGGCTCATGGTCACTGGCGTCACCTACCGCCATCCGTCGGTCTTCGCGAACCAGTGCCTCACCATCGACCACGCGAGCCACGGTCGACTCGACATCGGACTGGGCAACGCCTGGTTCGAGGCCGAGCACACCGCGCTCGGGATCGACTTCCCCGGCACGAGCGAGCGCTTCGACCTGCTCGAGGATCAGTTGGAGATCCTCACCCGCCTCATGACCGGAGACGAGGTTTCGTATGCCGGGAAGCGAGTTTCGCTCTCGGCCGCCCGGATGCGTCCACTCCCGGTGCAGGAGCCGCACCCGCCGATCTGGATCGGTGGGTCCGGCCCGAAACGGACCATGCCCCTGGTGGCGCGGTTCGCGGACTATTGGCACGTCTTCGGTGGATTCTCGTCAGAGCAGCTGGACCGGATGGCCGAGTTGTGTGAGGCGATCGGGCGCGATCCGGGCGAGATCACGCGGGTGGCCTCCTTGTCGCTCGACGGCTCACCCGAGGAGATCCGCGATGAGGCGGGGAAGCTCATCGAGTCCGGGATCGGCTACCTCTACTGCGGTTGGCCCGGCTCTGGTCGTGACCAGATCGAGAAGTTCGCCACCGAGGTGCTGCCCCACCTGAGTTCGTAGCGCCCGCGGTGGCCCTGCGTCCCCAGGCAAGAGTCGTTGGACGACACGTCCACCCTTCGGACGAAGAGTGAACATCAGCCGAACACGTTTGCGTAAGCGTTTACGCGCCGAGCAGAATTGGAGCGTGAACGGCACCCAGCCCACGTCCCCCGTCACCACGTCAGACCTGCTCGCGGCGGTCAACCTGCGTCTGGCCCTTCTGGGACTCCCCAAGGTCGCCGCCACCCACGCAGGGGGTGACGAGGACGGGTCCGCCGAGCAGCTCGTCACGCCGATCCTCGAGCGCCAGCGCGAACTCTCCCGGCGCCTCGCCGACACCCTCCCGCCGGTCGACGAGCGAATCGAGAGTTTCCTCGAGAGCTACCTGCACGGCATACCCACTCACGAGATCCCACGCCTGCCGCGCCGCACCTTCACGCTCGACCTGCCCGGCCTGGCCCGCACCCTCAGCCTGCCGGTCGACCAGGACAGTTACACGTCCGAGCTGATCACGAGCTACCGCCTGGCCAACGGCGTCCTGCACAACCCGAAGAACGACCGACGCACCACGGCCGGCGTCTTCCACCTCGCCGAGGGTGGCCTCCCGATCCCCGACGACAAGTTGGCCGTGCCGCGCGAGGTCTTCGCGCGACTGCTCGCCAAGGCGCTCACGCCTCCGGAGGCTGCGCTCGAACTCCCCATCACGTCAACGCAATCCGAGCGCGCGCGCTGTTGGGTCTCGCTCCTGCTCCGCCCGCTCGTCGTCGTCGGCGTCCCCGGTGCGACCCGTGAGCGACGGATGGAGACGCGCTTCATCGTGCCGGGGTCGATGGTTGCCAACCTCGACTTCGTCGAGGGCATCTTCGGCAACGCCGGCGACCCCTACCTGCCGGCCAACGACGCCGCCCTCGACCCGCTCGGCTGGACCGGACACACCGGCCTCGTCGTCCTCGCGCCGCACCTGACCGGAGTGACGAAGCAGGCGCTCGGCCTGCCGCACCGCGACGACGCGACGGAGCGCCAGGTCCGCGACGGCATGTGTTGGACCGACCCGGCCGAGCCCTACAACGGCGGCAAGGCCTTCAAGGTCTGCGCCCGCGACGAGCGCGGCGTCATGGTCACGGTCATCGCCGACAACTACTTCGGCTACTGCAAGAAGGAGGTCAAGACCCAGATCTCCATGTCCGCCAACCTCTTTGGCGGGGCCGAGGAGGAGCACTCCGGTGGAGCAATGGTCTTCCCCTCGTGGGACGAAGGGCGAGAGTTCACCAACTCGTACTCAGCGGACGCGCCGTCCGTGGGCGCGGTCGTCGCCCGTGACCCCGAGCTGTGGGTCACCCATGACGAGGGGTATGCCGTGTGCCTCCCCCACCCGCACCTCACCTTGGTCCCGGCGGACGCGCGCTTCTCCCTGGCCAGCCGCACGATCACGTGGGCCGACAGCGAGGGGCGGCAGCACGGCATACCCTTCCGCGGCGACACGACGTATCTGGACCCGACCGGCTTCCGCACCGTGATGAAGCAGGTGCGACGCGACCCGGCCCAGTGGACGATCGTGGGGACGTCGGCGCGAACGACGGTGTGCCACAAGCCCTCCACGGTCTCCGGCGGTGGCAAGTCGGAGATCTCCAAGTCGATTGCCGACGCGATCACGATCGGCAACGCCTATGTCGCCGACTTCGATGCGGACATGGACGCCGTCGAGGAGATCTTCACGCGCGACCACTCGCACCGTTACGCCGAGCCGTCGTGGAACGGCAAGGACACGCGCCCGGTGCTCGGGTCGCAACGCAGCATGGGCTCGATCATCAAGTTGCTCACGCCCAGCAAGGAGTTCAGCGACGAGCACAACGCGTGGATCCGGTCGATCCCGCAGCACGTGTTGGAGTTGGCGTTCGTCATCAAGGAGGCCTACCGGCCCGAGTGGCGTCAGGACTGGCGCAGCCACTTCTCGGTGAGCCGGGTCAACGGCCGTCCGGGCAACCGGCTGCGCCTCGACGGCCAGCAGGTGCTCGTCGACATGTTGCGCGTGGGCTTCGAGTCGGATGGCTCCTACCGCCTGTTCAGCCTGCGGCCGGACTTCTCGCCGTCCGTGAAGTTGCAGACCGAGGACGACATCACCGCGTCAGTCGTGGTCGCCGGCGCCGCCGGTCGCGATGCGGGAGCGCCGTCGGTGAAGTACGCGGAGAACTGTGAGGGCTTGCTCTTCCAGCGGCCCGACGACGCGATCACCCCCGGCTACGACAGCACC
>Ga0073904_10003793_pt1 | contig 11348 bp, 9 predicted proteins | sample KloWWTrecipitate_FD_66668 | JGI IMG/M metagenome (GOLD analysis project Ga0073904, IMG submission 66668) | Active sludge microbial communities from Klosterneuburg, Austria, studying microevolution and ecology of nitrifiers - Klosterneuburg... | ecosystem: Engineered > WWTP > Aerobic digester >... | reverse complement strand
ATGTACCTGGCCAAGGAGATGACCCAGAAGAGCCTGCCCGAGATTGGCGAGCTGTTCGGAGGTCGCGACCACACGACGGTGCTGCACGCGGTGCGGAAGATTTCCGCCGAACGTCAGAAGAACACCGAACTGAATCAGCAACTGCACGTGCTGGAACAGACGCTCAAAGGCTGACTGATGAAAGACCACGATCGAAGCGCCTGTCAAGGCACAGACCTGGGGACAACTTCAGAGCAATTTCGACTTGTCCACTGCCGCGAGGCGAAATTCAAAGTTGTTGTCTGCGGCTCCCGGACATCGGGAGCTTCTCTTCACAGGGTTCGTCTACACGCAACCGCTTGATTTAAAGACAGAAAATACGGTTCTGCACAGGTTGGCGTCACCCCTACTACTACGGCTAATTTGAGAGGTTCACATGATTGTCTTGAAGACAGCGCAAGAAAAACTTCTGGGTGCGCTTCAGTCGGTTTCGGGAATCGTCGAGCGCCGACACACTTTGCCGATCCTGGCCAACGTGCTCCTGCGCAAGAACGGGGGGGAGATCGAGTTCACCACGTCCGATCTCGAGATCCAGGTGCGCACCCGCAGCACGTTCGATGGTGACCCTTCTGCCTTTGCCACGACGGTCGGTGCGCGCAAGCTGATCGACATCCTGCGCTCCCTTCCGGCCGATCAGATCGTCACCTTGAGCGCCAACCAGAGCAAGCTCACGCTGCAAGGGGGCAAGAGCCGCTTCACGCTGCAGACGATGCCCAGCGACGACTTTCCGCTGGTGCAGGAAGCTGCCGATTTCGGGCCGGTGTTCAAGGTGCCCCAGAGCACGCTCAAGGGCCTGATCGACCAGGTGCACTTCGCGATGGCTGTGCACGACATCCGGTACTACCTCAACGGCATCCTGTTCGTTGCCGAGGGCAAGAGCCTGACACTGGTCGCCACCGACGGTCACCGCCTCGCGCTGGCGCAGGCGACGCTGGACGCTGAAATACCGAAGCAGGAAGTCATCCTGCCGCGCAAGACGGTGCTCGAACTGCAGCGTCTGTTGAAGAGTGACAAGGGCAGCGACGACAACCTGATCGAGATGCGCTTCGCCGGCAACCAGGCCAAGTTCAGCTTCAGCGGCATGGAGTTCGTCACCAAGCTGGTCGAGGGCAAGTTCCCCGACTACAACCGCGTGATCCCGAAGAACCACAAGAACCACATCACGATGGGGCGTGCCCCGTTGCTGGCCAGCCTGCAGCGAGCAGCGATCCTGACGAGCGAGAAGTTCAAGGGCGTGCGGGTCAACATCGAACCCGGCACGCTGCGCATCGCGTCGAGCAATGCCGAGCAGGAAGAAGCCAAGGAAGAACTCGAGATCGACTACAGCGGCGACAGCATCGAGATCGGCTTCAACGTCACCTACCTGATGGACGCGCTGTCCAACATCGGTGCCGAGATGATCAAGCTCGAACTGCAGGACACCAATTCAAGCGTGCTGATAACCGTGCCCGAGCAGGCCGGGTTCAAGTACGTCGTGATGCCCATGAGAATCTGATTGATCGCCTGTTGCTGCCTGATTTTTTTGAAGGGTCGTGCTGCAAGCGCAGTCGGCCGAACCATGAGTTTGAATCTCGATGACTGAAGCACTGAACCCGTCTGACGAAGCAGCGAAGAAGACTGCGAAAGCCGCCGATGACGCCGCGCAGAGTGCGGCCTATGGCGAAGGCAGCATCCAGATCCTGGAAGGGCTCGAAGCGGTTCGCAAGCGCCCGGGCATGTACATCGGTGACACCTCCGACGGCACCGGTCTGCACCATCTGGTGTTCGAGGTGGTCGACAACTCCATCGATGAATCGCTGGCGGGGCACTGCGACGACATCGTCGTGACGATCCACTCGGACAACTCCATCAGCGTCACCGACAACGGCCGTGGCATCCCGACCGGCGTCAAGATGGACGACAAGCACGAGCCCAAGCGCAGCGCGGCCGAGATCGCGTTGACCGAATTGCATGCGGGGGGCAAGTTCAACCAGAACAGCTACAAGGTCTCGGGTGGCCTGCACGGCGTGGGCGTCAGCTGCGTCAACGGCCTGAGCAAATGGCTGCGGTTGACCGTCCGACGCGACGGCAAGGTCCACAGCATGGAGTTCAAGCAGGGCATCCCGCAGGACCGGCTCATCGAGGTCCGTGACGGCTTCGAGGTGTCTCCGCTGCGCGTCACAGGTGACACCGAGAAGCGCGGCACCGAGGTGCACTTCCTGCCTGATCTGGAGATCTTCTCGAACATCGATTTTCACTACGACATCATCGCGAAGAAGCTGCGCGAGCTCAGCTTCCTGAACAACGGCGTGAAGATCCGGCTGGTCGACGAGCGCAACAACAAGGAAGACACCTTTGCGTACGCCGGTGGCGTCAAGGGCTTCGTGCAGTTCATCAACACCGGCAAGAAGGTGCTGCACCCGACCATCTTTGGCGCGCAGGGCGAGAAGGTCAGCGACCAGGGCACGACCATCACCACCGACGTGGCGATGCAGTGGAACGACGGCTACAGCGAGAACGTGCTGTGCTTCACCAACAACATCCCGCAGCGTGACGGCGGCACCCATCTGACCGGTCTGCGTGCCGCGATGACCCGTGTCATCAACAAGTACATCGACGACACCGAGGTGGCCAAGAAGGCCAAGGTCGAGGTTACCGGCGACGACATGCGCGAAGGCCTGTGCTGCGTGCTCAGCGTGAAGGTGCCGGAGCCGAAGTTCAGCAGCCAGACCAAGGACAAGCTGGTGTCGAGCGAGGTGCGCGGCCCGGTCGAAGACGTGGTCAGCAAGGCGTTGACCGACTACCTGCTGGAGAACCCGACCGACGCGAAGATCATCGTCGGAAAGATCGTCGATGCCGCGCGTGCTCGCGAGGCTGCCCGCAAGGCCCGCGAGATGACGCGCCGCAAGGGCGTGCTCGACGGCATGGGCCTGCCCGGCAAGCTGGCCGACTGCCAGGAGAAGGATCCGGCGCTGTGCGAGATCTACATCGTCGAGGGTGACTCCGCAGGCGGCTCGGCCAAGCAGGGGCGCGATCGCAAGTTCCAGGCGATCCTGCCGCTGCGCGGCAAGATCCTGAACGTCGAGAAGGCGCGCTACGAGAAGCTGCTGACCAGCAATGAGATCCTGACGCTGATCACCGCACTGGGAACCGGCATCGGCAAGGGCATGGGGGGCGACGACTTCAACCCCGACAAGCTGCGCTACCACCGCATCATCATCATGACCGACGCCGACGTGGACGGCGCTCACATCCGCACGCTGCTGCTGACCTTCCTGTTCCGCCAGATGCCCGAACTGGTCGAGCGTGGCCACATCTACATCGCTCAGCCACCTCTCTACAAGGTCAAGTTCGGCAAGGAGGAGCAGTACCTGAAGGACGGTACCGAGCTCGACGCCTACCTGCTGCGCGTGGCGCTGAAGGACGCCCAGCTCGATACCGGCATCGAAGGCTCGGCCGTGCTTCAGGGCGAGACGCTGGAAACGCTGGCGCGGCAGTACGTGCTGGCCAACAACGTGGTCGATCGGCTGAGCGCGTGGATGGACATCGAGGCGCTGCGCGCGATGGCCAACGGCCTGCACCTCGACCTCGACACGCTCGAGGCCGCCGAGCAATCGGCACTGGCGCTGAAGGAAGCGCTGCACGACGCCGAAGTCACCGCCGAATTCGATGCCCGCCTCGACAAGCACATCCTGCGCATCAGCCGCATGCATCACGGCAACGTGAAGAGCAGCGTGATCACCGCCGACTTCGTGCACGGCGCCGATTACGACGCGCTGAGCACCGCCGGCCGCACGTTCAAGGGACTGGTCAGCGGTCAGGCCACCGTCAAGCGCGGCGAGGGCGAGCGCCAGAAGCAGGCGACCGTCGGCGACTTCCGCCAGGCGATGGCGTGGCTGATCCAGCAGGCCGAATCAGCCGTGGCGCGCCAGCGCTACAAGGGCCTGGGCGAGATGAACCCCAGCCAGCTCTGGGAAACCACGATGGACCCGACCGTGCGCCGCCTGCTGCGCGTGCAGATCGACGACGCCATCGAAGCCGATCGCGTGTTCACGATGCTGATGGGCGACGAGGTCGAGCCGCGCCGCGAGTTCATCGAGACGAATGCGCTGAGGGTGGCAAATATCGACGTGTGAGATTCGCGCCCGGGATCGGCGCGCGCGGGCATTGAGGTCAGACACGAAGGGAAGACACCGTTGGCCAACCCGGAACAGCAGGCGCGCGTAGAAATCGATCGTTTGCTGCACGCTGCCGGTTGGATGGTGCAAGACGTCGCGCAAGTGCATCTGCATGCCGCGCGGGGCGTGGCCATCCGTGAGTTTCCGCTGAACCCGGGCCACGGCTTCGCCGACTACCTGCTCTACGTGGATGGCAAGGCCTGCGGTGTGATCGAAGCCAAGAAGCCCGGCGCCACACTCAGCGGCGTTGAAATCCAGTCCGCCCATTACCGGCAAGGTTTGCCCGCGGGCTTGCCGGCGTGGCGCCGACCCTTGCCGTTTGCGTACGAATCCACCGGCATCGAAACCCATTTCACCAACGGCCTCGATCCGGCGCCGCGAGCACGCAACGTGTTTGCCTTTCACCGGCCCGAGATGCTGGCCGAATGGCTCAAGGCGATGCCTGCTGCCACGGTGTTCACCACCGACGGCTCCGCGCCCACGGCCGAGGCGCAGGCGCCGACCGCCACCTTTCTTGCTCGGCTGCAACACATGCCCGAGCTGGTCACCGAATGGGGCGACTTCAAGCTGTGGCCCGCACAGATCACGGCCATCCGCAACCTCGAAGCCAGCCTGGCACAGAACAAGCCGCGCGCGCTGATCCAGATGGCTACCGGCAGCGGCAAGACCTTCACCGCCATCGGTTTCATCTACCGCCTGATCAAGTTTGCCGGTGCGCGGCGCGTGCTGTTTTTAGTGGACCGCGCGAACCTCGGCCGGCAAGCCAAGAAGGAATTCGACGCTTATGTTTCGCCCTACAACAACTACAAGTTCGGCGAGGAATACATCGTCCAGCACCTGCAGGGCAACACGCTCGACACCACCGCGCGGGTGACCATCAGCACCATCCAGCGCATGTTCAGCATGCTCAAGGGGCGCGAGCTGGCGGCAGACGAGGACGAGCACAGCACCGAAGAAATCGAAAGCCTGTTCAAGCAGCCCGAACCGATCGACTACAACCCGGCGTTCCCGATCGAGAGCTTCGACATCATCGTCACCGACGAAGCCCACCGCAGCATCTACAAGCTGTGGCGCCAGGTGCTCGAATACTTCGACGCGCACCTGATCGGCCTGACCGCCACGCCCAACAAGCAGACCTTCGGCTTCTTCAACCAGAACCTGGTGATGGAATACGGCCACGAGCAGGCCGTGGCCGACGGCGTGAACGTCAACTACGACGTCTACCGCATCAAGACCGAGGTGACCGAAGCCGGCGCCAAGGTGGAAGCCGGCTACTGGCTCGAAGTGCGCGACAAGGCCACCCGCGCCCGGCGCGACTGGCAGCTCGACGACGACTTCGACTACGCGCCTGAAGAGCTCGACCGCAGCGTGCAGACGCCCGACCAGATCCGCACCATCGCGCGCACGCTGCGCGACCAATGGAAGACCGATCTCTTTCCGCAGCGCCAGGAGCTGCCCAAGACCCTGGTCTTCGCCAAGGACGACAACCACGCTGAGACCATCGTGCAGATCCTGCGCGAGGAGTTCGGCCGCGGCAACGAGTTCGCGCAGAAGATCACCTACCGCACCACGGGTGCCAAGCCCGAAGACCTGATCAAGGCCTTTCGCACCAGCTACTACCCGCGCATCGCCGTCACGGTGGACATGGTGGCCACCGGCACCGACATCAAGCCGGTGGAGATCGTGGTCTTCATGCGCAGCGTGAAGAGCCGCAGCTTCTTCGAGCAGATGAAGGGCCGCGGCGTGCGCATCGTGAAAGACGACGACCTGCGCGGTGTGAACCCCGGCGAGGGCGTGCACAAGGACCACTTCGTCATCGTCGACTGCGTGGGCGTGTGCGAGCGCGACAAGACCGACAGCCGCCCGATGGACCAGAAGAAGACCGTGCCCTTCGACAAGCTGTTGCAGGCCGTGAGCCTGGGCAACGTGGAAGAAGAGGTGCTCTCCAGCGTGGCGGTGCGCCTGTCGCGCCTGGACGCGCAGCTCAGCGACGCCGAACGCAAGAAGGTGCGCGAGGCCAGTGGCGGCCTCGACGTGAAGCAGATCGCCGGCGGCATCGTGCATGCACTGAACCCGAGCGCCGACCGCAGCCCGGACGAAGCCGATGCCGCGCTGCGCCAGGCCGTGAAGCCGCTGGCCGACCCGGCGCTGCGCGCGCTGCTGCTGGGCCTGAAGGCGAGCAAGGAACTGGTCATCGACACCGTCACGCAAGACCGCGTGCTCGAAGCCGGCTTCAGCGAGGCCGCGCGCGAGCGCGCCCAAGGCATCGTGCAGAGCTTCGAGGCCTTCATCGCCCAACACAAGGACGAGATCACCGCGCTGCAGATCCTTTACAGCCGCCCGATCAAGGCGCCGCTGACCTTCAACGACATCAAAGCGCTGGCCGACGCGCTGCACGCGCCGCCGCACCTTCTGGACGAAGGCACGCTGTGGCAGGCCTACGCGGCGCTGGACAAGAGCAAGGTGAAGGGCGCGAGCCGCAGCCGCATCCTCACCGACCTGGTGAGCCTGGTGCGCTTTGCGATGCAGCAGGACAACGAGCTGGTGCCCTACCCCGAGCGCGTGGCCGCCAACTTCAAGGCCTGGCTGGCGCAGCAGTCGGTGACACGGGAAAAAGCGGGCAAAGCGTTCACGTCCGAGCAGCAGCAGTGGCTGGAAATGATCCGCGACCACATCGCGGCCAGCCTGGGTATCGAGATCGACGACTTCGATCTGCCGCCGTTCAGCCAGCAGGGCGGGCTGGGGCGCGTGCATCAGTTGTTCGGGGTGGAGTTGCCGAAGGTGATTGATGAATTGAATCGGGAGTTGGTGGCGTGACAGCGGCAAGTTCGACGTGTCGCAGTTGGCAAGTTGTCCGAGTCGGAGATATCTGTCGTGCGGTAAACGGGCGGGCGTTCAAGCCCACGGAGTGGGTATCTGAAGGCCTCCCCATTATTCGAATTCAGAACCTCAAGAACGAGGGCGCATCCTTCAACTACTACGCAGGGGACGTCGAAGCAAAGTTCCGCGTGAAGCACGGCGACCTGCTGTTTGCCTGGTCTGGAACGCCCGGCACTTCGTTTGGTGCTCACATCTGGCACGGCCGTGACGCAGTGCTTAACCAGCACATCTTCAACCTGCACTTTGATCGCGAGGTAGCCGATCAACGATTTCTTTGCTACGCGTTGAATCGAAACGTTGCCGATTACGTTGCGAAAGCGCAAGGCGGGGTTGGTCTTGCTCACATCACCAAAGGCAAGTTCGACGACTCCACAGTTCCGCTGCCAGACATCACCGAACAGCGCCGGATCGTCGCCGAGATCGAAAAGCAGTTCTCCCGCCTCGACGAAGCCGTCGCCAACCTCCAGCGCGTCAAGGCCAATCTCAAGCGCTTCGAGAAGGCAACAGTTGAGCAAATGACCGAAGCAGCTTCGTTCAAACCTGCATTCACGGGCACTATTGGCGGCGTTGCAGTTTCTCTGGACAACCTGCGGCGGCCCGTCAATAAGACCGAACGCGCCACGCGTCCCGGAGGTGTCCCGTACCTCGGTGCGAATGGACGAACGGGCTGGATTGATGTGCCGCTTTTCGATGAGGAACTCGTGCTGGTGGTTGAAGACGAAACCTTCGTTGGCAGAACCGCGCCGTTCAGCTACTACTTCGCCGGCAAGTGCTGGGTCAACAACCACACGCATGTGCTGCGCGCCAAACCAGATGTGGCGCTGCCAAAGTATTTGAACCTCGCTCTGTCGTACTACCCGTTCATTCCGCTCACGACTGGATCAACTGGGCGTCGCAAACTTACGAAAGCCGCGCTCATGGCCGCGCCAATCAGTCTGCCGACTTTGGTGCAGCAGCGTGAAATCGTCGCCGAAGTCGATCTCCGCCTATCCATCGTCCGCGAAGTTGAGGCGGAGGTTGATGCCAATTTGAAGCGTGCGCTGGCTCTGCGGCAGGCGATCTTAGGCCAGGCGTTCGGCGTGCGTGCGCCTTCAGTAGCGGAGGCGGCATGACCGACTTCAACATCTATTGCGACGAGAGTCGCCATACATCCGATCCGACACAGCCCTTCATGGTGATCGGCGCATTGCGGTGCCCAAGGGAGTCCAAACACGACTTGGTGGGGCGTATTCATCGTCTTCAGGCCAGGCATAACGCCCATGGGGAGTTGGGGTGGAAGCGTGTGTCCCCGAACCGGACAGCCTTCTACGAAGAATTGCTGCACCTGTTTGCGATCGAGCCAGGGCTTTCGTTCCGGTGCTTGGTTGCCAACCGGGACAAGCTGGACCACGATCGCTTCAACGACGGCGATGCCGAGTTGGGTTTCTATAAGCTTTACTACCAGATGCTGTTGCACTGGCTGGAGCCTGGGCAGCGGTATCACATCTACTTGGATTGGCAGCAGAACCGGCAGCAGCAAAGGTTCCACGATCTGGCGGCCATCCTGCGTACCAAGTTGCGCAACCGGGCGGAGATCGCATGTCTGGAGCCCGTGACCTCCAGCAACCTGCCATTGCTGGGGTTGGCCGACGTTCTGATCGGGGCCGTTGGTTACGCGTGGAACGGCCTGGGCAGCAGCGCCATCAAGCTCAGGATGGTCGATCTGGTTGCCGAGGCCGGCGGACTTGTATCCGTCGGGCGCGGCACGCCCCGCACATCGCAGAAGGTCAACATCTTTGCCTTCGATGGAGCGGCGCATGCCTGAGCCGGGTTGGCTGCTGTGCGTGGTCGATGCGGTCGACCCGGCAGCGTTGAGGCAGGCTTACTGGACAATCTACCGTGACGAGTACGTTAATGCAGAAGTCCGGGATTGGGCTGGGCGCCGCGTGCGGTTTCATGGCTTCACTTTCGACCACGCATTTTCCGAGGCTACGAACTACCGTCTATCGGCCGGTGTGCATGATGTCGCACTGTCCTTGAAAAGGCTTCAGCGTATCCGTTGGATCAAGCTGGCACTGGCGGGGGATGGCGTTCGCATCAATGTGCTGGCACAGATCCGGGACGATAGCCGTGGCCGGCCGCGCCGCCGCCGCACAGTGATCGTTCTGGATAACCGTTACTTGGTGGTTCTCGAAGTCAGCCAGGAAGACGGCTTCGCGTTTACGTTTGTCTCGGCATTTCCTGCCGATCAGGCCTATATCGACCGCTTGAGCCGAGGTGCCAACGTGATCGAACGGCGTGGTCAGAAATAGAAATGCCCCAGTCTTATGGCGACTGAGGCGCGGCCACGACCCAGGGCCTTAGGCGAAGGATCGAGTGGGAATGTAGGGTTCGACGGTGCGAAATGCAAGGAAAACCTTGCATTTCAATCCGGCAGAAGGGCTACAGGTGAGAAGCGACTCGCTCGCTCCGAGCGGGCACGATGTAGCGCTCAAGCAACAATGGGTCCGCTGGGCAATGACCCCCCCTTTTCTCCTCCCGCATCTTCGTCGCCGATGGCGACTCCATCAGATTTCTGGGTCTCGCAGGAGTATGGGTTCACCTCACCCTCGATCGCCGCAGCTGTGGTGCTGGGGCGCAGCGCGAACGGGCCCATCGAGTGGAAGGATGGGCGGGGGTGGACGTTCAAGGCGTTGCTGGCGCAGGAGGCGAATGCCTGAGTCGAATGGGAACCCGGGCCGTGGCCCATTCGCCATTCGCGAATGGCAAGTGCGGCGGCATGTTCCCAAATATGCTTCATTTGTAGCAAAATTAGCTTCATGACGGACTTGGCTCAACGGCTCTTCGGACAAACGCGCTCTGCGGTTCTTGGGGCACTGCTGCTGCATCCCGAGTTGTCACTGCACGTGCGCGAGCTGGCCCGCCTGACGGGTGCGTCCGCCGGCTCGTTGCACCGCGAGCTGCGGGCGCTGGCTGACATGGGTCTGCTGCGGCGGCAGGAGGTCGGGCGGCAGGTGCACTACCAAGCCAACACCGCCAGTCCGGTGTTTGCCGAGTTGGCCGGCCTGCTGCGCAAGACCGCTGGCTTGGCGGACGTGTTGCGCAACGCGCTGGAGCCATTGGGCGCGAAAGCCGAGTTGGCCTTCGTCTACGGCAGCGTCGCAGCAGGCACCGAGCGAGCCGGCAGTGACGTGGATCTGATGGTGCTGGGCACGGCGGGCTTTGCTGACCTCGCGCGCGCACTGGCGCCCGTGCAGGACACGCTGCGCCGTGAGGTGAATCCCACGGTGATGGCGCCGCGCGAGTTTGCCGTCAAACTGGCCAAGGGCGACGGTTTTGCGCGCAGCGTGGCACAAGGAAAAAGGCTCTGGGTAATCGGAGGCGAAGATGACTTTGCAGAACTTGCAACGCATCGGAAAGATTAAGGACCATGCCCCCACGGCGGCCGAGGTGCAGCGGCTGCTCGCTGCCATCGACCGCAACATTGCGGATGCCGGCGTGGACGCGATCAGCGACGAGAACCGTTTCGACGCGGCCTACAAGGCGGTGATGCAGTGCGCGCTGGTGGCCATGCTGGCTGCAGGCTACCGCCCCGCGACGAACGAACCGGGCCACCACCAGACGATGATCCAGTCGTTGCCGCTCACGCTCGGCGTGGCCAACGACGCGTGGGTGGTGCTCGACGCGCTGCGCCGGCAGCGCAATGCCAACGACTACACCGGCGCGCCGATGACGCCGGACGTCGTCGCCGAATGCCTCAGCCAGGCCCAGGCGTTGCGCAAGCTGTTGCGTGCCCACCTTGCGAACAAACACCCTGAACTCTTGAAGAAGCCCGCGTGAACGCCTCCACCCTCGTCCAGAAGCTCTGGAACTACTGCAACGTGTTGCGCGACGACGGCATGAGCTATGGCGACTATGTCGAGCAGCTCACCTACCTGCTGTTCCTGAAGATGGCCGATGAGCGCAGCCGGCCGCCCTACAGCCAGCCGAGCATCATTCCCGCCGCGTGGGCCTGGCCGTCGCTTCTGGCGATGGACGGCGATGAGCTGTTCGGCCACTATCGCCACGCTCTCGATGAACTGGGCAAGTCGACCGGCACGCTCGGCCTGATCTTCGGCAAGGCGCAGAACAAGTTCCAGGACCCGGCCAAGCTGCGCCGGCTGGTGGTGGACCTGATCGATGCCGAGAACTGGTCGGCCCTGGGCGTGGACGTGAAGGGCGACGCCTACGAGGGCCTGCTGGAGAAGAACGCACAGGACACCAAGAGCGGCGCGGGCCAGTACTTCACGCCGC
>Ga0073904_10003790_pt1 | contig 11351 bp, 5 predicted proteins | sample KloWWTrecipitate_FD_66668 | JGI IMG/M metagenome (GOLD analysis project Ga0073904, IMG submission 66668) | Active sludge microbial communities from Klosterneuburg, Austria, studying microevolution and ecology of nitrifiers - Klosterneuburg... | ecosystem: Engineered > WWTP > Aerobic digester >... | reverse complement strand
TTCAGAATCTGATCAATGAAGAACTTAATGAAGGTAACTTTAAAATCGATTTTAACGGAAGCAGTTTACCTTCCGGAATTTATTTTTATAAAATTGAAACTAATGATTTTGTACAGGTCAGAAAAATGACATTGTTGAAATAATTTTAACATCCGGCAGATTCCCAAATATTCTTGGGAAACTCTGCCGGGAATGAAATTTGTAATTCATAAACTGGCATAGCCAAAACCAAAAGGAAATATAAAACAGTTACTGCTCCTCACCTTTGTCCAAAGAGGAGGCTGGGAGGGCTTTGTAAAATTAGTTTATTTTGACTACACAATTTTTGGTGTTAAATTTTTGCAGTTTGTTGTTTGTTATTTCCTTCTGCAAGAAACCCCTTCACTCCCCCTTTTTTAAAAGGGAATTACTTTTGAATTATTCTGAAACGTGCTGTTTGAAATTTTGAATTCATTTCTAAAAAATTAATTAAAAATTTTTTTACCATTTTGCGATTAATTTACTTTGTAACAGAATAACTCGTAATTTTTAATTGCACTCCTATGGTGTGATTTTACTCACAAAATTAAACCCGTTATTATCAGCAAACACAGCATCTCCCACATCCACTACACTGTCTCCATTTAAATCAGTAGGTAAATATCCTGAAGCAAAAATTAATCCGTCATTAAAGATAAGACTCATGTCTGTAAGATCAACAATTCCGTCCTGATCTACATCACCGCTGTAAAATGCAAATCTTACAGGCATGTTATCTACCTGTAACATATTGTCCCCATACGCCTTCGTTACATCAAGTGAAAATTGGTAAGAACTATACTGATTCGTAAACTGGAATGTACTACTGCTCCAGGTTTCAAGAGAATTTCTATGCTTTACCTGTAAATAATAATTGACTAAGTTATCAGTATTATAGAATTCAAAAAATCCATTGCCTCCGTTTCCTATTGTGGCTTTTGATGAATCAAGAATATTATATGGAGATGAAATGCTTCTTAAATATAATCTCACTGTATCTGATATGTTCATAATATTTGAAGCAGAATTATAAAAACCTTCTATCAATCCGTTGAATGAAAGATATTTGTATGTGCGTGGCGTACCGGAACATCCTAAAGATGCCCAGACATTTGTACCTCCGCTGTATTCTGTCCAGACAGCAAAGCAGCTTTCTCCGTCAGGACCGTATTTAATTCCCGGTCTTGGCTGCGCAGAGAATGGATTTGTGTCTACATGATTCATTTGAAAAACTAATCCTCCCCATATATTATTTTCAGCTGAACAATAAGTAACCGGTATAATCGATTGTGTATTTTCAGAATAAGCGCATGAATAAAATCCGGGAGCGCTTCTGAATCCGATGATGTCTGCTCTTGTTGAATTGTTGCTCCGGTAATCTACATATCCGTTTATCCATCCTGCGCTTCCGTTTGTTGAACGGTAGTATTCTATATCCCAGTCAGTTGCCGAATATTTTCTCATGTTGACTATCATCAGATTGTTGTATCCTCCCGCTGAAGCAATATATGCCTGATATCCTCTTTTGTCAGGTATTGTGCTGATGTTTCCGACGTAAGTTGCAAAGGATGAAGAAATAAATGAACTTATGGAAGTTTTTGCTAAAACTATTTTCGATGAGTCTTCCAGACTTGATTCGACTATCAATATTGAATCCTGTCCTCCGTTTTTGAAATAAGCAATATCAACATAATAATCCACAGGATATCTGAATAGCAATCCTAAAAATCCATTTGGTTTATAAGTAAATGTCGGGAATACGGTATAAGGTGAATAACAAATTGCTACTTTCTCACCTGAGTAATATCCGCCTGCAACGGCACTGTCAAGACATGCGGTAATATATACCCATGGATTCGTACGATATGCTTCGTTGTCAGAAACTATCCTCGGTTTCCAGTAGTAATTTGAATTAACCATACCCGGCCATGCAAGTGTATATCCGCTGTAATTTAATAGACCGGTAATTTTTACAATGGTAACTCCTATCCGGTATTGCCCGCTGTAATTATTTGTGGCATATCCGAATGCTACCCAGATAAATTTATCTCCGGTACTGTTTTCAATCAGCTCAATGTCAATCTGATCCTGCCACATTCTGTTGCCTGCAGAAAATCCTACAGTTACTTTTTCTATCCATGTCTTACCGCCGTCATCGGAAAAGCAAAGCCGAAGCGCATCGGTTGTAGTTCCGCTTTGTGGTCCGAATACAAATGCTGTCCAGATTCTGCTTGCGGTAGATCCAATTTGTTCCGTGCAGGATGCAACTCCTTTTGTACCTGTAACAGGAGAGACCAGCCCGATACTTATATTGTCGGACTGAGTATTTTCAGATTTAATTAAATGCAAAGGAAATTCTTCTCCCGGCTTTGTGAGAGAGCCGGTTAATGCATCAAGCTCTTTTACAATTTCCATTGTCCCGTCAATATTTGACGATTGTTTTGCCAGCAAAAGTTTGCTTTCGAGATCGGTAATTTCTTTTGAATTTCTGTTGTCTGTCAGATCTTGGTTTCTGTTAAACTCTATCCTTGGTTCAGCAGACTTTTCTTTCGGCTGAAGTCCTTTGTTTTGTGAATAAGCAAAACTGCTTATTAATAGTATGAAAAATAAATTGATTAACTTTGATAACATTTTACCTCCAGTGGTATTTATAAAGTTTTTAAAATAAACTGATTCATCCAAAACCTGTGAAACAGATTTCCTTTCATTCAGATGAACTTGTACAAAATTGACATAAATACATTTACAAAGCAAAGAAACTTTTCCCGGTTTTTCACCTCGAAAATCAAATTGTTATTTAGGAATATTAATGATATTTTCTAAATGACATTCCAACTATACAATAATATGCTTAACAGTACTCTGCTCGATATTCTCAGAACTTTCGACAAAGATCAGATAAAGAAATTCGGAATATTTTTGATCTCTCCTTATCACAATAATAATTCAAATGTAATAAAACTTTTCAATTCATTAAAAACATATTCTCCTGAATTTATTAATGCCGGACTGGAAAGAGAGATACTTTGGAAAGCATTATTCCCCGGAAGAGATTTTCATTACGGTGTGATGAAAAATTTAATTTACGAACTTCAGAAACTTACTGAAAAATTTCTATCATTCGAAAAATACAGCTCTAACGAATTTGAATTTGAGATGAATTTACTCGATGCATTACTTGATAAAAAACTGATTACTCTTTTTACCAAAAATGCAAAAAATCTTAAAGTGCAAATGTTAAAATCAAATATTGATCTGAATTATTTTTACAACAAATATATTCTTGAATCAAGAGAACTCAACTATTTATACCTTAACAAAAATGCAGCTAACAAACCCGGCAGTTCCACCGGTAATCCAAATGAGAGTTTGTTAATATTTTTCTTTATTAATTTTTTTAACAGTAATTATAATTCACTGCATGAAAGTATATTATATAATAATCCCTATGACACAGAATACGTGAATTCAGTAACCGGTTATTTTAATATAAGTCCTGTAAAAAAAAATAAATATGCGTCTATGTTTTCATCTGTAATTGACACACTTTTAAATCCAAACGATGAAAGTATATACTTTGGACTTAAGAATTTATTCGGAAAGAATTCAGGAAGACTCGGTAAGGAATTAAGATATAATGTTCTTACAGCTTTGATAAATTTTTGCAATTTCCAGATCATGAAGGGAAATACAAAGTTCATAAAAGAACAATTTACTATTTATAAGATGATGATTGAAAGCGGAAATTATAATAACGGCAAAGATAATTATATCAATCCTTACATGTATATTAACATTGTCAGCATGGCAGCCAATCTTCGTCAATACGGCTGGGCTGAAAAATTCGTTGAAAGATTCAAAACCAAACTTGAAACACCTCATCTTGATCAGTGTTTTAACTTTGCTATGGTTTCTCTTAATCTTAAAAGAAAAAAATTTGATACAGCAATGGAATATTTATCCAGGTTGAAAAGCGGAGATGTGATAGATAAAATTACGATCAGAAGATTTCAACTGATGCTGTATTATGAATCGGGATATTTCGATGAACTTCATTCATTAATAGATTCTTCAAGACATTTCATTACCAATGATCATAAAACTTCAGCACGGGCAAAAAGTATTTTCAAAAACTTTTTGTACTTTGTAAATAAATTTACAGAAGTAAAAGGAAATTTAAAGAATATAAAATACGATGATTTTTATCTGAACAATCTGAAAAATCAAATTAACGAAAGAGATGTCTCAAATAAGATCTGGCTAATGGAAAAATTTGATGAGCTCCAAAATGCAAAAACAAAGAGCAGGTAGATTTCTCAACAGGCTTCTTTCCAAATATTCTATTACAACTTAAATTTTCTTAGCATTTTGCGTATAATTCGTATTTAGTAATTCTTAATTCTTAATTCTTAATTCTTAATTCTTAATTCTTAATTGCTCTTATGGAGTTATCTTCCCAACAAAATTGGATTCATTATTTACGGCAATTGTATAATCAGATATATCGGTAAAATTATCTCCGTTCAGATCTGTCTTCAGATAGCCTGATAAAAAATTAAATGAATCATTATCAATAAGACTACCGTCCGCAAGGTCAACTGTTCCGTCCTGATTTACATCACCTCCGAATACTGCAAATTTATTCGGTCCTGTATCAACCTGAATCTGGTTGTTTCCGAATGCTTTGTTCGAAGAAGTGGTAAAGTCATATTCCAGAAAAGAATTGAAGGGGGTAAAATGAGTGCTGAAGAGTATGGAAAATGTTGATGAACCCGGAACCCTACTCCATGTCTCAACAGAGTTTCTGTGTTTCAGCTGAATATAAACAGGTAGTCCGTCCGGAACATTATTCAATTCAAAATTCGCTTTTCCTGAACTATTTAAAACAGCTTTTGATGAATCTAAGATCGAATAAGGAGAGACATTATTTCTTATAAAGACTCTCATTGAATCAGGCACCATTAAGTTTGCAGCAGGATTGTAAAATCCCTGTATAATGGAAGTGAGGGAAAGAATACTTTTTCTTTTTACCTGATTATTAAACTGAATTCCCCAGCCATAAAGAATTCCAGTATCAGAAGCAGCCGCATCCTGAATTCTAAGCTTCCATTTCCCTAAAGTATTAGTACCTGACAGAGCTGAGTTCAAATTGTTTAAGGGTTTAATAGTCGGAGTAAACATTACATAAGTATTACTGACCAAAGATAAATTTGCCTGGTCATTAAATATTGTTACTAAATTATCAGAAGTTCCTGTCAAAGATGATGTACTGTAAAGTGTAACAGAAGTGCCTGAAGGAGAGATCAGAGTAAGGACAAGATTATCTTCATCCGTATGATTAAGCGCTACAAATATATTAATGTCAGAAATTGTTTCGCTTACAGGTACATCTATAGTATCAGAATTCATGAATCCGCTCGTTCCTGAATTTGGTACTCTGACAAGAGGATTGCTGAGATAAAATCCTTTGGAAAAATTATCACTTACTGAGCTTGACATAGGTGAAACCGGTTTATTGTTAAAATAAGAATTTAGACTGAACCTTGCACTATTTCTGAAATTAAGTCTCGGTCCGGTATCACTGTTTGATTCAAGATGACCGTCAAAATTATATGACACATTTGATGCAGTAGGGTCGTTTGATTCATTTACTGAATTAAAGACCTGATTTGAGAGGGTGTTGTATGTTAATACTTCTTTTGTAATTCTTACTTCATCAAGAAGTCCGTCAAAGCATTGAAGCAAATTGGTTCCTCCGATATAAAGTGAATCCGTATTATCATGAATATTTCCAACAAAATTTGTGTCATCCCACCTAATTTCGCCATTAAGAAAAAACTGCGTAAATCCCGTTGCTCCGGAGTAACTGAATGCAACATGCGTCCATTTATTTAAAGGAAAGAATTCTCCTGAAGTGCTTAAACTAAAAATGGAAGTTTCATTAACTGAAACATTAAATTTTTTATTGTTAACCGACATATTATAATCAGTTACACTTCCATTCGAATTTCCTTTATGAACAATGGTACTTAGAATATTTGTGTTAGCGTTAAATGATTCAGGATAGATCCATGCTTCAATAGTTATTTCTGAAGTCGGACTGACTGTAGAATTATCCGGTCCTGAAAGATAATCGCCGTTGCCGTCTAATTCCAGGCATTCATTTAAAGAAATAGTATTGCTTGGTGAACTGACATTAAATGCGCTAACTCCATTGTTGATTCCGTTATTATTATTTCCGCTCATGTCAGAAAGGTTAAACAATACGCCTGTTGAATTTTTATTCTGAAAAGGCAAAGACAATACTAGATTAGAAAAAATCCCTGAATTTGTACCGAGTGACATTCTCATTACAACAGGAACGACAGAATTGGTGTATGTAGTATTCCAAATACGTACTTCATCAAGAAGTCCATTAAATGGCGAATTACTCCCTACCCCAATCAGCAATGAATCTGTATTTGATATAGGTGCAGCTCCTGCGACTGTTGAAGTCGAATCCTGAATTCCGTTTATAAAAACTCTGAAAATACCAGATGAAAATTCATAAGATCCTGCGATATGTGTCCATTGATTATTTGGTATTACAGTATTTCCGATTAGTCTTGTGGATGAATTTGTTCTGACTGCAACTCTTCCGCTGCTAAGATAAAGCGTGTATCCTGAATTATTTCCAACAGCTCTTTTCTGAAGAATGATCTGCGCAGAAGGTGAAGCTACATTTATTGGCATGATCCAGGCTTCAACCGTAAAATTCCCGTTTATATTCAAAGAAGCTGAATGAGGTACAGCAACATAACTTGAACTTGTTCCTTCAAAAGTACAAGCCTGATTCCAAGTCATCTGTGAATAGGATCTTTGAATACTAAGCTGAAGAAGACAAACAACGCAGATTAATAAAAATATAAATTGTTTCATTTTTATCTCCTTGTAAAAGTTATTTGAAAAATATATTGGGTAGAAATAAGTTAATTTCATCTCAATGAATTAACAAGGATAAACTTAGCACCAAATGAATAATATTGATAACGTTACAATGTTAGACTATGATGTGAGAAAAAAAAATACATATAAAAATTAATGGTATGAAAAATGGATACTTGTCATCAAAGATAATCGGTAAATATTCTGCAATATAAAGGAAACCGCAGGCAAAAACCTGCGGCTGCTTTATATTCAGTTTTATTTCTAATTGTCTTTTGAAACTCTATGTTCGTAACTTGTAACTCGTAATTCGTAATTCGTAACTCGTAATTCGTAACTGCTCTTACGGTGTATTTTATTGTAACCATGTCAGGAAGATCATAACCCCTTGAAGTAGAACCTGTAACATATATATTTCCTGCGCTGTCGGTCACAGCGTCAAAAGCAATCTGTGAATTCAGTTGAATACTGCTGTAGCTTTTTACCTAGTCCTGTGTTATCTGCGAATTGGATACTGCATTTACATACACAATAAATTGAATACAGAATCTTTTCAAAAGTTTATTTCATCAGGATCATTTTTTTTGTTTCTGTGAAACCTTCAGAATCGAGTTTATATAAATATGAACCGCTTGAATAATTAGATGCATCCCATTGAACAATGTAGCTTCCGGCAGACATTTTTTCATTAACGAGTGTTGATATTTCACGTCCATTTATATCATAAATTTTTAAAGTAACAAATCCCAAATCCGAAATTGCAAATTCCAGATTCGTAACAGGGTTGAATGGATTAGGATAATTTTGTGAAAGTGAAAATCCATCAGGTATTTCTGATGAGATTTGATTTATTCCGACTGTTTGCGAATATTTTATTGTTAAAAAATCAGTGTTGGGTGTGATTGTGCGGTAACCGGCTATATATACATTGCCTGGTGCATCTAGTGCAAGAGCAAATGCTTCCTCTGAATTTGCTGCATCATATCGTGCCACCCATTTTTCTACACCGTCGTTATTATATTTAACGGTGAGTACATCGCGGTTTGTACCTCCCTGGGTCTGACTGCTTCCTGTAATATAGACATTTCCAGCTGCGTCCAGTTCCAGATCATTCGCATAGTCTCCAAGAGCTTCAGGTAAATAATTATAGATTGAGATCCACTGACGAACTCCTGATGAATTGAATTTTATTGTTGCGCAATTTGCTGAAGTGCCTGCAAATGAACTGCCCGTTACATATACATTTCCTAAAATATCAACTTCAACGTCTTCAGGCTTATTGGCAGAGTCGTTGCCGGCAACCCATTGCTGAACTCCGGCAGTATTATATTTTACAGTTAGAAAACCTGATGTGTTACCGGGTGTCACAGTACCGGTGATGTAGCAATTTCCGTTTTGATCTAATGCAAATGCTGTCGGTCTTTCATTGAAGTCAACTGACCCATATCGCCTTACCCATAATGAATCACCAACCGAATTGTATTTTATTGTCAAAAAATCAGAACCGCTTGTTGTAAACTCACCCTGACCTGTTACATATACATTTCCTGCTGCATCTGCTTCAATGCCATGTGCTGTACCTGCATTATATTGTTTTGCCCATTGTAATGAGCCTGCCGAATTATATTTCAGAGTTATATAATTTGAACTTGTGGTAATCGAGGATTCACCTGTAATATAAATATTTCCGGTAACATCAATGGTTATATCATTCGGAATATCTGAAAGACTTCCGGCATTGCTCCAGCTTCGAACCCACTGTTCAATCCCGGATGAATTGTATTTAACCAGTACTATATCATAATTTGTAATTGCACTATATGACATGCCTGTAACATAAATATTTCCGGAAGCATCTGCAACCAGACCAAATGGCTCATCATAATCATTTGAAGGACCATTGTATATTACAGACCATTGCTGAACCCCGGCGGAATTATATTTAACAGTATTAAAATTAGCTGTAGGTGAGCTTGTCACTGATCTGCCCGTTACAATAATATTTCCGGATACATCTATAATAATATCAGAAGCTGCGTCATTGGTATTTCCGGATCCGTTAAATATAGCAGCCCATTCCTCTGTAACCTGTGAATCCGCTTGATTTATTAAGAACAAAGTTAAGTATACTGAGCAGATGATCTTAATTAATTTCATGATAAATCCTTTCTTATTTAATTATTATTTTGAAATTATTTTTTTAGGTTCAGTTAAATTTTTTAATGATAATTGAACATTGAATATTAAACACTGCACATTGAACATTGAACATTGAACATTGTCACGGTGCTTTCTTAATTATTTTCTCACTTGATTCTTTTTGTCCTTCACTATTAATTGAAAGTACACGGAAATAATAATTTTTATTTGATCTGAGATTTTTTACAGTATATCGGGAATCGAAAATTATATCAAGAATTTTCCATTTAATTACTTTTGAATATTTAGAACAGCAATTTCAATCATATATATGAGACAGCATTCCAACAGAATCCCACTGAAGATTAACTTCACCTTTTGTATCTCCTTTTGCTGCTGTAAAATTTTCCGGTATTATTTCTACTTTCTTCACATACAAAAATATATCAGCTGATTTGCTAAATCAAAGAGAGTTATTCTAAATTGTATCAGAATAAAATTCATAATATTTCTAATTTGATTGTTTTTAATAGAATTTTGGACAATTTTATACACTGATTGCAACCATAAATTCATAAACTCTAAATTATGTTTAATTCAATTTTAATCGAAACGGTAAAATCTTTCAGTAAAGAAGAGATGAAAGAATTCGATTTGTTTATCAGGTCTCCATTTTTTAATTCTAATCAGAGTGTAATTAAATTGTATGAACAGATTAGAAAACTTTTCCCGGAATACGATGATAAAAACGTCGATAAAAAGTTATTGTATTTTAATGCTTTTGGAAAGATTGATTACAATGATGGTTTTATGCGGATGAATGTTTCTCGGCTTCTGGATTTAGCAAAGAAATTTTTGATCCAGAAAAATCTGCAAAGAAGTGATTTTAAGTATGAGGAAATCCTACTTGATGAGCTTAATTTCCGGGAATTGAACAGTATTATGTTGAAGTCAATTAACGTACTTAATTTAAAATTAGAAAAGCAAAAAGCTAAGGATGCAGATACATATTTTGAAAAATTCAAACTGGAATATTTTAAAAATGATGTCAAAGCCAGAGATACAAAATTCATTAATTATAAAGATACTTTGGATAAAGATCTGATGCTTGAACAGAAAAATCTGAATATTTTCTATTTCATCAGCTCATTGAAATTCTTTCAGTATTTCCTGAATCAAAAAAATTTTGTAGTCAATACCGAGGGATATCCTGACTTTATGAATAGTATTATAGATTTTTTAAAATCCAATAAAGAGTATTTGGATATCCCTGCATTAAAGGTTTACTATTATATGGTTTTGCTGATTTCCAGCGGGGGAGATAATTATTTTTATGAACTTAAAAAATTTCTTTTTGAAGATGCAGAAAGTCTCTGCGAAGTGGAAAAATATAATATGATTACTGTCTTACGGAATTATGCCCAGCAAAGAATCCAAGAAGACAAAAAGGAATTTATTGATTTGTCATTTGATATTCTGAAATACTCTATCGATAATAATTTAATTACTTCTTCTTCCGGTGTAAAATATATGAGTGAAACTAGATTTATGAATATAGTATGGACAGGCCTGACATTAAAAAAATTTGATTACATTGAGGAATTCATAAAAAAATTTATCAACCGAATAGAACCGGATAAAAGAGAATATGTATTAGCATACAACATTGCCAGACTGGAATTTGAAAAAGGCAACTTTTCTGAAGCACTAGAAATACTCGGTGACAGCGGCACAGTTAAAAACGTGTATTATAAAGCTGCTATAAAGCAGTTGACACTGATGATCTATTATGAAATGAATTGGTTTGTACCGGCAGGCGATCTGCTCAATGCATACAGAAATTTTATTAAAACCGATAAAATTCTTCCCGCGATTTATAAAACTTCATGCAATACTTTCATAAATTATTACAGCAAACTTTTAAAAATAAATGATAACATTGTAAAAGATAAGGTTGATATTTCCAGTTTGATTTCAGAACTGGAATTAACTTCTCATGTCTGGCTTCTTAATAAAGCACGTGAACTTCTTGAAAGTTGAAAATACATTTAAAATTTCCAAGTTATATAATCAATATATATGCTTGTCTGATCTAAAACATTTTCTGAAATAAAAATGAAGTATTTTAAAGAAATTATAAAGTCACCATACTCAGCAAGAAAACTCCGATAATAAAACCAAACAGTTACATTCTGATCTTGGATCTTTTATTAGTAATTCTTTAAAAAATAATTGAAATAATAATTTATATCTTAGAATTAAATAGTATT
>Ga0073904_10003788_pt1 | contig 11352 bp, 6 predicted proteins | sample KloWWTrecipitate_FD_66668 | JGI IMG/M metagenome (GOLD analysis project Ga0073904, IMG submission 66668) | Active sludge microbial communities from Klosterneuburg, Austria, studying microevolution and ecology of nitrifiers - Klosterneuburg... | ecosystem: Engineered > WWTP > Aerobic digester >... | reverse complement strand
GACCATCTCGGCTGTTACGGCTACACCCGGCCGACCTCGCCCACCCTCGACCAGCTGGCCGCCCAAGGGGTGCGCTTCACGCAGGCGGTGAGCTCGACTTCCTGGACCTTGCCGGCACACGCAGCGCTCTTCACCGGCCGCGAAGAGGAGGAGCACGGCGTCACCCGCAACGGGCTGCGCTTGAACGAGGCCCAGATCACGCTCGCCGAGGTCTTGCGGGATCTCGGCTACCAGACGGCGGGCTTCTTCGCCGGCCCCTACCTCCATCCCACTTTTGGTCTCGGACAGGGCTTCTCCACCTACGCGAGCTGTATGGCCGGGCTCTCCGGGGAGCTGGCGGAAGACCAGGTCCGCGAGGCGGCGCAGGCCGAGGCCGGACCGGCCATGGAACAGGAGACCGGCAGCTGTTCGGTCGAGCGCTTCGGCGCCTATCTCGATCAGGCCGACGCGCGCCCGGCCTTCTTGTTCGTTCACCTCTGGGACGTGCACTACGACTACGCCCCGCCCCCGCCCTGGGATCAGGCCTTCGATCCCGACTACCGCGGTGCGGCGGACTTTTCGCGCCTGGCCGTCAATCCGGCCGTCCACGCCGCGATGGATCCGCGCGATCGCGAACACCTGCTGGCGCTCTACGACGGCGAGATCCGCTGGACCGACTCGAACGTCGCCCGTCTGCTCGAGCTGCACGCGCAGCGCCGCGAGGGACGGGAGCTTCTGGTCGTCGTCCTCTCGGACCACGGCGAGGAGTTTTTCGAGCACGGTGGCAAGGGGCATCAACAGACGCTCTTCGAAGAGGTGGTGCGGATCCCCCTGATCTTCCATTGGCCGGGCCACCTGCCGGCGGGTGCGACGGTACCGGGGTTGGTCCGCATCATCGACGTCTTTCCGACCCTGCTCGAGCTGGTGGGCGCCACACCCCCCGAACCCATCGCCGGCCGCAGCCTGGTGGCCCTCCTGCGCGGCGGCGAGCTCCCCGAGCTGCCGGCGCTGCTCGAGCTGCGAGTGCACCCGGAAAAGCCGCTGGCCGCCCTGCGTTCGGCGCGTGGCAAGCTGCTCCTCGGCCGCTGGCCGGCGGCACCGGCCTACTACGACCTAGCGACCGACCCGGGCGAGCTGCGACCGCTGGCTGGACGGGCCGAGCTCGAGCGCGCCGGCCTGCGCGACCTCAAGCGCCGCCTCGTGCGCGCCGGCGATTTCCTGGACCGGCACCCCGACCGGGCGCCCGTCGGCGTCCGCCCCGACGACGAGATTGCGCGGCAATTGATGGCGCTCAGCTACTTAGGCGACGGCGAGAAGTGAACGGCCTGCGGCTTCCTGCGGCGCGTCGAGCGCCGCTCCTCCTGCTCGCCATCACCCTGGCCTGGCTGTTCGCGGCCTTTCTCCTGCGCGACGGGCGCGCCGTCGGCCTGTTCCACGACGACGGGATCTACGTCGCGGCGGCGCAGTCGATCGCCAACGGCGACGGCTATCGCATCCCGAATTTGCCCGGGGAGCTCTGGCAGACGAAGTACCCGGTGCTCTTTCCCGCGCTCCTGGCGCTGGTGTGGAAGCTCTTCCCCGTCTTTCCGGCCAACGCCTACGCCTTTCAGGCGCTGGTGACACTCTTCGGAGCGGCGCTCATCCCCCTCTCCTATCTGGTCGCCCGCCGCCTGTTCAGGATGGCGGAAAACCCGGCGCTCGCCGTCGCCGGCCTGCTCGCCGCTTCGCCGTGGTTCCTCGGCTTGACCCGCTGGGTGCTGACCGAGCTCCCCTACGCGACGGCCGCGATCGGTGCCCTCCTCCTATGCGAGCGGACGTTCGCCGCCGCGGGCCGGCGCGCGACGGGACCGGCGCTCCTCGCCGGCCTTGCGGTCGCGGCCGGATGCCTGCTGAAATCCCAGGGCATCGCCCTGGCTGCGGCGGTGTTGACCCTTCTCCTGGCACAGCGACGGTGGCGAGAGGCTGCCGGCTTCTTCGCCGGCTGGATTCCCTTGCCCGCCCTCGGGCTCGGTTGGCAGCTCGCGCACGCCGACCCGGCCGCTTCGCCGCTGCTCGACTACTACCTTTCCTACCGCAGCTCGATGCTCGATTTCGCGGCCGGCGGAGGCCTCGGGCAGGCGGCAACGACGGCAGGCACAGCCGTCGCGGTTTTCGCCCAGAACCTGGGGCGCGCCCTGCTCCACTTCTCGACCTTCCTGGCGCTGCCGGAGGCCATGCCCGGCGGACTGCGCGCGACCCTGATCGCGGCGCTTCTCGCTGCTGGACTCGCCCTCGCCTGGCGACGCGGCGCCAGGCTGACGGCGCTCTTTTTTCTCTATTTCCTGGCCTCGACCCTGGTCATGCCCTGGGAGCCGCTGCGGTATCTGATTCCGCTTCTGCCGCTCGTCCTGGCGCTCGCAGCGCTCGCCTTCGAATCCGCGGCATTGCGCGTGGCGGGACGCAACGCGCCGGACGGCGAGATCGTTCGCCGCCGTATGCGCCTCGCACGCTCGCTCGCGTTGGGCGTCGGGTTGGTCGCGTGCGCGATCGGTCTCGGACGGGAGGCCCTCACCTATCGTCCGGCAGCCGTTCCCGAGTACGTCCAGTGGAGCGCGCCGTGGCGGGATTGGCAGGGCTTCGCCGAGACGATCGACTGGCTGCGCGCCCACACCCGCCCCGAGGACGTCGTCGCCTCGCCGCTCGATCCGTTCTACTACCTGCACACCGGTCGCCGCGGCGTACGCTACTGGTTCCACAACCCGCAGACCTACTTCTACCCCGCGCACGCCGCACCGCAGCTCGGTTCCGTCGCCGAGATCGCCCCCGAGCTCCGGCGCCTCGGAGTGCGCTGGCTGATCCGCGAACCGGCATTGCAGGACTTCTACGCCGAGAGCGCCGCCGCCGACGCTCTCGCCCTGGAGCTCGTCGCCTCGCCGCTCACCGGCGGTCGGCTCGTCTTTCGCAGCCGCGACGCCGGTCACTTCATCTACCGGCTCGACTGGCCCGGCGCGCCCGACGGCGTTGGGTTCCCGGCCGGCGGAGTCGCGCCCGTGGCGGGCCCGCGCCCCGCCCCGATCTCGATTGCCCGCGGGCCGGGAGCTCGCTAGGCGCCGTCGACCGACGCCGGCGGGTCAGGCGCGGCGGCGCCGAAGTAGAACGCCAGGCCGACGAGCAGGCGCTCGCCCGCGCTCAGGCGCTTGCGGCGTTCGATCACCCAGCGGGCGAGCGCCGGGCGGTCGGTGATGATGCCGTCGACGCCGAGATTCAGCATGCGGAACATCTGAACCGGATCGTTGAGCGTCCAGACGAAGACCTTCTTGCCGCGCTCGTGGGCGCGCCGCACGAACCGGCGATCAGCCAGACCCGCGTTGACCGCCAGGAAGTCGGCGTCGAGCGAAGTCAGGTCGCCGACCGCCTTCGCCGTCAGCAGACCGACCGTCCAAGCCGGGCGCAGGGCGCGCATCTGCCGCACCTGGCCGTAGTCGAGAGACATCGCGACGACGTCGTCCGCTTGCCCGAGCTCTTCGACGAGATCGACCACGCGCCGCGCCAGATCTTCGTCGTGCCCGTACTGCTTGAGCTCGATCATGACCCGGCCCCGGCCGCGAGCGCGCAGGAGAACGTCACGCAGCGACGGCACCCGCTCGGCGCCGAACGCGGGGCCGAACCAGCTGCCGATGTCGATCTCCGCCAGGCGCGCGCGCGTCGCATGCCAGATCTTGAGGTCGACGCCGCCGACCTTCATCAGGTCGCTGTCGTGAATCACGGCGATCTCGCCGTCCGCGGTCTCCTGGACATCGATCTCGATGTAGTCGGCGCCCTGGACGAGGCCGCTCTCGACCGCCGCGAGGGTATTCTCGGGCGCCGCGGCGGCGGCGCCGCGATGGCCGATGACCACCGCCACGTCCTGCCCCCGCAGGCGCCGCAACAGCAGGAAGCCGACGCTGCCAGCGACAAGAGCGAGCACCAGCAGCGCAGCCAGCACCCGCCGAAAGGAGAGCTGGAGCCGGGTTGTCTCGGCCAGGCGCCCGGACCCGGCGAGCTGCGTCTCGAGCTCGCCCTTGCCGCCGCCGAGAAGGGTGTGGAGCCGCACAACGAGCAGCGCAAACGAGGCCGCGTTCCAGAAAGTGAGCAGCAGTTGCGTGATCACCCAGAGCGCGACCAGCAGGAGCATCAGAACGAGTACCCAGCGGATGTGGCCGATCCCGTAGGGAGCGATCTGGCGACCGGCCGCGAAGATGACGCCCGGCAGCAGCGCGGAGAGGGCGAGCGCCGCCGCCGCCCAGAGCAGAAAAAGGCGCAAGATCGCCGCGCGCCGGCCGGCGGTGCGCCTGGCGCTTTCGCCAAGAGCGCGACCGGGCGCGACGCCTTCGAAGAGCACCAGCGGCAGGGCCAGGCACCAGGCGACGAGCCGCGGCACCAGCACCCACGCCAGCCCGATCAGCAGCCCGCTCGCGAGAACGGCGGCCGACAGGAAGACCGGCGGCCGCTCCTCGAGGTAGTAGTTGATATCGAACTCACGCAGCAGCCCGAGATAGATGAGGCCCAGGCCGGCGAGAAAAGGGGCGGCGAAGAGGAGGACCTTGGCCACCAGCCGCACCGCGAGAGCGATGACCGGCCGCCGCCGGCGGAGAACGAATCGAAAAAGCCTGCCCGCGTCGAGCCGCACCCCTTCCGCCGCGGCCAAGGCGATCGCCATCAGGCAGGCCTGCTCGAGTGCGACGATGGCGATCGACAGCGCCGCCACGCCGACGAGGACGACGATCCCCATCGGGCGCAGAAAGAAGTAGAGGATCTCCTGGTCCGCGAGCACCGAGCTGCCCGAAGCGGCGACACCCGCCTGAAGCGCCAGCCCGACCAGCGGCGTGAGCGCGACGAAAGCCAGGAGCTTGAAGAGGAGATCGGCCGCGAGCAGGTGCCGCCAGGCGCGCAGTCCGTCCGCGCGGACCGCTCGCAAGACCGCGCTCAGGGCGCCAAACATTGGTGCTGAGCTCACGCCGCCATTCTAGGCCGAGCGGCGCTGAGCTCCCACCCGGCCGGACGGTGTGGCCCGGCGGAACCGGCGGATACCCTTTCGGAGCGATGGACTCCCGCCCCCGCCTGGTGCTCACCGGTGCGGCCGGCTTTCTCGGCAAGCGACTGATCGCCAGGCTCTCCAACAGCTGGCGGGTCGAGGCGATCGATCGCGAGCCTCCGGATTCCGGAACGCTCGTGCGCCGGAGGAACATCCGCTGGCACCGCCTCGATCTTGCGGACGCGACCGCGGTCAGGCAGCTCTTCGCCCAGCTGCGCGCCACCGGCGGCGCCACGGCCCTGCTGCACTTCGCCGCGCACTACGACTTCTCCGGCGGCGAGCATCCGGAGTACCAGCGCACCAACGTCGACGGCACCCGCCTGCTGCTCGACGCCTGCGAAGGGCTCGGGCTGGAGCGTTTCGTCTTCGCCAGCTCGCTCGCCGCCTGCGCGTTTCCGCCCGCCGGCACTCGGCTCGACGAAGCGAGCCCGCCCGATGGCGATCATCCCTACGCGGTGAGCAAACGCGCCGGCGAAGCGATGATGCGCGCCGAACGCCGCTTCCCGACCGCCATCGTGCGCCTCGCTGCCCTCTACTCGGACTGGTGCGAGTATGCGCCGCTCTACTCCCTGCTCGGCACCTGGTTATCCGAGCGCTGGAACTCGCGCTTCGTGGGTGGCCGGGGCCTCTCGGCGGTTCCTTACCTGCATGTCCGCGACGCCTGCCTGTTCGTCGACCGGCTGCTAGACCGGCGGCATGTGCTCGACCCCGGAGAGGTGCTGATCGCGAGCCCCAACCGCGTCGCCTCGCACGCCGAGCTCTTCCGCGCCGCGACCCGCTACGCCTACGGCGCCGAGCTCCGGCCGCTCGCCACTCCGCGTCCGTTGGCAGCGGTCGGCCTGCGCCTGTTGGGGCTCCTCGGCAGGTGCGGCGGCAAGCCGCCGTTCGAGCGCCCCTGGATGGCGAAGATGATCGACCGCCGGCTCGAGGTGGACGCCCGTCGCAGTCACGCCCGGCTCGGCTGGACGCCGCGTGCGCGCCTCGACATCCTGCGCCGCATCCCGTTCCTGATCGAGAACCAGTTCGGCGATCCCGGCTCCTGGACGGCTCGCAACGAGGCCGCGCTGCACCTCGACGTGCTGCCGTCGCAGGTGCGGATCCTCCGCCTCCTCGAGGAGCACTCTGCGGAGCTGCTCGAGGCGTTCACCCGCGCGATCTCCGCCGACCCGGAGAGCTTCCCGCACTACGCCCACGTCGGGCCGATCGAGCACGAGGGGAATCTGCGCGAGCTGTTGCGCAATCTGGCGCATTCGATCCGCTCCCGCCGCCGCGGCTACTTCCGCTCGTTCTGCCACGACGTCGCCCTGCGCCGCGCCCGGCAGGGAAGGGACCAGGCCGAGCTGCGGGCGGCGCTGCACACCTTCCAGCGCGTCCTGCTGGAAGTTCTCGCCACCGATCCGCGCGTTGCGGCGCTCGAGCCGGAGCTCTCCGGGTTGCTCCGGCACACGATCGACTTCGGCCTCGACGGCGTCGAGGCGGGATACGAGGAGGCCGTGGGTGCGGAGAAGCCGGCGCCTGCTTCGGCCGCCGGGCTGGCGCTGCCGCGGCGCCCTCCCACCCGGGAGGACGGTGCGGGAAGCCGGCACCCCGCGTAACCTCGAATCGCCATGGGCTCACCTCCGCGGCTGGTGTTGACCGGAGCCGCCGGATTCCTCGGCAGGCGGGTGATCGAACGTCTCGCCGGCAAGTGGCGGATCGTGGCGGTCGATCGCGATCCGCCGATCGCGGGACCGCTGGCACACCGGCCGGATGTCGCCTGGCACGCGGTCGACATCACCGACGCCGTGGCGGTCGACCGCCTGTTCGCGCGACTGCGCGCCGAGGGCGGCGCCACTGCCGTCCTTCACCTGGCCGCCCACTACGACTTCACCGGCGAGCGCCATCCCGACTATCAGCGCACCAACATCGACGGCACCCGCTGCCTGCTCGACGCCTGCGCGGGTCTGGGCCTGGAGCGCTTCGTCTTCGCGAGCTCGCTCGCCGCCTGCGACTTCCCGCGCCCGGGCCGGATGCTCGTCGAGTCGAGCCCGCCCGACGGCACGCACGTCTACGCCGAAAGCAAGCGCGCCGGTGAAGATCTGATGCGCCGGGAAAGCCGCTTCCCGACGGCCATCGTGCGCTTCGCGGCGCTCTTCTCGGACTGGTGCGAGTACGCGCCGCTCTACTCGATGCTGCGAACCTGGCTGGCGCGGAGCTGGAACTCGCGCATCCTGGGCGGGCGCGGGCGCTCGGCCGTGCCCTACCTTCATGTCCGCGATGCCGGTGCCTTCCTCGAACGGCTTCTCGACCTGCGGCGAGAGCTCGAACCGGCGGAAGTCCTGATCGCGAGCTCGAACCGCGTCACCTCCCACGCCGACCTGTTCCGCGCCGTGACGACCTATGTCCGGGGCCGGCCGCTGCGCCCGATCCTCACCCCGCGGCCGGTCGCCGCCCTCGGGCTGCGGCTTCTCGACGCGGTGGGCAGGGCCTCCGGCGACCGGCCGTTCGAACGGCCGTGGATGGCGAAGATGATCGACCGCCGCCTCGAGGTCGACCCGAGTCACACCTACGAGCGGCTCGGCTGGACGCCGCGCGCGCGCCTCGAGGTCACGCGGCGGATTCCGTTCCTGATCGAGAACCAGTACAGCGAGCAGGGAACCTGGGCGGCGCGCAACGAAGCGGCCCTGCACATCGCCGAGCTTCCTCCCCAGGTGCAGATCCTGCGTCTGTTCGAGGAGCACGAAGAGGAGCTGTTCGAGGCCGCGACGCGCGCCCTGGTGAACGACCCGGTCCACTTCCCGCACTACGCGAACGTCGGCTCGAGCGAGCACGACTGGAACCACCGTCAGTTCCTGCGCAATCTGGCGCAGTCGGTGCGCACGCGTCACCGCGGCTTCTTCCGCACCTACTGTCACGACCTCGCGCAGCGGCGCGCGCGCCAGGGCTTTCCCCACCACGAGCTCGATGCAGCGCTGCTTTCGTTCCAACGCGTCTTCTACGAAGTGCTCGCCGCCGACCCGCGCGCAGCACCGTTGCAGGCGCACCTGCACGAGCTGGTCACGCGCACGATCGAGTTCGGCCTCGACGGCGTCGAGGCCGGCTACGAAGAGGCCGGCGCGGGAGCGCACACGACTCCCGCCGGACCCGGCGCCGCCTAGCCTCAGGCGAAGCTCTCCACCGGGACGGTGTCGCCTCCCGGCCGGAGTTCTCGTTCTTCTGGTCAAGGGAGGAGTTGGGACCGACCCCTCGGTCCCGCTCGCCGATCGGGAGGGAAGATGACTCGACTTCGCCTGGTAGCTCTGCTGTTCCTCGGTTTGCCGTGCTGGATAGCTCCGGAGGTCGTCGCGCAGCCGACGATTGCGGGGAGTCTCTGCCAGCAGCTGTCGGATCATCAGAACAGCGCTGGCTACCTCTCGCTCGCCGCGGCGGATACCGACGGCGACGGCAAAGCCGAGGTGGCCGCCGGGTTGCCGGTATGGGATTTCGCACCCGGCGAAGTCAACAACGGCCTGTTCAAGACGTACGAGCCGGTCGCACCGGGCGGCTACTTCGGGGACGGCGTCTCCGGTCTCGACGGCGACTGGCTCGGCAGAGCGGTCGCGACCGGGGATTTCGACAACGACGGCGAGCCCGACTTCGCGGTGGCAGCCCCGTCTGCGGGAGGAGGCCGGGTCGTCGTCCGTACGAGCTGCGGCAGCGGTTGCTGGGATCAACCCACCGAGCTCCGCCAGGGGACCAACGGCGTCAACGACGCGTCCGAGGACGGAGACGCCTTCGGCTTCTCCCTCGCCGTCGGCGACTTCGACGACGACGGGTTCGACGACCTGGCTGTCGGCGTCTACGGCGAAGTCTGGACGGGGGTAGCCGGCGGCAACCACGGAGCGGTGCACCTGTTCTACGGCAGCCCGTCGGGACTCGACGGCACCCGCGACCTCCTGTTCGGCGAGCATCAGGTGAACGGCGTGCGAGAGGACGGCGACCGCTCCGGCGAGGTGCTGGCGGCGGGTGACCTCGACGGGGACGGCTACGACGATCTTGCGATCGGCCTGCCACAAGAGAATCACTCGACGATCGTCCAGGCCGGCGCGGTGTATGTCACTTTCGGATCGGCCGCTGGAATCGACCTGGCGCGCCGCCAGTTCTGGAGTCAGGATTCGACCGGCATCAGCGACAGCGTCGAGTCGGGCGACCAGTTCGGCGGCGCCCTCGCCATCGCCGACCTCGACAAGGCCAGCCTGATCGCGACCGAACGCCGCGACCTGATCATCGGCTCTCCTCGCGAGGCGGACGGCGCCGTAAACTCCGCCGGGACCGTGCATGTGCTCTACAGCGACGCCAACGGTCCGAACGCCACCGGTTCGCAACAGCTCTTCCGGCCGGGCGGCTCGAGCTGGGGCGCGCTGTTCGGCGCGGTTCTCCTGGGAGCCCGTTTCGGTCCCGACCCCGCCGCCGACCTGGTCGTCTCGGCGCCGCAGATCTTCAACAGCGGCGCTCAGGGCCAGGGCGAAGTGCATCTCTTCCTGGGCAGGGCCGGTGGAACCCTCGTCTCCTCAGGCAACGCCCCCTGGCGGCCGCAGGGCGATTGGTGCGCCGGCACCGTCCCCGAGGCCTCCAGCTTCGGAGAGGCGCTCGTCGCCGGCGACTTCGACGCCGACGGCCGCCGCGACCTCGGTATCGGCATTCCATTCTGGAGCCCGAACGAGCCGGGCGAGCGTTTCGGCACCGTGGCCATCCTCTTCGGGAAACCGCTGCTCTTCTCCGACAGCTTCGAGACCGGCACGACAGGGCGCTGGTCCGCCGCGGCGCCCTGAGCGCCGGCCGTCCCGCCGTCGCCGGACGCCATCGGTCTTCTCAGCCGATAGACTCCGGTCCCAATGCCCGAGAACCGACAGGCTGCGGCCGGCGGGGTGAAGCTCACGGTGATCGTGCCGGTCTACAACGAGCGCTACCTCGTGCGCGATCTTCTCGCCCGCGTTCTCGCGGTCGAGGACCCGTCGATCGCCGAGCTCGAGGTCGTGGTGGTCGACGACGGCTCGACCGACGGCACGCGCGAGATCCTCCGCCAGCTCGCGAACTCCGAGCCGCGGCTGCGCTACATCGAGCATGCGCACAATCAGGGCAAGGGGGCCGCCGTCCGCACCGGTATCGCCGCCGCGACCGGCGATCTGACGCTCTTCCAGGACGCCGATCTCGAATACGACCCGCGCGACTATCCGCGCCTCATCCGGCCGATCCTCGAGGACGGCGCCGACGTCGTCTACGGCTCGCGCTTCCTCGCCGGCGATCGCCGCCGGGTCCTGCGCTATCGCCACGCGCGGATCAACCGCCTGCTCACCTGGACGAGCAACCTCTTCACCGACCTCGACCTCACCGACATGGAGACCTGCTACAAGGTCTTCCGCACCGAGCTCTTGAAGTCGATCCCGCTGCGCTCGAACGACTTCGCGCTCGAGCCGGAGATCACTGCCAAGGTCGCCAAGCGCGGCTTCCGCATCTTCGAAGTGCCGGTGAGCTACCTCGGACGCACCCATCTCGAGGGCAAGAAGATCGGCTGGCGCGACGGCATCAAGGCGATGGCGACGATGCTGCGCTACTGGCTGGTGGACGATGCCTACGCCCCCGACGAGTATGGCTCGCACATTCTCACCAGCCTCGAGAAGGCCCGGCGGTTCAACTCGTGGATGGCCGACCAGGTGCGTCCGCACGTCGGCGCCCGGGTGCTCGAGATCGGCGCCGGCATCGGCAACATCACCGGCTGGCTCCTGCCGCGCGACTTCTGGCTGGCGAGCGACATCAATCCCAACTACCTGCACTACCTGCAGAACCTGACTGCATCCAAGCCCTATCTCGGCGTGCAGCGGGTCGACGTCGAGCGCGCCGCCGATTTCGCCGAGCTGCACGGGCGATTCGACACCGTGCTCTGCCTGAACGTCCTCGAGCACGTCGTCGATCCGCTGCAGGCGTTGCGCAACATGCACTCGGCGCTCGCTCCGGGAGGGAAGCTCGTGCTCTACGTACCCCACGGGCAGAGTCTCTACTCGTCGCTCGACGAGGTGCTCGGCCATCGCTGCCGCTACGACCGCGCGATGCTCGCGCGCGAGCTCGCGACCGCCGGCTTCGAGCTCGTCGAGGAACGGTTCTTCAATCGCGCGGCGGTGCCCGGCTGGTGGTGGAACGGCAAAGTGCTGCACCGGCGCACCTTCAGCCGCGTGCAGCTCAAGATCTTCGATCTCGCCGTGCCCCTCCTCCGCCTCGTCGACCGCTTCCTGCCCTGGAACGGCCTGGGTCTCGTCGCCATCGCCCGCCGGGTCGAAGAGTCGCCGGCCTCCTGAGTTCAGACG
>Ga0073904_10003784_pt1 | contig 11357 bp, 12 predicted proteins | sample KloWWTrecipitate_FD_66668 | JGI IMG/M metagenome (GOLD analysis project Ga0073904, IMG submission 66668) | Active sludge microbial communities from Klosterneuburg, Austria, studying microevolution and ecology of nitrifiers - Klosterneuburg... | ecosystem: Engineered > WWTP > Aerobic digester >... | reverse complement strand
CGCCCACACCCTTACGAATGTGCACGCATGACTCGGGGCCGCCGTAGCTGGCTAAGCCTTCAACGTATGAAACTTCCATTCACAACACCTTGCCGGTTTTGACCGGCGCACGGAGACAACGATGAACCGCAGAACCCACCTCCTTTCCGCTGCCGCCCTGGCCGCCGCCACGCTGTTCGCCGGCGCCGCTCAAGCCCAGGCCGTGAAGCTCAGCCTGGGCCACGGCGCCGCGCCGGGCAACCCGCGCCACGAGGCCTCGCTGAAGTTCGCCGAGGTGGTCAAGGCCAAGTCGGGTGGCCGCATCGAGGTGCAGGTCTCCCCCTCCGCCCAGCTGGGCGACGACGCGGCGATGGTGACGCAGCTGCGCACCGGCGCGCTGGACCTGTCGGCCAACTCGCAGGGTGCGGTGGCCGCGGTGGTGCCGGAGTACGCCGCCTTCGGCATGCCTTTCCTGTTCGCCAACCTGCCGCAGGCCTGGAAGGTGCTGGATGGCCCGCTGGGCCAGGAGCTGGCGGCCAAGTCGGCCGACAAGGGCCTGGTGGTGCTGGGCTACTGGGACAACGGCGTGCGCCACATGTCCAACAGCAAGAAGCCCATCCTGAAGCCCGAGGACATGAAGGGCATGAAGATGCGCACCCCTCCCGATGCGGTGACGGTGGACATCATGAAGAGCCTGGGCGCCGAGGCGCAGCAGATCAAGTTCGCCGAGCTCTACGTGGCGCTGCAGCAGGGCGTGGTCGACGGGCAGGAGAACCCGCTGATGAACATCCACGCCAGCAAGCTCTACGAGGTCAACAAGTTCATCTCGCTGACCGGCCACAAGTACGAGATGACGCCCTTCCTGATGAGCAAGCGCAGCTGGGACAAGCTGAGCGACGCCGACCGCAAGGCCCTGCAGGAGGCTGCCGCCGAGGCCACCGCGCTGCAGCGCAAGCTGTCGCAGGAGGCCGACGAGAAGCTGGTGGCCGACCTGAAGGCCAAGGGCGTGCGCGTGGATGTGGCCGACAAGGCCGCCTTCGAGAAGGCCACCTCCGCGGTGGACGACAAGTGGATGGCCAGCCCCATCGGCGACTACGTCAAGAAGGTGATCGCGGCACGCGCGAAGTGAGCCGCAGCGGGGTCGGGCCAGCCTCGCCGCGCTTTGCCGCTGTCCCGCCTTCCCGATGCCTGGCGCCGGGCCCTGCCTGGCGTTTTTCCAGGCGCAACCAACCCACTGGAACCCGGCGATGAAAGTCCTCGAACGTGGCATCGTCCTTGTCTGCCAGGCGACCCTCTGGCTCACGATGGCCCTGATCTTCGTCATCCTCTGCGCCAACACGCTGCTGCGCTACACCACCGGCAGCAGCCTGCAGTGGGGTGCCGAGCTGCCCGAGCTGCTGTTCCCCTGGCTGGTGATGGCCGGCGTGGTGCTCGGTGCGGCGCACGGCTCGCAGATCGCGACCGTCTTCCTGCGCGACGCGCTGCCGCCGCACCTGCAGCGCGCGCTCGGCGTGGGGGTTTGGCTGGCGGTGGCGGGCCTGTACGGCACGCTGAGCTATGCCACCTGGAACATGCTGGACATCGTGGCCGATGAGCACAGCCCCATCCTGGGTGTGCCCGGATCGGTGACCTATGGCTGCGTCATGGTCGGCATGGCCATGCTGGCGGCCCTGGCACTGCTGTCGGCTTGGCGCATCCTGCGCCCCGAGGCAGCACCGCCGGTTGATGCCGCCTCGCCGACCCAGGCGCCGCTTCCTCAGCGTGACGTGGCTGCGTTTTGACGCACGACACAGAGACTCGACATGACCGCATTGATCTTCTTTGTCTTCGGCGCTGCAGCGGTGGCGGCCATGCCGGTTGCCCACGCCCTGCTGATGGCCGCACTGGCGGCGGCCGCCGCCTCCGACCGCGTGCCGCTGGACCTGCTGGTGCAGCAGATGGTCGCGCAGGTGCAGAGCTTCCCGCTCATTGCCATCCCCTTCTTCATGCTCACGGGCGCGCTGATGATGGGCGGCAAACTGGGTGCAGCGTTGATCGGCGTGCTCTCGCGCCTGGTCGGCCGCTGGCACGGCGGCCCGGCCCAGGTGAGCGTGTTGTCGTCGACGCTGTTCGGCGGCGTGTCCGGTTCGGCGGTGGCGGATGCCTCGGCCATCGGCGCACTGCTGATGCCCTGGCACCGCCGGCTGGGCTACCCGATGGCGTTCTCGGCGGCCTCGCTGGCTTCGGCGGCCACGATCGACATCATCATCCCGCCGTCGATCCCGCTGATCCTCTACGCGCTGTCGGCCAACACCTCGATTGCCGCGCTGTTCTACGCCGGCATCCTGCCGGGCCTGATGCTCTGCGGTGGCTTCATGGTGGCCTGCTGGTGGGTGGGCAAGCGGCGCAACCTGCCGCGCGAGACGCAGAGCGCCGACCGCGCCGCCATGCGCCGCGACCTGCTGCTGGCCTCACCGGCCGTGCTGCTGCCGGTGCTGATCGTGATCTTCCTGCGCTTCGGCATCGCCACGCCCACCGAGGTGGCCGTGCTCTCCACGCTGTACGCCGCACTGGTGTCCCTGCTGCTGTACCGCGACCTCACCTGGCGGCGGCTGCACGTGGCGATCGTCGAGGCGGGACTGGCCACCGGGGTGGTGCTGCTGGTGATCATGGCCTCGGCCGCCATCGGCTGGCTGCTCACCTTCGACCAGTTGCCCCAGCAGGTGGTCGAGTGGGTCGGGCGCAACGTCGACATCGACTGGGTGGTGATCCTGTTGATGAACCTGATGATGCTCTTCGTGGGCATGTTCATCGACCTGCCGGCCGCCGTGCTGCTGCTGACCCCGGTGTTCATGCCGCTGGCTCAGAGCATCGGCATGGACCCGGTGCAGCTGGGGATCATGATGGTCGTCAACCTCGCGATCGGCCTGTACACGCCGCCGGTGGGCACCACGCTGTTCATCACCAGCGCACTGGCCAAGGTCAAGGTGGGAGAGACCGTGAAGGAAATGGTGCCCTTCTACCTGGTCGCCTTCGTGGTGCTGGGTCTGATCTCCTACGTCCCGGCCTTCATCCTCCGCTGAAATCCCCCTTCACCCACGGCCATGACCACTTCTCACACGCCGCCACACATGCCACCGACCGCGGGCGGGCAGCGCATCGTCTCGATCTCCGGTGCCCCCTATGACGGCTACCCGGCACCGCACATGCTGGAGAGCCTGGCCTCCATCGGCGCCACCTACGTGGAGCCGGCCTACATCGTCGGCTACACCGAGCCCTTCGATGAGTCCGCCTTCACCGAGGCCCGTGCGGTGGAGTACGCCCGCTGGCTGGCCGATGCCGGCATCGGCTGCCACGCGATGTCCTCGCACATCGACCTGGGCCGAGCGGATGCGCTGGAGGTCTTCCAGGGCCGCATGCGCTTTGCCGCGCGCATCGGTGCCAAGGTGATCAACACCAACGCCGCCGCCCGCGCCAACGAGGCGCGCTTCTTCCAGCACATCGGGCCGCTGGCGAAGCTGGCCGAGGAGCTGGACCTGGTGATCGGCCTGGAGAACCCCGGCGACGGCTCGGACAATCTGCTCAACGTCGCCGCCGACGGCCCGGGCCTGCTGGCGCGCATCGGCCACGCGCGCGTGGGCCTGAACTACGACGCCGGCAACACCATCTCCCACCGCCCGGGCGTGCCCACCGCCGCGGATGCGCTGGCCGCGATGGCGCTGTGCCTGCACACCCACATCAAGGACGTGAAGCGCACGGCCGAGGGCTACTTCTTCACTGCGCTGGGCGAGGGCGAGATCGGCTGCGCCGAGATCCTGCACGGGCTGCGGAATTCCCCCGTCTCGCTGTCCATCGAGATCCCGATGCGCCTGCACCGCGGCTCCAACGCGCAGCCCAGCCGCTCGGCCTTTCGCGTGCCGCTGGCCGACATCGAGGCGCGCCTGAAGGCGGCGCTGGACTTCGTGCACCACCACCTGAACCCTGCGGAGGTCGCAGCATGAGCGACGCTCGACTGAAGAATCTGGCCGCAGCCGCCTGGCGCATCCGCCGCTTCGCGCTGCGCATGGGCGAAGTGCAAGGCCAGGGCTACATCGGCCAGGCCCTGGGCTGGGCCGACGTGCTGGCGGTGGCTTACCGCCACGCGCTCAACCTTCGCCCGGCCGAACCCGAATGGGAAGGCCGCGACCGCTTCCTGCTCTCGCACGGCCATTACGCCATCGCCCACTACGCTGCGCTGATCGAGGCCGGCGTGATCCCCGAAGCCGAGCTGGAAAGCTACGGCAGCGACGACAGCCGCCTGCCCATGTCCGGCATGGCCAGCTACACGCCTGGCATGGAGATCTCCGGCGGCTCGCTGGGCCAGGGCCTGCCCATCGGCGTGGGCATGGCGCTGGGCCTCAAGCAGAAGAAGAACCTGGCCTTCATCTACAACAGCATGTCCGACGGCGAGCTCGACGAGGGCTCGACCTGGGAGGCCGCCATGGGCGCGGCCCACCACCGGCTGGACAACCTGATCTGCCTGGTGGACATCAACAACCAGCAGGCCGACGGGCCCTCGTCCAAGGTGCTGGGCTTCGAACCCCTGGCCGACAAATGGGCCGCCTTCGGCTGGTTCGTGCAGCGGGTGGACGGCAACGACCTGCCGGCCGTGCTGACTGCCTTCGACGCCGCGCGCCAGTGCCCCGAGGCCAAGCCCCGCGTGATCCTCTTCGACACCCTGATGGGCAAGGGCGTGCCCTTCCTGGAAACGCGCGAGAAGAACCACTTCATCCGCGTCGATCCGCCCGAGTGGCAGCAGGCCCTGGCCGTGCTGGACGCCTCGCGGCCGCAGGCCGCTGAAAGTGCCGCCGAAGGAGCCTGCGCATGAACGCCCCCGTCGCTGACAAGAAGCCCAAGCTCACCACCTCGGCGATGATCGCCAGCATCGCCTCCGAGGGCCAGCGCGTGCAGGCCGCACCCTTCGGCAAGGCCCTGGTCGAGCTGGCCGCGAACCGCCCGGAGATCGTCGGGCTGAGCGCCGATCTTGCCAAGTACACCGACCTGCACCTCTTCGCCCAGGCGTATCCGGAGCGCTTCCACCAGATGGGCATGGCCGAGCAGCTGCTGATGGCCGCGGCCGGCGGCATGGCCAAGGAAGGCCTGACGCCCTTCGCGACCACCTACGCGGTCTTCGGCACCCGGCGCGCCTACGACTTCATCCACCAGGTGATCGCCGAGGAGCACCTCAATGTCAAGATCTGCTGCGCGCTGCCCGGTCTGACCACCGGCTACGGCCCCAGCCACCAGGCCACCGACGACCTGGCGATGATGCGTGCGGTACCCGGCCTGACCATCGTGGACCCCTGCGATGCGCTGGACACCGCGCAGGCGGTGGCACAGATCGCCGACCACCCCGGCCCCGTCTACCTGCGCCTGCTGCGCGGCAATGTGCCGCTGGTGCTGGACGAGTACGACTACCGCTTCGAGCTCGGCCGCGCCAAGCTGCTGCGCGACGGGCGCGAGGTGCTGGTGATCTCCTCGGGAATCCTGACGATGCGTGCGCTGGAAGTGGCGCAGGACCTGGCCAAGGACGGCATTGGCGTGGCGGTGCTGCACTGCCCGACCCTCAAGCCGCTGGACGAGGCGGCGATCGCCGCGGCCTGCCGCCAGACTGGCCGGCTGGTGGTGGTGGCCGAGAACCACTCGGTGGTCGGCGGCCTGGGCGAGGCGGTGGCCGCGGTGCTGCTGCGCCACCGGGTGCAGCCGGCCGGCTTCGAGCTGGCCGGGCTGCCCGATGCTTTCCTGGACGCCGGTGCGCTGCCCACGCTGCACGACCGCTACGGCATCAGCCGCGAGGTTCTGGGCCAGCGCATCAAGGGCTGGCTGGGCTGACGCTGCCCAGCCGGTGCGCCGCGGGGGCAGCACCGGATCGACTCGGTGTCAGTATTCGCTGCCGCCAAAGCTGCCTGGCGCCAGGTTCTCGAACTTGGTGTTGGCGCGCAGGAAAGCCAGCTTCACGGTGCCCACCGGGCCGTTGCGCTGCTTGCCGATGATGATCTCCGCAACGCCGGGCTCCTTGGAGTCCTTGTTGTAGTACTCGTCGCGGTAGATGAACATGATCACGTCGGCGTCCTGCTCGATGGCGCCGGATTCGCGCAGGTCGGACATCATCGGCCGCTTGTCGGTGCGGGTTTCAACCGAACGGTTGAGCTGGGACAGCGCGATCACCGGGCACTGCAGCTCCTTGGCCAGCGCCTTCAGGCCGCGGGAGATTTCAGAAATCTCGGTGGCGCGGTTCTCACCGCTGGAGCTGGCCGAGCCGCTCATCAGCTGCAGGTAGTCGATGATGATCAGGCCCAGCCGGCCACACTGGCGGGCCTGGCGGCGCGCCCGGGCGCGCAGCTCTGCCGACGTGAGCGCGGGAGTCTCGTCGATGAACAGGCTGACGTTGCGCAGCTTGTCCACCGCCTCGGACAGACGGCCCCATTCGTCGTCGTTGAGTGCACCAGTGCGCAGGTGCTGCTGGTCGATGCGCCCGAGTGAGCCCACCATCCGCAGCGCCAGCTGCGAGGCGCCCATTTCCATCGAGAACACCACCACCGGCAGCTGTTCCTTGACGGCCACATGCTCGCCGATGTTCAGCGCAAAAGCGGTTTTGCCCATTGAGGGGCGGGCCGCCAGGATGATCAGGTCCCCGGCCTGCAGGCCCGCGGTCATGCGGTCCATGTCGTAGAAGCCGGTGGGCACGCCGGTGACATCGCCGGCGCCGTTCTCGGCCAGCTCCTGCACGCGGTCGATCAGCTCGACCACCAGGGAGTCCATCGACTGGAAACCCGCCCGGTTGCGCGAGCCTTCCTCCCCGATCTGGAAGATCTTGCCTTCGGCCTCGTCCAGGATGTCGGAGGCGGCGCGCCCCAGCGGGTTGAAGGCGTTGGTGGCGATTTCGTCGCTCACCGCCACCAGCTTGCGCAGCACGGCGCGCTCACGCACGATCTCTGCATATCGGCGCAGGTTCGCCGCGCTGGGCACGCTCTGCGCCAGCGCGTTCAGGTAGGCCAGTCCGCCCACCTCCTCGGCCTTGCCCAGGCTCTGCAACTGCTCGTAGACGGTGATGACGTCCGCCGGCTTGTTGGCGGAGATCAGCCCCATCACGGCCGAGAAGATCTGGCGGTGCTCGTGACGGTAGAAGTCCGAATCGGTCAGCAGGTCGCCGGCGCGGTCGTAGGCGCTGTTGTCCAGCAGCAGACCCCCCAGCACGCTTTGCTCCGCTTCCACCGAATGGGGCGGAATGCGCAGCCGCGCAACCTCATCGTCACCACGGGCGGTCGCGGAAGGGGGAACAGGAAGGATCGCAGCCATCGGTCGATGATAGGAGCGCGGCTCCACTCACGCTGTGCACAGCTCTGTGGAAATCGCGGGGAAAACTCGGGACAACCCTGGAGGCTCAGACCCGCTCACTGGGCAGTGACGTGCGGCGTTGGAAAGAGCCTCCCTGAAATGCAACAAGGCCGGCATTGCCGGCCTTGTGTGCGCAGGTCAGTGAGCGGAGGGCAGACGCGCCGCCCTGCCGGATCAGTCCACCTGAGCCACCACCTTGACAGCGACGTTGACCACCACATCGTGGTGCAGGGCCACCGCCACTTCGTACTCGCCCACTGCCTTGAGCGGGCCGTTGGGCAGGCGCACCTGGGCCTTGACCACGTCGAAGCCATCGGCCTTGAGGGCTTCGGCGATGTCGGCGTTGGTGACGGAGCCGAACAGGCGACCGTCCACACCGGCCTTCTGGGCGATGGTGACGGACTTGCCGTTGAGCTTCTCGCCGGCAGCCTGGGCAGCGGCGAGCTTGTCGGCCTGGCCCTTCTCGAGTTCGACGCGACGGGCTTCAAATTCCTGGATGGCCTTCTCGGTGGCACGGCGAGCGGCACCGGTGGGGATCAGGAAGTTGCGGGCGTAGCCGTCCTTGACCTTGACGACGTCACCCAGACCGCCGAGCTTGGCCACTTTTTCAAGCAGGATCACTTGCATGCTGTCTCTCCTCAGACCTTGTGCTGGTCGCTGTACGGCAGCAGGGCCAGGAAGCGGGCACGCTTGATGGACGTGGTCAGCTGGCGCTGGAAGATCGCACGGGTGCCGGTCAGGCGCGCCGGAGTGATCTTGCCGTTCTCGCCGACGAAGTCACGCAGCACGTCCAGATCTTTGTAGTCGATCTGTTTGACGCCGGCGACTGTGAAGCGGCAGAAGCGCTTGCGCTTGAACAGCAGCGACTGCTGGTTGCGCTTGGTCTTGCGGTCCTTGGAAAACTTACCACGTGGCGGGGGCATGGAATGCTCCTGAATTCAATACATTGACGCGGGGTGAGGGGTGAGCTCGGTGAGATGCAACATGACGCCCCGGCCGTTGCGCTGCTTGCCCAGGAAACCGGCCACGTCGACGGTCTGTCCGACCGCGACCCGATCCAGTTGCCCGGCCACCTCTCCGACGGCGGTTGCGTGGATCTCGCAGGAGACCTGACGCATCTGACCGGCATGTTCGATTTGCGAGGCATGGGCCAATCGCACATCGACAGCCGGCAGTCCGGCGGGGGTGTAGCGCAGGGCCGCGCGCTCGACCACCTGGGCCTGCAACAACACTCGGTTCATGACCGGGGGCAGTCCAGTGGGTTTGCGCGGGGCAGGTCACACACTCAGGTGCTCGCCTCCTGCTGCTGGGAGGACTTGCGGGCCTCGTCCTTTTCGACACGCTTCATCATCGACGAAGCGCCGGTCTCTGCCTTGTCGCGGCGCACCGTCAGGTGACGCAGCACGGCATCGTTGAAGCGGAAGCCGGTCTCCAGCTCGGCCAGCGTTTCCTTGCTGCACTCGATGTTGAGGCAAAGGTAGTGGGCCTTGGCCAGCTTGTTGATCATGTAGGCCAGCTGCAGGCGGCCCCAGTCTTCGATACGGTGCACGGCACCGCCGGTGGACGTGATCAGACTCTTGTAACGCTCCAGCATGGCCGGAACTTGCTCGCTCTGGTCCGGGTGGACGAGCAGCACGATCTCGTAATGACGCATGGACTCTCCTTACGGGTTCCTGGAAGGGAAGCTGCCCCGCAGCGTCAGGCGCGGGTGCAGCAAGTGAACCAGAGAGTATAGCTCAACGAAGATCGCACCGACCGTCGTCGGCTGCGGCGTCCCGGATCAGGTCCAAGGCCGCCAATTGGCGGGGACCGGGAGAAGGGGTGACCCAACTCACCATCACCAGCACCAGCGCCCCGGCCGGTACGCCGAAGACGCCTGCAGCAACGGCATCGATGCCCCACCAAGTGCATTCGGCCAGCGGGGTCTGGACATCGAAAAAGCGCCTCAGCAACGGCAGATTGAACACCATGTAGCCGCCGCACACAGCCAGGCCCGACAGCATGCCTGCCGTTGCACCGATCCGGGTGGCCCCCCGCCAGAAGATGCCCAGCACCAGGGCTGGAAAGAAGGCGGCGGCCGCCAGCGAGAAAGCGGCTGTGACGAACTGCAGGATGTCCGCAAAACGCATCGACGCCATGAAGGCTGCCAGCAAGGCTGCGACCAGCACCAGGAACTTGGAGAGCATCACCCGGCGCAGCGCCGGCGCTCGCGGGTTGATCATGCCGTAGTACAGATCGTAGGACAGCGAATTGGAGATCGTCAGCAGCAACCCGTCCGCGGTGGACAACGCCGCAGCCAGCCCACCGGCTGCCACCAGGTAGGTGACCACCAGCGGCAATCCACCGATCTCCGGGGCCGCCAGCACGATCACATCGGTGCCCAGGTGCAACTCGGCCAACTGCAGCAGGCCATCGCCGTTGATGTCCTCCACCGACACCAGCGTAGGGTCCAGCTTGGACCATCGGTGGATCCAACCGGGCAAATGGTCAAAGGGCGTACCGACCAGATGAGTGAACACCTCGTACTTGACCATCACCGCCAGCGCAGGGGCAGCCATGTAGAGCAGCGCAATGAAAAACAGCGACCAGGCCACCGAACGCCGGGCCTCGAACACACTGGGGGTGGTGTAGTAGCGCGTCAGGATATGCGGCATGGCGGCCGTACCGAGCATGAGGCAGATCACCAGCGCCAGGAAGTTGCGCTTTGCGCTCCCGTACTTCTCCTGCTGAGCGGGATTGCCCTGGGGGTCTCCGACGGCATGCGGCAGGGCCATCGGCGCCATGCCGGCCAGCGGCTGGGATCGGCGCTGCGCATCCTCCTGCACCATCTGGTAGGCCGCCGACGCATCCGCCTCGGTTTGAGGCCGGGTGGCCAGGCGCCGCTCGGCCTGCTGAACCTTGGCCAAGGGCGCATCGGCTGCACGCAGGGCGCGGGCGTGGGCCGCCAGCGTCTCGGCATCGTCGGCCATGGCTTGGCGCACGTCCTGCGACTTGCGCTGCGCATCGGCCGCACGCACCTCCAGATGACGACGCACGGCCTGCTCGGCAGGATCGTCGATCAGGCGCTGCTCACGCAGCGTGACCTGCTCCATCTGCTTGCCGTAGGTGAACAGCGGAAAGGGGCTGCCGGTCTGGTTCAGCGACAACCAGACCACCGGCGTCAGGTAGGCAATGATCAGGATGATGTACTGCGCCACCTGAGTCCAGGTCACCGCCCGCATGCCCCCCAGGAAGGAGCAGACCAGCACCCCGCCCAGGCCCACGAAGATGCCGATTTCGAAGCTGAAACCGGTCAGGTGCGAGGTGATCAAGCCCACCCCGTAGATCTGCACCACCACGTACACAAAGGACACCAGCACAGCCGCGCTCACCGCCACCAGCCGCGGCGCCCGGCCGCCGTAGCGCGCGCCGATGAACTCCGGGATGGTGTAGAACCCGGTGCGCCTCAGGTAGGGCGCCAGCAGCAGCGCCACCAGGCAATATCCCCCCGTCCAGCCAAGGATGTAGGCCAGCCCGGAAAAACCCTGCAGGTACAGCACCCCGGCCGTGCCGATGAAGGAGGCCGCCGACATCCAATCGGCTGCCGTGGCCATGCCGTTGAAGATCGCCGGCACCCGGCGGCCGGCCACGTAGTACTCGGATTCGTCGGTGGTGCGCGACAGCAGCCCGATGGCGGCATACACCACCACCGTCGCGATCAGGAAGGTGCCGCCGATCCAGCTGCGTGGCCAGCCTTTGCGCTCCAGCAGAGCCAAAGCTGCAATGAACAGCAGCGCCCCCGCGGTGTACAGCGAGTAGCGGCGGTTCAGCTCCCGGGTGAAGACGCGCGTTTCGTCCGAAGGCGCCACCGGTCCATCAGCCATGCCGATGCAACTCCTGCCCTGCCGGCGGCGAAGCCGAGCTTGCAGCTGCGGCCACATCGTCGGGCTCGGCGCCGGACTGCCGGGCCTCCAGCCATTCCATCAGGCCGCAGTAGATGACGATGATCAGGATGTAGCCGCCGATGGCGCCCTGCGCCGCCC
>Ga0073904_10003783_pt1 | contig 11360 bp, 11 predicted proteins | sample KloWWTrecipitate_FD_66668 | JGI IMG/M metagenome (GOLD analysis project Ga0073904, IMG submission 66668) | Active sludge microbial communities from Klosterneuburg, Austria, studying microevolution and ecology of nitrifiers - Klosterneuburg... | ecosystem: Engineered > WWTP > Aerobic digester >... | reverse complement strand
CGAAGCCGACGCCTGGTCGCGCCCGGGCGAGGTGCGCAGCCACCTCGGCAGCCACAAGCAGGGCGGGGCAACCTGCACCGGCCGCGACATCCTCTACATTTCCTACAAGGCGCAGTGACCGCCTGACCGCACGCATCTGGGGACTGACATGTTCAACCGAGGTTCAACCGGACAGATCGCCGCCAGCCGGCCGCGTCTATCCCGCATACTCAAGACGTTCGCGCTCGGCGCGCTGGTCGCCGCCGTGGCGATGGCGCAGGGCGTCGGCGCGGCGCTCGCCGATTTCGAGTGCCTCAACCCCGTCACCAAGACGATGGAACTGCGCATCGTGGGGGGCAAATCTGCCCGCCCGAGCAACTGGGAGTTCATCGTCGCGCTGGTCTCCAACAGCGGCGGCTACCAGTATTGCGGCGGCTCGATGATCAGCCCGCAATGGGTGCTGACCGCAGCGCACTGCATGTACGATTTCGACGGCAACCCCACCGACGCCTCCGACATTTCCATCCGCCGCCCCGCGGCTGACGGCACCTGGGCGGCGAGCGGCATCACCGCCAGCCTCGCCATCGTCCATCCGGGCTATGAACTGACCAAGATTCCCGATCTGGCGCTGATCAAGCTCAGCGAACCCATGCCGATCGGCGACGACGAACTGCCGTTCATTGCCAACGCGCGGCAGGAGCAGGTCTCCTCGCCGGCGGAAGGCTGCCTCGAAGTGGCAGGCTGGGGCGTGCTCAATTTCGGCGACACGGTCAGCTCCGCGACGCTCAACGAACTCGGCGTGCGGCGGCTCGATATATCGGCCTGCCACGGTTACGAGGGCATGTCGGAGGCCGACCAGATCTGCGCCGGCTACCCGGAAGGTATCCACGACTCCTGCTCCGGCGATAGCGGCGGGCCGCTGATCGCTCGCGACGGCCCGACCGGCTATCTCCTCGTGGGGGTGGTGAGCTTTGGGCGCGGCTGCGCCGAACCCGGCTACCCCGGCGTCTATGCGCGGCTTTCGACCTATCGCGACTGGATCTTCGACCAGGTCGCGGCCAACTCTTAGGACCGGAGCGAGGGGCGGTGGGAGCGCTGGGCATGATCGCGGGAGATGTGATCCGCCATGCACTTGCCGCCGCGGCCCTCCTCCTCGGGCTGTGCGGAACGGCGCAGGCCGCCTGCGAGGGCAGCGAGGTGCCGCTCGAGCAGTACGACAACCCGGGGATGCGGGCCTATCTGGCCTCAACCATCGAGGAGCTTGAGACCTACTATCAGGTGAGCTTCCCGGCAGCCTGCATGAGCGCCAGCGAGTACGGCGCCTATGTTGATCTCAGCCGCGACGGCACGCTGGTAATGGGGACCGATTTCATCTGGGGCGTGGCTGAGCACAGTCTCAACCACGTCACCGCGGTGCTGGCGCACGAGACGGCACACCGCTTCCAGTCGGTTCACAACCTGCTCGACAAGCTGACGATGGCCGACCAGAACCGCGTCAAATGTATTGAACTACACGCAGACTTCATGGCGGGGGGCTTCATGCGCCGCCGCAGTGAATATATGAAAGTAAAACCGGACGATCTTGCTGCGGTCTTCTTTGACCTCGGCGACGAGGGCGTCCACGACTACGACCACCACGGGCTCGGTCCGGAACGGTATGTGGCCTTCGCGGCCGGGTTCGGACGACTGTTCGCCGACGTCTACGAGAATGCCACTACGGGGATGTTCTATGTTTCGCGCGCCAAATGTGACCCGGCTTAACGGGCTGGTTGCCGCCTTCGTTGCCTTCGTCATGCTCGCCGTCGCATCGGCCGCGGGCGCGCAGGAGCTGCGCATCAACAGCTCCTGCCCCTCGATCGATCAGGCCGACCTCGGCAACATGACGGGAAGCCAGCTCAACTGCGCCTGCTTCCACAGTTCGGCCGCCTGTCAGGCGAGCGGCCAGCAGCAGCCCGACACCGGCACGGTGCTGACCTGCGGGCAGCTGAAAACCGCCGCCGCCCTTGCGCGCATCAATGCGAGCTATGTCGAAGGACAGGCCGCCCAGACCACTGTGACGCAGCAGTGCCAGGGCCAGGCAGACACCGCCGTGCCGAGCAACGTCATGGCATCGGCGCAGCCGATCCCGGCCGGACTCTTCGCTTTCGAGCGCGGCTACTACACGTCCTATTCCGGCGCCAAGGCGCAGACCTGCGCCCCCTACTATCGCGGCGAGGCGCGCATCTCCCCGGATGGCACGATCGCGTTCAACTCGGGCGGTCACAACTGGCAGGGCGTCGTCAGCCCCGACATGAACATCTCGATCACCCGCGAGGGCGTCACCAACCCGCGGCCGAAGAACGACACCGGCATCTACGGCCCGGTCTACGAGGCGTCGCTGTTCAACGGCTATTGCGGCCAGGGCTACTTCCGCCTGATGGGGAAGCTCGGCGACTGAGTCCTCAGAACACCGGCGGATACGGCCGCTCGCCACGGTCCAGCGTGATCCAGCGCGTCTCGGTGAAGGTCTCCATCGACCACCGCCCGCCATGCTTGCCCGAACCGGAGGCCTTGAAGCCGCCGAAGGGCACATGCGGCTCGTCGTTCACCGGCGAGCAGTTGATGTGGCAGTTGCCCGTATCGAGCCGGTTGACGATGGCGAGCCCGCGCTGTTCGTCGGCAGTCATCACGCCCGCCGTCAGCCCGTATTCGCTGTCATTGGCGATGCGCACCGCCTCATCGTCATTGCGCACCTTGAACACCGAACACACCGGCCCGAACGACTCTTCCTGGTAGACCAGCATGTCGGGCGTCACGCCCGAAAACACCGTCGGCGACACGAACCGCCCCTCGATCTCGCCGCCCACAAGAATCTTCGCGCCCTTGGCGCGCGCGTCGTCAAAGTGCCGCTTCAGCCGCTCAGCGGCCCGGTCGTTGATGACGGGGCCGAGCACGTTGTCCTTGTCGCTGGTCGGCCCGACCTTGAGTTTCCTCACCCGCGGCAGGAACTTCTCCATGAACCGGTCATAGACCTTATCGGCGACGATCACCCGCTCCACCGACATGCAGATCTGGCCCTGATGCATGAAAGCGCCAAAGTTCGCCGCCTGCGTGGCGCGCTCGAGATCGGCATCGTCGAGCACGATGATCGAGTTCTTCCCCCCAAGCTCCACGCAGCACTTCTTGAGATGCGCCCCGGCCTTCGCCGCCACCATCCGCCCCACCGCCGTAGAGCCGGTGAACGAAATGCCCTTCACCAGCGGGTTCTCGATCAGCTCGTCCCCCACCGCCGCGACGTTGTCGCGCGAGCAGGTGACGACGTTGAACACGCCCTTGGGCAGCCCCGCTTCCTCAAAAATTTCTGCAAACAGCAGGCCGCCCAGATACGGCGTGTCCTCGGATGGCTTCAGCACAATCGTGTTGCCCGCGACCAGTGGGAACATGAAGCCGCGTGCGCTGAGGATCAGCGGAAAATTCCACGGCGAGATCACCGAGATCACGCCCATCGGCCGGCGCACAGCCAGCGACACCTTGTTGTGCTCGGACGGCAGCACCTCACCGATCGAGGCATAGGCGACGGCCGCTGCCGCGGGGAAGATTTCCGCCGTGTAGCCGGTCTCGAACATCGCCTTGCCGAACCACCCGCCGCCCTCGGCCATCACCGCATCCGCGATCTCCATGCGGCGGCCTTCGAAGATGTGGCCGGCCTTGCTGATCAGCTCGGCGCGCTTGTTGAAGGGCAGCGCCGCCCAGGCCGGAAACGCGGCGTGCGCGGCCTCGATCGCGGCGCGCGTCTCGGCGACGCCCGCATCGGGAATGTTGGCCCAGACGCTGCCGTCGGAAGGGTTGTAGTCGGGGAAGGTCCGGCTGGTCGCGGTCCAGTTGCCGCCCATGTACATGCCTTCGATCTGCTTCATCTGCGCCTCCTGCGGCCTACTTCTTCTTCGCCTTCTTGGCCTTTTCGATGACCCGCGCCGAGCCATCGGCAATCGCCAGCGGCGGGGGCGGCAGGGCCAGGGGTGGGGCCAGCGCCGAAAGACGCTTCGCCGCAATATGCGCGACAAGGATCGCCCGCGCCCGCTCCGCCATGTCGCCCGCGCTGCGGCTGAGGTCGCCGGCGCTCATCGCCGCGCCGCTTGGCCCCACGGGTCGCACAACGGACGCCACAGCAACCGCGCCGCCCGCAGCCAACCGGCCCTGCTGCCCGCGAATATGGGTGCGATGAATCTGCGCCGCGCGCTCCACCATGCCCGCAATCGTCGGTGGCGCGGCAGGCGCCATCGGCGCGGCGACCGGCTCGAGCCCGAACGGCTTGTGCGCCGAAGCCGCGCCCCCGCCCAGATACGCCTTCTGCACTGCCGGATCGTCCAGCATCGCCGCCGCCCTGCCCTCGCCGACAATGCGTCCGTTCTCGATGAGATAGGCGCGGTCCGCAATCGCAAGACTGGCGCGCGCATTCTGCTCGACCAGCAGGATGCCGACCCCGGTTTCGCCAATTGCCCGCAGCGACTTGAACAGCTCGCCCGACAGCAGCGGCGACAGCCCGAGCGAGGGCTCATCCAGCATCAGGATTTTCGGATTGCTCATCAGCGCCCGGCCGATGGCGACCATCTGCTGCTCGCCCCCGCTCATGGTGCGCGCCACCTGCCCGCGGCGCTCGCCCAGTTTTGGGAACAGCGCCAGCACCTGCCGCAGCCGCGCCGCGCTCTGCGCCCGCGCCTGCCGGCCATAGGCGCCGAGCGCCAGGTTCTCGGCCACGGTGAGATCGCCAAAGATGCCGCGCCCTTCCGGCACCAGCGCAATGCCGCTTTCGACAATGCGGTTGGCCGATTTTCCGGCAAGCGGCTCGTCACCGATCGCTACCACCGCTCCCGGCGATCGGATCAATCCGGCGATGGCCTTCAGCAGCGTCGACTTTCCCGCGCCATTGGCCCCAAGGATGACAACGATCTCGCCCAGCTCGACACGCACCGACACGTCGTCCAGCGCCCGGTGCGCGCCATAGCTGACGGAAACATGCTCAGCCCTGAGCATGGCCGTCCCCCAGATACGCCCGCACCACTTCCGGGTCGGACAGCACCTGCCCCACCTCACCGTCGGCGATCTTTCTGCCGCTCGACATCACCACCACGCGGTCACACAGCGAGCGGATCGCGTCCATCACGTGCTCGACCATGATGATGGTACGGCCTTCGTTGCGCAGGTCGCGGATCAGCGAAATGCCGGTCTTCAATTCGCTCGGATTGAGCCCCGCCAGCCACTCGTCGAGCAGCAGCAGCCGCGGATTGGCGGCGAGCGCCCGCGCCAGTTCCAGCCGCTTCTGGTCGATATAGGTCATCTCGCCGGTCTGCGCCGCGCCGCGCCCGGAAAGCCCGACACGGTCGAGCAGCGCCTGCGCCGATTTGCGCGCCTCATCGCCCCACAGCCGCACATGGCCGAACACCGCCCCGGCGATGACGTTCTCCTCGGCCGTCATCAAGGGAAGGATGCGCACCAGCTGGAACGTCCGCGCCACACCGCGCTGCGCAATCTGGTGCGCCGGCCGCCCGCCGATCGGCTCACCCGCCAGCACGATGCTGCCGCCGCTCGGCTTCAGCGCGCCCGAGACAAGGTTCAGCATCGTGGTCTTGCCGCTGCCATTGGGGCCGATCAGCCCCAGCAGTTCGCCCTCCTTCACGTCGAACGACACATCGTCGACCGCCACCAGCCCGCCGAAGGTTTTTCGCGCCTTTTCGACCGAGAGGATAGCGGCGCTCATGTCCGCGCCTTCTCACCGGCCGGCGCAATCCGAACCCGCCCGCGCAACCGGACGATATCCTCCCACACCCCCAGCACGCCGCGCGGCAGGAGGTAGACGATGGCCATGAAGGCGATGCCGATGGCGAGACTCGTGTGGTTGGGGAAATAGGCCGAGATCTGGTCGAACAGGATGGTGAAGGGGATGACGCCGAGCAGCGGTCCCCACAGCCGGTTGGTGCCGCCCAGCAGCGCCATGATCACCACCTGGAACGAGATCATCGGGTTGAACGCAGCGGGCGAGGTCACGTAGCTGTAGCGCGGTGCAAGGATCGCCCCCACCGCACCGATGAAGGCGCCCGAGACGGTGAAGAGGATGACCTTGGCGCGCGCCGTATCGACGCCGACATGCCGCGCCACCGTCTCGTCATTGCCGATGATGCGCATGGCAAAGCCGAGGCGCGAGCGGTTGATGAGGAAGCCCACGAGATAGACCAGCGCGCCGACGCCAAGCAGCATCCAGTAGATGTGCATCTCGCGAAAATCGGTGAGCACATAGAGCCCCAGTGCCGAACCGAACTGCGTCTGCAGCCACGTCACCACCTGCCGCATCAGCTCCGCGAGGCCAAGCGTGAAGATAACGAAATAGACCCCGCTCAGCCGCAGCGTCGCCAGCCCGACGACCGCTGCCAGCAGCGCCGCGCCCCCGGCCCCGATCAGCACCAGCAGCGGGAACGGCAGCGTGCCGATGCCAAGCGCCACCGCATAGGTGCCGATGCCGAAGAACGCAGCAGTCGCGAGCGAGATGTAATGCGTCGGCCCCGAGAACAGCGTCCACGCCGTGCACAGCACCATGTACATGACGATGTTCAGGCTCAGCGACAGCACAAAGCCCTGATCGAAAACCGGCAGCAGCGCCGCCACGCCAAGCAGCGCGGCCGATACGGCGACCGCCCGCCATTCCTTGTGCGTCAGCGCGCTCATGTCGTCCTCCGGCCGAACAGGCCCTGCGGCCGGAACAGCAGCACGAGGATGAACAGCGCATAGGTCGCGGCGATGGTGAGGCCCGGATCGATGAGGCTCGCCACCGCCGTCTCGGCAAGGCCCAGCAGCAGCGCCGCGATCACTGCGCCGCGCACATCGCCCACCCCGCCCATGATGACGACGATCAGCGCCTTCATGGTGAAGGTGACGCCGAGCGAAGCGTTGAAGGCATAAAAGCTCGACAGCAGCACGCCCGAGGCCGCCGTCAGCGCCCCGCCCAGCGCAAACGCAAACGCGGATGCCTTCGGCACATCGATGGCCACCAGCGAGGCCGATACCGGATCGACCGCCACGGCGCGGATCGCCGTGCCATAGCGCGTCCGGTAGAGGAACAGCCACAACGCCCCGGTGATCACCACAGCCGCGAGGAAAGCGACCACCCGGTTGAGCCCATAGTTCGTCCCGAAGATCGTCACCGGATCGGCGAGATAGGAATACTTGAACACCTGCCCGCCAAACGTCAGCAGCATGATGCCCTGGAAAATGAACATCAGCCCGAAGGTCGAGAGGATCGAGTCCACCTCGAGCTGCCCCCGGGTCTTGGCCCGTTTCACCAGCGGCCGCAGCGCAAAGGCATAGATCGCCCAGTTGATCACGAAGGCCACCGGCACGACCAGCAGGATGCCGAGGATCGGGCTGATGGCGAAGCCGGTGAACAGCCACATCGCCACGAAGCAGGCGAAGACGAGGTTCTCGCCATTCGCAAGGTTCATGATGCGCGCCACGCCGTATTGCAGGGTCAGCCCCACCGCGACGAGGGCATAGGTGCCGCCCAGCAGCAGGCCGGTAATGATGATCGTCATCGGCGGACTCGCTTCAAGGTCCGGCGCGAGACTTCCGTCCCGCGCCGGACGAACTCACACGATCAGTTCCAGCCCTTCTTGGCGATCGGCTCCTTGATGTCGTCGAAGCCACGGGCCGCGACACCATAGTACACGCCGCCCTGCCACTGCCCGACCGTCCAGAATTTTGGGTTAACGTTGGACGAGAGGTCCATCGCCCCGAGGATGGTGTCGAACGGCGCCTTCTTGATCTCGGCCAGCACCGCGGCCTTGTCGAGCGAGCCCGCACGGGTGATCGCCTGCTCGAGAATCTGGAGGCTGGCATAGGTCATGGCCGAGGCCCAGTAGTCGGCCTCCATGCCGGTCACTTCCTTGTGCCGCGCCCGCCATTCCGGCATGCCCGGGGCTTCCGGGTTCACCGCGCCCGCGCCGAGCACGCCCTCGGCCGCCGCCCCGTTCGCCGCCGCATAGGCCGGGAAGGCCGTCGCCACGCCCACGTAGAACGCCCCGACCTTGAGATCGGCGATCTTGGCCTGTTCGGTCAGCCCGAACGTGTCGGGCGGATAGGAGAAGGCCACGAACGCATCGGGCTTCGCCGCCTGCGCCGCCTGGATGATGGGCGCAAAGTCCTGCTGATCGATCGGATAGCTCGTCTCGTAGACGATCTCGAACCCCGCCGCCGTCAGCGCGGGCTTGCCCGCATTCATCAGCTCGATGCCGAAGGCGTCGGCGACGTTCACCACCGCCACCTTGTTGCCGATGGCCCCGGCGTCGCGCAGCTTCACCAAGACGCCCGCAAGGTCCTCGGCGAACGCCGTCGAGGAGCCGAGCAGCCAGAACGAGCTCGGCCACTGCGCCGCGAGCTTTTCAAACCCATCGCCCACCGAGGTCGCGCCCAGCTGCGGATAGCCGTATTGCGCGATGATCGGCGCGGCCGCGATATTGAGCCCCGTCGAGTATGGCGCGACCACGAAGTCGACCTTGTCGACGGTCGCGAGCCGCTGGTAATTCTTGATCGCCTCTTCACCAGAAGTGCGGTCGTCGTACTCGGTGAGTTCGACCTTCATCTTCTTGCCGCCGACATCGATGCCGCCGCGCTCGTTGACGTCGTGCACCCACAGGTGCAGCGCCGGCCAGTGCGTGACCTCCGCGCCGCCTGCGAGCGGTCCGGTCTTGGGCGCACTGGCGCCGATCTTGATGACGTCCTGCGCCGCCGCGGCGCCCGTCAGCAGCATGGCGGCCGCAACCGCTCCCGCCGCAACCTTCAACACGTTTCGTCTCAGCATTTCTGATCCTCCCATTGTCGTTGGTCCCCTCGTCGAACGTCAGATCGGATAGTGCGCCGCCCCCGTCTCGATGGTGATCCAGCGCAGTTCAGTGAAGGCCTCGATGCCCGCCTTACCGCCGAAGCGGCCGTACCCGGACGCCTTCACGCCGCCGAACGGCATCTGCGGCTCGTCCTGGATGGTCGCGCCGTTTATGTGGCAGATACCCGTCTCGAGCCGCCGCGCCACGCCGAGCGCCCGCGCCACGTCGCGCGAATGCACGGCGGCCGCGAGCCCATAGTCGGTGTCATTGGCAATTGAGATGGCCTCGTCATCGCCCGAAACGCGCATGATCGTCGCGACCGGGCCAAAACACTCTTCCTCGTAGATGCGCATGCCCGGCCCCACGCGGTCGACCACCGCCGGATCGAGAAACACGCCCTCCTGCCGGCCGCCGGCGCGCAGCACCGCGCCCTTGGCCAGCGCATCGTCGATGAGGCCCTTGACCCGCTGCGCGGCGCTCTCGGTGATCATCGCGCCGACCACGCAATCGGGGTCGCGCGGGTCCATCGCCCGGATCGCAGCGGCCCGCGCCACGAATTTCTCGACGAACTCATCGGCGATGGTTTCATCGACAATCAGCCGCTCCGTCGACATGCAGATCTGGCCCTGATGGAAGAAGGCGCCGAAAACCGCCGCCGCCACCGCGCGGTCGACATCGGCATCATCGAGCACGATCAGCGGCGCCTTGCCGCCGAGTTCAAGCAGGCAGGGCTTGAGGTGCCGCGCCGCGTTCTCGGCAATGATCCGGCCGACGCGCGTCGAGCCGGTGAAATTGACCCGCCGCACCGCATGGTGCGCGATCAGCGCCTCGACCACCTCGGGCGCCGCCTCGGGCCGCGTGTGGATGACATTGATGGTGCCCTTCGGCATCCCCGCCTGGCTCAGCACCTCGCCGACGATGCCGTGGGTGCGCGGGCTCAGTTCCGAGGCCTTCAGCACCACCGTATTGCCGCAGGCCAACGGCATCGCCACCGAGCGTGTGGCGAGGATGACCGGCGCATTCCACGGCGCCATCGAAAACACCACGCCGCATGGCTGGCGCATGGCGAAGGCGATCGAGCCCGGCGTGTCGGCGGGGATCACCTCGCCCGAAATCTGCGTCGTCATCGCCGCCGCCTCGCGCAGCATCGAAGCCGCCAGCGCACAGTTGAACCCTGCCCAGCCGCGCGTCGCGCCGGTTTCCGAGATCATTGCGTCGGTGACGTCGTCCTGCCGCGCGAGCAGGAGGTCGGCGGCGCGGTTGAGGCAGGCCCGGCGCTCAGAAGGAGAGGTCTGGGACCAGGCCGGGAAGGCGCGCGCGGCGGCATTGGCCGCGCGCAGTGCATCCTTGACGGAAGCGGCAGAGGCGCGCGTCGCCACCGAGCGCAACACGGGATCGTGCCGGTCGAATGTCCCCCCGTCACTCGCCGGCGCCAGTGCGTCGTCGATCAGCAAAGCCGCGCTCTGCATGCCTGTTCCTCCCGGTCCGGACGGCGGTTTCCCCGCTCTTTCGCAGACCTCGGAGCAAAGCATAGGCTTCCCCGTCGCGCATAAAATGCGCATAATTGGGCGGTCCTTGCGAAAAACCGGCCCGAAATGGCGCAACCGTCAGCCGAACTGACCCTTCAGCGGATCGATAGTGGCCTGCACCCGACCGTCTGGCGGCTGGGCTCCGCGGACGTCGCGGGGCATTCCTTCGTCGTCCTGGAAGACGGCTCGGCCGCCGCCGGTGACGTCAGCGTGAGCGGGCCGGCCCTCCTCTGGCTGGGGACGGCAATCGGCCGGCGGTTGCGCGTAGAGGCCGGCACGACCGGCTATGCCGGCTGGGTGGCGCAGGATTTTTTCGGCCGCGCCCTCGCCGAGGCGTCGCCCGTCGCCGCCCTCGGCGTCACCGGCCAGCGCATCCTTGAACTCCCGCTCCCACCGGCCCGGCCCGGCGAGATCGACGTGATCGCAACGCTCGCCGCCATGCTGCACGAGTTGCGCAGGCCCCAGGCAGGCTCGCCCATCGTGATCGCGGCGCAGTTCCGCATCCTGCTCGTGGCGCTGCTGCGGCTCACCGGACCGGTGGGGGCCGAACTCGCCGGGATCGGCGCCAACGCGCGGTTCCTCGAACGATTCCGCGAGCTGGTCGAGGCCAACTTCCGCACCCACTGGCCCGTCACCCGCTACGCCGAAACCATCGGCATCTCGCCCGACCGGCTGCACAGCCTCTGCACCCGACGCCTCGGCCGCACGCCCAAAGCACTGATCGCCGAGCGTCTCGCCCGCGAGGCAGGCCTCGGCCTCGAACGCTCCACCCTCAGCATCGAGCAGCTCAGCTACGCTTTGGGCTTCCGCGACCCCGCGCACTTCTCGCATTTTTTCAAGCGCATGATCGGCATCTCCCCCGGCGCCTTCCGCCGCCGCATGACCGGCACCAACCGCCTCTCCGCCTCCCCGGCAAATTTTGCCGACTGGCCGTAGTGCCGCATTCGGGCACCCTCCCCCGTCGCGGGGAGGGTAGCGCCGCTAGGGCCAACGGCCCGTAGCA
>Ga0073904_10003782_pt1 | contig 11362 bp, 9 predicted proteins | sample KloWWTrecipitate_FD_66668 | JGI IMG/M metagenome (GOLD analysis project Ga0073904, IMG submission 66668) | Active sludge microbial communities from Klosterneuburg, Austria, studying microevolution and ecology of nitrifiers - Klosterneuburg... | ecosystem: Engineered > WWTP > Aerobic digester >... | reverse complement strand
TTTTCGAATCGAACGAGGGCGGGAAAAACGTGGAGTCGCAGTGCCCGCCGGTGGCGCCGAAGCTGTAAGCCGCGGTGACCACGCGCGGGCCGCGGATCTTGCCTTCGTCGATCGCCTGGCGCAGGCCGACGTCGTTGAAGGCATCCGCGCCGACGTTGCGCACGGTGGTGAAGCCCGCGTCCAGCGTCTCGCCCGCGTGCTTCACCTGCAGCACCGACCAGAACCGGTCGCTGAACTGCAGGCCGGTGTAGCCGCCGTAGCTGGGGTCGGAGTCCAGGTGCACGTGCATGTCGATCAGGCCGGGCACCAGGCTCATGCCGGTGAGGTCGATGATCTTCGTGTCCGTCGCGATCATCTTGAGCCCGGGCGCGCCGTGTTCGATCTTCACGATGCGGCCGTCCTGCACCAGGATTTCGACGTTCTGCAGCCAGCGGCCGGTGCGCACGTCCAGCAGGCGGTCGGCGCGGATGAGGCTGTTGCCGCGCTCACGTTCGGCGAGCCGGGCCTCGTACGCCTCGGCGTCAGCCTCGGAGTGGTTGGCGCCGTTGCTCCGCGCGCCAGGCGTGGCGTCCTGGGCGGCGGCAATGACAACGGGGGCGGCCAGGGCGGCGGCAAGGGCGGCGGCGAGCAGAGGGCGCTGGGTCATCCGGAAGTCCGAGGGGTCGTGGAGTCCCGATTCTGCCAGCGATGCGTCGTGGAACTGTAGGAGGGCCTTCAGGCCCGACCGCTCTGCGCCTGGAGCCTCGGGCCTGAAGGCCCTCCTGCAGGGGTCAGGGGGTTTCGCCGGTCTGCAGGCGCCAGAGGGCGGCGTAGGCGCCGCTGCGGGCCACCAGTTCGTCGTGCGTGCCGGTTTCGACGATGCGGCCGGCTTCCAGCACGTGGATGGCGTCGGCGTGGCGCACGGTGCTCAGGCGATGCGCCACCACCAGGGTGGTGCGGCCGCGTGCGGCCACGGCCAGCGAGCGCTGGATGGCGGCTTCGGTTTCGTTGTCCACGGCCGACGTGGCTTCGTCCAGCACCAGGATGGCCGGGTCGCGGTACAGCGCGCGGGCCAGGGCGATGCGCTGGCGCTGGCCGCCCGACAGCTGGCTGCCGCGCTCGCCGACGGGGCTGTCGTAGCCCTGCGGCATGGCGGCGATGAAGGCGTGGGCTTCGGCGGCGCGGGCGGCGGCTTCCACGCGCGCGCGGTCGGCGGCGTGTTCACCGTAGGCGATGTTGTCGGCCACGGTGCCGTCGGTGAGGAAGGGTTCCTGCGCCACGTAGCCGATGGATCGGCGCAGCGCGGCGGGGTCGAGCCCGGCCACGTCCAAGCCGTCCAGGGCGATGCGCCCGCGCGCCGGGTCAATGAAGCGCAGCAGCAGCTTGAGCAGCGTGGACTTGCCGCCGCCGGTGCCGCCCACCAGGGCCACGGTGGCGCCGGCCGGCACGTGCAGGTCCACGGCGTGCAGCGCGGTGGCGTCGTCGTAATCGAAGCCCACGCCTTCGAACGACAGCTCGCCGCGCGCCCGGGCCGGCAGCGGCGCGGCGCCGCGCGCGGGCACGGGCGTGTCCAGCAGGTCCATCACGCGGTTCACCGAGGCCATGGCGCGCTGGTAGAGGTCGGTCATGTCGGCCAGGCGCGTCAGCGGCCACAGCAGGCGCTGAGTGAGGTAGACCAGGGCCGAATAGCTGCCCACGCCCAGTTCACCGCGCAGGGTGAGCATGCCGCCGTACAGCAGCGTGGCCACGAAGCCGGCCAGGATGGCCATGCGGATGACCGGCGTGATGGCGGCCGAGAATCGGATGGCCTCGGTGTTGCGCGCGCGGAAGCCGTCGGACGCCTCGCGCAGGTGCGCCGCCTCGAAATCCTCGGCCGTGTAGGCCTGGATGGTGGCCATGCCGGCCAGGTTGTTCGACAGCCGCGACGACACGGTGGCCGCGGCTTCGCGCGCGGCGGCATAGCGCGGCGCCAGCCGCTTCTGGAACCAGAACGCGCCAATCAGGATCAGCGGGATGGGCAGCATCGCCAGCGCGGCGAGGTCGGCGGTGAGCACGAAGAACACCGCACCCACCATCAGCGACGACACCACCACCTGGATCAGGTCGTTGGCGCCGGTGTTGAGGAAGCGCTCGATCTGGTTCACGTCCTCGTTCATCAGCGCCATCAGCCGGCCGCTGCGCTCGCGCTCGATCAGGGCCGGCGGCAACTTCTGCACGTGGCCGTAGGCCGCCTGGCGCAGCGAATGCTGCAGGTCCTGGGCCAGCCCGCGCCACTTGAGCGCGTACAGGTATTCGAAGGCCGACTCGGCCACCCACACCACGATGGTCAGCGCCACCAGCGCATAGAGCTGGTGCAGCGGGTCGGGCAGGCCGAAGCGGGCCATGAACGAGTCCTGCTGGTTCACCACCACGTCCACCGCCACGCCTATCAGCAGTTCGGGCAGCACGTCGAAGAACTTGTTCAGGACCGAATACACCGTGGCCAGCACGGCATTCCGTCGCTGGGGCCGGGCAAAGCCGGCCAGCCGGCGCAGGGGGTGGGTCGTGGACATCGGATTTTCCCGGAAAAGGCGGCGGCGGTCAGGCGCTCAGTGTCCCACGGCGCTACACTGGCCGAATGCTGATTGCCTTCAACAAGCCCTACGGCGTCCTTTGCCAGTTCACCGACAAGACGGTGCCGCCCCGCCCGACGCTGGCCGGCTATTCGCTGCCGCCCAACGTCTATGCCGCTGGCCGGCTGGACCAGGATTCCGAAGGGCTGCTGCTGCTGTCCGACGACGGCCCGCTGATTGCACGCATCAGTTCGCCCAAGTTCCACTGGCCCAAGACCTACCTGGTGCAGGTGGAAGGCCAGGCCGGCGACGAGCACCTGGCGCAGCTGCGCGCCGGCGTCACACTGGCCGACGGCCTGACGCGGCCGGCCAAGGCGCAGGTGCTGATCGGCGCGCCCGACTGGCTGTGGCCGCGCGATCCGCCGGTGCGCCACCGCAAGACGGTGCCCGACAGCTGGCTGGAGCTCACCATCACCGAAGGCCGCAACCGCCAGGTGCGGCGCATGGTGGCCGCGGTGGACCTGCCCTGCCTGCGGCTGCTGCGCATCGCGGTCGGCCCGCACCGGCTTGAAGGCCTGCCGCCCGGCCAGTGGCGCGAACTCACCCAGTAAAACCGCGAGGCCGCCGGCATGGCATTCCAGGACCACTTCTCCGGACACGCGGCCGACTACGCCGCCGCCAGGCCCACCTACCCGCCCGAACTCTTCCAGTGGCTGTCCGACCAGTGCCTGCACCACGACCTGGCCTGGGACGTGGGCTGCGGCAACGGCCAGGCCAGCCTGGCGCTGGCGCACCACTTCCAGCGCGTGCACGCCAGCGACCCCAGCGAAGAACAGATCGCCAACGCGCCCGCCGACCCGCGCATCACCTGGCGGGTGGAATCGGCCGAAATCGTTTCCCTGCGCAACCACTCGGTGGACCTGGTGACGGCCGCGCAGGCCTTCCACTGGTTCAACCAGGCGCGGTTCTGCGCCGAAGCCGCGCGCGTGCTGCGGCCGGGCGGGCTGGTGGCGGTGTGGTGCTACGGCCAGTCGCGGGTGGACCTGGCGGTGGACGCGGTGTTCCATGAACTCTACGAAACCCGGCTGGGCGCGTACTGGCCGCCCGAGCGCCGCCACGTCGAGAACGGCTACCGCGCGCTGCCGTTCCCGTTCGAGGTGATCACCGACGCGCCGCACTTCTCGATGGAGTGCACGTGGACCCTGGACCAGTACCTGGCCTACCTGCGCACCTGGTCAGCCAGCCAGCGCTGCCTGCGCGACACCGGCCGCGACGCCGCAGGCGAACTGGCCCCCGACTTCGCCCGCGCCTGGGGCGACCCGACCACCGCACGCACCGTGCGCTGGCCCCTCTCCCTCCGCGCCGGCCGCACCCCCGCCGAATAGAAACGGGGTCAGATGACGTTTTCTTCGTTGGCCAAGGGCAACGAAGAAAACGTCATCTGACCCCGTTTTTGCTGCTTACTTGGCGGCGGCTTTCTTGGCTGGGGCTTTCTTGGCGGGAGCCTTCTTGGCGGCGGGCTTGGCGGTGGCCTTCTTGGCGACGACCTGCTTGGTGGCGGCCTTCTTCGCGACCTTCTTCGCCGCCGGCTTGGCGGCGGCAGCGGCCTTCTTGCGCTTGTTCACGGCATACACCGCGGCGCCGACGGCCGCGAGCGCGGCGGCGGTGACGGCGGCGCCCACCGGGTGCTTCTTGACGGTCTTGACCGCGGCGCTGCCGCCTTTCTTGATGGCGGCCAGGCCGGCACCGGCGCCCACCAGGGCGCTGGCCTTGCCGGCGAGGTCGGAATTCTTCCAGGCCTTCTTGGCCATCTCGCTGCCGTCGCTCAACGTGGCCAGCGCGGTGGAAACGATCTTGCTCGACTTGCTCATGATGGACTCCGGGTGGATGGATGCGGGCGTGGAGCGATGCTGCCAGGACAGACTAACTCCAAAAACATGAACGCAGCACGCAACGCCCGACGGCCTCAGGTGCCCCGCGGCTTGGCCCGATGGGTGGCCGTCGCCGTCCACGGATCGTCCGGCCAGGGGTGGCGCGGGTAGCGGCCTTTCATTTCCTTGCGCACCTCGGGATAGGTGTTGTGCCAGAAGCTGCGCAAGTCCTGGGTCACCTGCAGCGGCTTGCCGCCCGGCGACAGCAGGTGCAGGGTCAGCGGCACGCGGCCGTCGGCCACGCGCGGGGTGTCGGCCAGGCCGAACAGCTCCTGCAGCTTCACCGCCAGCACGGGCGCGGCGCCATGGGCGTATTCGATGCCGCGCTCCATGCCCGACGGCACGGTGATGCGGCGCGGCGCCAGCGCGTCGAGCTTCTGCCGCAGCGGCCAGTCCAGGCCGGACTTCAGCGCTTCGCCCAGCGTTTCTTCGTCCAGCGCGTCCAGGCGCGTCTTGCCGGTGAAGGCGGGCTTGAGCCAGGTGTCGCGGCCGGCCAGCAGCGCCTCGTCGGACAGGTCGGGCAGGCCCAGTTCGGGCATCCACTCGCGCAGGCAGCGCACGCGCTCCCGCCACTGGCGCAGGCCATCGGTCCACGGCAGTGCGTCCAGGCCCAGCTCGCCCACGGCGTCGGTGAGGGCCTGTGCGGCCAGCCGGGCGTCGGGGCGGCCGGCGGGTTTGCTTTCCAGGGTGATCCGGTCGAAGCGGCGTTCGCGCCGGGCCACCAGCGCGCGCGCGGACGGGTCCCAGCGCACGATGTCGCCTTCGAAGAAGCGCTGCGGGAAATCGCGCTCAAGACGCGCTTCGTCCACCGGCGCGGCGCGCATCACCAGCGAATCCTTGGCCTCGAAGCGCAGTTCGCTGGCCACGATCCAGGGTTCGCCGAACAGCGCGCTGTCGTCGAAGATCCGTGCCATGCGGCCGTTGGCCAGCTGGTAGCGGCGCGGCTCGGTGGGGTGCTGGCGGGCGATGCGTTCGGGGAAGGCGTGTGCCAGCACGTCGCCCAGCAGGTGCGCGGGCGCCTCGCGCGGCGGCGGCGCATCGCAGCGGATGCGGCGGCGCCACTGTTTGGCGGCGGCGTCAATGGCGGCCAGCGCGCCGCGGTGGGCGTCGGGCGGCACGCGTCCGTGGCGGAAGGCAGCGAGCGCCTGCCAGCGGCTGGCGATGTCGTCGCGGCGACTGCGCAGGGGGTCGCGCGCTTCCACCAGCGCGGCCAGGTCGCAGGCCAGCGCGCGTTCGGACGCATCGTTTGGCGCTTTGAGCATGGCCGCCAGCCGCGGGTGCGTGCCCAGCGCCAGCAGCTCGCGGCCGAAGGCGGTGATGCGCGCGTCGGCGTCCATCGCGCCCAGGCGCTGCAGCAGTTCGCGCGCCGCGCCCAGCGCGCCGGCGGGCGGCGCGTCCACGAAGCGCAGCGTGGATTCGCCCCAGGCCGCCAGCTCCAGTGCGAGCCCGGCCAGTTCCACCTGGGCGATCTCCGGCGTGCGCATGGGTTCGAGCCGCTGCGAGGCCGGCCACAGGCGATAGCACCAGCCCTCGGCCACGCGGCCCGCGCGGCCCGCGCGCTGGTCGGCCGAGGCCTGGGAAATGGCCACGGTTTCCAGGCGCGAGAAGCCCGAGTTCGGGTCGTAGCGCGGCTCGCGCGCCTGGCCCAGGTCAATCACCACGCGCACGCCCGGCAGGGTGACCGAACTTTCCGCCACGTTGGTGGCCAGCACGATGCGGCGCCGGCCCTGCGGGTCGGGCGACAGCGCCGCCGACTGCGCCTCGACGCTCAGCTCGCCGTGCAGCGGCAGCCGCTGCACGCCGCCGCCCGACGATGCGCCGTGCGGTGGGTGCGGGTCGGTGTCCGCGTCCAGGTGCGCCAGCGCGTTCATCGCGTCGGCGATTTCGCGCTGGCCCGGCAGGAACACCAGCAGGTCGCCGGGATGCCGCGCCAGCGCTTCGTCCACGCAGCGCCGCAGCTGCGCGGTGCTTGGCTCGTCGCGGCGCGCGGGGAAATGCGCGGTGGTGACCGGGTAGCTGCGGCCGGCGCTGGTGAGCCGCGGCGCGTCGAGGAAGCGGGCCAGCTTTTCGCCGTCCAGCGTGGCCGACATCACCACCAGCCGCAGGTCGTCGCGCAGCTGCGTCTGCACGTCCAGGGCCAGGGCCAGGCCCAGGTCGCCGGCGAGATGGCGTTCGTGGAATTCGTCGAACACGATCGCGGCCACGCCCTCGAGCGTGGGGTCGTCCTGGATCATGCGGGTGAGGATGCCTTCGGTCACCACTTCCACCCGCGTGCGCGCGCTCACCTTCGACTCGAAGCGGATGCGGTAGCCCACGGTGTCGCCGGGGGTTTCGCCCAGCTGCGCGGCCATGAAGCCGGCGGCGGCGCGCGCGGCCACGCGGCGCGGCTCGAGCATCAGGATGCGGCCGTCGCCGCGCCACGGCGCCGACAGCAGGGCCAGCGGCACCTGGGTGGTCTTGCCGGCGCCGGGCGGCGCTTCCAGCACCAGGCGCGGATGCGCCTCGAGGCTGGCCAGCAGGGCCGGCAGCAGTTCGGTAATCGGGAAGTCGGGGCGCGTCGGGGCGGGATTCACCCCGCTAGGCTAGAGAGCGCGGCGCGTGGCGTCGAGCGCGCGGCGCAGGGGCGGCGTTGCCGGTGCGGTCGGGGCCGGTTGCGCGGGCTTGGCGGCGGGCCGCCCGCGCGGCGCCGGGGAGGGTGCCGCAGACGGCGCTTGGCCGGCGGACGGGAAGGCCGGCTGGCCGGTGGAATTCGTCCGGCGCGTGAAGTCGAGCTGGCGCAGGCACAGGCCCTCGAGCGCCGTCAGGTCGTCGCGCATCTGGCCACCGTTGCCGTAAACAAGGATCACGCCGCTGCTGCCGCTTTGCCAGTCCACCCACGGCGTGAAGCCGAACGCGCCGGGGCTCGAAACGCGGTACGTGGCGCCGCGCGCATCGCGCGCTTCCACCCACTGGCCGATGCCGTAGCCGTAGCCATAGCCCGGCACCGGCGTGTTGCCGATCACCAGGCCCACCGTGCGGTCGAGCGCCATCGTGGCCAGGGTGTCGGCGCGCAGGAAGGACTGGCCTTCGTGCAGGCCGCCGGCCAGCAGCATGTCCAGCACGCGGCCGTAGTCGTCCAGCGTGGAGCGCGCACCGCCGGCGATGCGCGGGTTGGCGTTGCGAACGTAGCCATCCCGCAGCGCGCCGGCGGTCCAGTCGGTGTCGGTGAGGCCCAGCGGCTGCACCATGTGGGCAATGAACAGGTCGTCCCAGGCCTGGCCGGTGGCCATCTCGGCCATCGCGCCGGCCACGTGCATCGAGTTGCCGCCGTACGAGAACACCGTGCCCGGCGGCGTCACCAGCGGCACGGCGACGATCTCTCCCGCGCAGGCCTGCAGCGTCTTGAACCGGTCGGAGATGCAGGGCACGTCGTCCGCCACCATGCCGCTGGTGTGCGAGAACAGCTGGGCCAGCGTGATGGCGCGCGTGGCCGGCGGCGCGGCGGGGAAGTATTCGCCCACCGTGCTGTCCCAGCGCAGGTCGCCGCGTTCCACCAGCCGCGCCAGCGTCAGCGCCGAAAGCCATTTGCTGGCCGAAGCGATGGCCAGGCGCTCATTGCCCGCGTACCCGCCGTAGCTTTGCCGGTGCACAACGCCCGCACTGCGCGCCAGCCGCAGCGAGGCGCCGGGCAGGCTGTACTTCGCCACCAGCTGCTGCGCCTGCGCATCCACGGGCGCCAGGTCGTAGGCCGGGCGCGCGGCCACGCCGCCGGCCAGGGCAAGGGCGGCACCGAGGACAAGGGCGAGGGTCCGGGTCATGCCAGCCACAACGCGGCGGCGCGGCCACGGTTGACCGGCGCCGGGTACCATGGCCGCCTTCACGCCCGGAACCCCGCATGGACCTGATAGACATCGGCGCCAACCTGGGCCACGAAAGCTTCGACGCCGACCTGGACGCCGTGCTGCAGCGGGCGGTGCTGGCCGGCGTGTCGCAGCTGGTGGTCACCGGCGCCAGCCGCGCCGGCTCGGTGCGTTCGCTGGAACTGGCCGGCGCCCATCCCGGCCTGCTCTGGGCCACGGCCGGCGTGCACCCGCACCACGCGGTGGAATACACCGACGAAGCCGACGCCGAGATGCGCGCCCTGGTCGCGCGGCCCGAGGTGGTGGCGGTGGGCGAATGCGGCCTGGACTACCACCGCGATTTCTCGCCGCGCCCGGCGCAGCGGCGCGCCTTCGAGCGCCAGCTGCAGATCGCCGCCGACACCGGCAAGCCGCTGTTCCTGCACCAGCGCGACGCGCACGCCGATTTCATGGCGATGATGAAGGACTTCGACGGCCGCCTCGGCCCGGCAGTGGTGCACTGCTTCACCGGCACCCGCGAGGAGTGCTTCGACGCGCTGGACGCCGGCTACTTCATCGGCATCACCGGCTGGCTGTGCGACGAGCGCCGGGGCCAGCACCTGCGCGAATTCGTCAAGGACATCCCGGCCGACCGCCTGATGGTGGAAACCGACGCGCCCTACCTGCTGCCGCGCACCGTGCGGCCCATGCCGTCGCACCGCCGCAACGAGCCGATGTACCTGCGCCACATCGTCGAAGAGCTGGCGCGCGACCGCGGCGAGACCTTCGAAGCCACGGCCGCCGGCACCACCACCACCGCCCGCTCCTTCTTCCGCCTGGCGCCGCGCGGCCGCTGAGGGGCGTGCGGCGCGGCGTCAGCTCACGGTGCCGTTGCCGTCCTTGTTCTTGCCGCGCAGCTTGCCCACCAGCGCCACGATTCCGATGCCAGCGAGGAACACCAGCTTCCAGCCCTTGGCCAGCAGCAACCCCAGCTTCGCCAGCAGGCCGGACTTGGCGGCCAGGCCGCCGCCCACGAGGGCCGCCAGGCCGTAGGCCGCGGTCTTGTCGGTGTCTTCGTTGAAGTCGGCGTAGCGCTGGCCTTCGTCGAACTCGGCCATGGACAGCACTTCGGCCATGCCGGCGTTCACGCGCTCCAGGTCGGCGACGTCGGCCACGGCGTTCATGCTCAGGTAGCCCTCGCGACCCAGCACGCGGATGTCGTAGTTGAGCGTGCCGCCGTCCTGGCCTTCGAACTGCAGGTGCTTGGCCCAGTGCAGGCGCTTGCCCACCGCGTCGTAGCGCGGCGGCTGGGCCCAGCCCACCAGTTCGGCGGTGGGGTAGCCGGCTTCCTTGAGCGCCGGGGCGGCGTCGCGGGTTTCCTGCTGCATGTCGGCCAGCAGCTGGGTGTAATCGATCTCAGCGGCGTCGGCATCCGAGACGTGGCCGTCGTCGCTCCAGGTCAGGATGACGGCCCAGCTGTGGTCGGTGCCCAGCGGGTCGCTGGCCGGCACCAGCATGCCCAGCACGGTGTCGTCGGCGGGGTTGCCCCAGAAATCCTCGAGCACGCGGCGCGCGTCGGCCTTCTCCAGGTAGCGGAAGCCTTCGCCCAGCTTGAGCCGCGCATGCGCCTCGGGCACGGCGATCTCGCCGTCGCGGAAGGCCAGCGAATCCACGAAGCTCTGGACCGGGTCCTGCTTCTGGTTCTGGGCGGGATCAGCGTCCTGGGCGTGCGCGAAACCCGCGCAGAGCAGCAGCGCCGCGGCGGTGGCGCGAAGTTGGTTGAACATGCGGCTTTCCGGTGAGCCGCTCCCCGCGGCCCGGCGAGTGTCCCGCGGGGCCGCGCGTGCGCGCAAGCCCCGCCGCAGGCCTCAGCTGCGCAGCCCGACCCCGCGCTTGAGCAGCCACAGGCCCAGCGCGGCCAGCGCCACCACGAAGAACAGCATCAGCCCGAACGCCGTCACCATGGACACGTCGCTCTGGCCCAGCAGGCCGTAGCGGAACGCGTTCACCATGTAGAAGATCGGGTTGAGGTGGGTGGCGGCCTCGGCCCAGTCCGGCAGCAGCTTCACCGAATAGAACACGCCGCCAAGATACGTGAGCGGGGTGAGGATGAAGGTCGGCACGATGGCGATGTCGTCGAACTTCTTGGCGTACACCGCGTTCACGAAGCCAGCCAGCGAGAAGATGGCGGCGCCGAGGAACACCGTGGCCAGCGTGATGAACGGATGCGGCAGCCGCACCTGGGTGAACAGCATGGCGATGACCATCACGATGCCGCCCACCATCAGCCCGCGCAGCACGCCGCCGGCCACGTAGCCGCCCAGGATCACCCAGTTGGGCATCGGGCTGACCAGCAGCTCTTCCACGTGGCGACCGAACTTGGCGCCGAAGAAAGACGAGCTGATGTTGCCGTAGGCGTTCTGGATGATGGCCATCATCACCAGGCCCGGCACGATGAAGTCCATGTACGAGATGCCGTCCATGGTGCCGATGCGGCTGCCGATGAGGTTGCCGAAAATCAGGAAGTACAGCGTCATCGTGATGGCCGGCGGCACCAGGGTCTGGCCCCAGATGCGCAGGATGCGGGCCACTTCGCGCCGGGCGATGGTCTTGAGCGCGATCAGGTTGGGGCTCATGCCGCCACCTCCGGCTGGCCCGTGAGCCGCACGAACAGCTCCTCCAGGCGGTTGGACTTGGTGCGCATCGACCGCACCGCGATGCCGGCGGCGCCCAGCGCGGCGAACACGCGGGTGAGGTCCATCTCGCGCGGTTTCTCCACGTCCAAGGTGTGGTCGTCTTCGCGCATCAGGGTGACGCCCTCGATGGCCGGAAGCACCGCCGGCAGCGCGCTTTCCACGTCCAGCAGGAAGCCTTCGACGTCGAGCTTGGCCAGCAGCGCCTTCATCGGGCCCTGTTCGATGATGCGGCCCTTGTCGATGATGGCCAGGTTGCGGCAGAGGCTTTCGGCCTCTTCCAGGTAGTGCGTGGTGAGGATGACGGTGGTGCCGGCGGCGTTGACTTCCTTGAGCGTCTTCCACATGCCGCGGCGGATCTCGATGTCCACGCCGGCGGTGGGTTCGTC
>Ga0073904_10003781_pt1 | contig 11362 bp, 9 predicted proteins | sample KloWWTrecipitate_FD_66668 | JGI IMG/M metagenome (GOLD analysis project Ga0073904, IMG submission 66668) | Active sludge microbial communities from Klosterneuburg, Austria, studying microevolution and ecology of nitrifiers - Klosterneuburg... | ecosystem: Engineered > WWTP > Aerobic digester >... | reverse complement strand
TTGATGTTCTTGCGGTTGAAGGCCTCGGACGCGGCGCTGAACACCGCCACTTCCGTGGCGCCGACGGCGCGGGCGCGCTCGTAGCCCTGCAGGTTGGGCACCAGCACCGGGTAGGACACGCCTTCGCGGCGCTGGATGCCGGCGAACACCTCGGCCGCGTCGGCCAGCTGCGGCACCCACTTGGGGCTGACGAAGCTCGTGGCCTCGATGCTGCGCAGGCCGGTGGCCGACAGCCGGTTGATCAGCTCGATCTTGTCGGCGGCGGGGATGATGGCCTTTTCGTTCTGCAGCCCGTCGCGCGGCCCGACCTCGACGATGCGCACCCGGGCGGGCAGGCTCACGGCCGGGCCTCCGGCGCGCGCGCGAACTGCACCGGGTCGGCGTTGAACAGCTCGGGATGATCCAGCACGGCCGGCGCCTCGTTGCCGGTCAACCGGTTGTACAGGTCGCGGTTGCGCGACACCACTTCGCCGCCCAGCCGGCCGTCAATGATGGCGTGCGCCACGGCCTTGTCGTTCGTTGTCCACAGGGTCAGGCGGTCGCCGTCGCGGGCGATGCGCACCAGGTAGACGTCGCCCTCGGGCGAAGCGTGGTCTTCGTCGAACTGGGTCATGGCCCAGTCCGCGTCCACCCAGGCGTAGCGGTACAGGCCGTGCTGTCCCAGGTGCAGCGCGGTGGGCGTGCTGCTGCGCACGCCGTCCTGGCCCCGGGTGTCGAGCACCAGCTGGCAGGCGGTGTCGATGCGCAGGGTGACTTCACCGTTCTTCGCGGGGTCCTCGTCCTGCGACAGCCACGGGCCGGCCAGCGCCGGGTCGCAGGGGCCGGCGGCCAGCGGTGCGGCTTCGAAGGTGGTCATCTGGCAGGCGCCCAGCAGCAGGGCAGCGGTGGCCAGCAGCATGCGACGGCACAGCGGGCGGATGTTCATGGCGCCTCCAGTTTGACCAGCACCGCATCGGACTCGACGAAATCGCCAGCGGCGGCCTGCACCGCCGCCACGCGGCCGGCGCGCGGGGCGCGCAGGCTGAGCTCCATCTTCATGGCTTCCATCACCAGCAGCTCCTCGCCCTCGGCGACGTCCTGGCCCGCGGTGGCCTTGACCACCACGATGCGGCCGGGCATGGGCGCCGCGATGCGGTCGCCGCTGCCGCTGGCGGCGTTGCCCTCGAAGCGGAAGGCAGGCACGCGGTCCAGGCGCACGCGGCGTTCGCCGTCGTGCACGGTCACCGCCTGCGCATCGGCGCGCGCGCGCATCCGCCACTGGCGGCCGTCCACCTCGGCCACCAGGCGGCCGTCCACGAAGCGGGCGCCGCGCACCAGGGTTTCCACGCCGGCGTCGAGCAGGCGGTAGTCGCCGGCGCTGCCGCGGGCGTGCAGTTCGATGCGCTCGCTGCGGTAGGTGAAGCACAGCAGGCGGTCGCAGGCGTGGCCCAGTCGCCAGCCGTCGCCGATGGACCACGGCGAATGCGGGTCGCTGCTGGCCTGGCCGTGGGCGAGGGTGGCGGCTTCGTCGTGCAGCAGCGCGGCCGCGGCGGCCATGGCCAGGTGCGCGTCGGGCAGGGGTTCGTCCCGCGGCAGCACTTCGTCCAGGTGGGCGTCGAGGTAGGCGGTGTGGATGGTGCCCTCGACCACGCGCGGATGGCGCACGAGCTTTTCCAGGAAATCGATGTTCGACTTCGGGCCCACCACCTCGCAGTCGGCCAGCGCTTCGCGCAGGCGGGCCAGCGCGCGCGGGCGGTCCAGGTCCCAGGTGATGAGCTTGGCGATCATCGGGTCGTAGAAGATGGTCACCGTGTCGCCTTCCACCACGCCCGCGTCCAGGCGCACGTGCGCGGACGGTTCGGGCAGGCGCAGGGTGTCGAGCCTGCCCGAGCCGGGCAGGAAGTTCTGCGCCGGGTCCTCGGCGTACAGGCGCACTTCGATGGCGTGGCCGTGGCTGCGCACCTCGTCCTGGCGCAGGGCCAGCGGCTCGCCCGCGGCGATGCGCAGCTGCCATTCCACCAGGTCCAGGCCGGTCACCAGTTCGGTCACCGGGTGCTCCACCTGCAGGCGGGTGTTGATTTCCATGAAGTAGAAATCGCCGTCCGCGCCGACGATGAACTCCACCGTGCCGGCGTTGACGTAGTCAATGGCGTGCGCGGCCTGAACCGCGGCGGCACCCATGCGCGCGCGCAGTTCGGGCGTGAGGAAGGGCGAGGGCGATTCCTCCACCACCTTCTGGTAGCGGCGCTGCGCCGAGCATTCGCGCTCGTTGAGGTGGATGACGTTGCCGTGGCTGTCGCCGAACACCTGCACTTCGATGTGGCGCGGCTCGCGGATGTAGCGCTCGATCAGCACGCGGTCGCGGCCGAAGGCGCCGGCCGCTTCGCGCTGGCACGACTCCAGCGCCGCGGCGAAGCCGGCGCTGTCGTGCACGATGCGCATGCCCTTGCCGCCGCCGCCGTGCGCGGCCTTGATCATCTGCGGGCAGCCGACGCGGTCGGCTTCGCGCTGCAGGTGCGCCGGGTCCTGGTCTTCGCCGGTGTAGCCGGGCACCACGGGCACGCCGCGCTCGGCCATCAGCTGCTTGGCGCCGGCCTTGCTGCCCATCTTGCGCATGGACGCGGCCCTGGGCCCGATGAACACCAGGCCCGCGGCCTCGACGGCCTCGGCGAAGTCGGCGTTCTCCGAGAGGAAACCGTAGCCCGGGTGGATGGCCTGGGCGCCGGATTTCTTCGCCACTTCGATGATGGCGTCGCCGCGCAGGTAGCTGTCCTGCGGCCGCGGCCCGCCGATCGGCCAGGCTTCGTCGGCCAGGCGGGCGTGGCGGGCGCTGACGTCGGCCTCCGAGTAAACGGCCACCGTGCGGATGCCCAGCCGGCGGCAGGTGCGGATGACCCGGCAGGCGATTTCGCCGCGGTTGGCGATCAGTATTTTATTGAACATTTCTTATTTGGCCACGGATTGACGCGGATTAACACGGATAGGAGCCTGGGAGTAGATCCGGCGCTTGAACTGGGCGCGTGGGCCGAAATTCAGCAGCAGGCCTACGGGGATGCGGGTGGCTTTCAGATAGTTCAGGAGTTGGGCTTCGTGGTTGGGTGCGAGGGTGGATGCCGCTTTGACTTCCACCAGTACGCGGCCCTCCACCAGAAGGTCGACCCGATACTCGCCAACGACATGGCCTTGGTAGCGGACATCCACCGCCGCCTGCTGGATGACGGCAATGTCATTCTTCCTGAGGGCAATCACCAACGCATTCTCGTACACATTCTCAAGAAACCCGGCGCCCAACTCGTTGTACACGTCAAAGAACGCGCGGATTACTTTGTCCGTGATGGCTTCGTCCACCAGTCCGCTTTTATCCGCGTTCATCCGCGTCAATCCGTGGCCAAAACCCAGTTCGGGGCGCGTTTGGCGAGGAAGGCGGCGAGGCCTTCCTGGCCTTCGGGGGAGACGCGCAGGCGGGCGATGAGGGCGGCGTTTTCCGCGTCCTGGATTTCGGACGCGGCGCGGGTCATGCCGGCGGCGCGCAGGGCCAGCTGCTTGGCCTCGCGCTGGGCCAGCGGGCCGCCCTTGAGCCAGAAGTGCAGGGTGCGGTCCACCACGTCGGACAGCGTGCCGGCCGGCGCGACCGCGTGCAGCAGGCCGATGGCCAGGGCTTCGGGCGCTTCGATCACGTCGGCGCCGGCGAACAGGCGGCGCGCATGGCGGCCGCCGATGGCCGCCACCACGTAGGGCGAAATGACCGCAGGCACCAGGCCCAGCTTCACTTCCGACAGCGAGAACTTCGCGCCTTCGGCCGCCACCGCGTAGTCGCAGCAGGCCACCAGGCCGACGCCGCCGCCGTAGGCCGAACCGTTCACCTTGGCCAGGGTGGGTTTGGACAGGTAGTTCAGGGTGCGCATCAGCCGGGCCAGGCGCAGGGAGTCGTCGCGGTTTTCTTCCTCGCTGGCCTGGGCCATCCGCCGCATCCAGCCCAGGTCGGCGCCGGCGGAGAAAGTGCTGCCGTCGCCGGTCAGCACCACCGCGCGCACCGACGGGTCGGCGTCCAGCGCCTCCAGGGCGTCGGTGAGTTCGGCAATCAGGGCATCGTCGAAGGCGTTGTGCACCGTCGGGCGGGCCAGCGTGAGCGTGGCCACCGCGCGGTCGCGGTCCAGTCGAATGGATTGGGTCATGCGGTCCCCCGGGGCAGGGCGACATGATAGCGGTTGGCCCCCTGCGGCCGGCAGGCCCGGCCGTATCGCCGCGCGGCATTTGGCGTTATGATGAGAACCATTCTCATCTAAGAGATTGGGCGATGCTGCTCTCCGAACTCGAAACCGGCGCCGACGCCATCGTTGAAAGCGTGCATGACGTCACCCCGGGTGACGCCGTGGCGCGCCGCCTGCGCGACATCGGCTTCGTGGCGGGCGAGGCCATCCGGCTGCTGACCCGCGGCCCGCTGGGCGGCGACCCGCTGCTGGTGCAGGTGGGCTACACGCGCTTCGCCATGCGCCGTGGCGAAGCGGCACGCATCCGGCTGCGCAACTCCCATGGCTGAGGCCGGCACGCTCAACATCGCCCTGGTCGGCAGCCCCAACTGCGGCAAGACCGCGCTGTTCAACCGCCTCACCGGCAGCCGCCAGAAAGTGGCGAACTACGCCGGCGTCACCGTCGAGCGCAAGGAAGGTTCCTTCAGCACGCCCACGGGTCGCCGCGTGCGCGTGCTCGACTTGCCGGGTGCCTACAGCCTGGACGCCAACAGCCCGGACGAAGCCATCACCCGCGACCTGTGCCGCGGCACGCTGGCCGGCGAAGCGCGCCCCGACCTGCTGGTGTGCGTGGTGGACGCCACCAACCTGCGCCTGCACCTGCGCTTCGTGCTCGAGCTGCGGCGCCTGGGCCAGCCGATGCTGCTGGTGCTCAACCAGATGGACCTGGCGCACCGGCGCGGCATCGTCATCAACACCGCGATGCTGCAGCAGCGGCTCGGCCTGCCGGTGCTGGAAACCGTGGCGGTGAAGGCCGGCGGCACCCAGGCCCTGCTGGCCGCGCTGGACCAGCCCGCCCCCGCACCCGGCGCCACCGGGGACCACGACGACAGCGACCTGCACGCGCAGGTGTCGGCGCTGCTGGCCGAAGCGGTGACCATGCCCGCGCGCACCGACCAGCTCGACGACCGGCTGGACCGCTGGCTGCTGCACCCCGTGTTCGGGCTGGCGATCCTGGCGGTGGTGATGTTCCTGATGTTCCAGGCCGTGTTCGCCTGGGCCGCGCCGGTGCAGGACCTGTTCGCCGGCGGCATCGCCTGGGTGGGCGCGGCCGTGGGCGAGTGGCTGCCGGGCGGCCCGCTGCGCAGCCTGGTGCAGGACGGCCTGTTCTCGGGCCTGGGCACGGTGGTGGAGTTCCTGCCGCAAATCCTGCTGCTGTTCGCCTTCATCCTGGCGCTGGAGGAATCGGGCTACCTGCCGCGCGCGGCCTTCCTGCTGGACCGGCCGATGCGTGCGGCGGGGCTGACCGGGCGCTCGTTCATCCCGCTGCTGTCGAGCTTCGCCTGCGCCATTCCCGGCATCATGGCCACGCGTTCGATCCAGGACCCGCGCGACCGCCTGACCACCATCCTGGTCGCGCCGCTGATGACCTGCTCGGCGCGGCTGCCGGTGTACACGCTGCTGATCAGCGCCTTCATCCCGCGCCAGGACGTGCTGGGCGTGTTCAACCTGCAGGGCCTGGTGATGTTCGGGCTGTACGCGGCCGGCATCGTCAGCGCGCTGGGCGCCGCGTGGGTGATCAAGGCGCTGCGCCGCGACGACGGTGAACACGTGCTGCTGCTGGAGCTGCCCAGCTACCGCCTGCCGCACCTGCGCGACCTGGCCATTGGCCTGTGGGAGCGCGCCAGCATCTTCCTGCGCCGGGTCACCGGCATCATCCTGTCGCTCACCGTGCTGCTGTGGTTCCTGTCCACGTATCCGGCGCCGCCGGAAGGCGCGGTGGGGCCGGCCATTGACTACAGCCTGGCCGGGCGCATCGGCCGCTGGATGGAGCCTTTCTTCGCGCCGATCGGCTTCAACTGGCAGATCTGCATCGCGCTGATCCCGGGCCTGGCGGCGCGCGAAGTGGCGGTGGCCGCGCTGGCCACGGTGTACGCCATCTCGGCCAGCGGCGACGACGCTGCGGCGCAGGCGCTGTCGCCGCTGATCGCCGCCGACTGGTCGGTGGCCACGGCGCTGTCGCTGCTGGTCTGGTACGTGTACGCGCCGCAGTGCCTGTCCACCATCGCCGTGATCAGGCGCGAAACCAACAGCTGGAAGCAGGCGGGCATCGCCACGTTCTACCTGTTCGCGCTGGCCTACCTGGCGTCGTTCATCACCTACCAGGCCGCGAAGGTGCTGCTGTGAGCGCGCTGCTTCAGGGCGTGGCGGTGGCCGCCGTGGTGCTGCTGGCGGCGGTGTCGGTGCTGCGCCAGCTGTGGCCGCGCGGCGCGTGGCAGGCGCAGGCGCGGCTGTCTTATGCGTTCGAGCGCGAAGGCCGCCCGGCGTGGCTCAGGCGCGTGGGCTTTGCGCTGCGGCCGCCGATGCAGGCCACGCAGGCCGCGTGCGGCAGCGGGTGTTCCAGCTGCCGGGCCTGCAAGTAGCGCCGCCTTCCCGCGCCGGGCCTAACTCGCCGCCACCAGCACCAGGGCCAGCACCAGCAGCGCCAGGCACACCGCGCCGGCGATCAGCAGCCAGCGATGGCTGGTGGCCACCTCGTCCACGTGCCGGCCGGTGATGCGCGCCTGCAGGCGGTCCACCGCCAGCGCCAGCAGACCCGGGAAGGACAGTGCCACCAGCGCCGGCGGCAGCGGCAGCGGGAACAGGTCCAGCGCCGAGAAGAACGCCACCGCCGCGCCCGAGCACAGCGTCATCGAGAACCATGCCTCGAAGCGCTGCGCGCCCGCTGCGATGAAGCTGCCCACCAGCGCCAGCATGATGCCCACCCACAGGGGCAGCGCGGCGACCACGGGCGTGGCCAGGGCCAGCGCCAGCACGATGGCGGCCAGGGTTTCGCGCCAGCGGTGGCCGTGGCCGCGCGACGTCACGGCCGTCTTGGCCGCGAGGTAAGCCGCGATCAGCAGCTGCCAGCCGGTGAAGGCCAGCGCGAGCGCGGACAGCCACAGCAGGCTGCGTGGATTGAATTCATGAGTGACCACGGCGAGGAAGGCCAGCAGGGGAAACCCGAACGCCAGCGCCCGCGACCAGGTCAGCGCCACGCGCTGCCAGCCCACGCGCGAGCGGTCGGACAGAACGCCAGCGACCCGGCGCAGGCGCGGGTCCACCAGATCGAGCGTGGCGCCTTCGGTCAGGTGGTCGAGCTCGTCGATGCGGTTGCGGATGCGGCTGGGCACGCCGGGCACCAGCATCAACAGCGGGCTGGTCCAGCGCCAGCGGCGTCGGGCGATGTGGCGGTCAATGACGTCGTCGAACTCGCGATGTCTCTCCTGCGGGTTGGCGCGCGGCAGCCGGCCGGCGGTGAACTGTTCGACGGCGCGGGCGCGGGCCTTGGCCTGGTCCAGCTGTTCCACCAGCCACCAGTCGTGCCGGCCCAGCTGGCTGGCGCCAAAGAAGTGCGCCACCGCGTCGAGCATGGGCGGGCGCAGCGCGGGTTCGCGCGCGACCACCGCACGCAGCACCGGCACCGTGAGCACCGACTTGAGGCTGATCGAGTACAGCTCCGGCTGCTGGTTGAGCCAGGCCTCCAGTTCGGCCGGCGTGGCGGTGTCGCACTGTTCGAACAGCGCCTGCAGGAAGGCGGTCAGGTTGAAGCCCTCGCTGGCGTCGTATCCGTCGCCAGCGTCGAAGGCGTCGCCATCTTCGAAGGCATCGCCATCGGCGCCGTTGATTGCCGCGGAGAGGACCTCTTCGACGGTCGGCGGCGCGTAGTCGGAGTCCGTCTCGGGCACCACGGTGGCGGCAAAGCGCGGGCCGGGCGGGGCGGGCGCCTCGGTGGGCGTGACATCGCCCGGGGGGCTCTCGCTCCCGTTCTCGTCGTCGAAGGCGTCGTTGCTTTCCCGGCGGAAGCGCAGCTCGTCCAGGCAGGCCTGGTAGGCCTCGTGCAGCGCCTGGAAGGCCACGGGGTCGTCGTCGGGGCGGGTCTTCTTGAGCCGCACGGCGTAGGCGCGGCGTACGTCGCGCTCGGTGGCGTCCTCGTCCAGGCCCAGCTGGTCGAACGGCATCAGCGCACCCGGGACTCGAAGTCGTCCAGGGCCTGGGTGAGTTCGGCCCGGTGCGCCTCGATCACCTTCAGGTCCTGGCCCTCGAGCGCGGCCATGAAGCGGCCCAGCCAGTCCTGAAGCATCTGCCGCGGCTGGCCGATGTGTTCTTCGTACAGCCGCTCGATGCGGGCGATCAGCGCCACGTTGGCCTGCTGGTCGCGCGGGTGCACCTTCAGCGCGGCCAGTTCGCCAAGGCGCTGGCGGATCTCCTCGGGGGACATCGCACCCGGGCTGTTCTGCAGGATCAGTTCGTGCCGCGAACCGTCGGCCACCACCGTGGCCTCCACTTGAAGCACGCCGTTGATGTCATAGGTGAAGCGCACGTCCACCGGGTTGTCGTCGGCCTTCTTGCGCGGCAGCGGCAGCTTCAGCACGCCCAGCCAGATGTTGTTGGCCACGCGCGGGCTTTCGCCCTGGTAGACCTCCAGATGCAGCTCGGTCTGCCAGTCCTGCGAGGGCTGGAAGCGCTCCTCGCGGCTCACCGGGACGGTGCAGTTGCGTTCGATCAGCGGCGCGAAGTGGCCGTTGGTGTGGCGGCCGTTGGCATCCATGCGGCCCACCGACAGGCCCAGCGTGTAGGGACAAACGTCGGTGAGGACGATTTCCTCCAGCGACTCGTCGCGCGACTTCATGCCGGCCGCGACGGCAGCGCCCAGCGCGATGGCCTGGTCGGGGTTGACGTGGCGCAGCGGCAGCTTGCCCAGCATGCGCGCGGCCAGGCGCGACACCAGGGGCATGCGCGAGGCGCCGCCCACCAGCACCACTTCGTCCAGCTGGGCGGGGTTGATGCGGGCGTCGCGCAGGGCGCGTTCGATGGGCTGGCGCAGGCGCTGCACCAGCGGCTCAACCAGCTGGGCGAAGCGCGCTTCGCCCACGGTCCAGGTGATGTCGCGCCCGGCCAGGCGGACTTCCACCACCACTTCGTCATGGCTGCTCAGCTGCTGCTTGGCGCGCTCCATGCGCGCGGCCAGCTGCGCCTGCTCGCGCGGCGGCAGGTCGGACAGGCGAAGGCCGTTGGCCTCGCAGAAGTCACGCACCAGTTCGGCCGCGAAGTCTTCGCCGCCCAGGAAGTTGTCGCCGGCGGTGGCGTGCACCTGCATCACGCCGTCGAAGGCCTCCAGGATGGAGACGTCGAAGGTGCCGCCGCCGAGGTCGAACACCAGGAAAGTGGAGTTGTCCTTGCGCTCCTGCAGGCCATAGGCCAACGCGGCGGCGGTGGGTTCGTTGATCAGCCGTTCGACCTTCAGGCCCGCCAGTTCGCCGGCCAGTCGCGTGGCCTTGCGCTGGGAATCGCTGAAATAGGCAGGAACGCTGATCACCGCTTCGGTGACCTTGCTGCCCAGGTGGGCCTCCGCGTCGCCCACCAGCGAGCGCAGCACCAGCGCCGACAGCTCCTCGGGCCGGAACCGGCGATTGCCCAGCGTCACGGTACGCTCGGCACCCATGTAGCGCTTGAACGTGGCGGCGCCGGTGTGCGGATGGCTGGCAAACCGGTCGCGCGCCGCCTGGCCCACCAGCACGCGTTCGTCCGCGTCCAGCGCCACCACCGACGGGGTGAGGTATTCGCCCAGCGCATTGCGCACCAGCACCGGGCCATCGGGGCCGTGGAAGCCGATCAGGGAATGGGTGGTGCCAAGGTCGATGCCGACGATCATGGGATATCTTTCTGGAGGTGGCCGGACTACATCCGGAACACGCCGAAGCGCTCTTTCTCGATCGGGGCGTTGAGGCTGGCGGACAGCGCCAGGCCCAGCACCCGACGGGTGTCGGCGGGGTCGATGATGCCGTCGTCCCACAGTCGCGCGGTGGCGTAGTAGGGGTGGCCCTGGCGCTCGTACTGGTCGCGGATCGGGGTCTTGAAGGCTTCTTCTTCCTCGGCGGTCCAGGCCTTGCCGGATGCTTCGATGCCGTCGCGCTTCACGGTGGCCAGCACGCTGGCGGCCTGTTCGCCGCCCATCACGGAGATGCGCGCGTTGGGCCAGGTCCACAGGAAGCGGGCGCCGTAGGCGCGGCCGCACATGGCGTAGTTGCCGGCGCCAAAGCTGCCGCCGATCACCACGGTGAACTTGGGCACGTGCGAGCAGGCCACGGCCGTCACCATCTTGGCGCCGTCCTTGGCGATGCCGGCGTTCTCGTACTTCTTGCCCACCATGAAGCCGGTGATGTTCTGCAGGAACACCAGCGGGATGTCGCGCTGGTTGCACAGCTCGATGAAGTGCGCGCCCTTGAGCGCGCTCTCGGCGAACAGGATGCCGTTGTTGGCGACGATGCCCACCGGGTAGCCGTGGATGTGCGCGAAGCCGCACACCAGGGTCTTGCCGTAGCGCGCCTTGAACTCCTGGAACTCGCTGCCGTCCACCACGCGGGCGATGATTTCGCGGATGTCGAAGGGCTTGCGGGTGTCCTTCGGGATGACGCCGTAGAGTTCTTCGGGCGCGTACTTCGGCTCGCTGGGCGGCTGCACGGCCACCGGCAGGGTCTTCTTGCGGTTGAGGTGGCGCACGATGTCGCGGGCGATCTGCAGCGCGTGCTGGTCGTTCTCGGCAAAGTGGTCGGCCACGCCCGACACCGACGTGTGCACGTCGGCGCCGCCCAGGGATTCGGCGTCCACCACTTCGCCGGTGGCGGCCTTCACCAGCGGCGGGCCGCCCAGGAAAATGGTGCCCTGTTCGCGCACGATGATCGACTCGTCGCACATGGCCGGCACGTAGGCGCCGCCGGCGGTGCAGCTGCCCATCACCACGGCGATCTGCGGGATGTTCATCGCGCTCAGCCGGGCCTGGTTGTAGAAGATGCGGCCGAAGTGCTCGCGGTCGGGGAACACCTCGTCCTGCAGCGGCAGGAAGGCGCCGCCCGAGTCCACCAGGTAGAGGCAGGGCAGGCGGTTTTCCAGCGCCACTTCCTGCGCGCGCAGGTGCTTTTTCACCGTCATCGGGAAGTAGGTGCCGCCCTTCACCGTGGCGTCGTTGGCCACCACCACCACTTCGGTGCCGTGGATGCGGCCGATGCCGGTGATGATGCCGGCGGCCGGCGCGGCGTCGTCGTACATGCCGCCCGCGGCCATGGCCGACAGTTCCAGGAAGGGCGAGCCGGGATCGAGCAGGGCGCTGATGCGGTCGCGCGGCAGCAGCTTGCCGCGCTCGGTGTGCTTGC
>Ga0073904_10003780_pt1 | contig 11363 bp, 9 predicted proteins | sample KloWWTrecipitate_FD_66668 | JGI IMG/M metagenome (GOLD analysis project Ga0073904, IMG submission 66668) | Active sludge microbial communities from Klosterneuburg, Austria, studying microevolution and ecology of nitrifiers - Klosterneuburg... | ecosystem: Engineered > WWTP > Aerobic digester >... | reverse complement strand
CGGTGCTGCAGCTCCTTGAGCTTGGATCGCAGCTGCCATTTGAGATGGGGATCGATGACGGTGAGCGGTTCATCGAACATGATGACGTTGACATCGGAGCGGACAAGGCCGCGGCCGAGAGAAATCTTCTGCTTGCCGTCAGCGGTGAGGCCAGAAGCGCGTTTCGAAAGCGTTGCTGTCAGCTCCAGCATTTCGGCGATGGCGGTCACCCGCTTTTTGATCTCGGCTTCATCCACCTTCCGGTTGCGCAGGGGAAAGGCGAGATTGTCGTAGACCGTCATGGTGTCGTAGATGACCGGGAACTGGAACACCTGGGCGATGTTGCGGTGTTCGGGTGTTTCATTGCTGACGTCGCGGCCGTCAAACAGGATGCGGCCTTCCGTCGGGTGAAGCAGGCCGGAGATCAGATTGAGCAAGGTGGTCTTGCCGCAACCCGAGGGACCCAGAAGCGCGTAGGCGCCGCCGTCGGCCCAATCGAGATGCACGCGCTTGAGGGCAAAATCTTCGTCGCGCTTGGGTTCCGGCAAGTAGGAATGGCGCAGATTGTCGATCGTGATCTTGGCCATCAGGACACCCGCTTTCCGGCAGAATCAAAAAACAGGGCATGGGAGACATCGGCATGGAAGGTGGCCATTTCGCCCACCTGGTGGGGATGCACGCCATGGGACTGCGACACCCAGGTCTGGCCGCCCACATCTATATGCACCACGCTCTCCGACCCCGAAATTTCGGTCACCAGCACCCGGCCTGAAAGCGCGCCGCTGGTTTCCGAGGCCTTCTGCGGCAGCACGTAGTGGGGCTGCAGGCCGATGCTGTAGTCGCCGTCCGGGAGCCTGGCGGCGCTGGGGGCCACGGGCCAGGTCACGTCGCCATGGGCCAATTGCAGGCTCCTGCCCTTCTTGGTGACTTTGGCGATATTGATCGGCGGATCGGAAAACACCCGCGCCGAGACAAGCGAATTGGGCTTGCGGTAAATCTCGGCCGTCGGGCCAAACTGGGTGATGCGGCCTTCATGCATGGTCAGCGTCTGGTTGCCGAACAGCAGCGCCTCGTGGGGCTCGGTAGTTGCATAAAACACGATGGCATTGCGGCCGGAGAAAAGTTTCGGCAATTCGTCGCGCAGTTCCTCGCGCAGCTTGTAATCAAGGTTGGCCAGGGGTTCGTCGAGAAAAATGAGATCGCTGTCCTTCACGATGGCGCGGGCGATGGCAGTGCGCTGCTGCTGGCCGCCGGAAAGCTCGGCCGGCTTGCGGTCCAGCATAGCCGTGAGGCGCAGGATTTCCGCGGCCCTGCCGACACGGGACTTGACTTCTTTTTCCGCCATGCCGGTGACGCGGAGCGGCGAGGCGATATTCTCAAAGACCGAAAGCATGGGGTAATTGATGAATTGCTGGTAAACCATGGAAACGTTGCGCCGCTGCACGGGCACATGGGTTACGTCCTTGCCCCGATGCCAGACAGTCCCTGCCGTCGGCTTCTGGATCCCCGCCATCAGTTGCATCAAAGTGGTCTTGCCGGCGCGCGTTGCGCCCAGCAGGATGTTGAACGAGTTGTCGTCAAAGACCAAGCTCGTGTCATGGATATGCATGTCAGCGCCGACGCGCTTGGACACATTTTTCAGCTCAAGTGTCATCTGGTGCGATCACCGTGTCCCTCGTGGTCATTCCTAGCATGAATGGGCCGGACACTTGAAGTGCCCGGCCCACCCACGGGAGGTCAGCAGCAGATTACTGGGTCCACTGCTTGATGATCTCATCATAGGCGATGGTGACGCCCTGCTCTTTCTCGTTTTCAATCTTGGCTTTTGGCCCATCGGCCTTGCCAAGCCATTCGGACGGATCCTTTTCCGCATTCAGGCGCGGGCCGCAACCACCATAGGTCTTGTTGGCTTCGTCAGCCGCCTGCATACGGCCCATGATCTGGTCCATTTCACTGGCAAGACGGTCCATGGCCTGTTGCGGGGTGAAGGCGCCGGAGTTCACGTCACCGATCTGCTGCCACCAGAGCTGCGCCAGCTTTGGATAGTCAGGCACGTTGATGCCGGTTGGCGACCAGCGGACGCGGTCCTTAGAGCGGTAAAACTCGACGAGACCACCCAGATTCGGAGCACGTTCGGTGAAGGATTCATGGCGTGCCGTCGAGTCACGGATAAAGGTCAGACCGACCTGGCTCTTCTTCACGTCAACCGTCTTGGACACGGCGAACTGGGCGTAGAGCCAGGCAGCCTTGGCGCGGTCGGCTGGCGTCGACTTCAGGATCGTCCATGAGCCCACATCCTGATAGCCTACTTTCTGGCCATCCTTGTAATAGACGCCGTGGGGCGACGGGGCCATGCGCCACAAGGGCTTTCCGGCATCATCGACGGTGTTGTTACCTTCGCTCTTCGGGGCCACCATCGAGGCGGTGAAGGCCGTATACCAGAAGATCTGCTGGGCCACGTTGCCCGAGGCGAGCGCCGGCAGTGACTGGTAGAAGTCATAGTCAGCCGCACCCGGAGGGGCGTATTTGCGGAGCCATTCATCCCACTTGGCGATGGCGTAGACCGAAGCCGGTCCGTTAGTTTCGCCACCACGGCTCACCGACGCACCCGACGGGTTGCAGGAGCCTTTTTCCATGCGGATGCCCCATTCATCAATGGGAATTCCGTTTGGCTCACCGGCGGAACCAGCACCTGCCATGGACAGCCAGGCGTCCGTCATGCGCCAGCCCAAGTCAGGGGCGCGCTTGCCGTAGTCCATGTGGCCATAGATCTTCACGCCGTCGATTTCCTTCACGTCTTCGGTGAAGAACTGAGCGATGTCCTCATAGGCCGACCAGTTGACCGGCACGCCGAGGTCATAGCCATACTTGGCCTTGAACTTTTCCTGCAGGTCAGGGCGATCAAACCAGTCCTTGCGGAACCAGTAAAGGTTGGCGAACTGCTGGTCGGGCAACTGATAGAGCTTGCCATCGGGACCGGTGGTGAACTGGGTGCCGATGAAGTCGGCGAGGTCGAGACCGGGGTTGGTCACATCCTTGCCTTCGCCGGCCATGAAGTCCGTGAGGTTCACCGACTGCTGCAGGCGCGAGTGGGTGCCGATCAGATCGGAGTCATTGACGTAGATGTCATAAAGGTTCCGGTTGGTCTGCATCTGGGTCTGCACGGCTTGAACCACTTCGCCTTCACCGAGGATCTGATGGTTCACCTTGATGCCGGTGATTTCCTCAAAGGCCTTGGTCAACACAGTTGATTCATAGGTGTGGGTCGGAATGCCTTCCGACAGGGCGTTGATTTCCATGCCCTTGAAGGGTTCGGCAGCCTTGATGAACCACTGCATTTCCTTCAGCTGGTCTTCTTTTGACAGGGCCGAAGGCTGGAATTCCGAGTCGATCCACTTCTGGGCTGCGGCTTCGTCGGCATAGCTTGGGCTGGCGAACGCGCAGAGCGTCAGGGCAGCAGCCGTCGCTAGAAGCTTCATTTTCATCGATAATCCTCCCATAAAAAAATGTGGCGCCTTTGTTGGAGCCTTGCCGCAATATCAAACGAAAAAAAATGAACGTCAATAGAAATGTTATCGAAAGCATTGTGCGCTGCATTGAAAGATATTGCATTGCAGTATTGCTTAATGCGAAAAAAAATGAAAAAAGGAAAACGAAAGAGTTTCCTGGACCCCGAGATGACCCAACTGAGCCCGCGCCAGCACCAAATCCTTACCCTTGCGCGGGCCACGGGCACCGTCCAGGTGGATGACCTTGCGGTACGTTTTGACGTCACGCCGCAAACCATCCGCAAGGATTTGAACGAACTTTGTGACGGAAGATTGTTGGCGCGCACCCATGGCGGGGCGATGCTCACCTCGGGGGTTGAAAACGTCGCCTACGAGGCGCGCCGGCAGCTCGCCGCCCTGGAAAAGCAGGCCATCGGCCAGCGCGCCGCAAGCCTCATTCCCAACAACTGCTCGCTGTTCATCAACATCGGCACGACAACCGAAGAGGTGGCGCGGGCGCTGGTGCACCACGAGGGGCTTCTGGTGATCACCAACAACATTCACGTGGCCACCATTCTCATGCCCTGCACCAAGATCGATGTGATCATTGCGGGTGGCGCGGTGCGCCGCAGCGATGGCGGCATCGTGGGCGAGCAGGCAGTGGATCTGATCGCCCAGTTCAAGGTGGACCACGCGGTAATTGGCGTATCAGCCATCGATGATGACGGCGCCATGCTGGATTTCGATTACCGCGAGGTGCGGGTGGCGCAGGCCATCCTGAATAATGCGCGCAACATCATCCTGGTGTCGGACGCGATGAAGTTTACCCGCTCGGCGCCTGTGCGCATCGGTCATCTTTCGCAAGTTGACGTATTTGTGACAGACCGGGCACCGCCCGATTCCATCGTTGAACTGTGCGAGCACAGCGGCGTCGAGCTTGAGATTTCCGACGCCGGACAGAGTTACGATTCCACAATACAGGCCGCAGAATGATTTATGATGTGTTTGTTATCGGCGGCGGTGTCAATGGTTGCGGCATTGCGCGTGATGCGGCAGGTCGAGGCCTGAAGGTGTTCCTCGCCGAACAGGGCGACCTGGCCTCCGGCACGTCCTCGGCCTCCACCAAGCTGATCCATGGCGGCTTGCGCTATCTCGAGCACTATGAATTCCGCCTGGTGCGCGAAGCCCTGGTTGAACGGGAGGTGCTGCTCAAGGCGGCGCCGCACATCATCTGGCCGCTGCGCTTCGTGCTGCCGCATCACAAGGGCCTGCGGCCGCGCCATCTCATCCGCCTCGGGCTTTTCCTTTATGACCATCTCGGCGGGCGCAAGATCCTGCCGCCGACGCGCAGCATTGACCTGCACAGCGATGTGACCGGCGAGCCGCTGAAGGCGGAATTTGCCCATGCCTATGAGTATTCCGACTGCTGGGTGGAGGATGCGCGGCTGGTGGCGCTCAATGCCAGGGATGCGGCCAACCGGGGTGCGGAAATCCACACGCGGACAAAATGCACCAGCGCCCGGCGGGAAAACGGCGCCTGGGATATCACCATTCTTCCGGAGGGCGGCAAGGAACAGACCATCCGGGCCAAGGCCCTTGTCAATGCGGCAGGGCCATGGGTGAGCGAAGTTCTGGGCAGCATCGTGGGGCGCAACAATCCGGACAGGATCCGCATGGTCAAGGGCAGCCACATCGTGGTTGACCGGCTCTATGACCATGACCGCTGCTATATTTTCCAGAATGCCGACGGGCGCATCTGCTTTGCCATTCCCTATGAACAGGATTTCACCCTGATCGGCACGACGGACGAGGACCATGTGGGTGAACCGGGGAACCCGCAGATCACCGAGAGCGAGACCGATTACCTGCTGGCCTCGACGAGCGAATATTTCAAGCTGCCGATCACCCGCGAGCAGGTGCGCTGGACCTATTCGGGCATCAGGCCGCTTTACGACGACGGGGCCAGCAAGGCGCAGGAAGCAACGCGCGACTATGTGCTGAAACTCGATGCGCCTAGCGGGCAGGCGCCGCTGCTCTCGGTCTTCGGCGGCAAGATCACCACCTTCCGCAGGCTGGCGGAATCGGTTCTGGAAAAGCTGGGGCCATTCTTTCCCGCGGCCAGGAAGCCCTGGACAGCGGACGCAGCGCTGCCCGGCGGAGACTTTCCCTTCGATGAGGTGGAAGCGCGCATCGCCGAGCTGCAGCGCAAATATTCGTTCTTCTCGCCGCAAAACGTCCGGCGGATCTTCCGCGCCTATGGCACGCTGGCTGAAAAGATGTTCGATAACGCGCGCTTTGCCACGGACATGGGGCGCAGCTTCGGCCCTTTGAGCGAGCGCGAGATCAACTATCTCATCGCCGAGGAATTCGTGCGCGAGCCCGACGACATCCTGTGGCGCAGGTCCAAGCTTGGCCTGCATCTTTCAGCCGATGAGCAGAAGGCGTTGCGCGACTACATGAAGCCTGCTGTAAAAGAAAAGAGTTCCAAGCGCGCGAAGGGGTAAGGCGATGCCTGATTTCATTCTGGCCATAGATCAGGGCACAACCTCGTCACGCGCCATTGTCTTTGACGCGAAGCTCAGGCCCAGGGCCTCGGCACAAAAGGAATTCAAGCAGTATTTCCCCAATTCGGGCTGGGTCGAGCATGACCCGGAAGACATCTGGAAATCGGTGCTGGCCACCTGCAAGGCGGCGATTGGCAAAGCCAAGACCGCGCCCAAAAATATCCGCTGCCTAGGCATCACCAACCAGCGCGAAACCACGGTGGTGTGGGAGCGCAAGACAGGCAAGGCCATCCACAAGGCCATCGTCTGGCAGGACCGGCGGACGGCGGAGACTTGCGCCGCGTTGAAAGCCCAGGGCCATGAGAAGCTTTTCAACGCCAAGACCGGGCTGCTGCTTGATCCCTATTTCTCCGGCACAAAAGTGTCATGGATTCTCGACCAGGTGAAAGGCGCGCGGGAACGGGCGGCGAGCGGCGAACTGTGCTTCGGCACGATCGACTCGTTTCTGATCTGGCGGCTCACGGGCGGCAAATCCCATGTGACGGATGCCACCAATGCGTCACGCACCCTGCTCTATGACATCCACAGTGGAGGCTGGGATGATGAATTGCTCAGCATCCTTCGCGTGCCCCGCGCCATGCTGCCGGAGGTCAAGGATTGCGCGGCGGATTTCGGCATGTGCGAAGCCAGGCATTTCGGTGTGGCCATTCCCATACTCGGCGTGGCCGGTGACCAGCAGGCAGCCAGCGTCGGCCAAGCCTGCTTTGTACCGGGCATGATGAAATCGACCTACGGAACGGGCTGCTTTGCCCTGCTCAATACGGGGGCAACCGCAGTTGCCTCCAGCAACCGGCTGCTTACCACGGTGGCCTATCAGCTTGACGGAAAGCGAACCTATGCGCTGGAAGGGGCGATCTTCATCGCGGGTGCGGCGGTGCAGTGGCTGCGTGACGGATTGAAAGTGGTGAAGAAGGCCGCCGATACGGGGGCGCTGGCCAAGGCTGCGGATAAAAACCAGAGTGTCTATCTGGTGCCGGCCTTCGTGGGCCTGGGCGCGCCTTACTGGAACAGCGAGGTCAGGGGCGCGCTTTTCGGGCTCACCCGCGCCACGACGAACAAGGAACTGGCACGGGCCGCCCTTGAAGCGGTTTGCTACCAAACCAATGACCTTCTTGAAGCGATGAAAAAGGATTGGGGAGCCAGGGGGCAAACCATCCTGCGGGTTGACGGCGGCATGACGGCCTCCTACTGGACCATGCAGTTCCTCGCCGACATTCTGGGCGCGCCGGTGGACCGGCCCGTGGTGCTGGAAACAACGGCGCTGGGTGCTGCCTATCTGGCAGGCCTGCAGGCGGGGCTGCTGCCGAAGCCGGAGATTTTTGCCAAGACCTGGCGGCGGCAGAAACGCTTCATGCCGAAGATGGACGCCGAAACCCGCGCCAGCAAACTGGCCGGCTGGGCCGAAGCCATGCGGAAGCTCCTGGCGTGAAATGGCGCAGCCGAACTGAGCCATTTCGATTTTACGGACTCAGAGGCCCCAATAGGGCGGAACATTGTAATGGTCGTGGACGCGGCCTTCCCAGTCGCGGCTTTGCCAGGAATCATCGCTGAATTCCGGCGCGTCACGCAGCTGCTTTTCGGTCACGTCTGTACGGAACCCGTCCAGCCTGGTATCGTAAGTGAGCCTGGCCCAGGGAATGGGGAAGTGCTGGTGGCCAAGGCCCAGAAAACCGCCGAAGCTCATGACTGCATAAATGACCCGGCCCGAGATCTTGTCGATCATCAGGTGGTCAATCTCGCCTATGCGCTCGCCCTTCCGGTCAAATACATTGGTGCCTTCCACATCTTCGCTGGAAATGAAGGCATGATTGGGATGTGCTGTATCCATTTTGATACTCCTTATAACGCTTTGCAAAAAATCTTCCGCGGCGCCAGGTGAAAGCGCCGCGGAAGCACGCTCACGCGACTTACTTCATTGCAGTCCGGTCAAAGGCCGGCAGGGCTTCCAGTTGTTCCTTGGAGGCGCTGACGGTCAGGCGGAGCGCATTGTCGGCATCCTTGATGACATTGATATCGCTGATGGGAATTGCGACATCCTTTTCACCGATTCCAAGAAATCCGCCGACGCCGACAACCGCTACGACGTTGTCAAGATCCTTGTTCATGATGAGATCATTGATCTCGCCAATGTTCTCGTTGGCAGCGGTGTAAACCGCCTGGCCCATGAACTGGGAAGCGAGCACGGCATTGGTTGGAACTTCAGCATTTCCCACTGTTGTGGTTGCGGCATCGGGTGCCGGAGCGGGTGTTGCAGCCGTTGTGTCCTGCTTTGGAACTTCAGTCGTCGTTCCGGAAGTTGCAGTATCGTTCGTCACGGCGGGTGCCTGAGCGTTCGAGGCGCTGCCCGCGGCTTTGCACTCAGCTGACAGCTCGGCCTCAGGCACGGTGCCTACGGCCGGACATTCAACCTTGTTCTGCACTTCAGGGGCTGGCGCCACGGGCGTTGCTTCCTGGGCATAGGCCATGCCTGAGGCACACAGCAGTGCCAGCACCGCTACGGTGTTTCTGAACTTATTCATGGTCAGTCTCCTTTCATTGGTTGGGGTACCTATGAAACGGCTGGGCCGCCGGGAGGTTCCCACCAAAATTGAATCAATCGGCAATGAATCATCGGCAACACGGAGGAGACGCGCACGATTTCGCGCGAGCAAGCGCCTCTCCTGCTCGTCCAAAGAACAGCCGGAATAAATGGTTGGCAGGCAGATTGGTTCCAGCCGCTTGCCCATCTCAAACCAGGAAATCCCCCGCAAGCGGAGGACCGCATTTCGTGTGGATCAGTCAGATTTAGAAAACTATTGTGGGGTCACACTTGCAGGGGGAGTTTCCGGAGCCGGTGTAACGGGTGCGGCACTATCCTGAGTTACAACCGGGGCTGTTGACGTGCTGCCCCAGTCAAACGAGAGCACAAAGAGAATCCCGAGAACGACGACCAAAGCGGCGATGATAAAGCCGGTTGAACGGTCCGCCGGTTCAGCCCGCTCGTTCACAGGAAAAGCAGAAGAAACAGGTTCTTCAAGATTTGGATCATGATCTGGTGCCGGGTCAGGCACGATGCTTGGCTTGCGTTGGGCGTTTGCCATGATGGTCACTCCTTGCGGGTCAATTGCTAAAGCTCCAATGCAGCGATCCGGGTTTTGTTCCGGGATTAATTCATCATCTGGCGCATTGCCCAATTTTCTTGCAATCCATCGGCGTTCAAAGTGCCATTGCCGGATGCGCAAAAATGCACCACACTTGAAAAAACGCCATTGGGAGAAAAATATCGTGCCGAACGCCTATTCTGCCGCCGTGTCCGCCTGGCTCTCGAAATTCGAGACCGCCCTTGCAAAATCCGATACCCAGGCAGCCGCAGCGCTGTTTGCCGATGAGTGCTACTGGCGCGATCTGGTGTCCTTCACCTGGAACATCATGACACTTGAAGGCCGGCCGGCAATCGAAGCGATGCTGAAGGAGACACTGGCCACGGTGAAGCCTTCCAGCTGGAAAATCGAACGCGAGGCAACGGCGACCGATGGCGTCGTCGAGGGCTGGTTCACCTTTGAAACGGCAGTGGCGCGCGGGCGCGGCATTGTGCGGCTGAAGGACGGCAAATGCTGGACGCTGCTCACCACCATGGTGGAACTGAAGGGTTACGAAGAGCGCAAGGGTCCCAAACGCATCATGGGGGCCGAGCATGGCGTTGCCAAGAACCGCAAGAACTGGCTGCAACTGAAGCAGGAAGAAGAAGCGCGGCTGGGTGTAACCGAGCAACCGTATTGCCTGATAGTGGGCGGTGGCCAGGGCGGCATTGCGCTGGGCGCGCGCCTGAAGCGGCTTGGGGTGCCCACCATCATCGTGGAAAAGAATGAACGGGCCGGCGACAGCTGGCGCAAACGCTACAAGTCGCTCTGCCTGCATGATCCGGTCTGGTATGACCACATGCCCTATATTCCATTTCCCGATGACTGGCCGGTGTTCTCACCCAAGGACAAGCTCGGCGACTGGCTGGAAATGTACGCGAAGGTCATGGAACTGAATTACTGGGGTTCGACGCTTTGCGAGAGCGCCTCCTATGACGAAGCCAGGCAGGAATGGACGGTGAAGGTTGTGCGCAACGGCAAGCCCGTCACGCTCAAGCCCAAGCAGCTTGTGCTGGCCACGGGCATGTCGGCGGTTCCCAACATGCCGAAGTTTCCCGGCATGGAAAAATTTAAGGGCGAGCAGCATCATTCGAGCAAGCATCCCGGCCCTGATGCCTATGCGGGCAAAAAATGCGTGGTAATCGGCTCCAACAATTCCGCCCATGATATTTGTGCTGCCCTGTGGGAGGCGGGCGCCGATGTGACGATGGTCCAGCGTTCATCCACCCATGTGGCACGGTCCGATTCCCTGATGGAGCTTGACCTCGGCCCGGTCTATTCGGAACAGGCGGTGGCCCGGGGCATTGATGTCGACACGGCTGACATGCTGGTTGCCTCGGTGCCGTACAAGCTCAAACCCAAGCAGCAAATCGAGGTTTTCAAGGAAATCGCCAAGCGCGACGCGGATTTCTATGCGCGGCTGGAGAAGGCGGGCTTTATGCATGACTGGGGCGACGACGGCTCGGGGCTCGGCACGAAATACATGCGGCGCGGCTCGGGCTATTACATCGATGTCGGGGCCTCCGAGCTCATCTGCAACGGCAGCATCAAGCTCAAGACACGGGTGAGTGTCACGGAAATCAAGGAGCATTCGGTGGTGTTCAGCGACGGCAGCGAACTGCCGGCCGATCTCATCGTCTATGCCACGGGCTATGGCTCGATGAACGGCTGGGCGGCGGAGCTGATCAGCCAGGAAGTGGCGGACAGGGTGGGCAAGGTCTGGGGCCTTGGCTCCAACACGACCAAAGATCCCGGCCCGTGGGAGGGTGAACCGCGCAACATGTGGAAGCCCACCCAGCAGGACGCCCTGTGGTTCCACGGCGGAAACCTCGCCCAGTCGCGGCAGTATTCGCAGTTCCTGGCACTGCAGCTCAAGGCGCGGAAGGAAGGCATTCCGACGCCGGTTTACGGAAAAGCGGAGGTGCATCACAAGTACTAGTGAAGGATAGTTTCAGCGCCAGTCACCACAGCCTCTGAGAGAAATGGGCGCCGAGAAGGTGCAGGGCTATGCCTACAGCAAACCGGTTGCCGCCTCGGAAATCCATTCGGACTTGCGGTCAATTGAAGCAGCTCATTTTAAGGCGTTAAACTACCTGCCTGATGCAACAGTGCGCGGCCTTACAGCGTGAACATCAGCTGTCAATTCGCCAACCTAGTTATAACCGGGCTCGGTGCAGACAACCCGCCACTTGACATAGTCAATCTTATACACT
>Ga0073904_10003778_pt1 | contig 11364 bp, 11 predicted proteins | sample KloWWTrecipitate_FD_66668 | JGI IMG/M metagenome (GOLD analysis project Ga0073904, IMG submission 66668) | Active sludge microbial communities from Klosterneuburg, Austria, studying microevolution and ecology of nitrifiers - Klosterneuburg... | ecosystem: Engineered > WWTP > Aerobic digester >... | reverse complement strand
AAATGCAGCCGGCGGGCGAAGGAGCGCTGCTGAATCTCGTGGATGTGCGTCTTGGCGGGCTTGTCCTCGTTGGCCGTCTCTTCCTTGGCTTCGCCAGCCAGGGTGACCACGCCATCCTCAAGTGTGATATTGACCTCTTCGGGCTTCCAGCCGGGCAGCGCGGCCTGAACGGTATAGGCGTTGTCGTCCTCGGTCACGTTCAGCGCGGGCAGGTCGGTCTGGCCAATCGTGTCATTCACCAGTTGGCGCATCGAGACAAAATCGGGATAGGTAAACCCAAATGGGTTGGTGCGAATAATCATTCTGTTCATCATGTTCCTCCAAAATATGTTTTGTTTGATGAACAAAAGATAGGACTAAAGTATTAGAGGTGTTTAGGTGAAGCGTTAGAGAAACGTTGGAAGGAACGAGAGATGATTGTTATAAAACTAGGGTTGATACGATTTTGCATCATCATATTCTGGGATGCCCAGTTTTATACGCATCGCTTCTGCTGCTTCAATTTCGGACAATAAATTTGTCCCGAATTGCTTTGCTTCTTTTAGAGAGCAGAATATTGAGGCCGAAGTTATCTCTTGCCATTCTCCCCAAGTCTCACCACCATCTCTATTTCCAGCAGTTCTTTCGATGTTTGTCAAGTAAATATTGGCAACAACAATTTCGCCCTTGTTTTGTGGTCGATTCCATGCCGCAAGAAAAATCCTCAGCCATTCCGTATTCAGTTCGGCATAATCTGGAAAATTGAAATTGGCTTGTTTTTTGGTTTCTGAATCAGTCACTGACAGGCTTGTTGATTTGTCAATCCATTTGTCAACATTGCAAAATGCATGCGCAATTTGCTCAACATAGAAATGGCGCATTTGCCAATTGCGCATGCTTTGAACACGGTCATATACAAGCTCTTCGCCAACCCATAATTTGATTGTGTAAGTGTCTGTTAATTCTGAGTTCTCCGGTAAATTTGGAGTTACTTCAAGCCTGCTATTGCCGCGTCTGCTTTGAAGAAGAGTTGAGATTAGAGTTGCCATTCAATTAAGATATTTTTGCCCCGCAACTTGCGCAAAACTTGTCCTCTTTGGCGATGGGTTTGCCGCATTTGGGGCAGGCGGCTGTGCGCTTGCGCAGCGCCAGAACTTGCGCCTCAATCTGCGTGTCGAGGTCGTTGTCTTGAGCGCCCGGAGCGCTCCGCCAAACTTGTTCGGACGCGCTCTGGGCGCTGATATCCAACTCTCGCAACGCGTTTGCCCCGCGCTGAACCAGCGCCGGGCGCAAAGCGGCGTAATCGGCCTCGCCAATTTTGCCCGTGCGAAAGTCCTCATCCAATTCGCGGATGGCCCGCACGCTGGCGGTGCGCTCGGCCTCCAATTGCTCAAGGCGGGTGGGGGCAGCCAGCGCGGGCGTTTTGCGCTCAAACAGCGGCAACGCGATGATCACCCCGGCCACAATCGCCAACGCGACGGCCATGATTAAAGTTCCAAGTCCCATGATTTTTCTGGACGGAGTTCGGAAGACCGAAGACGACCAAAATCCGTCTCCCGTCCTCCGTCTTCCGTCTGTTTTATTCGGCTAAAAGTTTCGCAACCGTGGCGTTTAATTGCGCCTCGCTCAACGGCAAAATAGCGACCTCGCGCACGACGCCTTTTTTGTCTATAAAAAATGTCTCTGGCACGCCGGTGATGCGATATGCCCGCGCGATATTTTGCTGCAAATCCTCGCCCACCGCGTATGTTGTGTTGTATTGTTTCAAATACTCGCGGGCGGGTTTCTCCGTATCCAGATAATCCACGCCCAGCATCACCAAACCCTTGTCTTTGTAGGCGCGGTGCAGGGCTTCCAGCGCATCCGATTCTTTGCGGCATTCCACGCACCAGCTCGCCCAAAAATTCATCACCACCACCTTGCCTTGCAGGTCAGACAGTTTTATTTTTTCGGGCAGGCCGTTGCGGTAGCCCTCGTACAGGGGGATGGAGAAATCGGGGGCTTTGCTGCCCACCTCTGGGCGTTTGCCTGGGCGCGACGCGGCATCCATCCCCGCGATGAACAGCCCGGCCACCAGCGCCACCGCCACCACGCCGAGGATGATTGCGAGTAAAGGTTTTTTATTTTTCATTGTTGAAATTCAAGAAATAAGAAATGAGAAACAAGAAATTTTGCTGCGCCGCATTTTCTTATTTCTCGTTTCTTATTTCTTCATTTTGCTTCATCCTCAATTTGTTGCGCGTAAGGGTCGTCGTTGGCGGGCGGGGTGGGTGATGGCCCACCGGATGGCGCGACCTGCGCTCGCGCCGAAGCCCGCCGGAGCGCCATCACCCCAAGGATGGCAAACGCCACAAATGCCAACGCGGGCACAAGCCACAACAAAAGTGTTTGCCCGCTCTTGGGCGGCTCTTGCATCACCGTTACGCCAAACCGGTCTTGAAAATATGAGATGACCTGCGCCTGCGATTTTCCCGCCGCCAACTGCGAGGCGATCTCCTGCTTCCACTGGTTGCAGGTGTCGGTGGGGCAATCGGCCAGGTTGCGCCCGCCGCAAGTGGGGCAGTTCAGTTTTTTCGCCACGTCCAGCGTATTGTCATCAATGGGTGCCTGCGCCAAAACGGGCAAGGCGATGACGAAGGCGAGCAGAAAAGATATCACCGCAGAGGTGCAGAGGCGTAGAGTATTTTCTGAAATACGTGGGCATGAGCCTGTTATCTTGTGAGAGAAACAAGCAAGAAATCTTTCCAAGTTCTTCATCGTGTTACTGCCAACTTTGCGATTATCTTTATCTTCTCTTAACAGCCTTTTTAGTATGAATATATTAGCAAAGAAAGAGGCGCCCAAAAATATGAAACTCCCAAAACCTTCAGGGATCACGTCGAAAAACACTGGACGTAAAAAGATAAATGCCTCAAGTCCCCAAAGTTGCCAAATCGCCCCGACAAAACTCACTCTTTGATCCTTTTTCCAAACTCCAAGAAAATACTTTAACCACTGAGGCGCAATCCAACCTCTTTGCCCGAAATATTGAAGAAAGAATCCAATTCCCCACAAAAGTAGAGCGAACAAAAATCTTCCCAAATCAGGGTTAGCGGTCATTTTGTTTTAAAGAATTAAACACTTTTCAACAAATTGAGTGAAGGGGCGTGCTTCCTTGAATTTCTCTGCGCCTCTGTGTCTCTGCGGTGAAAAGAAAAACTTCATCACGCGTTGGCTCCTGCGGGCGCGGGCGAGGACGCGCGGGCGGGCTTTGGCGCGGTCTCCTCGTGCGGCCAGAACGCGGCGAAGAATCCAATGATCATCACAATGCCGCCAACCCACACCCAGTTAATCAGCGGGTTGATGTAAATTTGGAACGAGGCGGTCTCGCCGTTGTTCTCCCAGCCCGCCAAAATCACATACACCTCTTCGTTAAACGTGCCGGTTGTGTCGGCAATCGTGGAGCTTTGCCCGGTCTTGGGGAAGACATCTTTGTGCGGGTAAAGCCCGCCCATCACAGACCCATCTGCCCGCTGAACCAGAACTTTGCCTTGCACGGTTTGGCAATCGTCAAAATCGCACGGCACTTCTTGAATCCCGCGATACGTGAAGGTGTAACCGCTGTAATTGAATGACTCGTTCAGCCCCGCCGAACGAATGACATCTGTGCCAAAAAAGCCTTTGCCGATGGCGCCAATCGCCAGCAAAATCACACCAATGTGGATGAGGTATCCGCCGTATTTGCGCTGGTTTTTTTGGAAGAGGCGGCCCAGCGCGGCCAGATAACCCTCGCCCAAATTTTTAACGCGAGCGCGAACGCCGCGCACGTATTCTGTGAGTTGTTGCGCGAGGGTATACCCGCACAGCGCAAACCCCAGCAACGCCACCGGCTCGCGCACGCCCCCAAAAGCCATCAACAAAACGGCCACCAAAATGGCCGCCACAATGCCAACGATGGATTGCCGAAGCACGGATTGCCCGTTGGCCTTGCGCCACGCCAAAAGCGGCGCGACACCCATCAGAAAAACCAGCAAGAGCAGCTGCGGCCCAACCGCCTGGTTGTAAAACGGCGGCCCAACTGTGATCTTCACCCCGCTGATGGCCTCGGACAAAACGGGGAAGATGGTGCCCACAAATGTGGTGAACGCCGCGCTGACAAACAGCACATTTTGCAAAAGGAAGATGCCCTCGCGCGAGAAACCCGCGTCCAGTTTGTTGTCACTTTTCAGCGCGTCCAGCCGCGTAATCCAAAGCGCGGCGGTGACGATGAGCATGAACAGCATGAAGCCAAAGAACAGCGGCGCGAGGTTGCTTTGGGCAAAGGCGTGCACGCTGGTGAGCAGCCCGCTGCGAATGAACGAGGTGCCAAAAAACATGCTGCCAAACGTGATCATCATGAGCATGACCGACCAGTTTTTGAACATGCCGCGCTTTTCTTGAATCATGGCCGAGTGCAAAAAGGCCGTGCCCACCAGCCAGGTGACAAATGGCATGTTCTCGGATGGATCCCAGCCCCAGTAGCCGCCCCAGCCCAACACATCGTGCGCCCAGCGCCCGCCCAACACCAAACCAGCGGTGAGGAAGGCCCAGCCGATCAGCGCGCTTCGGCGCGAGGCGCGCAACCAAAGGGCATCGCTGCGCCGCGTGATGAGCGAGGCCACGCAATACGCAAACGGGATGATGAACCCTGTGTATCCGGCGTAGAGCATGGGCGGGTGAATAATCATTCCGGGATGGCGCAAAAGCGGGTTTAGCCCGTTGCCATCGGATGGGGGAAAGTCTAGCCGCGCGAATGGATTGGCGGCGATGAGATTGACAAAAATAAAAAAACCGAGGATGACGGACATGACCAGCGTGACCCAGGGGAGCAGGGGCTTGTCGTCTTTCCATTCTTTCACCATCGCTGCGCACACAAACCCAGACATGAGCAAGTTCCAAAACAAGATGGAGCCGTTTTGGCTTCCCCAAAGCGAGGTGATGTTGAAGATCAACGGCGTGGAGTACGAAGAAACCCCCACCACATATTTCACGCCAAAATCGTGCCCAAGCAGGGCCGCCCAAAGCCCAATGGCGCCCACCAGCACCAGCGGGAAGGTCATGGCGGCGGCGGCTCGCCCGCTTTGCACAAGCCGGGCATCATTTCTCGTTGCGCCCAGCCAAGAGGCAAAAATGGCATACACGCACGCGATGAGGGCGAAGATGACGGAAATTTGGCCGAGGTCGGTGATCATTTTTCTAGTTCAAAGTTCAAAGTTCAAAGTGATGCAAGTGCTTAGAGTTTTATAAAAAAAATTAAATACGGATGAGCCGCATATTTTGGCTTGCCCAAACTTTGCACTTTGCACTTTCTTAATTGCTGGCGGTCTTTTGTGATTCGTATTTGGTGGGGCATTGCAAGAGCAGGGCATCTGGGCTGTTGCCCGCGTAAAACTTGCCGTCATTGCTCAGCTTGCCGGTCACAATGGCCTGCGCCTCGTTATCCAGCGTGTCTGGTTTTGCGCCGGTGTACACAATGCGCATTCGCGGTGCGGTTTTAACACTGCTCACCAGTTCCTCGCGCGAGGTCACGATGTCAAACTCCAAATGCAGCGATTTTGGGTCGTAGGCGATGCTGTCGCCCACCACAAACCCGGTTAGCTTGAACGCCTTTTGCGAGAGGTCTTGCCCGCTGGCTTTTTTGGCCAGCAACTCGCTCACTTTCACCTCAAGGCTGCTGTTCCCCGCGATTGTAAAACCCATGATGGCCGTCACTGCAATCAGGATAACGGCGATGCCGATGATAAATCTTGGTTTCATGCGTATACCTCTGGGCTAAGTTTACAATACGATGAGGCTTAAAGTGTAACGTGTAATATGTAATTTGTAAGTTTGTGCCAGGCCCGCGCTTACAAATTACACGTTACAAATTTACACGTTATCAAAACTATCTTGAAACCAATAAAAATTATTGCTCTCGCCCTTGGCGCTCTTCTTCTTGCATCGTGCGGGCAGGCGCAGGCCGATGCGTTGGTTGAGGCGCTAAAGCCAACGCCCACTTTGCGGCCCATCGCCACGCCGGTTGTCCCGGCTGGATGGAAAACGCACTCCAGCGCGGTAAACGGCTTTTCCATCGCGTATCCAGCAGATTGGCAGGCCAGCGAGCAAAACCTCATCGTCGAATTTGGCACGGCCGAGCTGATTGCCACCCAGCGCGCGCAAGGGGCCGCGTTGGTAATAACGACCGCGCCTCAGCAGGATGCCATCAGCCTGCAAGAAATTTGGAACAGCGTGAAACAAGGCATTGGCCAAAACTCGCCCACCGAGCCGATAACAACCACTCTGGGCGGAGAGGAAGCCTTGCGCTCCGAAATTTCCAACACCGACCACGGTTTGCGCGGGACGATGTACATCACCAGGCGCGGCTTAACTTATTTTTTGGTCGTGGCCTACACGCTTAAACAAAGCGACCCGGCACAATACGATGCGACGTTCAAAGATATGATTGCCTCGTTTAGATTTACAAAATGAAATTCACCGCGTCTCTGCGGTGATAATGAAAAATGAAGTCAACGCTTTCGCCCGCCCAAAACCCATCCGCCAAAGAGCGAATTTTTGGATGGCTGACCCGCAACCAATGGCTGGCGGTGGCCGTTTTGTGCGTGGCGTTGGGTGGCATGGTTGGGCTGGCGGCCAGCGCGGTAAACCCGCTTTACCTGCTGGGGGCGATGGCGATTGGGCTGGCTTCGCTTTGGGCGCTCAAAGACGCGCGGCGCGGGCTGCTCATCATCATCGCGGTCATCGCGCTTTTGCCGCGCATCGCCTCGCCGGTGAGCATTGGCTTTAAGCCCACCCTGCTGGATGGCGGTTTAATTTTGACCTTTGGCGCGTGGCTTTTGTTTGGGCGTGGCGCGCGTGCGCAAGCGCCATCCCCCGCGAGCGCCATCACCTGGCCCATGCTTGCCTTGATTGGCGTTGCCATTGCCACGTTCATCGTCGGCATTCCAAACGGGGCGCTCACCACGCTGGTCATTCGCCGTTTTGCAGAGCTGGTGGGCACGCTGCTCATGGTGTTTGTGTTTGTAGATATTCTTTCGTGGCGCGGCATGATGCGCCGCGCCGTGCAGGGCATCATTGTGTTTGGGGCGATGGCCGCCCTGATTGGCATTTTCTTCTACCTCATCAACAACGATCTCGCCATTCGGCTGCTCTCCTCGCTGCGTGTTTTTGCCTACCCGTATGGCGATGGCGTGCTGCGTTTTGTCAACGACGACCCCGCTGGTCTTAAACGCGCCATTGGTTTGTGGATTGACCCCAACGCGTTTGGCGGCTACCTCATGATCACCGGCGCGATTGCGCTGGCGCAGGCGTTCTCGCCAAAGCCGGTTTTACCGCGTTTGGTTGTGTTTGGCTGTCTTGGGCTGATTGGCCTCACGCTGGTTCTCACCGTCTCGCGCTCGGCCATGCTGGGGCTGGCGTTTGCCGCGCTGTTTATGGCCGCGTTCAAGTATCGCCGCCTCATCCCGGTGATGCTGATTGCGCTGGCTTTGATTTTGATTTTGCCGCAAACGCGCAACCTGGTTCAGCATTTTGCCGAGGGATTTGCGGGCAAAGACCTTGCCACCCAAATGCGTTTTGGCGAATACAAAGACGCCTTCCGCCTGATTGAGCGCTACCCCGTGTTTGGCGTGGGCTTTACCGATACGCCCGATGTGGATTTGTATATCGGCGTGTCATCCATGTATTTGCTCATCGCCCAGCAAATGGGCTTGGCCGGGCTGACCGCGTTTGTGCTGGTCATGCTGGCTTTTCTGGTGGATGGGTTTCGCGCCTGGCCGCGCATTCGCGCCCAAGAGCCGCGCGCCGCAATTTGGCTGGGGGCCTTTGGCGCAATTTTGGGGGCGTTGCTCAGCGGTGTGCTAGATCACTACTTTTTTAACATAGACTTTCACAACTCGGTCACGCTGTTTTGGCTCACCGCGTCTTTGGCAATGACGGCAAAGCAGCAAGACTCCAAAGGCCTCACAGACTTTTAGGCTCTTGTTCTTCGGCCACGGGCCGCGTGAAAAGCCTTCGCCCGCCCACGCGGGTGGGGTAGGCCACTTTGCGCGCTTGTTTTGGCGCGGCAGGGCGGTCGCGCTGGGCCTGCATGTTGCGCAGCCGCGCCAAAATGCCGCCCTCTGTGCGGAGTTGGTTTGGCGTGGAAGGCGACGGCTCGGGTTGTGGCGTTTCGCCATGCGGCTGGTCTGGCGCGCTGGCAGGCGCCACCGGCATGATCGCAGGCAACTCCAGGAGCAAGGCCAGTTGTTCTTCTGGCGGCGTATACGGCGTTCCTTCTGCTTCCGCATCCAGGGTGGGCGGGGTGATGGATTTCGCGCCGGTCACTTTCTCTGCTGCGTCTGATGGGTTGGGCGCGGGCGCAAACACCCGCGCGAAGGCAAACCCCAACGCGCCGCCAATTGCGCACACCACCGCCACCGCGATGAATTGCGCGCTCAACTGGCCCATGTCTGGCGCAGACCCCGCGCCCAAAATGCCCACGATGCCCAGACCTTTTACGCCAAGATATTGCTCGGCGCCAACGCCGTTCCAGCCTGCGCCAATGTTGCCCTGCGCAAACAACCCAGGCAAGATCATGCCAAGCAGGGCGGGCAGGAAAATTCCCGCAATCGCAAATTCGTCATCCGGCAGGTGCAGTTTTTGTTTGATCGCAAAATCCACCACCGGCATGGCGATGCCCATCCCCAGACCCATCAGCAGCGCCACCAGCGGCGGCAGGGTTGCCCCGCCCGCCGCAATGCCTATGAGCGCGGCCAGGGCGCAGCGCACGGCCAGCAAGGTGTCGGCCCGCCGAGACACAAATGCCGCATACGCCATCCCCATGAGCGCGCCGCCCGCCATGCCCGCCGCGCCGTTGATGGCGAGGCCAGCCAGGCTGCCCGCGCCCAAACTTTTTAGCAAAGGCGAGGTCGCCGCAAAACCCATCAGCCCAGCCAGCGCAAGCGCCATGCCCGCGAACGCCCGCATGGGCAGCCCAGCGGCGGGCAACACGGGCGCGAGCGTTGCGCGGGGCAACCGGGCCAGCCACGCGGCGGCAACGGCGCCCGCGACCAGCGCAGCCAAAGTCAGGCCGTTCAGGTCAACCGCGCCGTGCCCCAGTGATGCGCCCACGCCAAGCCGGGCCAGCCATCCGCCACCCCACACCCAAAAACCAATGATGGGCAAAAGAACGCCGCCCGCCAAAAATGCGGCCAGCGCCTGCGCGGGGTATGAGACGCGGCGGTATAAAGCCGAGGTGGTGAGCACGGAGGCGGTTTGCGCCAGCGGCAAATAGGTCATGCAAAGCAAAAGCTCATTCACACCGGTGTTGGATAGCGCAAAGCCGCGCAGGCCAATCACGCCCCACATTTGCCCGCCCAAGGGCGCGGCGGCATAGCTGGAGAGCGCGGCGAACTGCTTGAGGCCGAGCGTGGCGCCAAGGCCTCCTGCAAAAAAGGCGAACCCAAACGCGAAGAACGCCAGCGTGGCGATGGCGATGGCGAGCATCCCGCTGGCGGCGGCGTGGTTTTCTTGCCCGCGCGGCGCGGCGGCAGTTAAAACCAGCCACAAACCGGCGGGTAACAAAAAGCCAAGGGCTATCCCAATCCCCGTGTCCATGTGGGTAAAAGTATAGCCTGCTTGAATTGAGGATTAAAAATTAAGAATAAAGAATTGGCGTCATGGGCGCAAATGAGCGCAGACAGAGGGATTTGATCCTCAATCGTCATTCGTAATTTATAATCTTTGCAGTGGATGGATTAACTCTTGCGCGTGCCGCCGTTGAAGCGGCCGCGGATAAAAAAGCGGACGATGTCATTTTGCTCGATCTGCGCGAACTCTCTCCCGTTGCCGATTTTTTCGTGGTGTGTTCTGGCTCCAACGAGCGCCAGATTGCCGCGATTGCCGACAACGTGCAGGAGAAATTGCGCGTGGATCTTGCCTCAAAAGCCTACCGGGTAGAGGGCACCGGCAGCTCTGGCTGGTTGTTGCTGGATTACGGCAACTTGCTGGTGCATATCTTTGCGCCATCTCAGCGCGAGTTTTACCGGCTTGAGACACTTTGGGCCAAGGCGCCCGTGCTGGTGAAAATGCAGTAAAAGAGCGCAGGGTGAAGCAAGAAGTTTCACCCTGCGCTCTTGCCTTTTAAAACTCCAGGCGCCGGTGACGCATCACCACGCTTTCCACAATCCCCAGCGCGGCCATCAGGGCGATAAGGTTGGAGCGCCCGTAACTCACGAAGGGCAGCACCACGCCTGTGACCGGCAACATTTGCACTTGCATTCCCAAATTGATGTAGGTTTGCAAAAAGATGATTGCGCCCACGCCGGTGCAGAGCAACTGCCCAAACGTGTCACGCGAGATCCATGCCGCGCGGAATGAGCGCAGCACAATGCCCATGATGAGGGCGATGAACAAACAGCAGCCCACCAGCCCCAACTCCTCGCCAATAACCGAGAAAATAAAGTCGGTGTGGCGCACGGGCAAAAAGCGCAGCTGGCTTTGCTGGCCTTGCAAAAATCCCTGCCCAAACAGCCCGCCAGACCCCAGGGCGATGAGAGCCTGATCGGCCTGATAGGTCTCGCCGGGGGTTTTTGCGCCGAATAAAAGTTGTTGCACACGTTTGATCTGATAATCTTGCACAAGCGAGAAACCGCCCGGCGCGGGCGTGGGTGTGGCGGCAGGGTTGGCTGCGCTGGCCGCCGGGGTGGGGATGGCGCTTGCGCCCGCCGGGGCCACATCCACCCCCGAACCCAGCACAGATAACCCGACCATCATCACCACCAGCACGATGCCTGCGCTCAGCACGTACGGCATTTGCTCGCTGCCCAAGCCGCCCACAAAAATCATGATCATCCACACAAACAAAATGGTAAGCGCGGTGCTCATGTTTGGCTCCAGCAAAATCAGCAAAATCACCGGGGCCAGCATTACCCCAGACAAAATGATGGTGGAGATATACGAGTATTTGCCCTGCCGGCTGGAGATGAAATTGGCGATGACCACGACCATCGCCAGTTTGGCTATCTCGCCCGGTTGCAGGTCAAACCCGCCCAGGTTGAACCAGCGCCGCGCGCCAAAGTTTTCTGTGCCCACCACCAGCACCAGCGCCAGCGCGGCCACTGTGAGGCCATACAAAAACCGCGAGAGATTGCCCAGAAGCTGGTAATCCATGATGGCGACCAGGGCCAGCGCCACAAAGCCAACGATGGCGGTGATGGCCTGGTTCACGGGCGTGCTGGCAATTTGCGGGTCGCCTCGCGCCGCGCTGAATACCATCGCCACGCCGCCGGTTAGCACCAGGGCGAGGATGACCACCAGCAGGTAATCGAAGTGTCTCCAATATCGTCGGTCAGGCATAGTTTCAATTACGAATTACGAATTACGAATTAC
>Ga0073904_10003777_pt1 | contig 11367 bp, 7 predicted proteins | sample KloWWTrecipitate_FD_66668 | JGI IMG/M metagenome (GOLD analysis project Ga0073904, IMG submission 66668) | Active sludge microbial communities from Klosterneuburg, Austria, studying microevolution and ecology of nitrifiers - Klosterneuburg... | ecosystem: Engineered > WWTP > Aerobic digester >... | reverse complement strand
ACGCGCACGTAGCCGAGGCCCTCGCGCCTGACCGCGGTTTCGAAGCCGTCGAGCCAGTGCGCGATCTTCGTTTCGTAGTCCGCACGAGCCCGTTCGGCTTCGACGACGACGCCGCGCCCCGTCTCGGCATCAACCAGCTCGACCACGCCCATCGGGGACAGACGCACCTCGTCGGCAGACAGTGTCTGCACGACGATCATTTCGTGACCCCGGCGCGCCAGCCGGCGCAGGGCCGTCAACGCCTGCGCGTCGTCGTAGAAATCCGAGACGGCCACCACCAGGCCCCGTCGGTGCAGCAGCGACGCGGCGCGGTCGAGCCCTGCGGCGATGCCGGCGGTGCCCTCGGGTCGCAGGCGCGCGACGATCGCCAGGAACTGGGCGAGCTGACGGTGTCCGCTCCTGGGCGGCAGGTATGCGGCAGGTGCGACTCCAGTCTCGTCGATCGCGTTCCCGGCGACGCGCGGCCCGTCCGACTGCGCGCGCGCGGACAGACGGCCATCCGCCACGACACCGGCCAGATCGCCCTGATCGATTATCAGCGTGCCGAGCACCGCCGTCACTGATTGCGCGAGCCTGAACTTGTCCCCGAAATCCATCGACCGCGAGACGTCCACGACGAAGAGCGCCGACAGATTCGTCGTCTCGCGGAACTGCCGTGTGAACAGGCGATCGGTACGCCCGAACGCTTTCCAGTCCACGTACTTGAGGTCGTCACCGGGGCGGTAGTGGCGGTATTGGTTGAACTCGGCGCTGTAGCCGTGAAAGGGGCTGCGGTGCAGACCCTGACGCAGGCCTTCGACCGTGGCCCTGGTCGCCAGTTCCAGGTCGCGCAGCGACGACAATTCCGCTGGGGTGGTGATGTGCGGACGTGTCATGGGGAGCCCTAGCGCTCGGCGATGGCCTCGACCAGGCGCGCGACGATGGCCTCGGCGTCCACGCCTTCCGCCTCGGCTTCGAAGTTGACGAGCACCCGGTGGCGCAGCACCGGCGGTGCAACCGAGCGCACGTCCTCGAGCGACACGGCGGGCCTCCCATGCATCACCGCACGCGCCTTCCCGGCCAGCAACAGGGCCTGCCCGGCGCGAGGACCGGCACCCCATCGAACCCAGCGCTGCACGAAGTCCGGCGCTTCCGCCCCGCCGCCGGGGCGGGACGCGCGCACGAGGCGTGCGGCATAGTCCACGACGTTGTCGGCGGCGACGACGTCGCGCACGAGGTGGCGCGCACGCTCGATCTCGTCGCCTGAGGCCACCGGCGACACCGCCGGCTCGTGGCCGGTCGTCGTCTGCGCGAGAATCGCCCGCTCCTCGGCGGCCGAGGGATAGCCCATCACGACGTTGAGAAGAAACCGGTCGAGTTGCGCCTCGGGCAGCGGATAGGTGCCTTCCTGCTCGATCGGGTTCTGCGTCGCCAGCACGAACAGCGGCCGGGCCAGCTCGTGGCGCTGACCGCCCACCGTCACCTGGTACTCCTGCATGGCCTCGAGCAGGGCCGACTGCGTCTTCGGCGGCGTGCGATTGATCTCATCGGCCAGGATGATGTTCGCGAAAATCGGGCCCGGGATGAACCGGATCGTCCGCGTCCCGCTCGCACGGTCCTCCTCGATGACCTCGGTCCCGACGATGTCGGAGGGCATCAGATCGGGCGTGAACTGGATACGACTGAACTCGAGGTGCACGGTCTGGGCGAGCGTCTTGATGAGCAGCGTCTTGGCGAGGCCCGGAACGCCACGGAGCAGGCAGTGGCCGCCCGCCAGGAATGTCACGAGTACTTCGCCGACGACGCGCTCCTGGCCGACAATGACCCGGGCGAGTTCGCGCTGCAGGCGAGCGACGAGGCACGATGCCTCGTCGAGCGTCATCGGCGCGGGCAGTGCCGCAGCAGTCGGGTGCACACCAAGATCTTACAGGCAACAGGCGACCGGCGGCGCCCGCGCGCGGCATTCGGCTGGGCCTGGCGGCATTCGGCGGAGCCTAGCCCTAGCCGAACGGGTGATCTCGCGCGGCCGGCGGCACCGGTAGCCTGAGGTCATGAGCGACGCCTTTTCTTCCCTTGCCTCCCAGCTCGCGCACGCCGTCGAGCAGTCGGCCGCCGCGGTCGTCCAGGTCCAGGCGCGCCGCCGGCCCGTGGCGGGTCTGGTCTTCCAGGAGGACCTCGTACTCACGCCCGCACGCCACATGGACGAGGATGCGGTCGTCGTGCGGCGCGGGGACGGACACACGGCCGAAGGCACGGTCCTGGGCCGGAGCCCGGCCACCGGGCTGGCGGTGGTGCGGGTGCCGAACCTCGGCGTGCCACCCGCCCGGCCTGCACCGGAGCCACGCGTCGGCCACCTGGCGGTGGCGGTCGGCCGCACGTGGAGCGGCGGGACGTTCGCGTGGCTCACGTCGGTGGCCGTGGTTGGCGGGCCCCTGCGGACCGGCCGCGCATCGGAAATCGCGCGCGTCATCCGCACGGCGGCGGCCCCGCACGGCGCCCTGACGGGTGGCGCGCTCGCCGACGGCGACGGCCGCGTGATGGGCGTCATCACGTCGGCGGCGATCCGCGGCACCACCATCGTCGTTCCCATCGACCTGGCCACGGCCGAGGCCGTCTTTGTCGTATCGCAAGGCGGGGCCCGTCAGGGGTTCATCGGCATCAGTTCGACGGGCGTGAACCTGCCGGTCAGGCAACGCGGGGGACGTACGCAGGAATACGGGCTGCTGGTGACGGGCCTGGTGGACGGCAGTCCCGCCGACGCCGCCGGGCTCCTGGTCGGGGACGTCATCGTCGGTTTCGGTGGTCATGTCGTGCAGGAACCCGAGCAGCTGGTGATGCGGCTGCGCGGCGACCGGGTGGGCAAGGCCGCGGCCTTGACGGTGCTGCGCGGCGGCGCCCTGCTGGACGTACCGGTCACCGTGGGTGAGCGTCCGCGGTGAGCGCACGCGGGTAAGCTGGGGATCGTTGTGGCCGATCCCCTTCGTGTCTTCATCGCCGGCGGCAGCGCGGCCGAGCGGTCCGAACTGGCCGCGCGGGCGGAGCACGAGGGCGGCTGGGTGGTCGTCGCCGATCCAGCCCGGGCCGACGTGGTGGCCATGAGTCCCGAAGAGTGGGCGCGCCTCCGCCCGCGCTCGGGCGGAGCCCGGAAACCGGCAAGGGAGGAGTTGCTCGAGACCCTGACGTCGCGCGAACTCGAGGTGCTGTCTCTGGTGGCCGACGGACGACACAACCGCGACATCGGGGCGCGGCTCGGCGTCAGCGAGCATACGGTGAAGTTTCATCTGGGCACGATCTTCGGCAAGCTCGGAGCCTCCACCCGGACCGAAGCGGTGCAGAAGGGCCTGAGGCTGGGAGTGATCGAAATCTGAGAAGCGAGCGATGATCATGACCCGCGATCCGCGTGATGTCGTGCCCAGAGAGCGCGTAGGACCGACTCCGCTCACTGAGGCGGCCGATCGGGGTCTGCCGCTGCGGCGCCGGGCAGGGCACCGTCGGGCTCCAGGCGCTGCACCTTGACGTCGGCCCGCTGCATCATCGCCGTGAAGGCGTGCACCAGTTCAGGATCGAACTCCGCGCCGGCCCGCCCCTTCAGATATGCCAACGTCCGCTCCTGCGGCCAGGCCTCACGGTACGGGCGCCGGGTGCTGAGCGCATCGAACACATCGCAGACGTGCACCAGTCGGCTGCCGAGGGCACACGGGCGGGGATAGTGCAGCGTCGGGTAGCCGCCGCCGTTCAGCATGATGTGGTGCTCGTAGGCGACGACCGCGGCCAGGTCGAGTTGCGCGTCGCTCTGGAAGATCAGGCGGGCTCCGTCCACGGGATGCCGATTCATGATTGCGCGTTCGTGCTGGCTCAGCCTGCCCGGCTTGGTGAGAATCTCCAGCGGGATGCGCGTCTTGCCCACGTCGTGCAGCAGGCCGGCCACGCCCGCCGCCCGCACTTCGCGGGGCCTCAGCCCGACGGCTTCCGCCAGAGCCATCGACAGCACTGAAACGTTGAGCGAGTGCGTCGTCGTATACTGATCGAACTCCTTCAGCTCGACGAGTGGCAACCACATGCCGTAGTCGGAACGCATGGCGACGGCGAGCGAGCGGACCACCGCCTCGGCCTCCACGAGGGGAATGCGCTGCCCGGCCGCGACTTGTCCCTCCAGCCAGCGCACCGTCACCACTTCGTCCACCAGTTCGAGGCCCGCAACCGGCGGGGGCGCCTCGACCAGGGCCTCGTCGAGATCGAGACCAACGGAACCGAGCCGGACCCCGAGGTCACGCAGTTGGCGCTGCTCCGAGGTGTCGACCGGCGCGTGCGTCAGCCTCGTCCATATCTCCTGCAGAAAGCCGTCGAACTGCTCGCGCGTCGGCCGACGCTCGAATTCGATTCGCCCGATGCCCACGTCCGCCAGGCGCGCGGCCCATTCCCATCCCCGCATGTCGCGCACCGGCTGACGGCCGAACAACACCTCGCCGTCCAGGAAGGTGAACGGGAGGAACTCGTCCCCGGGAAACAGCGCCTCCAGTTCCTCGCAGGCGCCGTCGATGGCGCGCTCCCGCGTCGGATGGCCGGCCGGGTACAGGCTCATGGCTGACAAGGCCTGGGCCCACGCGCTCAGGAAGCGGACCGGGTCGCTCACGGGTCGGTGACGGCTGCGCGAACCGCCTCGAGTGGGGATTTCCGCGCGAGCGCGAGCAGCGGACGAGCCTCCTCGGCCGTCGCGAATCCCTGTGCCAGGGATCGCAGCGCCTCTACGCAGGCCGCATCCGGTGCGGCCAACCGAGCCCGGCCGAAGATGGTGCGGCCACCGTCCGCGACGGCAACCAGCGCCGCCAGCGCCTTCGGGTGGTCGCAGTGGCCCAGCACACGCAGCGCTTGCACACGTGCCGGCTGGGGTGCCGCCGGGTCGCTCGCAATCGCCGCCACGTACGGAACCAGGCCGGCCGGACACGTCTCTCCGGCGGCCTGCAGCCCGAGTGTCACCAGTCGGGCGTGGCCGTCGGTAAGGGCCACCTCGACCGCGCGGTCGTGTTGCCCGGGCAGCTTCAGCGCCAAGCGGACGGCTTCGTGCCGCACGCGCCAGTCCTCGTGCGACAGCCAGGGTTCGACCGTGAATCCGTCGGGGACCCGGCCGGTACGTTCGAGCAAGACCAGCATGTTGCGCTGCACGTACCACCTGGGGTCCTGCAGCCGCGCCTGAATGTGCACGCTCAGGTCGAGGGGGGCCGCCGCCAGCCGGTCGAGCAGCCGGCGCCTGGTGCCGCGATGCGAGGACTCCAGCAGGAACTGCAGCAGCACGTCGTAGCTGGCGACCGTCATCCACGGCAACAGCCGGTCGAGCAGGTCGAAGTCCACCGGCTCCATCGCCAGCAGCCGGGCCAGCGTCTCGGGGGCGACCAGGCGGGCACGCAGGTCGGCGGCGGCCGGGCCGGCCTCGGCGGGCAACCGGTCCAGCAGGTCCGCCAGCGCCCCGACGTTTCCGCCGTCCAGCGCCCGGCGCATGGCCCGCGATGCCAGCGGGCCGGTGTCGCCAAGCTCCAGGGCCATCTCCGCGATGCGCACATCGCCGTCGAGCGCGGGGCCTTCCGCGACCGTGCCGTCGGTGCGCTGCGAGGTGCCGGACAACTCGATGAGCAACCGGCCGTACGACTCGGGATTCGGGTCCTCGAGCTTCCAGTCCTCCAGCAGGCGCGACACCTGTTCGCGTAGCGCCTCGTCGGCCATCAGCCGGGAGGCCGGCAGACCACCCGCCGCTTGCGCCGCCAGCTTCGACAGAATCCTGGTGAGCCCGTCTGAGATGGTTTCGCCGCTGACATCCGCGGTCGCCTTCAAAACGTCGATCACCGCGCGCGCCCCGAGCGTCCGCACCGCGTCTCGGACGAAGCCGCTGCGGGCGCCCGACTGGCTGGCCCTGACGAGCCGACGCAGCGTCTCGGGCCGGAGCGCGTCGATCAAGCCGGAGGTGCGCACACGAAGCGCGTCGGCGTCGCTGGTGGCGGCGGTGCGCAGGGCCTGCGCAATCTGGAGCAGGTAGCCGACCACGACCTGGTCGTACGCCTGGACGCCCTCGTGTGCGTCGATGGCGCGAGCCAGGGCCGCCGGATCGGTGTCGACCGGCTCGTCGTGCCGAGCCGTCTGACCGGCAAGCGCCGCCTGGGCCAGGCCCAGCCACAAGTCGGCGCCGTGCCAGTGCGGGGCGCGGTCGGCCCCGTCGACATCGGGTTCGACCAGCGCCAGGTTGTCGAACGCCAGGGGATGCAGGCGGACCGTCCGCCACGCGGGCATCTCCGACGGCGGCCGCAGCCCGAGCGGCTGATGGGGCTCCGATTCGCCCGAGAGCGTGCGCAAGACGTCCTCGACCTCGGCAACCTCCAGTCCCGGGAGAAGGCTCACGGCCCCCAGTTGATGGCCGTGCAGGCAATCGGCCAGGCGGGCCAGCACCGGGTGCGCGGGGTCGGTCGCGATGCCGTCCATCACGAGCTGGCGCCGCGCCACACCGATGGCGACCTGATCACGCTCGGCGAACAACCGGGTGGCCCGATCGACCACCGAGGTCGCCACGTCCGCGAGTGCGGGATGTCCGGCCGGATACATGGAATACTTGAGCAGCGCGGTCGAGAACTCGACCAGCAGGTCGGCGCAGTCCTGGGGGAGATTGGGCCTGTCGGCCCGCGCACCCATACTCACGTCGTGGGGAGCCTAATTGATCCGAGCGTCAGTTATCAATTGCCTAATTGCAGCCGCACCAGCCTCGCACGCCCGAATCTCACTCGGCCAGGGCCTCCGTCGGGCTGGTACATGCCGCTCGGCGGGCCGGAACAACACAGGCCACGAGTGCGACTGCGGCGAGCAGCCCGGCGACCACGGCCAGCACCCCTCCATCCATCGCATCCACTCCGTAGAGTTGACTCTCGAGCGTTCGCCGCAGCACGAAGGCCCCGGCCAGTCCAAGAGCGGCGCCCGCCCCGACGATGGCGGCGCCCTCACTGAGAACCAGAGTGAAGATGCGGGGCGCATCGGCGCCAAGCGCCATGCGGATGCCAATCTCGCGACGCCGTTGCAGCACCTGATAGGTGAGAACGCCGTAAATACCAACTGCGGCGAGGAAGAGCGCCACCACCGCAAAGCCCGTCGCCAGAAACGTCGGCGTCCGACGGTCCATCAACACCTCGGACGTCCGCTCGCTCATGGTCCTGGTGTTGTAGAGCGGCAGTTCCGCATCGACCTGCGACACCGAGCGGCGAACCGCGTCGGTGAGACCGGCCGGGGCACCGGCCGTGCGCACGGCGAGACCCATGCTCCGACGCGGCTCCTGCCGGTACGGATAGTAATAGGCGCCGGGCCGCTGACCGCCAGCGGTGTCAATTACGCCAGAGAGACGCATCTCGGCGATGACGCCGACGACGGTGAGCATCTGATCGTCCCGGGGCGACTCGAACAGCTTCTCGGCGCTGGTGGGCGTGTACATCCGTTGGCCAACCGCGCGGCCATCCGGCCAGAACTTGCGAGCCAGGCGCTCGTCGATGATGAGCACCCGGCGCCGTCCTTCGATGTCGGCATCCGTGAACCAGCGACCGGCCAGGAGACGTGCTCCCATCGCCTCGAAGTACCCCTCGGTCACCGACACGGAATACGGCGATACCACGGACTCGCCCGGCGCCATCTGGTAACCCTCCGCCAGGATGACGCCGTCGCTGGAGTTCCCGCTGAACGGGATGTTGGACGACAGGCCGGCCGCCTCGATACCCGGCAGCCCGCGCACCTGGTCGAGCACCCGCCCCATCAATACGCGTAAGTCCTCATCCTTCGCATAGCGGGACGCGGGAGGGTTGATCAGGCCGGTGAGGACATGCTCCCCACGAAACCCGGGGTCGACGGCCATCACGCGCCGCAGGCTCGCAACCATGAGCCCGGCGCCAACCAGCAGCATCAGCGCGAACGCGACCTGGCTGGTCACGAGCACGCGCCGCGCCAGTCGCGCGCCCCGCCCGGCCGTACCCGAGCGCCCTTCCTCACGGACGATCTGCGCCAGGTTGGCCCGCCGGAGGGCCCCTACCGGCAACGCCGCCATCACCGCGCCCACCGCACCGACCAGTGCCAGCGTGAATCCCACCACTCGGGCATCGATCCCGATCGCGGTGCCGGCCGGTACCCGGTCCAATCCGACCTGGGGGGCGGAGGCCAGCGCCCACCAGCCCAGTGCGAGACCAACCACTCCGCCGAGCGCGGCAACCAGGGTGCTCTCCGTGAAGCTCTGCCGGGCGAGGCGCGCAAAGCTGGCGCCAAGCGCGTGCCGCGTCGCCAGTTCGCGCATCCGTCCGGTCGAACGCACGAGCACGAGGTTGGCCACGTTGACACACCCGATGATCAACACGAAGGCCACACCGCCCCAGAGCAGCGAGATCGTCCGGCCAATGTCGCCCACGACGAAGACGTGAAACGGCACGGCCATGGTCGCGAAGCGGGCGTTGCGCAGCACTTCGCGCAAATTGGGAAAACGCTGATCGTTGGCCGCATTGAGCGCTTCCAACTGACTGCTGACCTGCTGGATGCTGGCACCCGGCTTCAGACGGCCGACCTGCTGCCAGTCGTTGCTGTGTCGCCGGTCGTCGGACCGCTCCTGCGGGGAAAAGGCCACGGGACGCAGCAGTTCGATGTCCGGGTCCACGAAACGAAACCCTGGCGGCAGAATCCCGACGATAGTCATGGCCACGCCATTGACGCGAAGCGACTGCCCCACCGCGTCGTCGCGGCCGCCGAGGCTCCGCTGCCAGAACCCGTAGGTCAGGACAAGCGTCTCGTCGCGCCCGACCTCGCTTTCCTCGTCGGTGAAGAGCCGCCCCCGTAAGGGGCTGACCCGCAGAACCCGGAAGAACGACGGCGTCACGATGAGACCGATCAAGCGCTCGGGTGCACCTCGGTCCCCGCCCAGCGTGAGGCCGGTCTGCCGATACATGGCCAGGCCGTCGAGGGCGGTCAAGGCCTCGAGCCGGTCGTAATAGTCGGGCACGCCGTTGGCGGAGATCTCGACGCCGGCGCCGGGGTATTGGTTGTAGATGGCGACGAGCCGGTCCGATTCGTCGAAAGGCAGGGGCTTGAGCAGCACGCCGTCCACCACGGCGAAGATGGCGATATTGGCGCCCAGGCACAAGGCCAGCGTCGCGATGGTGGTGACGCTGAACGCGCGGTCTCTCCAGAGGCCCCGGAGCGCCACGCGGAGGTCCTGCCGGAAGCGATCCATGGCGCATTGGACGGGCGGCGCGCCCGCATTGTTTCACCCCGGCGCGCACACCGGGTGCATAATTGAGAGGCCTGCCGCATCCATACGAGAGCTCCATGTCCATCAGGATGCACGCCGGCCGCGCGAGGTTCGCGATGGCCGCCCTGCTGGGAATGCTTGCCGCCGCGCACCCGGCTGTGGCGCACGCGCAGGTATCGCCCGGTGCCCCGATCTTGTCTCAGGATCTGCCGGAGGCGGATTTTCTCTTCGGCCCGCCTCGAGGCGCGATTGGCCTGCGCGGCAGCCTGTTCCTCCCCTCGGAGAGCAGTGACCTGTTCGACTTCGTTCGGCGGCAGTTGACCATCGACAAAGGGGATTTTCGCGGCGCTGCTTTCGCGGCCGACGTGGCCATCACGCTGTCGCCTCGTCTCGACGTCGTCGGAGGCGTCGAGCTGGCCCGCAAGGCGGTGGTATCCGAGTATCGCGACTTCGTGGACGACGAATTGCTCCCCATTCAACAGCAGTCTCTGCTGCGCCAGAACGCCATCACCGGCAGCCTGAAATTCCTGCTGCTGCCGCGCGGCCGACGCGTCGGGCGCTTCGTGTGGATTCCCGCGCGGGTGCAGCCGTTTGTCGGCACCGGTGGTGGGGTCGTGTTCTGGAAGTTCGAGCAGTCGGGTGACTTCGTGGACTTCCAAGATTTCGGTGTTTTCACCGACACGTTCTCCGCCGATGGCGTCTCGCCGAGCGCGCATGTGCTTGGCGGGGTGGACATTCAGGTGTACAAAAGACTTATGTTCACGCTCGAGGGGCGTTACCTCTGGGCGCACGGGACTCTCGGCGGCGACTTCATCGACTTCGAGCCCCTCGACCTGTCGGGGTTCCGGGTCTCGGCCGGCATCAACTTCGTGTTCTAGCAGGAGCCGCACACCATGACACGACGCACGCCTCTGGTCGCCGCCGCCGTCCTGTTGTTCACCCTGCCCCTGGTCTCGACCGCGCAGACACCGACCGTCGACCCGAGGTGGTCCCCGTACCTCGGCTGTTGGGAGCTCGGCCAGGAGAGCGCGCTCGACGGGGTGGTCGACCTGTTTGCCATCGCCGCGCGCCAGGCCCGGGCCAACGACCGCCGCGACGACGTGCTCATCTGCGTCACGCCGACGGAACGGTCGGGCGCGGTGGCCCAGCAGACGGTGTTGAACGGTGCGACCGTGCTGGACGAAGTGATCGCCGCCGATGGCGCCGAGCAGGTGTCCGAAGAGGCGAACTGCCGGGCCACGCGGCGGGCGGAGTGGTCGAGCAGCGGACGCCAGTTGTTCACGCGAGGCACGGTTTCGTGCGTGGGCCAGCCAGACCGCCAGCTGGCCGGGATGAGCTTCATGATGCCCGGGCCCGCGTGGGTGGACGTCCAGATGGCCGACGTCGGCGGCCGCCGCAGTGTGCGCGTCCGCCGCTACGGCCTCTCGCGCGAGCAGGCTCGGGCCAACCGCGCCGCGCTCTCGCTGGCCAGCCCCGCGCCCCTCGCGCGCTGGACTATCGACGAGGTGACCGAGGCGGCGCAGAAGACCGCCGCCGAGGTCGTGCAGGCCGCCCTGGTCGAGGTCGGCACGAAGGTGCCTCTCAACCGTGAGCGGCTCATCGCACTGGACGAGGCCGGCGTGCCGGGGACGGTCGTGGACGTGATGGTGGCGCTCAGCTTCCCGGAGAAGTTCGTCATCGATCGCCCGAGCCCATCGTACGGGAGCTACGGCGGCGGCGCGCCTTGGGGCTGGGGTGGCGGCCCGATGGTCGGCACCATGGACCCGTGGGTGACCGCCAGCCAGTACGGCTGGCTGTCCTTGTATTCGCCGTTCGGCTACCAGTATTACGGCCTCTACGACCCGCGCTACGGGCCGGGCTGGGGATGGGCCGCCCTGAACCGGCCGGCTGAGAACGGCGGCGCCGAGTCGGAGGAGGGCCGGGTGGTCAACGGCGCAGGATACACGCGCGTACGACCCAGGGATCCCGAACCAGCGCGGGTGGCCGGCGGCGGCGTGGATCGTTCGGGCGGGTCGAGCGGCCGTAGCGGCGATTCGGGTTCGGGCGGTTCAGGCGGTTCAGGCGGCGTCACTTCAGGCGGCTACTCGAGCGGCGGCGGGGCGTCTGGCGGCAGCAGCAACGGCGGCGGCGGGCGC
>Ga0073904_10003773_pt1 | contig 11379 bp, 8 predicted proteins | sample KloWWTrecipitate_FD_66668 | JGI IMG/M metagenome (GOLD analysis project Ga0073904, IMG submission 66668) | Active sludge microbial communities from Klosterneuburg, Austria, studying microevolution and ecology of nitrifiers - Klosterneuburg... | ecosystem: Engineered > WWTP > Aerobic digester >... | reverse complement strand
CTCGCCCGGTCGTACGCGCAGAGAATCTCCGACCATCACCTGCTCGAGAGGGACATCCGACTCGCTGCCGTCAGAGCCGATGCGCCGCGCGGTGCGAGGCGCGAGCCCAAGCAGGGCGCGAATGGCGCTCCCGGTGCGGCTGCGCGCGCGCAACTCGAGCACCTGGCCGAGGAGGACGAGCACGGTGATGACGCTCGCGGCCTCGAAGTAGCGGTCGACCATGCCGTGGTGGCCCCGGAACGAATCGGGGAAGGACCGCGGAAACAGGGTGGCGATGACGCTGAACGAATACGCGGCGCCGGTGCCGATGCCGATCAGCGTGAACATGTTGAGGCTGCGGTTCAGAAACGACGCTCCCATCCGCTGGAAGAAGGGCGCCCCCGCCCAGAGCACCACCGGGGTCGAAAGGGCCAGCTCGAGCCAGCCTTGAGCTTCCGGCGAGATGAGGTTCTGGAGAGGAGATCCCGGGAGCATGTCGCCCATGGCGAGGAGGAAGACCGGGATGGTGAGGCCCAGGGCGACCCGGAACCGACGGGTCATGTCCACGAGTTCGGGATTGTCGGGTTCGTCCACGGCGACGGTGCGTGGTTCGAGCGCCATGCCGCACTTGGGGCAGCTCCCGGGCCCGTCCTGAACGACCTCGGGATGCATCGGGCACACGTATTCCGTCTTCGTGGCGGGCGGGGCGATCGTCTCCGGCTCGAGGGCCATGCCGCACTTCGGGCAGGCTCCCGGGCGATCCGAGCGGACTTCGGGGTCCATCGGACAGATGTACGCGGTGGACGCGCCGGCCGGAGGGGCCGGCTCCGCCGATTTCGCCTTCGGAACGACCGACCCGTCGGCCGCGAGGTATCGGCCCGGATCCGCGACGAACTTCTTCAGGCACCCCTGGCAGCAGAAGTAGATGGTCTTGCCCTGGTACTCCGTCGACCCCGCGGCCTTCGCGGGGTCGATCCGCATGCCGCAGACCGGGTCGAGGGCGAGGTCCGTCGATGCGGCCACGGGAGCCGCGGCCATGGTGATGGCCCTCGACTTCGCGGGAAGGTAGCGGTCGGGGTCGGCCTCGAACTTCGCCTGACAGCCCTTGGAGCAGAAGTGGACCAGGCGGCCCCGGTGCCGGACCGATCCCGCGGCTTTGGCCGGGTCGATCTTCATGCCGCAGACGGGGTCGGTGACCGTGGGCGGAGCGCCCGGGGAAGAAGGTTCGGTCGGGGAGGGCGTGTGCTGATGATTCATGGATGTCTCTCTTTCACTCCTGCAGACGCACGACCCGAGGCTTCATTACAGTCGCAGTCCCCATTTTTTCACGCCGGTCGCAAGAGGGTTCAGGCTCGGCCTTTTCGGCGGCAGGCGCACCGGGGTCTCACAGAAAGCCGATGCGCTTCAGCGCAACCAGGAGGTAGTCCGCCACGACGGCGTGCGCCCTCTCGTTGAAATGGTAGTCGTAGGCGTTGACGATCAGGTCCTCGGCGCGCATGTCCTGGAAGGCCTCGCGCAGGTCGACCACGGCGACCCCCTGCTCCGCGGCCAGCCCCTTCACGTAGTCGTGCGCCGCGCCGAACTTGTAGTTCTCGAGGTCGTGGAGCACCGGTATCACGACGACGACGAACCGCGTGCGGTCGATGGAGGCCAGGAACCCGCGGAAGAACTCTCGATGCGCGGCGAGGTCCCTCGAGTCGGACGCATACAGCGAGCGCAGGTAGTCGGCATAGGAGAGTCGGGCGCCGAGCCGCTCGAGGAGCCGGAACACGCGGCTCTCCAGGAGATAGTAGAACCTCGAGTGGCGGTAGAGATAGTGGCCGGCCTGGCCGGGGACGAGGTGATCGTAGAAGCTGTCGCCGGCCGGGTTGTCCACCGCTTCGACGTCGTTGGCGAAGAAGAAGAGCACGGCCTTGTCGAGGCCGTACTTCTCGCTGACGTTCGCGAGCGCCGCGACCTGCTGCTGCGTGTTGAAGCCGGGTGCGGCGACGTTCATGACCTCGTAGCGCGGGCCCAGCTTGCCCTGCAGCAGGCCTGGGAAGATCTTCCGCTCGTCGCGGATCGGCACCCCGAATACGAAGGAGTCGCCCACGAGGGCGATCCGCGTCACCCCCGGCTCCTTCCGGATCGCGTGTTCGACGTCCCGGAACCCGTCGGAGTTCCTGCGGACGCTCGCGAGGAAGTTGTCACCGGTTCCGTTCCCGAACCAGTTTGTCTCGGGGCCCGTCAAGAGCCGAAGCACCCCTTCGGACACCAGGCAGAAGAGGAGCAGCGACCCGGCCAGAAGGGCGAGATTCCCGAGGAACGGAGGCCTGTCGGGCCGATCGAGCCGGGCCGCCCGCCCGCGCCGCTGTCCGCGTCTCTTTCCCATTTCGCAGACGCCGGCGCGCGCGTTCGAGCGGCCGACCCGACGTCCTGTCCTCCTGCGCGGAGGATACAGAGCGGAGTGCGGGTGAAACAAGGGGAGTTGGCGCGTCAAGCCCGGCCGGCGCGCTGATTCGGGCACGGCGCGGGCGGCGACCGTGTCAGCATAGGGACATGCCCCGCGCCGCGGCCGTCGCCCTCCTGTGGCTGACCCTCCAGCCCGCGTGCCATCACCCGGCGCAGGAGCTGGCCCGCGGCCAGGCAGGGGTGGACGGGCCGAGGGCGCTGGTTGAGGCACTGGCGGACCGCTTCGGGCCGACCAACCGCGAGCCCGCCTTCGATGCCCTGCGCCCACGTCTCGCCCACGCCGTCCTGGTTCCCTCCCGGATCTTCGACGACGCGGCCGCCTGGATGGATCGCGGGAACACCTTTCGGGCGGTTGAGTTCACCGGGGCCGCGGCGGGGGACGCGTACCGCATGGGCGTGCGTGCTCACGCCCCACCACCCGGCGCCCCCAGCGCGTACCGAGGCCGCGTGCAGCTCGAGCGGCTGAGCGGCGGGCGCTTCGAGTGGTCGGTGGACGAGGAGCTCGCGGTTGGCCGCGTGCGGCCGTCCGACCTCGCCTCCGCGCTCGAGGCGCTCTTCCGGGGGGCCGAGGGAACGAGCGAAGCGACGGCCCGGGCGGCGGTTGCCGAGGCCCTCCCACGGGCCTCGGCCCGTCTCGGGCTCCTTCTCCACCTCGAGACGCTGGTGCTGCAACATGATGCGCAGGGCGCGACCGCGGTGCGCCTCGCGGTGCGCCTGACCCCGGCCGGGATCCGCGGCCTCGCCCCTCGCTACGCGGCCTTCCTCCAAACCTACGCGACGCCCATCCGGATGCGGCTCCTGGTCGCGGAACCGGCCGGCGTCGCGTGGTGGAGCCTCGACGGGTCGGACAACCTTTGGACGTTGCACCTGCGCCTGCGGGGCGGGAGTCTCGTGCCCCTCGAGGGCCAGGCCGACCGCCGCGTCCCCCCGCACTTGCGCGCCACGATCGACTACTCGACCCGGATGGGACGCTTCAACGTAGGCGCGTCGCGGCTCGTGGCGGAGGTGGCTCTCACCTCGACGGGGATCGAGAAGGGCTTCTCGGCGCGCTTCCTCCAGGAGCCCTCCTGGCAGCTCCCGTTCCTCGCAGAGTCGCTCCTGCACGGGCCGCTTTACTTCCCGTTCGAGGGGCCGGGCTCGGAGGCGGGCTGGGCAGCCCGCGAGACTCCGGAGGGATACACGCGCTTCGTCCGCCGCTACCGGGTCCGGGTGCGCGAGACCTGGATCCTCCGCTGGCTGGGCGGAATGGCCAGCACCGCGGTGAACGACTTCCGCAGCGGCGCCGAGGCGGAGGCCGATCGCTTCCAACGGGAGTGGCTCCTCGCCCTGCGCGACGACCTCGCCGCCCTCTTGCCCGCGCCATGAGGACAAGCCTCCCCGGCGCGTCGGCCAGGATCGACCGGTGGCCGAGAGAGTTGGAGCGGTCTAACCCGCGAGCGTAAATTGAGCGCCTATGATCAAGAACCGGATTCTCCTGAGTTTCGTTTTCGCCGCTTCGATCCTGGCCTCCGGTTGTGGCGAGGATGTCCTCACCGGACCGACGGCGGTCACGGGCGGGGTCTGGAAACTGCAGAGCCTCGAAACCCCTGCGCTCTTCGTGCCGGTCGGCCGGCCCGAGAGCTACACCGTGGAGTTTCGTGATGCGGCCGTGCTCGCGGTGAAGGCCGACTGCAACTCCTGTTCCGGGACCTACACCATCTCCGGATCGTCTCTCACGATTGGCGCGCTCGCCTGCACCCGGGCGTTCTGCGGAGAGGCTTCACTCGACACGGCGTTCCTCGCGGTCCTGACCAACGCAAGCAGCTTCGGCGTGACCGACGCGGAACTTAAGATCTTTTCTTCGAAGGGCACGGCGCGCCTGAACCGGTAGTTCGGTCGCGAGCCGTTTCAGCTCAGCGGGGGAAAGATGAGCGCCCCGCCCTTCCAGGAACGCAAGGTCACGTCGGTCTTCTTGGCCTGCGTGATCTCCGCCATCTCGGTCACCAGGGCTTCCTCTGACTTGTTCAGGCCCGTCTCCCTGGGCCCCCCACCGCGGCCTTGACCTCGGTGTGCCACTTCCAAAGCAGGTAGATGGCGGGGTAGACCAGCAGCTCCATCAGGAACGACGTCGCGAGACCGCCCACCATGGGTGCGGCCACCCGCTTCATGACGTCGGCTCCGGTGCCCATGGACCACATGATGGGCATGAGGCCCATCATGGCCGCGGCCACCGTCATCAGCTTGGGCCGCACGCGTTTGACCGCGCCGTGGACGATGGCCTCGTGAAGGTCTTCGATGGAACGAAGCCGGCCCTCGGCCTTCGCCTCGGCGTAGGAGAGGTCGAGGAAGAGGAGCATGAAGACACCGGTCTCGGCATCGAGGCCCATGAGCGCGATCATCCCCACCCAGGCCGCGATCGAGACGTTGTAGTCGAGGAGATACATGAGCCACACCGCCCCCACCACGGAGAAGGGCACCGCCAGCATCACGATGCTCGCCTTCACTCCCGAGCCCGTGTTCAGGTACAGGAGGAAGAAGATGGTGAAGATGGTGATCGGCACCACCAGCTTCAGCCTTTCGCGAACCCGCAGCATGTTCTCGTACTGTCCACTCCACTCCATCGAGTAGCCGGGTTTCAGGGTCACGCGCCGCGCCGCTTCCTTGGCGCGTTCCACGAAGCCGCCGATATCGCTCTCCGCGGTGTCCACGTAGACGTAGCCCGCGAGCAGGCCGTTCTCGTTGCGGATCATGGACGGCCCTTCCACCTTGCGGATGGCCGCGATCTGCGAGAGCGGGATCTGCGCGCCCGAGGGAGTGGATACGAGGACCCGACCGAGGCGGTCGAGATCGTCGCGCAATTCGCGAGGGTAGCGGACGTTCACCGGGAAACGGGCGCGGCCTTCCACGGTGGTGGTGACGTTCTCCCCGCCGATCGCGGAGAGGATGATTTCCTGCACCGCGGCGACACTCAGGCCCCGGCGCGCCAGTTCCTCCCGATTCAGCTCGAAGTCGACGAAGTACCCTTCGGCGGCCCGCTCGGCGAAGACGCTGCGAGCCCCCTTCACTTCGCGCAGGACCTTCTCGAGCTCGAGGCCGAGTCTCTCGATCTCCTTGAGGTCATCACCGAAGATCTTCACCCCCACGGGGGTGCGCACGCCGGTGGTCAGCATGTCGATGCGGGCCTTGATGGGCATGGTCCACGCGTTGGTGACGCCCGGGAGTTGAAGGGCCTTGTCCATCTCGGCCACGAGTTCATCCCAGGTCATGCGGTCCGGAGTGATCCTGCGCAGCACTCCCTCCTTCAGCCACCCGGGCGCCCATGAGGAGTACCAGCGGTCCTTCGCTCGCCATTCCGAACGGGGCTTCAGGACCACCGTGGTCTCCATCATCGACAAGGGTGCGGGATCGGTGGAGGTGTCCGCCCGGCCGGCCTTGCCGAAGACACTCTGCACTTCCGGGAAGGAACGGAGGACCCGGCCCTGGGTCTGCAGCAACCGCGTCGCCTCCGTGACCGAGATCCCCGGGAGTGTGGTGGGCATGTAGAGCATCGTGCCTTCGTTCAGGGGCGGCATGAACTCGTGGCCGAGACGCAGGTACACCGGGATCGCGCTCAGCACGACGAGGATGGACGCGAGGATCGTCGACTTGGGATGCCGGAGCACGAAGCGGCACGCGGGCTCGTAGACCGCGAAGAGCGCGCGGCTGATCGGATGCTTCTCCTCCGGGTGGTATCGACCGACCGTGGCCTGATTGAAGAGCCAGGAGAGCCAGCGCGGACGGAAGGAGACGAAATCCATCCGGGTGAAGAGCATGCGCAGGGCGGGATCGAGGGTGATGGCCAGCAGAGCCGCGATGAAGAGGGTGAGGTTCTTGGTCCAGGCCAGCGGCGTGAACAAGCGCCCCTCCTGGTCAACGAGGGTGAAGATGGGCAGGAATGCGACCGCGATGACGAGCAGCGAGAAGAAGACCGACGGCCCCACCTCGAGCAGAGCTTCGAGCCGCACCGCATGGAAGTCGCCCTGCCTTCCCCCTTCCTCCCACTTCTGGAGCTTCCGGTACGCGTTCTCCACTTCCACGATCGCGCCGTCCACGAGGACGCCGATGGAGATGGCGATGCCGGCGAGCGACATGATGTTCGAGGAGATGCCCATCAATGACATGGGTATGAATGCGAGCAGTACGGACACGGGAATGGTGACGATGGGGACGATGGCGGAGGGGATGTGCCAGAGAAAGACCAGGATCACCAGGCTCACGATTCCGATCTCGATGAGGAGCTCGTGCTTGAGGTTGTTGATCGAGGCGTCGATCAGCTCCGAACGGTCGTAGGTCGTGACCACGCGGACGCCCTTGGGCAGGGACGGCTGGATATCCTCGAGTCGCTCCCGGACCAGCCGGATCACCTCACGCGCGTTCTCGCCGTGGCGCATGACCACGATGCCGCCGACCGCATCCCCTTCGCCGTTGAGGTCGGACACACCGCGGCGGATCTCCGGGCCGAGGGCCACCGTTCCGATGTCGCGCACGAGGACCGGCGTGCCGAGGTCGTCGGTCTTGAGCACCACCTTCTCGATGTCCGCAACCGACCGGATGTACCCGCGCCCGCGCACCATGTACTCGCGCCCCGAGAACTCCAGGAGGCGCCCGCCCACGTCCGAATTGCTCTTACGCACCGCCTCGCTGACCTCCGCGATCGAGAGTCCCCGGGCTTTGAGGCGGTTGGGATCCACCGTGACCTGGTACTGCTGAACGAAGCCGCCGATGGACGCGACTTCGGCGACACCCGGCACCGACTGCAGCCGGTAACGGAGATTCCAGTCCTGGAACGAGCGGAGGTCGACGAGCGAGTGGGTCTTCGATTCGTCGACGAGCGCGTATTGGAACACCCAGCCGACGCCGGTCGCGTCCGGTCCGAGTTCGGTCTTCACCCCCGTGGGGAGCTGCGGCTGGATCTTGCTCAGGTACTCGGAGACGCGGCTCCGCGCCCAGTAGATGTCGGTGCCGTCCTTGAAGATGACGTAGACGTAGGAGAAACCGAAATCGGAGAAACCGCGGATCACTTTCACGTTCGGCGCGCCGAGGAGGGCGGCCACGATCGGGTACGTGACCTGGTCCTCCATGATGTCGGGGCTGCGGTCCCAGCGCGAGTAGACGATCACCTGGGTGTCCGAGAGATCAGGGATCGCGTCGATCGGGATGTGCTGCAGGGTGTAGACGCCGTACGCGGAGGCTATGGCCACCGCGATCAGGACGAGGGCCCGGTTATGGGCGCTGAAGCGGATGATGGAGCGGATCATGATCGGGCTTCAGCGCGGGTCCGGGGTGGCCGACTTCATGGATTGAACCGCGGCGCGAAGGCTCGACTCCGAATCGATCAGGAAGTTCGCGGCCACCACCACCTTCTCGCCCGCGGAGAGGCCGGAAAGCACCACGAAGCCCGCGTCCGCGCGCGCGCCGAGGGTCACCTCGCGCGGCTCGTAACGGCCTTCGCCGAGGTCGACGAACGCGAGCTTGCGGGCACCCGCGTCGATGATGGCGCCTTCGGGCACCACGAGGGCGGATCCGAGATCGACATCGAGAGTCACATCCGCGAACATGTCGGGCTTGAGTCGACCGCCCGGGTTCAGGATCTCGACCCGGACCTTGGTGGTTCGGGTGGCCGCCTCCACGGTGGGCGAGATGAAGGTGACCGGACCGCGCAGCTTCCGGCCCGGGGCGGAAGCGGTCTCGATGGTGGCGGACATGCCGAGGCGAACGGAGGGGAGGTCGGCTTCGTAGACGTCCGCCATGACCCACACCCGGCTCAAATCGGCGATGTCGAAGAGGGAGTCCGCGGGCGTGACCCGCATGCCGTGGAGCGCCACTTTCGCGAGGACGTAGCCGCTCTCGTCGGAATAGAGATCCACGTCGCGCCGGGCGACACCTTCCTTCTCGAGAGTCGCGATCTCTTCGGGCCGGATGTCCCAGAGGAGCAGGCGCTGGCGGACCGCGTCGACGAGTGCTTTGCTTCGCACGGCTGCGTCGCCCTCGTTCCCCCCCAACTCGCGGACCGCTTTCCGGGCCAGAAGATATTCCTGCTGGGTGGCGTAGAGCTCGGGACTGTAGATGGAGAGGAGCGGCTCACCTCTCTTCACGTACTTGCCGATGAAGTCCACGTAGACGTGCTCGATGAAGCCGTCGTACTTGGTGTGCACGTGGTGAAGCAGGCGCTCGTCGGGCACGATGCGTCCGACCGTACGGATGGCGCGGCTGAGCGGTGCGAGCGCGAGCGGTTCACTTCGCACGCCGAGGAGCTGTCTCCGGTCGGCGGGGATCACCACCGAAGCGCGGCCCTCGACGGCGGATGCGGGCGCTTCCACTTCGTCCGTGTAGACCGGCACGAAGTCCATGCCCATCGAGTCCTGAGTCGGATGGTCGGAATGGATGCTTGGGTCCATGGGGGAGCGGTAGAAGGCGATCTTCCGCTCCTCCTTTGCTGCGGCCGGTCCGGAGTCTCCGCCAGCAGGGGGAGCGCCCCGGCGTGCGCCGGCGAGGTAGCCGAGCCCGACCAGAATGAGTGCTGCGATCAGGAGTCCGAACTTCTTCATGACGTCTGCCTTTCCATGCCGAACGCGTCGAGTAGCGCCGAATGCCAGAGGATGTGAAAGAGGAGTTCCGCGTGCTGCCGCTGGTCCGCATAGAGAACGCGGTGGGCGTCGAGCACGGCGATGAACGGGGTCTGTCCCGACCGGAAACCGGCGAGTGCTGATTCCACCGCGAGGGAGTCGATCACCAGGACCTCCCGCTCGATGGTGCGGGCCTCGAGCACCGCCGCCTTGAAATCGGCGTAGGCCTTCTCCACGGAGGCGCGGGCCTTGAGCGCCATCCCTTCCTGTTCCGCCTGAGCCGATCGAAACCAGGCCTCGGCCTCCACGATGGCCTGCCGCTGCTTCGACTTTCGATACGCGGGCAGGATGATGCCCACTTCCGCGGTCCAGCGATCGGGCAGGGACCCTCGAAAGGCCCACGAGCTCGAGACCATGAAGTCGGGCTTGAGGTTGCGCTGGGCGAGGTCGATGGCCAGGCGGTTCCTCTCGACCAGGGTGAGGGCCGCGTGCAATTCGGGGCTCGCGCCACGAGCGCGCGCGAGGACGGTTTCGAGGGGCGGCACCACGATGCCGCGGCCGATGAGATCCTTGAGCCCTCCCGGAATCTCGACCGGAGTGCCCTCCCCTTGCCCGCGCAACCGATTCACCTCCGCGATGGCGGAGGCGGCGAGGCCTTCTTCATGAAGGCGCATCTGGTCGAACCGCGCCACCTCGGCCTGGGCGCGGAGGACATCGAGCTGGCTTCCGAGTCCGGCGGAATAGCGGGCGCGGGTCAGCTCCTCGATGTCCGAGGTCGCGTGGCGCTGGTCCTTGATGATCGCGATGTTCTCGCGAGCCAGGAGCAGGTCGGCAAGCGCCTTCCGCAGCGCGTAGGTGACAGACAGGGAGACCGCAGCGGTCGCGTGCTGCGCCAGATCGGACTCCCGCGCGCTCACGTCACGGCGCAATTGGCGCTTTCCCGAGAAAGGCAGCTCCTGGGAGAAACCGATGCGCGGCCCGGTGTCGGCCCCGTCGCCCGGGAGCCAGGCGTCGCCTTTGTCGTAGCCGAGCGAAACCACGGGATCGGAAAGCGCCCCCGAGGGTGCGATCCGCGCGACGGAGGCTGAAGCACGTTCCCGCGCGGCCCGGAGATCCGGGTTCCGGGCAAGGGTCTCCTCGAGAAGGGCTTTGACCGAAGGGTCTCCCGTGAGCGGGAACAGATCCTGACCGCGGGCCATAGGCGCGGCCACGAGGAAGACGAGGAAGACGGGCAGGGAACGACGAACGAACAAGGAAAAGGAAGAAAGCACGGGAACCTCCACGAAGAAGAAATGCCGGAGAGCAGCGTCCGGAATCTTGATTTCAGCCAAGCAGGGCTTGCCGAAATGGGCGCACCCCTAGCGGGTGCGCGTTTTGTGGGAGGTCAGATCCTCAAGACCGCGCGCGCGATGATGGGGCGGGTCGGGAGCGGGTGCGAAAACACCGACACGGGCACCGCCGCGTCGATCGTCACAGGGTGCGCCGGCGCAGGAGCCGAGGCAACAGCCAGAACCGTCGCGGACGGAACCGCGGTCCTGGAGCCGGAATCGCTGGCGCAGCACATCCCTCCGATCGAGAGCCCGTCGGACGCGCAGCAGTCGTCCGCGGCCATCTGGGGGCAGACGAGGCAGGGGCACAGCGCGAAGACAAGGCTCAACCCGGCCACGGCCAACAGGCCTCGACGGAGCCGCTTCAGCACCGAAGTCACAGGCCCTTGTAGCACTCCCGGGCCGGCGGTCGCAAGCATGCAAATGGCCCCCCCGACATGGCTGTGAGTCGAGCGAGTTGGGCCTGTAGCATCAACTCGCATTTCCCCGAGCTCCTGGAGAACTCCCGATGAGAGCCAACAAGGCTGACCCCGTCCTCCCACCGCACCCGAGTGCCGGCAGTCTCGCCGCCCTGGTCGCCCTGGGCGCCACGTCCGCGCTCGGGTTCCTGTTCCTCTGGCTCGAGCTGGTGCTGGCGCGCTCGGGGGGCACCGCCTTCTGCGCGCTCGACGCCGCGACCTCCTGCACGGCAGCCTGGGACTCGCCTTTCGCCAGCCAGATCCATCGGCTCTCCGGCCTGCCGCTGGCCGCGTGGGGGCTGGTGTGGAGCCTTGCCGCCTTCCTGCTGCCGCTGCTGGCGCTGCTGCGGCAGGCCGAGGGCAGGCCGCAACCGGCGTTGATTTCCGCGACCCGCCTGCTCGCCGCCATCGGGATCGGGGCCGTGGCGGTGATGCTGTTCGCGAGCGCCGTGATGGGGGTGTTCTGTGTAGGCTGCCTCGCCGCCGATATCGCGATCGCCGGCTATGCGGGGATCGCTCTCTTCAGCTGGGCCCCGCTCCGCTACCCGCAGTTGACCCGCGCCGCGATGTGGGCGGGAG
>Ga0073904_10003770_pt1 | contig 11381 bp, 15 predicted proteins | sample KloWWTrecipitate_FD_66668 | JGI IMG/M metagenome (GOLD analysis project Ga0073904, IMG submission 66668) | Active sludge microbial communities from Klosterneuburg, Austria, studying microevolution and ecology of nitrifiers - Klosterneuburg... | ecosystem: Engineered > WWTP > Aerobic digester >... | reverse complement strand
CCATAGCACGCCGAAGACAGACCATCTGCGCCTAGACCTACCCATGCCAAAAAAGCTACCAGCAACATACTACGCCGTGCTTCCGGCTTTGTCGGATTTAGCGATTTACCGAGTAATAGTGTGCGGAGTTTTGTGAGTAATACGCTCAAACAAGCATTCCCTTGTCAAAAATTTTTTTCGAGGATGATGATGCTATTTAATAATAGCTTATTTTTGTTTTTGTAAAAGGTCACGCATGCTTCGTTTTTCAGTAAATCTAGAGCATTTTAGCTAAGCCGAAGCGAAACTTCTCCGCTGGGAAAGTGCTTAATTTGTCCGGGCTTTATTTCGAGCAAAAAGTGGCCGTGTTCATTAATCCCACGTCCTATCCCTTGTAATTCTGTCGTATTGGTAATAATGGTGACAGGTTTATTGAAGGTCAAATCCAATTTTTGCCATTGCGGCAAAAAGGCTGCAAGCCCTTGTTTTTGGAAGAGAGAAGCGGTTGCAATAAGATTATTCAACAGTATGCCCGCTAATTTATTGCGATCAATTTTTTGATTTGAGAGTCTTTGTAGATCTGTCCAGGGTTGCGAGATATTGCGATCATAAAGGGCTGAATTCGGCATGTTGACATTCAAGCCAACGCCGATGACGGCATTGCAGACATCGTTGGCTTCACCAGAAAGTTCGATCAAGATGCCGATAAGTTTATGATTTTCCCATAACACATCATTGGGCCATTTGATTCCAAAATCTTTAGCAATACCAAATGCATGCAATGTTTTAACCGTTGCTATTGCGATAGCAAGACTTAACCCAGATAATTCGCTAGGATCTTTTTCAAAATGCCACAGTAGAGATAAGTAGATATTTTTAGCAAAAGGGGAGACCCATGCGCGTCCACGCCGGCTTTTTCCCTGCGTTTGTTTTTCTGCAAAGCACGCGCGATTTTTTTTAGGTGCTTCGGGGCTCGCATTTGTTGATTTTACATTTAATAAATAATCATTCGTAGAGGGTAGGCTGTCGAATATCTCAATTTGTTCCAGTTGGCTTTTTTGTGATTTTTTTATAAAGGATGAAATTTTCGCTGTTTCGAGTAAGGTGAGACCGCCTGGTATGCAATAGCCTTTATTGGTGACGGATTCTATTTCAAGATCCCAACACGCAAGCTGTTTAATGAGTTTCCAGATAGCACTACGCGTCAACGAGAGCTGTTTACCCAAGCGTTCTCCAGAATGGAATTCGCCGTCACTCAGTATTTGGATTAGCGTTTTGAGGGTTTGGGTCAAGACAAATTACTTAATTTTCTTTTCTTCAAACCATTCATGTTTACGTGTTTTTTTATCAAATTTACGTAATTTTAATTTATGCGCCATCTTTGGATTTTTGCTGGTGGTATAAAAATCGCCAGATTCAGAGACGAGTCGTACATTAATAGATTTTCTTGCCATGTTGGGGAACTCCTAATTATCGCCTACTGCTTTTTTTTCGCGAGCAGATAAGGCGGCTAAAACAGCCTCGATGCCGAGCTTATCAATGGTGCGCATTCCCTTATGAGAGACAACCAATTTAATAAAGCGACCTTTTCCTGGAACTTGCCCTGGGATCCAAAACCGATGGCTTTGAAGATTAGGCAAAAACCGTCTGCGCGTTTTTCGGTTAGAATGCGAGACGTTGTTTCCAGCCATAACGGCTTTTCCAGTTACTTGACAAACTCTAGACATGATAAGTCCCCAAAATGCTATACAATATTGATTAATCGATAATCTTAGCGCATTTATACCAAGGCAAGGCACAAAGATCAAGCAGTATCAGCGCCTCTTTCCACCTTAGTATGAGCCAGGTATACTCCGAGCTAATAACTTACAGTTGTCTCTAACGGTTGTTGATGCCAAGTAAGGAGGAAGATTAATGTTGTTTTTGAAGGCGAGAGCGACATTTAAGGCGATCCTTTTAATAAGTGCGCTTACACTTTTGCTCGGATGTGGCGCCACACACACGGCAATCAATAAGCGAAAACTCGATGTTCAAACAAAAATGAGTTCGACCGTGTTTTTAGACCCTATGACTTCAGATAAAAAAACTGTCTATTTACAAATTCGAAATACCTCGGATAAATCTGAGTTAGATTTAGAACATCCGGTAGCGGAAGTAATGTTAGCTAAAGGCTATACGCGTGTTATGGCACCCGAACAAGCACAGATTTTACTGCAAACCAATATCTTACAGGTTGGGCGTTCGGATCTCCGAGCTGCGGATCATGCCTTGAACCAAGGTTTTGGCGCTGCATTAGGGGGCGCTGTTGCGGGGGCTGCCGTTGGAAGTCTTGTGTCTCGGCAGGATAATAGCAAAGGTGCGATTGCGGGCGGTCTTGTGGGTGCTTCGGTTGCAACGGTGACAGATGCCATGATTCAAGATGTCGTTTATGTTGTGATTGCCGATGTTCAAATTTCCGAACGTGTGGGAAATTCGGTCACAATAAAAGAGAAAACCCGATCACGTTTAAAACAAGGCACAAATGGTCTGCGGGAAGTTATCTCAACAGAAAAAATAGAATGGAAACGTTATCAAACGCGGGTGGTCAGTACTGCCAATAAAGTTAATCTTAAATTTAAACAAGCTGCGCCTGAATTAATTCAAGGATTAACGCGCTCGATTACGGGAATTTTTTAATGCAATCTGTTCAAAGTCAAGAGAAGGCCTATAGAAGTATTCAGGGTATTGATGGTATTCGCAGCGTTCAACTAAAGATTTTAGATCCTAAAATTGGCACCTCAATCCCGCTGCCGCATTATGCAACCGCAGGTTCTGCGGGATTAGATTTACGCGCGTGTTTAGAACAGCCATTAGAAATTTTGCCAGGCGCGACGCATTTAGTGCCAACGGGTCTTGCGATTTATATTCGCGATCGCGGATTAGCCGGGGTCATGTTACCGCGTTCGGGTTTGGGTCATAAACATGGCATTGTGCTTGGTAATTTAACGGGCCTCATCGATTCAGATTATCAGGGCGAAGTCATGATCTCGTGTTGGAATCGCGGAAAAGAGACGTTTATTTTAGAACCCGGAGAGCGTCTCGCGCAACTGGTGATTGTACCGGTGATACAAGCGCAATTTGAAGTGGTGAAAGAATTTTTTTCAGAAACCGATCGTGGCGCAGGCGGTTTTGGTCATACAGGGCGTGGATAAAAATATGGCAGATTTTTTAATTCCAGCAGAAATTTTTCGTGCTTATGATATTCGCGGTGTTGTGAATAAGAGCCTTACAATCGAGATTGTAGAGGCCATCGGCCGTGCGCTGGGTACAACGGTATTAGCGCGTGGAGAAACGACAATAGTTGTTGCGCGAGATGGCCGTTTGTCTGGTCCACTATTAATTGATGCATTGAGCAAAGGCATATTAGCAACAGGCTGTAACGTTGTTGATATTGGTAGGGTGCCAACACCGGTTCTTTATTTTGCCACACACCATTTAAATATTCCGTCTGGCGTGATGATAACCGGTAGCCATAATCCACCCGATTATAATGGTCTTAAAATGATGGTTGGCGGACAAGCGCTTTATGGGGACGGGATCCAAGCGTTGCTTGCATTAATCCAAAAATCAGATTTTTCTAAAGGCCGAGGTCAGAAAACAGAGCGCAATATTGTTGATTCGTATGTGCAAGCGATCAAAAAAGATATTCATTTGTCGAGACCCTTAAAAATAGTTGTGGATGCAGGAAATGGTGTGACGGGCGATGTTGTTCCGGTTTTATTTGAGGCGCTTGGGTGTACCGTTATCCCACTTTTTTGTGAGGTGGATGGTCATTTCCCGAATCATCACCCTGATCCGGGTCAGCCAAAAAATCTCGTTGATCTGATAGCAGCTGTTCATGCGCATCAAGCGGATATTGGGTTAGCATTTGATGGTGATGGCGATCGCCTTGGTGTCGTAGATAATCTTGGGAAAATTATATGGCCGGATAGACAATTAATATTATTTGCAAAAGAAATCTTAAAAAAACAGGCTAATGCGACAATTATTTACGATGTAAAATGCACAAGGCATGTCAGTGCTGTGGTAGAAAGTTTTGGGGGGCAGCCCTTAATGTGGAAAACAGGACATTCTCTCATTAAAGCTAAAATGCAAGAAACCGGTGCGTTATTAGCGGGTGAAATGAGTGGACATCTCTTTTTTAAGGATCGGTGGTTTGGTTTTGATGATGCATTATATGCAGGCGCGCGTCTTTTAGAAGTTCTTTCAGAACACAATAAAGAAACAACAGTCTCAGAAATGTTTAATACCGTGCCCGACAGCGTGAATACGCCAGAATTGCTGATCCCCGTTACAGAACAAACAAAATTTTCGCGTGTGGAACGACTGATTGCATTGGCGCAGTTTCCAGATGCAACAATCAGTACGATTGATGGTTTACGGGTTGATTTTAAGGATGGATTTGGGTTAGTGAGACCTTCTAATACCGGTCCTAATTTAATTTTGCGTTTTGAAGGTGATACGACGTTTGCGTTACACCGTATCCAGTCTGAATTTCGTCAATTGTTAATAGATGTTGATCCTCTGTGGGAATTGCCTTTTTAAAATTGGAGTTAAAGTTATGATAAGACAGAGCGCACGTGCACGAGATGAATTAAGAGATATCCGTATCACGCGCAAATTTACCAAACATGCGGAAGGTTCTGTATTGATTGAATTTGGTGATACCAAAGTTATTTGTACTGCGAGCATTGTTCAGGGTGTGCCCAAGTTTTTGAAAGGAACCAACCAAGGGTGGATTACTGCGGAGTATGGTATGTTGCCGCGATCAACCACAGAACGTATGCAGCGCGAGAATCGCGTTGGGCCTGCGGGTCGCACGCAAGAAATTCAACGTTTAATTGGTAGATCATTGCGCACGGCTGTTGATTTAAAAGCATTAGGTGAATATACGGTTAATGTTGATTGCGATGTGATCCAAGCAGATGGGGGTACCAGAACGGCCAGTATTACCGGTGCGTGTGTCGCTTTAGCCGATGCCTTTGATTTGCTGCGTAAGCAAGGCATGTTGAAAACGAATCCCTTAAAGTTTTTTGTTGCCGCAGTTTCCGTGGGTATTTATAAAGAAATGCCGATTTTAGATTTAGATTATCTAGAGGACTCCAATGCCGAAACCGATATGAATGTGGTAATGACAGAACAGGGCGGTTTTATAGAAGTGCAGGGTACTGCAGAGCGTAGTCCATTTCATATTCAAGAGTTGCAAGGCATGTTAGATCTGGCTAAAAAAGGGATTGCGACGTTGATCCATAAGCAAAAAGAAGCACTTGGTTTATAAGCAAGACAATGGGGTTTATTGACCCCATTACTCCTCAAAATTTCAGGGTCTATATGAATATCGTTTTTGTGCCAGTAGGCAAGATATTGTTCTGCATTTAAATTTAATTCAGGACATGTGTCAAAGAGATCTTGTAAATGTGTTCTAATGTCGCGTTTCCCTCTGGTGACATTATCCCAGTCTGCATTATAGATTTCTGAAATATGTTCTGGTGTTACACCTAAGTCTGTTTCAATGTCTTTCCGCCAAAGATAGCAACCTTGAGCATCCATTGCTTTAAAAATGACACCGTCTACATCAAAGATGATTGTCTGCATTCCAGCATTCTAAGTCTTTAAGCTCCTAAAAAGTAGGCTGGTGTCATACAGTATTTATAAAGTTTACAAATTGATTAGTTGCGATAGGTGATCAGTATGACAAAATCATTGGAAATCCATTCTTTAACACACATTTTTAGTGATAGATGTATTTCACCGGGAGGTTACGAACAAGGTGACATTTTATTATATTTTTCAGATGATTTATAGTACTGATCACGCAATCTCTACATTGCGTATAGATGTAGATTCGTTGAAATAGATGGTTTCTAACTGAACAAATGGAACGAGCAGGTTGAATGCATCTGAGTTATTATTTTCATAGTGATGTTGTACCAACCCGGATAGCATATCGGCGAACTGAACGCCTTTATTGGAAGCGCTGTCTCTAGGAATAGTAATTAATTTTGTAGCCACATTTTTGGTGAAAAATAATTCTGTTTGTAAATAATCACTTAAGCTATCGCCAGAAGTGATCTTTATATTTCTCGGATCAGGATAGAATTCTACTTGAGTATGTTTGGCCATTTCATCGAGTAAAAGTGTTTTAATAAGGTAATTGTAAAGTTTATTAGAATCTTGTCTAATATGTTCTTGAACACGAGGTTTATAGGCAGTGATCGAACAATATTTCACTGAAGTATTTTCTTTGGAAAGTTTTTTAGCTTGCTGCGCAAAACTGACTCTTTCTTTGTTGGTCATGTAAGTCCATTTTTTTTCGATTTTTGGATCCCAAGAATGTTTTTTGTAAAGCTCTCGGATTAATCTACCTGGTAAATGTCGTTTCGCTTTGGGAACACAAACCGCGCTTATTGTTAAATACCTGCTAGAACCACCCTTACGATAAGGGGATCCAAAAGACCATCCCAAATCACCACTTTCATCCAGGAAAATAATCACTACTGCAATACACCAAAAAAGAAGAGAGAATAAAAAAGGTGGACCCTGAGGTCGACGCTCTTACAGAACGCTTACGATACCACCAAAGGCTTCGCGACTTGCTCAGGCTTTACCCACCCAAGACTTATTTTAGCAAACACTTGTTTGAGAAACAACTCGTATTAGCTCACTCGTTCGAAGCCGGATGTGGCAGCCTATTGATAAATAAGTGTAGTCTCTCTTAATAGGTTGGCCTTTTTTGCATTACAGGGCAATGGGGTCTATGACCCCATTAATGGCTATGAAGACGGTTTTGCTTTTTGGTGCAGGGTATAATTCATAGTAAAGCAATCGCAAGGCTCCATTGCTTCTTCATTACTTTAATGTTAAATCATAATCAATCGTTAACGGCGCGTGATCAGAAAAAAATTCTTCTTTGTAAATATGTGCAGAGAGAATTTTTTTTATCAGGCCCGGCGTAACCACGTGGTAATCAATACGCCAACCCACATTGTTTTCGCGCGCAGTCGGAGAACGCTGAGACCACCAAGTATATTGATCGGGTTCTTGATTCACCACTCTAAAAGCATCGACATAGCCCATAGTGTCAAATACTTTGTCTAACCAAGCACGTTCTTCTGGTAAAAAACCTGAAGTTTTCTGGTTTGTTCGCCAATTTTTTATATCGATGTTTTTGTGTGCGATATTCCAATCGCCACAGAGAATGTATTCACGCCCTTTTTTTAATTGTGCACGTAATTTTTTTTCGTATTGTGCCATAAAGTCATATTTAATGGCTTGGCGAGCTTCTCCGCTGGTTCCCGATGGGAAATAGATAGAAGCAACGCTGAGATTTTTGAAATCGGCCTGTATATAACGCCCTTCAGTATCGGCTTCTTTCCACCCTAATCCGTCTTGATGTACTTGATCGGGCTTAATGCGAGTATATATCGCGACGCCGCTATAGCCTTTTTTTTCGGCACTGCAAAAATAGGTGTAATAGCCTTGGGGGAAGAAGACCGGGTCGGTTAAGAGATGGACTTCGGCGCGGGTTTCTTGCAGGCAAATGATATCGGTATTCTGTTTAGATAGCCAGCTAAAAAAATTCTTTTTAGCAGCAGATCGGATGCCATTGACGTTAGCGGATATAATTCTAAGCATACTTAAGCTCATTACGACTGGATATGAATGTAGATAAGGGGAGCAAACATATCAGTTGACACTGTGTGATAGTCAACCTACAATGATTCATTATATCTAAAGTATTTTAATGGAATAAATCGTGCAGCTCAAGCAAAATTATTATCTTTTTCTTATCCTCGTTACGTTGATGTCGTCTGTGAGTATTTTTGCAACTGATACCTATTTACCGGCGTTGCCCGATATGGCACTGCATTTTAATTGTACACAAACAGAAATCCAATTAAGTTTTACAGTGTTTTTGTTAGGTTTGGCAGGCAGTCAGTTAATCGTCGGCGCTTTGTCCGATCGGTTTGGTCGAAAAAAAATCGTGATTTCAGGTTTTGTTCTATTCACTCTGTCTTCTATTTTGTGTGCGAATGCACATACGTTGTCACAATTTATTATATTTCGTTTACTGCAAGCTATTGGGGGTGGTGTAGGTTCTGTTACAAGCCGCGCATTGGTTGTAGATAGATACAACAGACAAGAATCGGTTAAGATTTTTTCAACGATATTTCCGATTGTAGGCTCTTCTGCGGCGATTGCGCCGTTTATAGGAGGCTATCTCACCACCTTTTTTGGATGGCGATCCAATTTTTTCATGATTGCAATTTTTGGGTTAATCATATTGTTTTGCGTATTTTTGTGCCTTAAAAATAAAGTGCCGAGTGTATCCACTAAGCATCCACCGACATCGAAAAAACAGGGGTATTCGGATGTGTTAGGTAACCTGGAATTTTTGGGGTATGCCTTAATTATTGCTGCAGGATTTTGTGTGTTTCGCAGCTATTCTGTAGAGACTCCTTTTGTATTTAGTAGGCAAGGTTATGCGCCTGAAAAAATGGGACAATTTTATATCGCGCTTGCGGTTGCTTATATCGTGGGCAATTTATTTGCCAAGAAACTGATTAACAAATGGACAGTAGAATATGTACTACGAGTGGGTTTTTCCTTTTTTATTGTAGGCGGTTTGTGCATGGTGAGTTCGTTACTCATTTTTGACAACAACCCTTATGGGCTTATTGTGCCCATGGCAGTGATTACATTTGGTAATGGACTTTTATTTCCGGTGGCATCAGCAGCCGCCATGACATCTGTGCGATCGGAGCATTATGGTATTGCTTCTGGATTGCTCGGTGCGATACAGTGTGTGTTGGCCGCATTTTGTAGCAATTGGGTAGGAGAGCTGTGTCAGGGTCGCGCAGTTTCGCTGTCGTTGTTTATTGGAACGCTTATTTTGGTTGGATTTTTAAGCTATTTATTATTGATTGTTTATAAACCCAAATCAGATGTTAGCTTAACGGAGGATATCTGACATGGTTTATAGCATGACTGCCTATGCGAGTAAAAATGTATCATTGTCCGGTGGTTTTATTGCACGTTGGGAGATCCGATCGACAAACCATCGATATCTGGAAGTCTCTTTTAAATTGCCACCTTTGCAGGGAGATTTAGAATATCGGTTGCGTGACAATCTTCGTAAAATTATTACTCGTGGGAAAGTAGATTGTTTTTTAAAGTTGGATGCAGTAGAAAATAATAAGCGCGACTTGAATATTGATTTTAATTTGGTAGAGCAATTGGTGGTGGCCAGTCAAAAAATCAGCGCGCGATTCCCTGTTAACGCAGATGTCGCTGTTTTTGATATTTTGCGCATGCCTTCAGTCGTTTCTTTGCCGGAGACAGATTTGTCAGCCTTGGAAATTTCTTTGGAAGAATCTTTTCTGACGGCATTGCAGGATTTAAAAGAAACCCGTGCAAGAGAGGGCGAAAAGTTAGGTGGATATATCGAGGAGCGTTTAGTGAAAATGCATGAACGATTGAAGTCGATAACGAATAGGCTCCCAGAAATCGAAAAAGCAATGCGGATAAAATTTTATGAAAAAGTGCATGACTTACAAGTTGAAACTGACAAAAGTCGTTTTGATCAAGTGGTCGCTAACCTCATTCAGAAAATGGATATTTCAGAAGAGTTAGATCGATTAAAAGCGCATTTAACAGAAGTGGAAAGGGTTTTGAAGGATGAGAAAGTTATGGGTCGTCGATTAGATTTTTTAATGCAAGAATTAAACCGAGAATCTAACACGGTAGGCTCCAAAGCAATTGATACTTTGACTGTTCAAGATGCTATCACATTTAAAGTACTTATTGAAGAAATGCGGGAACAAATTCAAAATATCGAATAGTAGCAAGAGGAAACCTATTTGTGAAAGGATCATTATTTATTGTTGCAGCGCCTTCGGGTGCGGGTAAAACGACTTTAGTCAATGCCTTGGCAAAAACGCTTTCGGATGTCTCTATTTCTGTTTCGTACACAACCCGAAAAATGCGACCTCAAGAACAAGAGGGAGTAGATTATCATTTTGTGAGTTTGGATAAATTTAAGACCATGTTAAAACAGGGAGACTTTTTAGAGCACGCGAAAGTTTATGGCCATTTTTATGGGACATCCCGATTGTCGGTATTCGATGTGCTTCGTCAAGGGCTAGACGTTATTTTAGAAATTGATTGGCAGGGTGCAAAGCAGGTTCGTACACAATTTTTTGAAACCAAAAGCATCTTTATTTTGCCACCCTCGCTTGAAATTCTAGAAGCGCGTTTACAAAAGCGGCATTCAGATAATGCACTGATTGTTAAAGAACGTATGAATGAGGCAAGAGAACAAATATCCCATTATAAAGAATTTGATTACTTGGTTTTTAATGATAAATTTGAGGATGCTTTAGAGGACTTAAAGTCAATTGTTCGATCGCAACGAGTGTACTGGCGTCGGAGTGCTGCCCTTCGAGCTGCTACAATAACCTCATTAACTAGTTAGATAAATTATACTGAGGTTGTCGTATAAAAAAGGGAATATGGTGTATGATGGTGATCTATTAAATTGATTGAGGTTTTAAAATGGCACGTATTACGATAGAAGACTGTTTAGAGAAAGTGGGCAATAGATTCAAATTGGTTTTAATAGCCGCTAGGCGTGCAAGAAAATTGGCGTTAGGTGGTACAGAGCCTATTGTGCCCTGGGAAAATGATAAAGCTACCGTTGTCGCGCTCCGGGAAGTGGCCGCAGGACTTTCTACTGAGATGACGGTCGAGGAAGAGAAGGTTGAATCAATTTGATGAACTTTGTCAAAAACTGAAAGGCTATTTAGCAGAAGACCAAGTTGTAGAAATCAGCAAAGCCTATCTAGTCTCTGCAAAAGCGCATGAGGGACAACAACGCTATTCGGGTGAGCCCTATATTTCGCATCCGGTTGCTGTTGCAAGAATCCTTGCCGACATGAACATGGATACAAAAAGCATTATTGCAGCGATATTGCACGATGTCTTAGAAGATACCCTCATCGATAAAGCGACTATTATCGAACAATTTGGTGAAGAGGTGGCAGAGCTCGTAGACGGGGTTAGCAAACTTGAACAAATTAATTTTGAGAGTCGCGTAGAAGCACAAGCCGAAAATTTACGTAAAATGATGTTGGCTATGGCACGTGATATCCGTGTTATCTTGATAAAGCTCGCTGATCGTTTACATAATATGAGAACCCTAGAAGCAATGCCACTCGATAAGCGTCGGCGCATTGCTAAAGAAACACTCGAAATTTACGCGCCTATCGCGAATCGTTTGGGTATGAATAATTTTCGAATTGAATTTGAAGATATCGGTTTTTCATTTTTATATCCTGTTCGGTATCGCGTTCTTAAAGATGCTG
>Ga0073904_10003768_pt1 | contig 11383 bp, 6 predicted proteins | sample KloWWTrecipitate_FD_66668 | JGI IMG/M metagenome (GOLD analysis project Ga0073904, IMG submission 66668) | Active sludge microbial communities from Klosterneuburg, Austria, studying microevolution and ecology of nitrifiers - Klosterneuburg... | ecosystem: Engineered > WWTP > Aerobic digester >... | reverse complement strand
GCCATGCCGAGCAGCGCGCCGATGGTGACCACGCCGGTACCGCCGACACCGGTGATGAGAATGCTCCAGGGCGCAGCGGTGTCCGGCAACTGCGGCTCGGGCAGCGCGTCAGCCAGTCGGCCGAGCGCGCTCACCCCGCTTGCCTTGCCCTTCCTCAGCTTGCCGCCCTCGACGGTGACGAAGCTCGGGCAGAAGCCATTCACACAGGAATAATCCTTGTTGCAGGACGACTGGTCGATGAAGCGCTTGCGGCCAAACTCGGTCTCGACCGCGCCTACCGACATGCAGTTGGACTTGTCGCTGCAGTCGCCGCAGCCCTCGCACACGAGGTCGTTGATCACCACCCGCTTGGCCGGGTCGGGGAAAGTGCCGCGCTTGCGGCGGCGGCGCTTCTCGGCGGCGCAGGTCTGATCGTAGATGATGGCGGTGACGGCTGGCGCGGTGCGCAGCTCGCGCTGCACCGCATCGAGCTCATCACGGTGGCGCACGCCGACACCGTGCGGCAGGTCGGACGGGCCGTAGGCACGCGGCGTGCCGTCGTTGACCACGACCACCGTACCCACGCCCTCGGCCAGCAACTGGCGGGCGATGATCGGCACTGACAGCGTGCCATCGTGCGGCTGGCCGCCGGTCATGGCAACCGCGTCGTTGTAGAGGATCTTGTAGGTGATGTTCACCTTGGCCGCCACCGCCGCACGGATGGCGAGAATGCCCGAGTGCATGTAGGTGCCGTCACCCAGGTTGGCGAACACATGGGGCGTGCGGGTGAAAGGCGCCTGCCCGACCCAGGGCACGCCCTCGCCGCCCATCTGGCAGAAGGTCTGGGTGTGCTCGGGTGACAGCCAGGTGGCCATGTAGTGGCAGCCAATGCCGGCGATGGCGCGCGAACCCTCGGGCACCTTGGTCGAACTGTTGTGCGGACAGCCCGAGCAGTAGTGCGGCACACGCTGGATCGACAGCCGCGGTCTGGCGAGTGCAGCCTCCTTGGCCTCGATGAAGGCCAGACGCGCCTTGATGCGATCGGAAGTGTGAAAGCGTGCGATACGGCTGGCAATGACGCGCGCGATCATCGCCGGGGTCAGCTCACCGGCAGCCGGCAGCAGCCACTCGCGCTGCGAAGTGATGGACCAGCCTTCGGCCGGGGACGCCCATTCCCCTTTCTCGTCGAACTTGCCGATGACGCGCGGCCGCACCGCTTCCTTCCAGTTGTAGAGCTCTTCCTTGAGCTGGTATTCAAGGAACTGGCGCTTCTCCTCGATGACCAGGATCTCGTCCAGCCCCTCGGCGAACTGCCGCACTCCTTCGGCCTCCAGCGGCCACACCATGCCGACCTTGTACACGCGCAGGCCAATCGCAGCGGCCGTGTCATCGTCGATGCCGAGGTCGTCGAGCGCCTGGCGCACGTCGAGATAGCTCTTGCCGCTGGTGATGATGCCGAGCCGGGCGTCCGCGCTGTCGATCACCGTGCGGTTCAGCTTGTTCACGCGGCAGTAAGCGAGCGCGGCATACAGCTTGTGGTGCAGCAGACGGTTTTCCTGGACCAGAGGGGGATCGGGCCAGCGCAGGTTGAGACCATCAGCCGGCAGCGGGAAATCCTCGGCCGACGGGATCACGGTGTGCACCTTGAACGGATCGACGTCCACTGCGGAAGACGTTTCCACCGTATCGGTCAGCGCCTTGAACGCCACCCAGCAGCCCGAGTAGCGTGACATCGCAAAGCCATGCACACCGTATTCCAGGTATTCCTGAATGCCGGCCGGTACCAGCACCGGCATCATCAGGGCCTTGAACACGTGCTCGGTCTGGTGCGGCAAGGTCGACGACTTTGCCGCATGGTCGTCGCCAGCAATCACCAGTACACCGCCATGCTCCGAGGTGCCGGCCGCATTCGCATGACGCAACACGTCGCCGCTGCGGTCCACGCCCGGCCCCTTGCCGTACCAGATCGAGAACACGCCGTCGTAGCGGGCGTTGGGGTCGAGCTTGAGCTGCTGCGTACCCCACACCGCAGTCGCGGCGAGATCTTCGTTGAGACCGGGCTGAAAGCGGATCTGCATTGGCTCGAGGAATTTCTTCGCCTTCCAGAACTCCTGGTCGACGTTGCCGAGCGGCGAGCCGCGATAGCCGGTAACGAAGCCGGCCGTATTCAGGCCAGCTGCTTCGTCACGCATCTTCTGGATCATGGGCAGGCGGACCAGGGCCTGGATGCCGGTCATCCAGGCGCGACCGGTCTTGAGGGTGTATTTGTCGTCGAGGCTGACGTTGGGCAAGGTGTTCGACATGGTGGTGTGAACCGCCGCCTGCCACCCAGTTGCCGCGCGTGGCGGCAATGGGTCACAAGCCGGCGTTGTCTCCTTCAGTAATGGGTTTTCTCATGTGTCCGGATCGGCGGACAACGATTCGCATGCTACGGAGCACAAGGGGAAAATTTTTTCTCATTGAGGGCTTGCCTGTCCAATATAAGAAAAATTATTTCGCACATCACACCTACTATTGACCGCGTCCGACGGTAGCCACCCCGCTACCCGGCACCATAAGAACAGGGGCCACAGGACCTGCAGTCGAAACCTAGTCCGCGCCGCACAAACGGCAAGGGCACAGCTAAACTGCCGGCTTTTTTGTCCCGCCGCGCCACAAGCGCAGATATAAAACGAGGAGACTACCGTGATCCAAACCGCCACATCCGGCCTGCCGCGACACCCCGCCTGTGCCTGCACATACTCATGCGAGGTGCGATGACATGAGCACCACCACACATGCCCAATGGTCTTCGCGGATGGGCTTCGTTCTTGCCGCGACCGGCTCGGCCGTCGGCCTTGGCAACATCTGGAAGTTTCCCTACATGGTGGGCCAGAGCGGCGGCGCCGCCTTCGTGCTGGTGTATCTGATCTGCATCGCCCTGATCGGGGTGCCGATCCTGGTGTCCGAATGGATGATCGGCCGACGCGGGCAGAAAAACCCGATCAACACCATGGCGCAACTGGCCCGCGAGCATGGCCATCACCGCAGTTGGGCGCTGGTGGGGGCCATCGGGGTGTTCGCCGCCTTCCTCATCCTGTCCTTCTATTCGGTGATCGGCGGCTGGTCGCTGGCCTACGTGCGCGACGCGCTGACAGGCTCATTCACCGGGCTCGACAAGGGCGCAATCGGCGCCGCTTTCGATAGCTTCCTCGCCCGCCCGGGTGAGTTGCTGGGCTGGCACTCGCTGTTCATGCTGCTTACGATCGCGATCGTGGCGATGGGCGTCTCAAGCGGCCTGGAGCGCGGCTCCAAGCTGCTGATGCCGGCGCTGGGCCTGATCCTGATCGTGCTCGTCGGCTACGGCGCAACCACCGGCAGCTTCGGCCAGGCTGCGGTCTATCTGTTCAACCCCGACTGGAGCAAGCTCGACGGCACCGTGCTGCTCGCTGCACTGGGGCACGCCTTCTTCACCCTGTCGCTGGGCATGGGCGTGATGATGGCCTACGGTTCCTACTTGGGCGAGGACGTGAACCTGCTGCGCGCCGCCCGCACCGTGGTCCTGATGGATACGACCTTCGCACTGTGTGCCGGCATGGCGATCTTCCCGATCGTGTTCGCCAACGGTCTCGACCCTGCCGCCGGCCCTGGCCTGGTGTTCGTGACCCTGCCGCTCGCCTTCGGCAACATCAGCGGCGGACTGGTGCTGGGCACCCTGTTCTTCCTGCTGCTGAGCTTCGCTGCGCTGACCTCGTCGATCTCGCTGCTGGAACCGGTGGTGGAGTTGCTGGAGGAACGGACGCCGCTCAACCGCTTTGCCGCAACCCTGGTCGCCGGCCTGACGATCTGGGCTCTTGGCATCGCCGCGATGTTGTCCTTCAACCTGTGGAGCGAGGTGAAGCTTGCCGGGCTGAACATCTTCGACCTGCTCGACTACCTCACCAGCAAGTTCATGCTGCCGCTGGCTGGCCTGGGCGCTATCGTATTTGCCGCCTGGAAACTGGAGCAGAGCGGCGTGAAGCGGGAGCTGCGCCTGGGTGACACGGGCTTTGCGTTATGGACACTACTGTCACGCTACGTCGCCCCCCTGGGCGTGCTGTACGTGTTCTGGAATAACCTGTAACAGATACACGCGGGAACCTGAGCGACGGCCCTGCCCGCTTAAAGCGGCAGGGCCGTTTCGTTTTTGATTTCGCGCAGCGCCACGGCGGAATGGGTGACGTCGATCTCAGGAATCTTGAGCAGGAACTCGTGCATGAACACCGATAGCGCCTCGAGGTTCGGCAGGTAGAGCTTGAGCAGACAGTCGGTGTCGCCCAGCAATTCGTAGCACTCGACCACTTCCTCGCAGGCCTTGACCACGCGCTCGAAACGCTCGAGCACGTCGGCGCCGTGCTGCTTCAGTTTCACCCGCACCCATACGCAGGTGCCCAGCCCGACCTTGTGCCGATCGACCAGCGCGACATAGCCGCGGATGACGCCCGCCTCTTCCATTTCGCGCACCCGCCGCCAGCACGGGGTCGCTGACATGCCAACTTTCTCGGACAAGGCCTGGGTGCTGAGGGTCGAGTCTTTCTGCAGCAAGTTCAGGATGTTGCGCTGGGCCTGGTCGAGCTTCATGTCTCCCGCCTCGTGTGGATGCGGCGTAAGGTCTGGTCGGTATTGACGTCTGCCGCTGACGGTCGCCACTCGAGCGACGACCGCGAGGCAGGTTTACAGCACTTTCAGCAGTTCAACTTCGAACACCAGGGTGGCATTGGGCGGAATCACGCCACCGGCGCCACGGGCACCGTAGCCGAGTTCCGGCGGGATGGTCAGCTTACGCTTGCCACCTTCGCGCATGCCCTGTACGCCTTCGTCCCAACCGCGGATGACGTGACCGGCGCCCAGCGGGAAGGCGAAGGCGTCGTTGCGGTCCTTGGATGAGTCGAACTTGCGGCCGTCGGTCAGCCAGCCGGTGTAATGCACCGACACCATTTTGCCCTTGATGGCGGTTTCACCGGTGCCGACTTCGATTTCGTCGATCACGAGGCCGTTGGCGGGGGTGCTCTGGGTCATGCGATTCTCCTGCGAGAGGTTAAAGAAACGGGTGAGGAAGCAGATTCTACCTGCCGGTGCGGCGGCGCTCGCCAAATCGGGCGCGGAACTTGGCCACCTTGGGCGCGACGACGTACTGGCAATAGGGCTGGTCGCTATTCTGGGCATAGTAGTCGTGGTGCTCGACTTCTGCCGGCCAGAAGACCGGGGCGCGCTCGACCCTGGTGACGATTGCACCGGGATACGTGCGCGACTCACCCATCTCCTCGATCAGTCCCAGCGCAGTATGCCGTTGCGCATCGCTGCTGACGAAGATTGCCGAGCGATACTGCGAACCGATGTCATTGCCCTGGCGATCGGGCGTGGTCGGGTCGTGGATGGCAAAGAAAATCTCCAGCAGCTCACGGTAGCCGATGATCGCGGGGTCGAATTCGACCTTCACGACTTCGGCATGGCCGCTGCCACCGGAGCACACCTGGCGGTAAGTCGGTGAGTCAACGTGGCCACCGCAATAGCCGGAAGTGACGGCACGGACACCATCGACCTCCAGAAAAACGGCCTCGAGGCACCAGAAGCAGCCACCACCGAGGATGGCCGTTTCGAGCATGGGCGTCGGGTTCGTATCAGTCATCGGGATCGGGCTCCGTTGGTTGTCGTTGCGCCCTTGCAGACCACAGGCTGAAACATTCATTCCCTGCTGCCCGCGCGCGGCGCAAGGAAATTCAGCGGAAGGAGAAACCGTAGTACAGATCGAGTGAATTGTCGGTCCCACCGCGCAGCACCAGCGACAATCGACGCGACAGCTGGTAGCTGAGCTTGACCAGGGTTTCAGCACCACCAAGACTTTGCTCGAAGGACAGGAACAGGTCGCTGTCGAGCCGCTTGCCCACGCTAAGCACCTGGCCGGCCACCGAGGGCCCACTGGCGATGGTCGACCCGCCTCCCACCACACGGCTGGTGGCAGTGCGCGAGGTACTGTTGAGCTCACCCTGGCCGATCGAGAAGCTGTCGAAGCCCAGGCTGCGCGACAGCTCGTCGGTCATGCCGCCGCCGGGCCCACCAAGCAGGGCTTGCGCCGCGGGCAACAACAGGCCGAGATCAGCACCGGCGCCGGCATCGGGCGCGCGACCGAGCACGATCCACGACAGCTTTTCCGGGTCGGGCACACTGGGCTCGGACACCAGCCGCACCTGTGGACGCTTGGCGCTGCCGGTGACTGCAACCCCCGCTTCCACGGCCAGGCCCTTGCGCAGCGCAACGATGTTGAGCCCCGGCGCATCGAGCGGCCCCTGGAAGTTCACCACCCCACGCTCGATGGCCAGGCTCTGACCATAGCCGCGATAGGTACCGCCCACCGTAGACACGGTGCCGACGGCCGACAGCGGCAACCCGGGACGCAGACGCAGGTTCAGCTCGCCCGCCAACCGGGTCTCGAGCCCCATCGCCGACAGATAGAGCGCATCACCGAGGCCGATGCGTACGTCGGCCATGAGCGCAAAGGCGCTGGCCTGCGGCTCGTCACGTCCGAGTACGATGACATCATCCGACAGGCTCGGTGGCAGGGTCTCGGCAAACTCGATGAAGCCGGCGTCAGCATGGAAATCGGCCTCCAGCGTCAACGAAGTCCAGGTGCTGCGTGCCCGGCCTTCGCCCGACAGGATCATCCAGCGGTCGTCACGCTGCAGCAGCGGCAGACGGTCGGCGCGAAAGCGGAAGTCACCGTCACCGCTGTCAAGCAGCAACTCGCCACTGGCGGTGAATTCGCCGGGCGTGGCGGTGAGCGTTTCGAACGGAATTCGGCTCTCGCGCGGACGCACGCGGTTGGGCGACACGAAAGCCAGGCGCTCGAGGCGCACGCGATCGCTGTCGAAGCTGGCACTGAACTCGCCGCCAGACAGGATCAGCCCCTGGTCGACCAGTGCCAGTTGCAGTTCGCGACCGGAGAGCTGCCCGGAGGCGAGCGGCGCATCGAGCGTGCCGCCAAGCTCCACCCGGCCCTGCAGGCTGCCTGCGGTTTCGACGTTCTCGCGCAGCAGGCGACCGAGCCAGATGATGGACGGCATGTCGAGCCGGGCCAAGCCGCTCAACGCGGTATCAGCGGGCAGCGACCACTGGCCGTCGGCCGCGCGGCGTGCGCGCAGGCTGGCTGTGGCCTGCAGGCTGCCAAACTCACTGCCGCGGGCTTCGGCGGTCAGCGTCAAGCGATCGCCCTGCGCGCGCAGCACCGCCTCCAGTGCCTCCAGCCCGAGTCGGGTGCGAATTTCGCCCTCGACGGTGAAGTCGCCCGACTCACGAAACAGACGCAACTGACCGTCCAGCGCATCGCCCATGGCGAGATCCCAGTCTGCCCCCAGCACCAGGGGGCCGGGCCCACGCCGCGGCCGCCCGTCGGGACGGGACACCAGGCCAAAGCTGAGGCCACTCAAAGTGCCGCGGGCCACGCTCTTGTTGGGCGACCAGGCGGTTTCCAGCAGACGGAGATGACCGCTCTCGCCCAGGGCGAACTCGGCCACCCCCAGGCTCACCGCTTTCGGCGACAGCTCCAGACGGGCGGGCTTCTGCAGCTGCGCGCTGAAACGCCCTGCCGTTTCCAGCGCAAGCAGCTCACCCCGCCACTGCGGGCCAGGCTGGCGAGCCGTCGCCGCCTGCAGGCCACCCTGCAGGCGCAGACTGAGACTGTCGGCCCTGCCCTCATGCTGGGTTTCGTCACGCTCGGGCATGGCCAGATCAAGCGTGAGCTCGTGGCCGGCGCGCGTTCCGGACGCCACGATACGCGCACTCGCTAGCCAGTCCGGCAGGGCCTTGCCGTCGGCGTCACTGCCCAAGGGCCCCAGCCCGGATAGACCGACCGAAAGCTGGAACGGGCCGTCGGCACCCGCATCGAGCCGGGCCAGGCCGTTCACTCCGAGCAGGCCCACACTGCCAGGCAGGCGCAAGGCCTCGCCAAAAAACTGGATGTCTCCCGCCGGCGCGGCGAGCGTGCCACCGAGCTGCCCGCTGGCGCCGGCACGCCCGCCCAGCTCATGCCCAAGCGCGTCGAGATGCGGCGCGTCGAGCGCGAGCCTGAGTACGTCACCCCGACCACCCCAGGCGCCATCTGCAGTCAGCGCGTTGCCGGCGAGCTGCAGTGCGAGCTGCACCTGCGGCAGGCGCTCCCCTTCCAGCCGCAAGCTGCCCTCGCCCGCCAGGGCGAGGCCTTCGATGCGGCTGTCCGGAACGCGAAAGGCAAACTGCAGCGCTCGCGGCAGGCCCGCTGCCGGGAGCACGCCGGTTGCATCCATGTCGAGGTTCAGCTGGGCTTGCGGCGCATCGGGCAGCAAGGCGCGCGGATCCACATTGCGCAACTGGGCAGAGAGCGAAAACCGCCTGTCAGCGCTCGCTTCGAGCTCGCCGACCGCTGTTGTTCCGTATTCCGACTCCACGCCCGCCGTCCTTCCAGGCTGCGCTGCGGCAAGCGGGGAAGAAGCAGCCGTTTCAGAGCCGGCCTTGTCCGTCATCGGGCCAGGCGCAGCTGGGTCAGCTGCCGTTTGCGTCCCGCTGCCGGCAAGCAGTTCCGCTCGCGCGTCGACTCGCGCTGCACCAAGCTTGAGCGCCAGCACCAGTTGCTGGCGCTGTGCATCGGCCTCGGCATCGATCCGCCCTGCCAGGGCCTGGCGCGGCAGGCGGGCATCCAGCGCATGGGTGTCAATACCGGCAAGCTCGAGCGCGGCGAGCAGCTGCCCGATGTCGCTGCCTGCCGAACCCCCTGCATCATCGCGTGCCTTATCGGGCAGCGGAGGAATCCAGGTCATGCGCCCGCCGATATGGCCGTCGCCGCTCAGGCGGAAGTCGAGTGCTTCGACGCCAATCGAATCGGCCTTCCAGTCGAGGCGGGCAGATAGCGCAACAAGCGGAATTCCGCCGGCGTCAGCCGTCTCCGGCTTGCGGTTGACGACCCGGATCGGGCCAGCGAGCAGGCTGCTGCCGTCTGCTGCGGCCGCGAGTTCGGCCTCGAGCGACAGGGCCGCACGCGGCGCGCCGTCGACGAAGGCTGCGGGATCAAGCTCGCCGGCCTTGAGCCTCAGTGCGCGCAGTGGCAGCGCGGCGAACGGCGCGGCATCAAGCACGACGTGCGCATCGAGGCCCGCAGCGAAAGCCTGCGCTTCCACATGCGGCTCAAGCAGGGACTCGGAAGCAGTGAAGCTCAGCTCGAGCTGGCGGCCTTCGAGCACGCCCTCGAAGCGCCCGTTGGCTGAGAGGGCGAAGGGCTTGACGCCGTCGATGCGGGCTTCGAGCGCGGCACGGCCCTGCGCCAGCGTCAGCGCAAGTATCCGCAGTCGATGGCTGCGACCATCGCTGTCCAATGCCGCCTTCAGGTCTGCGAACCAGAGTTCCTCATCGGCTGCGCTTGAGGAATCCTCAAGTGCAGTGCCCCCCGAGTCCAGGGTGCGCGGCGCCGAGACAACCCCTTCGGCCGTGTCGCCCACTGGCGCGGGCAGTCCAGGCGACTCAGACAAAAATTTGTGCAACGCGAAGCGCCCCACTTCGATGTGGCTGATTTCGAGCGCAAGTGGAATCTGCAGGTTGTCGGGCGGCACCGGTGGCTCGGCCGGCCCCTCGGTGCTGCGCTGAGCCAGATCGATGCGGGCAACGGCAAACTGGTCAATGAGCAGCCGGCGCTCAATCAGCGCAGCAGGCTGCCAGCGCAGTTCCAGCGCCTGGAGATCAAGTCGCAGGTCGGCGCTGTGATAGTGCAGGGCATCGATGTGCAGCGGCCCGAGCAGCCTGCCCTGCGCGCCCTCGACCTGCAGCGCGCCGTCCGTCACACGCGCGCCAAGCGCAATCGCGGCATCGAGCCCGGAGCGTGTTCCAAGCAGCCAGGCCAGGCCGCCGAGCACGAGGCACAGCGGCAGCACCAATGCGAGCAGCAACGCACGGGCCAGACGCCAACCGCGCTTGCTGGACGCTGGCTCCAGCGCAGCCCCTGAGCGGGAGTTGCTCGAAGACGCGTGCTCGCTCATTGACGATTCATCCGCGACGACTCGGACACGACGTCCTGCGCGCCTCAGCCAAACAACGCGCGCAAGCTCTCGCCAGGCTCTTCCGCACGCATGAAGGCTTCGCCGACGAGGAAGGTCTGCACCGCATGGTCACGCATCAAGGACACGTCTTCCGGCCCGAGGATGCCGGATTCGGTGACGACGATGCGCCCTGCCGCCTCGCGGGCGATGCGCGGCAACAGCTCGAGCGTGGTCTGCAGCGAAACATCAAAAGTGCGCAGGTTGCGGTTGTTGATGCCGATCAGCGGTGTCTGCAGTTGCAGCGCACGTTCGAGCTCGTCGGCATCGTGCACCTCGACCAGCACGGCCATGCCCAGGGCGATGGCAGTCTGTTCCATGTCGCGCATCTGCGCGCTATCGAGGCAGGCAGCGATCAGCAGAATGGCGTCGGCGCCCATCGCCCGTGCTTCGAACACCTGATAGGCGTCGATGAGAAAATCCTTGCGCAACACCGGCAGGGCGCATGCGGCGCGGGCAGCCTGCAGGTACTCGGGCGCGCCCTGGAAGAACTGTCGATCGGTCAACACCGACAGGCAGGCGGCACCGGCGCGCTCGTAGGAGCGAGCGATGTCGGCCGGGTGGAAATCAGCACGAATCACGCCCCTCGACGGGCTGGCCTTCTTGATCTCGGCGATCACCGCCGAGCGGCCGGCAGCATGGCGGGCGCGGATCGCCGCGACGAAATCACGCACGTCAGGCTGAGCCTCGGCTTCGCTCCGAACGAGACTCAAAGGCTTGTCTGCCGACGCCACGGCAACTTCGTCGACCTTGACCGCACAGATTTTCTTGAGGATGTCGGTCATTGCGCACTCCGGAACTGCTGGGTGAAGCGCACGAATTCGTCGAGCCTGGCCCGAGCTGCACCACTGGCGATGACTTCACGCGCGCGCGCAATGCCGTCACCGATCGAATCGACCAGATTGGCGGCATACAGCGCCACACCCGAATTGAACACGACGATATCGCGCGCCGGACCGGGCTGATTGCCCAGCACGCCGAGCAGGACCTCGCGCGATTCGTTGGCGTCTTCGACCCGCAGGTTGCGGCTGCTGGCCATCGGGATGTCGAAGTCCTCGGGGTGGATCTCGTACTCGGTGACCTGACCGTTCTTGAGCTCACCAACCAGCGTGGCCCCACCCAGGCTGACTTCGTCCATGCCGTCCAGGCCATGCACGACCAGCACATGATTGGCGCCCAGGCGCTCCATCACGCGCGCCTGTATGCCAACCAGGTCGGCATGGAACACCCCCATCAGGGTATTGGGCGCACTCGCCGGATTGGTCAGCGGACCAAGAATGTTGAACAGGGTACGCACCCCCATCTCGCGCCGCACCGGGGCGACGTTCTTC
>Ga0073904_10003763_pt1 | contig 11385 bp, 3 predicted proteins | sample KloWWTrecipitate_FD_66668 | JGI IMG/M metagenome (GOLD analysis project Ga0073904, IMG submission 66668) | Active sludge microbial communities from Klosterneuburg, Austria, studying microevolution and ecology of nitrifiers - Klosterneuburg... | ecosystem: Engineered > WWTP > Aerobic digester >... | reverse complement strand
CATGAAGCCGACCATCAAGTTCGATCGCACCCTGGTTGCAGTTCTCGTCGATGAGGTCGTGCACGTGATGCTCGAACTCGCTGCGCCGCCCGCGGCAAGTGTTGCGCGAGCACCGTTGGATGTAGTCGTTGTTCTCGACCGGTCGGGCTCGATGAGCGGGTCACCGCTAGAAGCCGTCACGAGTGCGACGGCACAGCTGCTGCGGCTCGCCGGCCCGGACGACCGGATGGCTGTGGTTGCCTTCGATGACGAAGTGCAGTTGGTGTTGCCGCTGACGCACCACGAACCCGATGGAGCGGGCGCTGCCGTGCGGGCAATTCGTTGCGGCGGGTCGACCAATCTGTCGGGTGGGTGGTTGAAGGGGCTGGAGTTGCTGACCGGCTCGCCCCGCGACGGTGCGCTTCGCCGAATCATCGTGCTCACGGATGGCCATGCGAATGCGGGCATCACCGGCCCCGATCAGCTGGTGCCGCTCATCAAGAGCGGGTACGGACAAGGCATCACCACGTCGCTGGTCGGCTTCGGCGAGGGCTACGACGAGCAGCTGCTCGCCGCGCTCGCCGACGGCGGAATGGGCAACGACTACTTCTGCGCCGGCCCGGACCAGGCGGCACAGGTTTTCACCGACGAGTTCGGCGCGCTGGCTTCGGTGGTGGCCCAGAACGTGTCGGTGGAGATCACTCCGAGCGACGCCGTTGCCGCGACGGGCGTGCTCAACGAGTTCCCGATTACCGACGTTCCGAACGGACTGCAGGTGGCGATGGGCGACGCGTACGGCGGCGAGCGACGCAAGTTGATCGCCAAGTTCCACCTGCGCCCCGCCTTCGTGGACGGACCGATCGACGTGGCGACGCTGACGATTCGTTGGGCCTCGACAACGGGGGACGTCGCGCTGCACACGGTCACGGTCCCTGTCGTGGTGATGGCTGGGACTGGAGTCGACCCGGCCGCGAGCCCGGAGGTGACGGAGGAGGTGTTGCGGTTGGAGGTGGCCAAGACCCGCCGTGAGGCTCGTGATGCCGCGGACCGCGGCGACCTCAAATCGGCGTCGCAACTGCTGTCCGCCGGGGCCGACCTGCTGACCCGTGCGAACGCGTCACCGAGCGAAATCGGCGAGCTGCGACAGGACGCCGCCCAGCTCGAGGAGGGCATGTGGTCGCCTGCTGCGGCCAAGCGACAGTACTCCCGCTCGCGCAGCACGCACAAGGGTCGCCGCACCGACTACGCGGCCGATATCGAGCCAGGCGAGCCGACCTCGTGAGCGGCTCGGGAACTGTGTCACAGGCTTGCTTCATACTGCGGGTTGTCCACTCATCGCCGCCCGGGTCACCGGTCGGCCTCCCGTCAGGAGCCACCAGGCAACCAGTTCGCACAGCACGCCAGCAGCGCTTCATCCGCTGCCCCTCTCACCCCCGCCGAAGAGGCGTACGTGATGACAGTTTTCCGTGAGGTGGCCCGCCTATCCGCCCGGTCTCGCAAGGCATTCGATGCCGACGACATCGCCGGCGACGTGGCCCTGGCCCTCGCCAAACGCCCGGCCGACATCATGGCCGCATACCCCGACCCGGTCGGCTACGCCCGCCAACGAGCCAGCCACGCCGGTATCTCGTTCGATCGCCGCGAGCGCGCCCAGCGAGGCGAGGGCGTGCGGCTGTTAGTTGGTAGTGACGGCCTACGTCACCCCGGCCGACGCTACATCTCGGCCAACGCAGCCGACGGCGGCGATCTTCTGGCCGAAGTCGTCGATGGGGCGCTCGATGTGGACACCGCCGTCGCCGAGCGCATGGTCGCCAGTGCCATGCTGCGGGAAGTCTGCGACGACCTGACGGCGGCGGAGTTCCGCGAGCTTTGGCTCGTCGATGGCTGCGGCCACTCGGTTCAAGAAGTAGCCGCAGTCGTCGGCCAACGCCGCGAGACGGTGAGCCGAAGGCTGAACCAGACCCGAAGCCAAGTTCGGTTGAAGGCCACTCTCGCGGCTGTGTGAGCAACAATCATTGTCGGTCGGTCGGCGCGCTTGCGTACAGACAGGTTCCGGCACAGCCGGTCACAAGCACGCCGCCTCCGCGCGTTACCTATCTGTGACATCCTCTGAGGCCATGGCTGCGACCGGCGCGACTGCTCGACTACTGACGCCGTCGAAGGTGACAGCCTGGTTGGACTGCGCGCACTTTCTCACGCTGCAGCACGAGGTCGAGAGCGGCACACGCGAGCGACCGAGCGGCGCCATGGGCGAGCTTGCCCGGCTTCTGATGGCCAAGGGCCTGGAGCACGAGCAGGAGTGTCTGGCTGCCTACGAAATAGACCCCGGCGATGTGTACTCCGTCCCGCCGTGGGACAGGACTGCCGAGACCTTCGCGGCCTTCGTCGAGCGATCAGCAGGGGTGTTGGCCTTCGGGCACAAAGTCGTGTTTCAAATGCCGTTCGTGCACGACGGAATGCGCGGTATCGCCGACTTTCTCCTGCGCGTCGATCTTCCCGACGACAAGTTCACGTACGAACCAGTCGACGCGAAGTTGGCTCGTAAGGAAGCGAAGCCCGGCCACGTACTGCAGCTGTGCTTCTACGCCGAGGCCATCGAGGCGCAGCTCGGCGTTGGCCCGGAGCGAGTGCACGTATGGCTCGGTTCGGGCAGGGTCGAATCGATCCGGCTGGCCGACGTTTGCGCCTACTGGCGGCGACTCCGCAAGCAACTCGCCGCTGCGCTGGAGCCTGTAGGCGATGCGCTGGCGACCACACCGATCAAGTGCAACTACTGCACCTACTGCGACTTCGCCGATGTATGCACCGCTCACTGGCGAGAGGCCGATGCGCTTCAGTTCGTTGCAGGCATTCGCAGCGCAGAAGCGAGCCGGCTGACGGAGGCTGGGGTGGCGACGCTCACAGGGCTGTCAGGGCGCGCCGAACCGGTAGCTGACCTGCGACCTGAGCGACTTTCACGCCTCAACACCCAGGCCAAGTTGCAGGTCAGCGCCCGCGGACTCGCTGAAGACGAGCCACCGCCCTACCGACTGATCGACGACGCAACTGACGACGAGCGCGCATCAGGTTTGGCGGCACTGCCCGCGCCCGACAACGGGGATGTCTTCCTCGACTACGAGGGACACCCCTTCTGGCGCGCAGACGCCGGCCTCTTCTTCCTGTTTGGACTTCTGACTCGGACCAACGATGGCGAGTGGACGTTCGACGATCGGTGGGCTCACGACAAGGCCGACGAGGCCGCCCAGACGAAGGCGCTCATTGAATACTTTGCCGAGCGCCGCACGGTGCATCCGGGCATGCACGTGTACCACTACAACCACACGGAGCGCTCGGGCCTGCAAGCGCTGGCTGCCGAGCACGGCGCTGATCAAAGTCTCTTGCAGCAGTTGGTCGAGTCGGGTCTCTTCGTCGATCTCCTCCCGATCGTTCGCAACGGACTGCAGGCGGGTGTCGAGTCCTACGGGTTGAAATCGATGGAACTGCTCACCGGCTATCAGCGCAGTCATGACATCGACAAGGGCGCCAGCGCCGTCGTCGAGTACGACAAGTACATGAAGGCACCAGCGGACGGAACCGAGATTCTCAGCCGCATCGCCGCCTACAACGAGGACGACGTCCGGGCAACTCGCGCCCTGCGCGACTGGCTGGTCGAACGGCGCGATCCAGAGCTGGAGTGGCGCGAGGCGTTCATCGAGGCCGATGACTCTACGAACCCTGTGATCGACGCCCAGATTGCGGAGCTCTTGGCGTTTGCGCCGGACTCGCCGGAGCGTCTGATGGGCAACGTGCTCGGTTACTGGCTCCGCGAGGGACGAGCGAACACAGCGCAGCTCCTGGCGCGAGCGAGCAAGGACCCGGATGAGTTGTTGACCGATCCGGATGCGCTTGCCGGGCTCACTTTCGTCGGTATGGCCGACCAGTTCGGCAAGACAGGCAAGAAGTTGAAGTGGCCGGCCGCCACCTTCCACTTCCCGCCACAGGCCGTCGGGCATGGCCTCGACCCTGAGGGGAACCCTCGTGGAGTCAGCGTGTGCTTCAAAGCCGACGACGCTGCTCCTGGCTGGTTGAAGGTCATCGCAATCTCGCCCGACGATGGATTCATCGAGTTCGAATGGAAGCAGCAACACGACGATCTGGGCGTTCACCCAACCGCCGTCGTGGTGAACGGATGGGTATCTCCGCGCCCCAAGCCCGAAGCCCTCTCTGTGCTCGCCGCCGACCTGCTCGCCCACGCCGCAGGTACGTCGGTGACAAATGCGCTTCTGCGCCGCAATCCGCCTGCATTCACAACGGGCGGCGGGCCAGCCGGTGGACTCTTCACAGATGACCTGGCCGATATCGCGCAGTGGGTCGTGCAGCTCGAACACAGTTACGTGCCCATCCAAGGCCCGCCAGGCACCGGTAAGACCTTCACCGGCGCACACATCGTGCACGCGTTGGTGAAGGCAGAAAAGCGCGTCGGGATCACGGCGATGAGCCACGCTGCCATCGACAACCTGCTGACCGAGGTTGTGGATGTCTTCGAGACTGCCGGAGATCTCGAGTTGCTGATGGTCGCACGTCGGGGCACGACTTCGTCGGCGCCCGACATTCCGCAGATCACCTTGGTCAAGGACAACGCGAAGTGCGCAGAGCCGGCGTTCAACGTCGTGGCGGGCACCACCTGGCTGTTCGCAGGCGAGGACATGAGCGACGCGAAAGTCGACGTGCTGATAGTCGACGAGGCCGGCCAGCTCGGGCTCGCCGATGCGCTGGCAGCCACCCGCTCCGCACACAACGTCGTGCTCCTCGGTGACCCCTTGCAACTGCCGCAGGTCTCGCAGGCGTCTCACCCCGAGGGCTCCGGCGCAAGCGTGCTCGAACACGTTCTCGGCCCCGGCGTAGCGACCATTCCGCCAGACCGTGGCGTGTTCCTCACCGAGACACGACGCATGCATCCCGACGTCTGCCGGTTCATCTCCGACCAGATCTACGAAGGCCGGCTGGGGTCGCACTCGTCGTGCGCAACACAGGGAACGGACCAGGGCACTGGCCTGCGCTGGCTGCAGGCGCACCACGAAGGCTGCTCGACCGAGTCAATGGTCGAGGCAGAACTGGTTGCCGAAAAGGTGGCCAGCATGATCGGATCGAGCTGGACCGATGCCCGTGGCAAGACAGCGAAGCTCACCGGACAGGACTTCATGGTCGTCGCGCCCTACAACGACCAGGTACGCCTGCTTCGAGCGAAGTTCGACGCCGACCCGTTGCTGGCGGGCGTCAAGGTTGGCACGGTCGACAAGTTCCAGGGCCAACAGGCTCCCGTCGTGTTCTTCACGATGACGACATCCACGGCAGCCGACATGCCCAGAGATTCGCAGTTCCTGTTCTCACGGAACCGTCTGAACGTCGCACTCAGCAGAGCCCGCTGCCTAGCGTTCGTGGTCTGCACCGACGAACTGTTGAACAGCCGAGCGAGAGACATCGACGAAATGATCCTCATCGCAACCCTCTGCGCTGCGGTCGACTACGCGGAGGCGCGCGCGTGACCGCCGCCGAAGTCCTGCCCACCTTCTATCAAACCTCGCAGTGCGAATTCACTCATCCGGACGTCATTGACTCGGCTGGAAGGCTAGGCCGAGGCGCGCGACTAGGTTGCCGTGATCGAACACAAGCCGGTCATGACCGGACTGCTGCGGACGAGACGGGACAACTTCGGTGACGGGACTAACGAAGCAGCAGGAGGCCAAGCTCAGCGCACAGCTAGAGAAATGGCGACAGGATCTTGTCAATCTGACGAAGCGCAATAAGGCGCTCTACTTTCGGCACTTGAAGACCGCGTCGCTCGAAGTCGTCGCTCCGTCAATGGCGCAGATCTTCGCCAGGCTCGAGACCTCCCCTTGGATGTTCCACCTGCCGCCAGAGGATCCAGATGCGGGCGAGGATGAACCGCCGCAGGCGGCGGTCACACGCTCGTCCACTGAGCTCCTCACGACCAAGAAGTCGTCAAAGGAGTTGCTCGCCGCTCTGCGAAGTCTTGAACGTACGGCGAACCAGACACTCCTGGACACGGGCCTTTCCGTTCTCTACTTGAGCTTCGGCATGCTGAAGTGGATTGACCCACTCGATGGCAAGGGGCACGAGAGCCCGCTGCTGTTACAGCCTGTGACGCTCGCCCGCCCCGGACGGCCAAACGAGTTCCATCTCAACGAGGCGGACGACGACCCCGTCATCAATCCGTCGTTGACGATCAAGCTCGCGTCCGACTTCGGGATCACCATTCCGACGATCGACGAGTTCGATGCTGACCCGAAGTCCGTTGTGGAGAGGGTTCGTTCCGCAGTCTCCAAGCAGAAGGGCTGGTCGGTGGAGGAACGGGTGATTCTGACGACCTTCACCTTCCACAAAGACGCCATGTATCGGGACCTCATCACAAACGCCGCAGCCGTAGCCGCACACCCGCTCGTCCAATTGGCTGCTGTAGGCGCAACGGCTGGCGCCGAGCGTTTCGCTTTCAGCCCACCAGACGACGATGAGCTCGACCGAGTGGCACCACCCGAGGAGCTCGTGAGCATTCGGGACGCTGACTCCACCCAACGGAAGTGCATCATCGCTGCCCGAGATGGCCGCAGCTTTGTGATGGACGGGCCGCCGGGGACTGGAAAGAGCCAGACCATCACCAACGTCATCGCCGAGCTACTTCACGCTGGGCGCCGAGTGCTGTTCGTTTCGGAAAAGGCGGCGGCCTTGGACGTTGTTCACAACCGCCTCAGCGAGGCCGGACTTGCCGAGTTCGTGTTGACGCTGCACAGCCACAAAGCCACTCGAAAGGACGTCGCAACGACTCTCGGTCGAGCACTTGAGGTGAGCCCGCGCGCCACCGCGCGATTCAAGGAGACCGATCGCACAAAACTCGTTCAACTTCGGCAGGAGCTCAGCGACTACGCCATCGCCGAGAACGTTCGACGTCTGCCACTTCAGCAGTCGCTGCATCAGGTCCTCGGTCGCATTCTCCAGCTTCAGCATCTCCCTCACGCTCCAGTCGCATCCACGGTCGATGCGCACCTCACTCCCGAAGCGCTTGGGGAACACGTTGGTGCCGCGGAGCGCCTGGGGCGAGCTTGGGGCCCGATCTCCCGAGGTGATGGGTTCCTCTGGAGATCAATGAGAGACTCGACTGTCTCGGTGGGACGTCAGCAGCAGGTGGACGGCTTGTTGACAACCTGTGACCTCGCAGTTGATGCGCTATGTCAGCAAGCTGCTGGCCTCGACGACTCGCTCGGACTCGGTTGGTCGACGACAATGGCCGGCGCCCAGCAGCTTCACCACCTGACGTCTCTGGTCGAGAGCCACCCCCACCGAGCAGACCTTCCGGTTCACTGGCTGACCACCTCTGACATCGGGGATGTCGCAGCCGTTGCCACCGAACGTCGGGCACAGTCAGTGAGCCATTCCGCCGCGAGCGCGCGAGCTGAACAGATCGCCGGCACGGCATGGAGACTTGCTCCGCACAACCAGCACAAACCGCTCCTCGAGCTGTTGGCCCAGTTGGGCAGCATGCCGGTACCGCTCGCAGATCCGAGCGAGCTGAATTCTTCCTCGATCGCCTCGGGCCTCGGCACGCTCTCCGACCTCGACGCCGCCATCGGCACGATGGGCGACGACGTCGCTCGGATCCAAGCAGGGTTTGGATTTCCGCGATCCAGCCCCACAATCGCTACGTGCGAGGAGTTGGCTGAGCTCGCCACCTTCATCGGAAGTCCCCACCCGCCGGAGCCGGCATGGCTCAGCCCCGTTGTGCAAGCGTCGCTGCAGGACGCGACCACTGTGATGTCGGAGCTTCTGACGGACTACCGATCGCGACGCGAGTCGCTGAGGAGCACGTTCACCGACGGCGTGCTCGACTTGGACCTGATCCCACTACAGGCACGCCTCAAGGCAAACAACGGCATCAAGAAGCTTGGGAGCACCTACAGGGCCGACAAGGCACTCCTGGTGCCGTTCGTGGTGAGCGGAAAGGTCAATGCCCAGGTCGTCCAGTCGCTGGACGCGGCCATTGCTTGGAAGCAGCTCAGCGAGCGACTCACGGCGGCGGAGGCGATGCACAGCGGACTTCTCGGCAGCTACTACCAGGGACGCCTCGAAACTGACCTCGAGCGTGTCGAACGAGCAATCCACGTGGCTCAGCGCTCGATGGCGCTCTGCCACGGCAATCCACCACCCCTGCTTTCGCAGCAAATCGGTGTAGCTGCAACACCCGGTGCGGAAGTGCTGCAAGCCGGGGTCCGCCTGCAGACGACACTCGCCGGCTGGCACGCTGGAGTCGCACCTGCCCTAAGCGACTTCGCGCCTAACGCAGATGCGCTGAACATCGACGAGCTTCGGCCGTGGGCACATGCCACCTCGGAGCGCTTGGCATCGGTCGCCGCGATCCTCGCTGCTACAGCCCAATCCAGCACCGTTGCGCTCACCGTTGGGGAGTCCGTCGAGCTCCTCGGGAGCAGCCAAGCCGCCAAGGAGATCGAGAGGGCGGTGCAGCAGACCGGCGACGCAGATCGAGCGCTACTGGGTCCCACCTACGAGGGACTCACCTCGGACTTCGACCAGATTCACAAGGACCTCGCATGGGCCCGATCCATCATCACGGCCACCGGCACCGAGCTCACGGAAACCGCCGCCGCCGACCTTCTCGTCATGGCGTCGACCGCCGACCACCTCGGCATGAGCCTGAGCGCTGCCACGAAAGCTTGGGTCAGTGTCGCAGACCTATTCCAGCAACCTTGGCGCGATCAGCTATCGAAGGACTTCTTCGTCTCGTTCGACGATGGGCGCGCGCTCCTCAGCGAACTGCACGACACCTCGGGTGACATTGACGAGTGGTGTCGGTACGCCACCTCACGCCAGGAGCTGGTCGATGCTGGGTTCGAACAGGTCGTGACATTCGCCGAGGAACAGAGCGTCGAATTCGGAGATGTGTCCAAAGTTGTCGAGCGTTCGATCCTGGAGAGTTGGGCTGACTCTGTCATCTCTGGTGATAGTCGCCTGAAGACCCTCGCTCCCAGTGAACGCAACAACGTCGTCGAGCAGTTCCGAGATCTCGACCGTGCGCTCGTCGCAAACGCCGCAGCGCGGGTTATCAACGAGTGCGCGAAGCAGCGGCCTTCAACTGCGTTGGGGGCCGCCGGCATCATTCGTCGCGAGGCGCAGAAGAAGACCCGCCACAAGCCCATCCGTACGCTCCTTGCGGAGACGAGGGAGGTCGCGCTCGCACTGAAGCCTTGCTTCATGATGAGCCCGCTCTCCGTCTCTCAGTTCCTCCCCCCGGATATCGGTTTCGACGTCGTGATCTTCGACGAGGCATCGCAAGTTCGGCCAGCCGATGCCGTGAACTGCATCTACCGCGGCAAGCAGATCATCGTGGCCGGCGATCCTCGACAGCTGCCCCCCACAAACTTCTTCGAGCAAGTCACCGAGGAAAGCGCAGACGAGTTCGACGAGGAAGCCCCCGAAGACTTCGAATCCGTTCTGGACATTTACCTGGGCAGCGGTCTTCCGCCGCTCTCACTGCAATGGCACTACCGCAGCCAACACGAAGCACTCATCACGTACAGCAACTACAAGTTCTACGGTGGACGTCTGCACACCTTCCCTGGTGCGATCGAAACGGCCGACGACGTCGGAGTAGAGCTGTTCTTTGCAGGTGGCACGTACCGACGGGGCGGCGCGAGAGACAACCCCGTGGAGGCTGCCGCAGTTGTTGATCGGGTGCTCTTCCACCGCCGCAACGACCCCAACATGACCCTCGGCGTCGTTGCCTTCTCCTCAGCCCAGGAGTCTGCGATCCTTGCGGAAATCGAGCGCCGGTCGGCGAAGGAACCCGAGCTCCCGGAACTACTCACGGACGATCGGCTCGACGGATTCTTCGTGAAGAATCTTGAGAACGTGCAGGGCGATGAGCGCGACATCATCATCTTCAGCATCGGCTACGGCCCCGATGAGCATGGCAAGTTCACGGAGCAGCTCGGTCCCCTCGGGCAGAAGGGCGGCGAGCGTCGTTTGAACGTTGCGATCACGCGCGCACGAAGACGGCTTGAGGTCGTCACCTCCGTACGGGCTGCTGATTTCCCCGGCACATCGATGGCCGAGGGCATCCGACACCTTCAGCGGTATCTCGACTTCGCTGCCCGCGGAGTCAGCGCCCTTGCCCTCGAAGTCAACCCAACCAACGGTGATGCTGAAAGCCCCTTCGAGGAAGCGGTACTCAGCTACATCGCGAGTCTCGGGTTCGACGCCGTACCGCAGGTTGGTGTCGCTGGCTACCGGATCGATATGGGGGTCCGACACCCCACTCGACCGGGCGAGTTCGCAATTGGCATCGAATGCGACGGCGCCGCCTATCACTCATCCACTGTTGCGAGAGACAGAGACCGACTCCGCCAGGACATCCTCGAAGGGCTCGGCTGGACACTGCACAGAATCTGGGGCCCATCGTGGTACCGCGACCGTCGCGGCCAGGAGCAGATTCTCAAGGCGGCGATCGAAGCCGCCTTCGAAGGGCAACGTCAGAGCAGAGCTTCGAAGCCGAAGAAGGCCGATACACCGGTCATCGAGATCGACACGGTCGATCTCGACGAACCACCAGCATGGACCGTGCCGTACCAGCTCAGCCATTGGCGCCCAGCACATCGATTCGTCGACATTCTCTCTCTTCCCACGGCCGAACTAGCCGTAGGTATCGAGGTGATCTGCGCAACTGAGGGGCAGATTCATGGGGACCTCCTTCGCCGCCGAGTGTGCGAGTCATTCGACTTGCAACGAATGGGAAGTCGAATCAAGGAGGCCATCGACGCCGCCATCACCACGGCACTCAAGAGGCGATCAGTACTCCACGGCGACGCTGGCTTTCTACGAGCAATCTCCTACGACCCGCTGGTTCGGGTTCCCACCAGCGACGAACGAACCAATCGCATAGTGGCCCATGTCGCCCCTGCTGAGCGCCAGGCAGCGATTCAACATCTCGTCAGAGACAGCCAGCGAGTGGAGCTTGACGACCTGCGCGTTGCGTTCGGACGGCTCTTCGGTTGGAAGAGAATTGGAGCAGACATCGAGGCCGCCTTCGACAGAGACGTGCGCCAGCTCGTCAAAGACGGAGAGATCGCACTCGACGGCCACCGCCATGTCATCGATGTCAAGTAACAGATGGCCGACACGTCGTGGCCCACGATTCGTGCGCCCGTGTCCACCTACAGTGGACAATCAATTGAGACGAGGGGTGATCAGCCCCTACCCGGTGACCAGTGCGATGAGGTCTGAGTAGTCCTTGACGACGCCGTACTTCACGCCCTTCGGACCTTCGTCGCTGAGCGAGGCGAAGAACTTCTTGGCGCACTCGATCTTGGCAATCTCGACGCCACGAAGCTCCAACGTCTC
>Ga0073904_10003761_pt1 | contig 11390 bp, 10 predicted proteins | sample KloWWTrecipitate_FD_66668 | JGI IMG/M metagenome (GOLD analysis project Ga0073904, IMG submission 66668) | Active sludge microbial communities from Klosterneuburg, Austria, studying microevolution and ecology of nitrifiers - Klosterneuburg... | ecosystem: Engineered > WWTP > Aerobic digester >... | reverse complement strand
CAGGTGCGCGAGGAGGTTGGCGATGCTGTTGCCGGCGGCGTTCGCGCCGGGTCCCCGCCACCAGAGCTGGTCTTCGGAGAGCGGCGCCACGGCCTGCTCGATCTTGCCCAGGTACTCGGCCCAGTAGTGCTCGGCGAACTCGGTCAGACGGCTGTTCACGCTCGCCTCCTCGGGCCTCGTCAGCCCTGGTGGGCGCGGTAGGCAGCCAGGTAGAGATCCGCCTCCGAGGCGAACGAGGTATGCCGCGGGTGCCAGCCCAGAGCGGCGACGGCGCGGGCGTTGGCGACCTTCTGGTGGACTCCCAGACCTTCGGCCGCCGGACCGAACTTCTCGGCCGCTTCGTCCGGATCGAGCGCCCGGATGCGCCCGGGTACGCCGGCCGCCGCAGCGATGGCCGCGACCATCTCGCCCACCCGCGGATTGGTGCCGTCGTTGATGTTCAGGGCTTCGCCGCCGGGGGCGCGCTCTCCGGCCAGGACATAGGCTGCGGCCAGGTCCGTGACATGGACGGTCGACCAGCAGTTGGTGCCGTCGCCGACGATCTCGACCTCACCGGCGAGCGCCGAGACGAACCACGGCGCCGTGAGTCCGCCGGCTCTTCCGTAAACGCATCCCGGACGGAGCACGAGCGTGCGGAGTTGCGCGTTGGTGGCGGCGAGGACCAGTTGCTCGTGCTCCACCCGCCAGCGGACGAGGTCCAGCGGCGCGAGCGGCGTCGTTTCGTCGACCGTGCGCCCGCCGGTATCGCCGTAGATCCAGACGCCGGAGGTGTAGAGCAGGGCACGCGGCGCGTTGGCGTCGCGGGCCGCGGCGAGGAGCGAGTCGATCGCCGCCCGGTCGCGCGCGACGGTGTCTCCCGAACGGTCGCGCGCACAATGGACGAGGATGTCGCAGCCGCGGGCGACGGCGAGGAAACTGTCCGGCGCCGCGAGATCGCCGAGAACCGGAACGATCTCCTCGCGCGCCAGGGAGCGCGCCTTCTCGGAGCTCCGTGCCAGCCCGAAGACCCGGTGTCCGGCGCGCCGGAAGGCCGCCGCGACCGCACCGCCGATGTAGCCCGTCGCACCCGTCACGAAGACATTCATGGGAGCCCTCCTGGATCGGCCCATTCTTACAGCAGCCGGGGCCGGGGCGCACAACCCCGGCGGACGGTAGAATCCGTCAAACCTTTCCGCGCCCCGTGCGTCTCTTCCCCATGGCCCACACCCGAGCTTTCGCAGCCCTTCTCGTTTTCGCCCTGACCCTCTCCTCCGTGGCCCAGGCGGCCGCGGACCGGGAGCGCCTCGTGGTCTCGACGGACTGGCTCGCCGCGCATCTCGGCGATCCCGGGCTCGTGCTGCTCCATGTCGGCGACCCGGCCGAGTACACCGCTGCACATCTCCCCGGCGCCCGCTTCGTCGCCTTGAAGGACGTCTCGGGCGGCGCTGTCGGGCCGGGAGATCTCGCGGCGCTGCGCCTCGAGATGCTCCCGGCGGAGGAGCTGCGGCTGCGGCTTGCGGCGCTGGGAATTTCGGACGACTCGCGCATCGTCGTCTACTTCGGCAAGGACTGGGTTTCGCCCGCGACGCGCCTGCTCTTCACTCTCGACTACGCCGGCCTCGGCGCCAACGCCTCGCTCCTCGACGGCGGTCAGCCGGCCTGGGTGCGGGACGGACATGCGGTCACCGCGGAGGTCGTCGCGCCACCCAGGGGCAGGCTCTCGCCGCTCAAGCTGCGCGACTCGATCGTCGACGCCAGGTTCGTCCGCGAGCATCGCGGCGATGACGGGATCGCGGTGATCGATGCCCGCGACGCCGACTACTACAACGGCGTCGAGACCGGCGGTGCGCCGGAGCACCCGCATCGCCGCGGCCATATCGCCGGGGCGCGCAGCGTGCCGTTCGACACCACCACCACCGACGACCTGCACCTGCGCTCCGAGAAGGAGTTGGCCGCGCTCTTCGCTGCCGCCGGCGTGGCACCGGGCGATACCATCGTCACCTACTGCCACATCGGCCAGCAGGCGACCGCGGTGCTGTTCGCGGCGCGCACGCTGGGCCGCGAGGTGCGCCTCTACGACGGCTCGTTCGAAGAGTGGTCGCGCCTGCCCGCGGCCGAGGCGCCGGTCGAGATGCCGGCGGTGGCGCCGCCGGCCGCGGCGAAGCCGGCGCCCTGACCTGGCCTGGTCTGACGCGACAGCGGGGGGCCGTGCTACCCTCCGCCGCCATGCACAGGAAAGCGCGTCTGCCGGCGTCGATCGGCCTCTTGCTCGCCGCCGCGGGCACCTCCCTCTCGGCGCAGCTCACGCTGGTCTTCGCCGATGACTTCGAGAGCGGCAACACCCTCGCCTGGTCGGCGAGCGCCGGCGAGCCGGCGCTACCGCCGGCCGAGGTCTTCCGTCTGAGCGACCTCGATCTGCGCGACCCACACCTCCATGTGACCGTGCCGGTCGTCGGGTGCTTCGACTTCACCGACCAGGACTTTCCCTTCGGGCTGGGGCAGTCGTTCAACGGCCAGCTCCAGGCGGCGATCACCGGCGACAGCGAGCCGGACGGCTTTCTCGACAGCTCGTTTCTGCTCGAGTTCCGGCCGTTCGACGAAGCGGCGAACGCCCTCCGCGTCGACATCGGCAACGGCATCTGTACGGCGCCGATGGCCGGCACCAGCTGCGCGCCCGACCCGGCATCGCTGCCGCAGACCGCCGTCTACGATGGACTCTCCGCCGGCCCCTGCCTTGCGCCGCTCGCCGGGACGACCTACGAACCCTACACACCGGAGGTGGCGAGCGTCGCCGGTCCCTGCTTCGTCTCCGCGCCGCGGCGGGTGGTCTTCGATCTCAACGGGGTGGCGCTGCCGCTCACCGATCTGCAGATTGCCGCCGATTGGGCGGCGATACCGGTCGTGGGATTCTCGACCGGGCTGATGCGGGGATTCCTCTCCGAGGCCGAAGCGGCGACGGTGCTCCTGCCGGTCACCCTGCCGATCGTCGGTGGCGACCCGATCACCGTCCTGCTGCCCGGCGGCGCCGGCAACTGCGCCGCGCACGACGACCGCGACAGCCTGAACAGCGTCTCGGGATGGTGGTTCTATTTCAACTTCCCCGCCACCGCCGTCGCCTGGACGGGGAACTAGCGCGCGTCAGCCGCCGGCCTTGAGTTTGGCGAGCTCCTGCTCGGCAGCGGCGACGCGGTCCTTGTCGCCGATCTTCTTGAGGACCTCGATGCGCCGCTCGTAGGCCTTGAAGTTGCGCGGCGAGAGCTCGACGACCTTACTCAGCTCCGTCACCGCGTCCTCGAACTTCTCCTCGCGGATGGCCAGCTCGGCCAGCCCGTTGTGGGCCTGGTAGAGGTTGGGATTGATGTCGAGCGCCAGCCGGAAGTACCGGCGCGAGGTCTCGATCAGCTTCGCCTTGTCGGGGTCCTTCGAGTTGGAAGCCTGCGCGCCGGCGTTGTAGAGCAGGACCGCCGTAGCGGGTGTGCGGACCTTCTCGGCGAGGACCGCGAGTGCGGCCTCGGCCTCTGCCGTCCTGCCCAGCACACTCAAGGCCTCGAACCGGCCGTTCAGGGCGGCGACATCGTCGGGTGACAGCGCGAGCGCCGCATCGGCCGAAACCAGCGCCGCCTCCGCATGGCGCTTGCTCTCGGCAGCGAGGTCGAGTCCGGCATCCAGCGCGCCCTCGGCCTTCTTCTTCTGCAGCCAGGCAGGATCCGCCTGTGCCATGTGCGCCTGCGCGAGCGCCGAGTGGGCGATGGCCAGCAGCGGGTCGGCCGCCGTTGCCTTCTCGAAGTTCGCCTGCGCCGCCGCGAAGTTCCCACCGTTGATGTCCTTCGCGCCGGCGTTGTAGTAGTCGGCGGCGGGAATCTTCGGCAGGCTGACCTTGATCGTCGCGAGCTCGCCCTTCTTGAACTTGGTGGTCTCGAAGTCGAGGTCCTGGGTGAACTCCTTGTAGCCCTCTTTGACGACCTTGATGGAGTAGAGGCCCTTGAACTCGACGAGCTCGCCGGTGCACTTGCCGGCGGCGTCGGTCTTGCCGGCGAAGGAATAGGGGACGACCGTGGTGGCGCTCGAAATCGCCACATCGGCGTCGATCACCGGTGCTCCCTCGGGGGAGCTGACGATGACTTCGAACGGCGCTTTCGCCTTTTCGGCAGCGAAGGCGGAGCCGGGCGTGGCGAGCAGCAAGGCGGCGGCGAGGAAGGCGGAGGATCGGTTCACAGGCATCTCCTTGCGGACGGGAGGGGTCGAATAGCGGACGCCGCGTAGTATATGAAAACAGACCCGCAACCGCCGGAGGATTCGATGGCCAGCCGCCGCACCCGCGTTCACTTTGCAGTCGCAGCAGCTCTGCTGTGGATCGGCTCCGCAACCTTCGCCAAGGAGCTCCATTGGCGGTCGCTCGAGGTCGAGGCGCGCCTCGAGCCCGACGGCACGCTGGCGATCTCCGAGGTGCAGCGCATGGTTTTCTCCGGCGAGTGGAACGGCGGCGAGCGCCAGTTCCGCCTCGGCAGCGGGCAGAGGTTGATGTTCGACCGGATGACCCGGCTCGAGCCGGGAACGGACGTCGGCGTCGAGCTGGTGCGCGGCGATCTCGACGAAGTCGACCACTACGATCTCGCCTCCGCCAAGACGGTTCGTTGGCGCAGCCGCCTCCCCTCCGACCCGCCATTTGCCGAGACCGAGCTCGTCTACCGGCTCGAGTACCGCATCGCCGGGGCGCTCAGGAAGCTCGGCGAGCGCACCTACCAGCTGGATCACCAGTTCGCCTTCACCGATCGCGACGGGGTCATCGAGAGTCTGGTCGTCCGCCTGACGGTCGCGCCGGAGTGGAGGTCGGCGATTGGTTTGCCGGTTTCCTGGGAGCTCGGGCCGCTCGCGCCGGGCGAGGGCTTCGTCCTCACCACCGACTTCTCCTACGAGGGCGCCCTCCTGCCGGCGAACGCGACGCCGCCGCAGCTTCCGCGCTGGCTGCGATTCACCGTCCTGGTGGCGTTCGCTGCCGGCGCGCTGCTCTTCCACCGCGCGACTCGCCGCCGCGACCGCGCCCTCGGGCGGTTCGAAAGCGCGCCGCGCGAACCGCTCGCTCCCGCCTGGCTCGAGGAAAACGTCTTCGCGCTCGCGCCGGAAGTCGTGGGCGCGATGTGGGACCGCAACGTCGGTAGCGCCGAGGTCGCAGCGACCCTCGCCCGCCTGACCCAGGAGGGCAAGCTCAGGACCGAGGTCAAAGTCTCGGGCCGCATCTTCCGCAGCGAGAACCTCCACCTCGAGCTGCTCGCCGACCGCAGCTCGCTTTCCGACTATGAGCTCAAGCTCATCGAAGGTCTGTTCAGCGGTGGGAATCTCACCGACACCGAGGCGATTCGCAAGCGCTACCGCAGCACGGGCTTCGACCCGGCGGGGAAGATCCGCTCGGGCGTCGAGGCGCGCCTGAAGCGGGTGCGCGGTTTCGCCGACGGCAGCCCGAAGCCGGCGTGGAAGCCGACAGCGCTTTTGCTTCTCGCGGGAGCCGTCGTCCTGCTCGCGGTGGCGCTGCTCTCGGCCGCCGGCCTGTTGCGCGGCGCGGCACCGGGGGCGATTCCGCTGTGCATCGGTCTGCCGGTCGCGTTGCTGCTGGTCTCGATCCCCGGCTGGATCGGAGCTTTCGTCGGGCAGGGGCGCGTCGGCGGACTCGGCGGACCTTACTGCGCGCTGCTCGCCTCCGGGCTGGCGATGGCGGGCATCTTCTGGGCGTTCTCCGGTCTGCCCGCGGCGAGCGCCGGTCTCCTGCTCGGGGGGCTGCTCTTCGCGCTCGCGCTCGTGCGCTCGCAGGCCAACGTCCTCGCGACGCGCGAGAGCGCCGAGAGCCTGGTGCGCCGCCGCGAGCTCGTGCGGGTGCGCGACTACTTCGCGAGCGAGCTGGCGAAGGAACGTCCCGGGCTCGACGATCGCTGGTTCCCCTACCTGCTGGCCTTCGGCCTGGCGCCGAAGATGGAGCGCTGGTTCCGCCGCTTCGGTTCGGCGGCGCAAGGAAGCGTCGGAAGCTACACGTCGATGGCAGGTGGCGGAAGTGTCACCAGCGGTGGCTCGGGCGGTTGGAGCGGCGGCGGCGGCGCGTTCGGCGGCGGCGGCGCCTCGGCGACCTGGGCGATGGCGGCGACGGCGATGTCCGCGGGCGTTTCGGCGCCGAGCTCGAGCGGCAGCGGAGGAGGAGGGGGGGGAGGAGGAAGTTCGGGCGGCGGCGGCGGCGGCGGCTGGTAGCGCGCTCGACCACGCCAGAGACAGCACGGCCCTGGCTTCGAAGACTGCCTTCGCTCGCCAGGGCCGCTTGAACCGGTAAGCCGAAAAGCGGCTTACATCATCGGCGACGGCATCGCGGGCGCGGGCGCCGGCGCGGCCATCTTCGCTACCTTCTTCTTGGGAGCAGCCTTCTTCTTCGCGACGGGCTTCTTGGTGGCCTTCTTGGCGGCGGGCTTCTTGGTCGCCTTCTTGGCGGCCTTCTTCTTCGCGGCGGGCTTCTTGGTGGCCTTCTTGGCGGCCTTCTTGGTGGCCTTCTTGGTCGCCTTCTTGGTGGCCTTCTTGGCGGGCTTCTTGGTGGCCTTCTTCGCGGCCTTCTTCTTCGCTACCGGCTTCTTGGTCGCCTTCTTCTTCGCGGCTTTCTTCTTCGCTGCCATTATTCGCTACCTCCCTCGGTTAGGCGATCTTGCGATCGCTCCCTTCCGGTCCTCGAGCTGTACTTCCCGCGCTCGCATGTGAGGCGAAAACGGAAAGAGGCTCCGGAAGAGCGTTGATTTGTTCTTCATTGTCAACATTTTCGCGCGAGATGCAAGAGTTTCGTGAAAGTTTTTTCGATTGTCTCGCGCGCGTCGCGCGAATTTGCGTTCCGCACCGACGACGAAACGGCTGCATGCGAGCTCTGATTCCGCATCGAGGAACACGCGGTCGACTCCTCGTCGAACAGCTCAGTCGCTCGATTTCGCTGTGCGCAGCAGCTCGAGAAAGCGCGCGCCGTAGCGCTCGAGCTTCTTCTCGCCGATGCCGGGGAGCTGGGCGAGGTGAGCGAGGGTTGTCGGTTTGAGAAGCGCCATCTCGCGCAGGGTCGCGTCGTGGAAGACGACGTACGGCGGCACGCCCGCGGCCTTGGCGAGCTCCATGCGCAAGGCGCGCAGGCGCTCGAAGAGCTCGCCCTCGGCACTGCCGGCGCCGGCAGGCGGCGTCGCCCGGCCCCTGGTCGCGCGCACTTTCGCGGCGCGTTTCGCCGGCTCCTGCTCGAAGCGGAACTCGACACGCTCGGCCCCCTTGAGGACCGGGGTCGCGCGCTCGGTGAGCGCGAGCGTGTTGTGGCCTTCGGCGTCGGTGACCAGGAATCCGCGCGCCACCAGTTGGCGGAAGACTCCGCGCCAGCGGCGGGGATCGAGCTCGCGGCCGACTCCGAAGGTCGGCAACTGGTCGTGGCGGAAGCGCTCGACCTTCTCGGTCCGCTCGCCGGTCAGGATGTCGACGAGGTGCTGGGCCCCGAAACGCTGACCGCTGCGGACCGCCGCCGACAGCGCCTTCTGCGCCGCGATGGTGGCATCCCAGGTGGCGATCGGTTCGAGACAGGTGTCGCAGTTGCCGCAGCGCCCGCCGCCGGGATGTTCCGGGTCGAGCTCCTCGCCGAAGTAGCGCAGCAGGACGGCGCGCCGGCAGGCGGTCGTTTCGCAGTAGGCGAGCAGAGCGTCGAGCTTGCGGCGCTCGACCGACTTCCTCTCCGGCGAGGCCTCGCCGCGCTCGATCATGGCGCGCAGCTGCACGACGTCGGCGAGACCGTAGGCCATCCAGGCGTCGGCCGGCTGTCCATCGCGCCCGGCGCGTCCGGTCTCCTGGTGGTAGGCCTCGAGACTCTTGGGAGAATCCATGTGGGCGACGAAGCGGACATCCGGCTTGTCGATCCCCATGCCGAAGGCGACCGTCGCGACGACGACGACGCCCTCCTCCTCCTGAAACCGGCGCAGCACCCGCCGGCGCACCTCGGCGTCGAGGCCGGCATGGTAGGCGAGTGCCTTGACTCCCTTTTCGGCGAGCAGCGCGGCGGTCGCCTCCACCTTGGCGCGCGAGATCCGGTAGACGATGCCGGCGTCGCCGCGATGTTCGCCGGCGAGAAAGGAAAGAAGCTGGCGCCGGCCGCCGTCGTCCTTGTCGACCACGCGGTAGCGCAGATTCGGACGGTCGAAGCTGGCGACGAAAATGCGCGCGTCGCCGAGCTCGAGACGCTCGACGATCTCGCGCCGGGTCGGCGCATCGGCGGTCGCGGTGAGCGCGATCCGCGGCACGCCCGGAAAGCGCTCGGCGAGCGCTGCGAGCCCGAGATACTCCGGCCGGAAGTCGTGCCCCCACTGCGCCACGCAGTGCGCCTCGTCAATGGCGAAAAGAGCGAGCGGCACGCGGTCGAGAAGGGTGAGAAAGCGTTCGGTAAGCAGCCGCTCGGGCGCAACGTAGAGCAGGTCCAGCTCGCCCCCGAGGAAGCGGCGCTCGACGCGCGCCTGGTCGCGCCCGTCGAGGCTCGAATTCAGAAACTCGGCGGCGATACCGAGCTCCGACAGCGCCGCGACCTGGTCCTGCATCAGCGCGATGAGCGGCGAGACGACGATGCCGGTGCCGGGCCTGAGGATCGCCGGGATCTGGTAGCAGAGCGACTTGCCGCCGCCGGTGGGCAGGAGAACGACTGCGTTCCTGCCCTCGACCAGCGAGTCGACGATCGCCTCCTGGTCGCCGCGGAATCCGGGATAGCCGAAGAGCCGCAGGAGGACGCTGCGTGCCGCTTCGCTCAACGTCTGCGGCCGGAGGAAAAGGGGCTCATCGGGCGCCGTCCGCGAGTCCGATGCGGGCGAGCAGGGCCTGCTCGACTTCGTCCACGGGCAGGGTGCTCAGGATGCCACGGTGCGTCGCGCACTCGCGGCGATGGCAGGGGAAGCACGGCGGCCGCCGCGAGAGAACGAGATCGGCCGGATTCCACGGCCCGTTGCGCGCCGGGTCGGTCGGACCGAAGAGAGCGACGGCAGGCGCGCCGACGGCGCAGGCGAGATGGAGCGGGCCGGTGTCGGCGGCGACGATGGCGCGCGCGCGCCGGGCGAGCGCCGCGAGCTCCATGAGATCGCACGGAAAGCAGGCGATGGCCGTCCCGCCGGAGGCGGCGACGACGCGTTCGGCGAGCTCTTCCTCGCCCGGTCCCCAGCTGACCAGCGCCGGAATGCGGCGTCGCGCCAGCCGACTGGCGAGCTCGCCGTAAAGCTCCGGCGGCCAGAGCTTGGAGCTCCAGCCGCCGCCGGGGTGAAAGAGCACCGGGCGTTCGAGGCCGAGGGCGGCGAGCTCGCGGTCCACCCGTGCCGCCTCGCGCTCGAACGGCGGCAGCGGGAAATCGCGCCGGCCGATCGCGTCGAGCCCTATGGCCGCGAGGAGGGCGAGATTCTTGTCGAGGACGTGCACGACGCCGGCCGGCAGCGCATGGCGCTCGTTGAGCAGCAACGCCGACGCCGGCTCGCGGCGGGCCGGTCCGCTCCAGCCGATGCGCCGCGTCGCGCCGCTCGCGCGAGCCCAGAAGGCGGACTTCCAGAGCCCCTGGAGATCGAGCGCGGTGGCGACCTGCGCCGCGCGAAGCGAGCTGACGGCGCGCGAGATCGCTCCCGGCCGGAAGGGACGGCTCGACGGAATCACCACGCACGAGGCGACTGCCGGGTTACCGGCAAGGAGCGGCCGGCCACCCGGCTGAACCGCCCAGACGACCTCGTGGCGCGCCTCGGTGAGCGCGGCCGCCACCGGCAGGGTGTGGACGATGTCGCCGATCGCCGACAGGCGGACGAGCAGCAGGCGCCCGGCAGACTTCGCGCCGGCGCCGGCTGCAGGGTTGGATGAGGTGACCGGAGTGGAGGGGGGCGGGAGCATCGAACCTCCGCATGCTAGCCGATACGGTCGGCCGGGAAGCGGCGGAGTCGGTCGTGATTCACCGGTCGCCCACCGCCGTCCACCGACGGGGCCGTGACTCGGCGCGCGGCACGGCGTAAGTTCCTTCCATCGCGCCGGCCGGTCGGGCGCCAAGGAGAGCGAGATGGGAAGAATCGGCAGGGAAATGGTGAACCGATTGATCTGGGGCCTCTTTCTCATCGCCATCGGCGCGACGCTGCTGGCGGTGAATCTGGGATGGGACCTGCCTCATGGCGCCTGGAACTACTGGCCGTTCCTGGTCATCGCCATGGGCACCGCGAAGATGCTCTTCGGCGGCGACCGCGAAGGCGGCGGCTTCTGGCTGATCCTCGGCGGACTCTACGGCTGGATCAGCATCTGGAACGTCGGTGGCCTCACCTGGGGAACCGCCTGGCCGATCTTCGTCATCGCCGGGGGCCTGTCGGTGATTCTCAAGCCGGTCCTCTGTCGCGGCGGCCGAGTGGCCGGTGGCGACCGGTCGGGCGATGTCGGCTCGCAGCGCGGAGTCGATCATGTCGGCTGACCGGGACTTGCGCACGCAGGACGGCGCGGCGCCCTGGTTTTCGCCGCGCCTCATCCTTGGTCTCGCGATCGTCGTGCTCGGCAGCCTGATGCTGCTCGACAACCTCGACATTCTCGACGCCGACCCGCTCTACCGCTTCTTCTTCCCGGCCGTGCTGCTCGCGGTCGGCGTATCGGTCCTCATCCAGGGCAGCATCTGGGGCTGGGTGTGGATCGTCGGCGGCGGCTGGATCCTGGCGGAGAAGCTCGACTACATCGAGCTCAACTTCTTCCAGCTCTTCCTGCCCGCGGTTCTCCTGCTGGTCGGCGGCTCGCTGGTCTATCGCACCTTCGTGCGGCCGAAGGCGACCGCGCCCGGCGCGGAGGATCCGGCGAGCTACGTCCGTGCTTTCGCAGTGATGAGCGGCAACGAGCGCCGCGGCATCGCGTCGACGTTCCGCGGCGGCGATCTCGCCGCTTTCATGGGCGGCGTGACGCTCGATCTCCGGCAGGCGAAGATGACCCCCGACGGGGCGGTGCTCGACACGTTCGCTTTCTGGGGTGGAATCGAGATCAAGGTGCCCGAGAGCTGGCAGGTGCGCGGCGAGGTGATTCCGCTCATGGGTGGATTCGAGGACAAGACGCGGCCCAAGGCGGGCGCCATCGAAGGGACGCTGGTCATCCGCGGCTTCGCCATCATGGGCGGCGTCGAAGTCTCGAACTGAGCGGCCGCGAATGCACCCGATGATCGAACGCCCGGTCCGCCTCGTCGCCTATCTCGGCGTCGCGGCGATCTTCGGCGGCCTGCTCGCCCTGCTCATGCAGACGATCGCGCCGGGGAGCCTGCGCGGCGCCCTGGCGCTCTGCCTGCCGCTCGCGCTGGTCTACGGCTTTCAGTGCCTCTCGGTCTGGTACCCGGTGCGTCAGCTGCCGGCGAGCCGCGCTGGCGCGCCGCAACTGGTCCTCCTGCTCACCCT
>Ga0073904_10003759_pt1 | contig 11393 bp, 9 predicted proteins | sample KloWWTrecipitate_FD_66668 | JGI IMG/M metagenome (GOLD analysis project Ga0073904, IMG submission 66668) | Active sludge microbial communities from Klosterneuburg, Austria, studying microevolution and ecology of nitrifiers - Klosterneuburg... | ecosystem: Engineered > WWTP > Aerobic digester >... | reverse complement strand
GAGCTCGTAGCGAATACTACACCACCCTGGCGTGCGCGAATTGCCGAAGGCAGTAGGGAATTCTCGATGCGGTGCGATGTCGGGGACACGACTTGTCGGATTCGCGACAACGAGAATCCCTGCCGGAATCGAGATCGCCATTCATGCCGGGAGCCCGCGCATCTTTTCGGCTTCCTGCCGGTGATCCGCGTGCGCACGGGCGGGAGACAGAAGTGCGTCCACGGCACCGCGGGACCAGGCTCGCGCGGCGCTCATGCGAATTTCGGTAGGTCAGTCTCGAGCGGTGAACGACGACGGGGATGGCGGGCGTGCCGGTTTCAACGACGTACCTCGTCGCGTCCGCCTCGTCGTCGGCTGGGCCTTGCCCTAGGCGTACGAAGGATACGTCGGCTCGTACATGTTCTTGCGGATGAAGTTCGCCGTATCGGCCGGCTTGGGCACGCCGGCCAGCCCGCGCGCGAAGGCGACGTCGGCCACGCACGTGGCGATCGCCGCCGAGACTTCCCGCATGCGCGACAGCGACGGATAAATGCTGCCCTGGTCGAGGTCCTCCTTCGACACCATGCCGGCCAGCGTATCGGCGGCGGCGAGGAACATCTCGTCGGTCACGCGCTTCGCCTTGCAGGCGACCACGCCCAGGCCGACGCCGGGGAAGATGTAGGAGTTGTTGCCCTGCCTCGGGACGAAGGTCTTGCCGTCGAAGTTCACCGGCGCGAAGGGGCTGCCGCAGGCGAAGACCGCGCGGCCCTTGCTCCAGGCGTAGGCTTCCTCGGCGGTGCACTCGGCTTTCGAGGTGGGATTGGACAGCGCGAAGACGATGGGCCGCTCGTTGAAGGAGCTCATCGCCTCGATGATCGGCTTGGTGAAGGTGCGGCCCACGGCGGCTACGCCGATGATCGCCTGGGGCTTCAGCGCATTCACCGCGGCGGCGAAATCGGCCACCGGCGCGTGTTCGTGGGCGTATTTGCGCTTGTGGTCGGTGAGGCCCTGCCGCGCGGCAGTCACAAGACCCTTAGAGTCCACCAGCCAGCAGCGCTTGCGCGCCTCGGGTTCCGGCAGGCCCTGCGCCACGAGGGAGGCCGTCACGAGGTCGGCGATGCCACAGGCGGCTTCGCCGGCGCCCAGGAACAGCACGCGGGTGTCGGCGAGGCTCTTGCCGGTGATGCGGATCGCGGACTTGAGCCCGGACAGCGCGACCGATGCCGTGCCCTGGATGTCGTCGTTGAAGGTGCAGATGCGGTCCTGGTACTTGTGCAGCAGGCGGAAGGCGTTCGCGTTGGCGAAGTCCTCGAACTGGATCAGCACGCCGGGGAACACTTCGGTCGCCGCCGTGACGAATTCGTCGACCAGCGCGTCGTATTCCGCGCCGCGAAGGCGCCGGCGCACCGCGCCGATGTAGAGCGGGTCGTTCAGCAGTTCCTCGTTCTCCGTCCCTACATCGAGGGTCACGGGAAGGCACAGGCTAGGGTCCATGCCGGCGCACGCGGTATAGAGGGAAAGCTTGCCGACCGGTATGCCCATGCCCTGCGCGCCGAGGTCGCCGAGACCGAGGATGCGTTCCCCGTCGGTCACCACGATGAGCCCGGCTTTCTGCGGCCAGTTCTGCAGCAGCTGCTTCACGCGTCCCGTGTCCGACGCGGTGACGAAGAGCCCGCGCGCCTGGCGGTAGATCCGTCCGTAGAGCTGGCAGCCCAGCCCGACGGTGGGCGTGTAGATGAGGGGCATGATCTCCTCGGCGTTCTCCATCACCACGCGGAAGAAGAGCGTCTCGTTGCGGTCGTGGAGCGCGGTGAGGAAGATGTATTTCTCGAGGTCCGACGATTGGCCGCGCAGGTTGCTCAGCACGCGCTGGACCTGCTCGGGCTGGGTGTGGACGCGAGCGGGCAGCAAACCGCGCAGTCCCAGCGCATCGCGCTCGCGATCCGTGAAAGCCGTGCCCTTGTTGCAGACCGGATCGTGCAGGAGGGAAAGTCCCCTGAGGGACGTCGAGGAAGTCGAGCCTGAATCAGCCATGGTGATCATCTCCGAGCATCCGCCGGGTCGCCGGATCGCGCACCTCACGCGTCCCTCGAGCGCCGCAATCTTGTCCGGGCAATGCCGGTGGCGGACTGTCAGTCATGCTAGGCCGCGGCGGCGCGCGAGCTTTGCGCTCGATCAATGGCGGGGTTTGCGCCCCGTCAATTGCACGGCGTTTGACAGGTTGCGAGGGGCCGCGTAGCCTCCGGCGGCATCCGGTCGGGAGAGCGCCGCCGCGGTTGATCGCGGGGCCGCCGAAGGGGTAGCGCCCGCAAACTCTCAGGCAAAAGGACCGTCCGGACCCGGGTTCGTCGCCCGCAGCAGGGGTGCCGAGGCTGTCCCGGACTCTGGAGAGCGACGGCGGGGGTCCCCGAATCCCGGGGGCCGCCGGTGATCCGTCCACCGAAGGGGCTCGCGGACCGGGAGACCGGCGCCGTAATCTCTCAGGTACAAGGGACAGAGGGGCCAGGCAAGCGATGAGGGCTTGCCTGGCCCCTTTTCATTTCCAGGAGGCGAACGCCATGCCGAAAGCCACGCCACTCAACGCCATCCACCGCGAGGCCGGCGCCCGCATGGTGGATTTCGGCGGCTGGGACATGCCCGTCCACTACGGTTCCCAGGTCGAGGAGCACCATGCCGTGCGCCGTGACGTGGGTCTCTTCGATGTCTCGCACATGCGGGTGGTCGACATCGAGGGCGCGGGCGCGCGGGAGTTCCTGCGCTTCGCGATCGCCAACGACGTGGGCAAGCTCACGACGCCGGGCAAGGCGCTCTACTCGTGCCTGCTCAACGATTCCGGCGGCGTGGTGGACGACCTCATCGCCTATTTCTTCCGTGACGACTTCTTCCGGCTGGTGGTGAACGCCGGCACGGCGGAAACCGACATCCAGTGGCTGCACTCGCTCAACGCCCTCGCGGGCCATGGCGTGGCAATCTCGGCGCGGGAGGAACTCGCGATGGTCGCCATCCAGGGGCCGAGCGCGCGCGAGACCCTCTGGAAGGCGTTTTCGGAAACAAGGCCGGGGAGCGAAGGGCTCGCGCCCTTCAGCGCGGCGCGCATGGGCGACATCATGGTGGCGCGCACCGGCTACACCGGCGAGGACGGCTTCGAGGTGATGTGCCCGAACGAGGACGTCGTGTCGATCTGGAAGGGCCTCGTCGCGGCCGGCGCGCGCCCGTGCGGGCTGGGCGCGCGCGACACGCTGCGGCTCGAGGCGGGCATGAACCTCTACGGCCAGGACATGGACGCCTCGACCTCGCCCCTGGACGCCGGCCTCGCCTGGACCGTGGACCTCAAGTCTCCGCGGCCCTTTTTCGGCAGGAAGGCGCTGGAGAACCGTCCCCAGGCCCACGATTTCCTCGGCCTCGTGCTGAAGGACAAGGGCGGCGTGATGCGCGCGCACCAGAAGGTGAAGGTGGGGGAAGCCGAAGGCGAGATCACCAGCGGCACCTTCTCGCCCACGCTCGGCATCTCCATCGCGCTCGCGCGGCTGCCCCGGGGCACGGCGCCAGGCACGGTGGTCCCTGTCCTGGTGCGCGACAAGGAACTCGCCGCGACGGTGGTGAAGCCCCCCTTCGTCCGCAACGGCAAGCCGCTGATCTGATCCCGGGTCCGGTTCGCGAACCGGGTCCCTCACCGAAAGACTCCACGGAGACCATGCCATGAACGTACCCCAGGACCGGAAGTACACGAACTCGCACGAATGGGTGCGCCAGGAAAGCGACGGCAGCCTGAGCGTCGGCATCACCGACCATGCGCAGGAGCAGCTGGGCGACATGGTGTTCGTGGAAACGCCGAAGGCGGGCAGGAAGATCGCCGCGGGCGAGGCCGTGGGCGTCGTCGAGTCGGTGAAGGCCGCCTCGGATTTCTACGCCCCGGTGGCGGGCGAGGTGCTGGCCGGCAATGACGAGGTCGCCGGAGCCCCGGAAATGGTGAACGCGGACGCCTACGGATGCTGGCTGTTCCGGATGAAGCCCGACAACGCCGCCGATCTCGGCAAGCTCCTGGATGCTGCCGCCTACGAGAAGCTCGCCGCCGAATAGGGCTTCGCGGCCGTCGACCCGACCGCGCCATCGCTCGCCGCCGAACAAGGATTCGCCATGCCCGACACGACCACGCCGCCGCCCGCCCACCGAGCCACGCTCGACCAGCTCGAGGACCGCGCCGCCTTCCTCCGCCGCCACGTCGGACCGTCGGTGGCGGACCAGGCCGCGATGCTCGCCGAGCTGGGATTCGCCTCGCGCGAATCGCTCGTGGAGGCCATCGTCCCGCCCGCCATCCGCAGGCGCAAGCCGATGGCGCTTCCCGAGGGCAGGCCGGAGGCCCTGGCGCTCGCGGATCTCAAGGCCATCGCCGCGAAGAACCGCGTGTGCCGCTCCTGGATCGGGCAGGGCTACTACGGCACGCATACGCCGGGCGTCATCCAGCGAAACATCCTCGAGAATCCGGCGTGGTACACGGCGTACACGCCCTACCAGCCCGAGATTTCCCAGGGAAGGCTCGAGGCGCTGATCAATTTCCAGACGATGGTGTGCGAGCTGACGGCGATGGCGATCGCGAACGCCTCCATGCTGGACGAGGCCACGGCCGCCGCCGAAGCGATGACCCTGTGCCGGCGTTCGGCAAACCATGCCTCGCCGGTGTTCGCCGTCGCCTCCGATGTGCTGCCGCAGACCCTCGACGTGCTGCGGACGCGGGCGGCGCCGCTCGGCATCGAGATCCGCGTGGCGGATCCGGCGCAACTGGCGGGCGTGGAGGCATTCGCGGTCCTCGTGCAGTACCCGGGCGTGGACGGCGAGATCCGCGACCATCGCGGGCTTGCCGAAGCGCTGCACGCGAAGGGCGCGCTACTCGTGGCGGCGGCCGATCTTCTCGCGCTCACGCTCCTCGTGCCGCCCGGAGAATGGGGTGCGGACGTCGTGGTCGGCTCGGCGCAGCGTTTCGGCGTGCCCATGGGCTACGGCGGCCCGCATGCGGGATACCTGGCGACCCGCGATTCGCTCAAGCGCAGCATGCCGGGACGGCTGGTCGGCGTGACCGTCGATTCCCACGGCAACCCTGCCTACCGCCTCGCCCTGCAGACCCGGGAGCAACACATCCGCCGCGAGAAGGCGACCTCCAACATCTGCACGGCTCAGGTGCTGCTGGCCGTGATGGCCTCGATGTACGCGGTGTACCACGGGCCGGCCGGGCTCGCGAGAATCGCGAGGCGCGTCCATCGGCTCGCCGGCATCGCGCGCGCCGGCCTGGTCAGGCTGGGTTTCGAGATTCCGGCGCATCCGTTCTTCGACACGCTCACGGTGAAGACCGGCCCGAAGACGGCCGCGATCGTGGCGAAGTGCGAAAAGGCGGGCGTGAACCTGCGACGCATCGACGCTGGCACCCTCGGGTTCTCGTTCGACGAGACGACGACGCGCGAGGACGTGGCCGAGCTCTGGGCGCTGTTCGCCGGCAAGGCGGCGCCGTTCGCGCCGGGCGACCTGGACGAGGCGGGCGAGGGCGTTCCCGCGGCGTTCGCCCGGACGAGCGCCTACCTCACGCATCCGGTGTTCAACCGCTACCACGCCGAGACCGAGATGCTTCGCTACCTGCGGCGGCTCGCGGACAGGGACATCGCCCTCGATCGCGCCATGATCCCGCTCGGGTCCTGCACCATGAAGCTCAATGCCACGAGCGAGATGATCCCGGTCTCCTGGCCCGAGTTCGCGAACCTGCATCCGTTCGCGCCGGCGGAACAGGCGGCGGGCTACCGGGAACTCGTGGCAAGCCTGGAGAAGATGCTCGTCGAGTGCACGGGCTACGCGGCCGTGTCGATGCAGCCCAACGCCGGTTCCCAGGGCGAGTACGCGGGGCTGCTGGTCATCAAGGCCTGGCATGCGAGCCGCGGCGAGAGCCACCGTGACGTGTGCCTCATCCCGAGCTCGGCGCACGGCACCAATCCCGCCTCGGCGCAGATGGCCGGGATGCAGGTGGTGGTCGTGGCCTGCGATGCGCGCGGCAACGTCGACCTGGCGGACCTGCGCGCGAAAGCCGGGCAGCACGGGAAGGCCCTCGCGGCGATCATGGTGACCTATCCGTCGACCCACGGCGTCTTCGAGGCGGGGATCACGGAGCTGTGCGAGATCGTGCACGCCCACGGCGGGCAGGTCTATGTGGACGGCGCCAACATGAACGCTTTGGTGGGCCTGGCCGCCCCCGGCGCCTTCGGTGGCGACGTGTCGCACCTGAACCTGCACAAGACCTTCTGCATTCCGCACGGCGGCGGCGGGCCCGGCGTGGGTCCCGTGGCGGTCGCCTCCCACCTCGCGCCTTTCCTGCCGGGGCATCGCTGCCTCGAATCCCCCGCGCAGGCCATCGGCGCCGTTTCGGCCGCGCCCTACGGCAGCGCCTCGATCCTTCCCATCTCGTGGATGTACGTGGCGATGATGGGGGGAGAGGGCCTCACGGCCGCGACGGAGGTCGCGATCCTCAACGCGAACTACGTCGCCAAGCGCCTCGCGCCCCATTTTCCGGTCCTGTATACCGGGCCGGGCGGGCTCGTCGCGCACGAGTGCATCCTCGACCTGCGCCCGCTCAAGGAAACCTCGGGCATCTCCGTCGATGACGTGGCCAAGCGGCTCATCGACTACGGATTCCACGCGCCCACGATGTCCTTTCCCGTGCCGGGAACGCTCATGGTCGAGCCCACCGAGAGCGAATCGAAGGCCGAGCTCGACCGCTTCTGCGAGGCGATGATCGCCATCCGCGAGGAGATCCGCTCCGTGGAGGAAGGGCGCCTGGACCGCGAGGACAACCCGCTGCGGCACGCGCCGCACACGGCGGCGGCGGTCACGGCCGACGAGTGGAAGCACGCCTATCCGCGCTCGCTGGCGGCCTATCCGGTCGCTTCGCTGCGCGAGTCCCGGTACTGGCCTCCGGTGGGTCGCGCGGACAACGTCTACGGCGACCGCCACCTCTTCTGCGCCTGCACGCCCGTGACCGGGGAGGACTAGCCTAGGGCTTCGGGAATTTCGCGGCGAAGCACTCGGCCACCAGGCCCATGCCCGCCGGCGAGAGATTCTGGAACCGGCAGCCGGCGCACAGCACGCGGCGGCCGTCGTCGAGCGTGTTCATGGACGTGTGGCGGACCTCGAGGTCCACGACCACGGGCTCGCGCCCCGCGCGCTCGATCAGGCAGCCGGGCAGGACCATGCCGGGCTCGAGCGCCTTTCGCGCGGATTCCACCTGCATGCCGATGCCACCCTGGCTGATGTCCGTGATGGTGGCCTCGAGGATGGGCGTGGCGCCGGCATAGGCCACGCAGCGAAGGGGAGCGCTCCTGGGCACGGGGGCGCGCTCGAGCATGCGCCGCCGGTTGATGGATGCCGAGACCGGAAAATCGAACCGGATGAAACCGATCCCGTCACCGGCGGAATGCGAGGGATTGGTGGCCGTGAATCCGATCCGCCATTCGCCCCATTCCACGAGAAACGCCACGCGCTTCATGTCGCGAAGCGCGGCGGGGGCGGGCGCCTGCGCTTCGGCGTCGAGCAGGATGTGGCGGCGCGACGGGTCCACGGCGCAAAGCCGCGCGCGAAAGGCCGGCGCACCCGATTCCGGCGTGGCGAGGACCGTTTCCCCCTGCGCCGCGAGCGCCTCGAGCACCGCGATTTCCGCCTCCGTCGGCGGTCGGTCGATCAGGCCCATCGCCAGAAATCGCCCCTTTCCTCGAGAAAGAACCGCGCCAGCACCTGCTGGTGGACCTCGGTCGCGCCGTCGACGAGGCGCGCCTGGCGCGCGTAGCGGTATATCCACTCCAGCGGCGTGTCCGTCGAGTAGCCGCGCGCGCCGCAGAGCTGGATCGCCGCGTCGGCGCACTGGTGAAGGGTGTCGGCCACCTGCACCTTGGCCATCGAGATCTCCTTTCGCGCGAAGTCGCCGGTTTCGAGGCGTGCGGCGGCCTTCATCGTGAGCAACCGCCCGATCTCCACCTGCATCGCGCAATGCCCGAGCTTGGACTGTACGCTTTCCCGGTCCGCCAGTGGCCGGCCGCCACTCAGGCGTTCGCGCGTGTAGCCGGCCGCGATGTCCAGGCAGCGCCGCGACAGGCCGAGCCAGCGCATGCAGTGCGTGAGACGCGCCGTGCCCAGGCGGATCTGCGTCACCTTGAGCCCGTCGCCCACGCCCATGAGGCGGTTCTCGTCGGCGATCTCCAGGCCGTCGTACTCGAGCTCGCAGTGCCCGCCGTGCTCCTCGGGCCCGAGGATCGGGATGCGCCGCACGATGCGCCAGCCGGGATCGTCGCGGTGGTGCAGGAACGCCGTGAGTCCCTTGCGCGGGTCGTCGGACGTCTTGGCGACGACGATGAAATGCTCCGCGTCCTGGGCGCCCGTGATGAACCACTTGCGCCCGTGCACCCGCCAGCGGTCGCCCCGGCGCGTCGCCGTGGTGAGCATCATGGCCGGGTCCGAGCCGCTGCCGGGATGCGGCTCGGTCATCGCGAAGGAGGAACGAACCGTGCCGTCGACGATGGGCTGCAGCCATCGCTCCTTCTGCCCGGGCGTGCCGACCTTTTCGAGCAGGATCATGTTGCCGTCGTCGGGCGCGGCGCAATTCGCGCTCACCGGGCCGAAGAGCGAGTAGTTGAGTTCCTCGTAGCAGGCGGCCATGCCGACCACGCCCAGCCCCTGGCCGCCGCGCGAGACGGGCATCTGCGGCGCCCAGAGGCCCTCGCTCTTCGCCTGGGCACGCAGGATCGCGAGCAGTTCCGCCCGGATGTTCTGGTGCTCGTCGAACGATTCCGGCGTGGTGTCGTAGGCGAGGACGTGGTCGCGCACGAAGGCGCGGCAGCGCCGCCGGTAGTCCTCGACGGGCGGGGCAAGCGTGAAATCCATGGCGGCTCCTAGAGCGAGTTGACGAGGTGGCCGCCGTCGACCACGACGATCGAGCCGGTCATGTAGGCGCCGGCGTCGGAGGCGAGGAGCAGCAGTGCTCCCTCCAGGTCGCGCGGCGAGCCGATGCGTCTCTGGGGAATGCGTCGCGTCATCGCCTGGCCGGGCTCGGACTCGAAGAAATCGCGATTCATCTCCGTGATCACGTAGCCCGGGGCGATGGCGTTCACGCGGATCGCGTGACGGGCCCATTCGAGGGCGAGCGCCTTGGTCACCTGGACGAGGGCGGCCTTGGCCGCGGCGTAGGCGAGCAGGTGCGTGGCCTGGCGCAGGCCCAGGATGGAGGCGATGTTCACGATCGAGCCTGCGCGCTTTCCGGCGATCATCGACTTCGCCACGGCCTGCGCCACGCGCCAGGCGCCGTCGAGGTTGGTGTCGAGAACGCGCCGCCAGTCGGCCTCTTCGAGCTCGATCGAGACCCTGGTGTCGGCGATGCCCGCGTTGTTCACGAGTATGTCGATTCCGCCGGCGAGTTCCGCGGCGCGGTGCACGGCCGCGGTAACGCTCGCGGGGTCCGTCACGTCGAGCGAGACGGCGTGCGCCGAGCCGCCGTCTGCCCGGATCGCCGCCACGAGCGATTCCAGGCGCTCGGCGCGCCGGGCGGCGGCGACGACGACGGCGCCTCGCACGGCAAGCGCTTTCGCGAAGCTCTCGCCCAGGCCGCTGGAGGCGCCGGTGACGAGGGCGACCTTGCCGCGGATGTCGAAGAGGGGATCGGTGATCATGGCGTTGGTCCTTCGCTAGCGCTTGAGCGCCCGGGGATTGCTCACGGCGAGGCGCGCCGCCGTGGCCGCGCGCAGGTAAGCGAGTAGCTTTGCGCGTGGCTCGCCTTCGTCGAAGGCGCCTTCGCGGATGCGCGCCGCGAGCCTCGCATTGCCTTCGCGGGAACCGGCGGGTTCCGCGCCGAGGAGCACCGCGATACTCGCCGTTTCCCCGCCATCGTCCGCGGGCGCGGCCAGGTCGCGGGCGGCGATGGCCAGCGCGTTGGCCGCCATCAGTGCCGCGTAGCGCCTTTCGTCGGGCAGGGCCGGCACGAGATCGGCGACGATCGCGGCACGCGCGATCTCGATCAGGTCGGCAGCCGAGGGTTCGACCTTCATCGCGTGTCCTCCGTGAGGGCGAGTATCTCGAGTTCCAGTTCCGGGACGAGGTGGGCCGTGAGGGCGAGTTCCAGCGAGCGCTGGGAGCCGGAGCGGTGACGCTCTGCCTGCTGCAGCGCGATCACGCTCCAGCGAAGGTGCGCCATCACCTGCCAGTAGCGCGTTTCCTCCCGGCTGGCCGCGCGGCCCCCGGCGGCTGCGTAGCCGTCGAGGAAATCCTCCGCGCGGCCGACGCCGCCCGCCTCCCGGTCGGGGCGGGCGAAGCGCCAGCATCGCGCGAGCATCCACCCCAGGTCTTCGCGTGCATCGCCCCAGCCCGCGAATTCCCAGTCGAGCACCGCGGCGAGCCGCCCTTCGTGCACGAGATAATTGCCGGTGCGGTAGTCGCGGTGCAGCAGGCAGGCGGGGAGCGGCGCCGGCGCGTGGCGCGAGCACCACGCGAGGCCCCATTCGAGGGCGGGCCAGGCCTCGCCACGCACCGAGGAGAGCGCATCGAGGTTGGCACGGTAGGCGGCGATCGTGTCGCGCGCGTGGTCGGCGGGCGCGGGACCGAGGAAGGCGAGCGCGGTGTTCGGCGGCTTCACGGCGTGCAGCCGCGCGAGATTCGAGCCGAGGTCGCGGGCGAGCGCCACGCGGTCCGGAACCAGCGTGTCGTCCTTCGCCAGGCGATGGCCGGCCGCCACGCCCGGCACGCGGCGCATCACGAAGAAGTCGGGGCCGTTGCCGTCGCGGCACACGAAGAGGGGCTGCGGCACGCGCACGCCTGCGGCGTGGGCGACGCGCAGGATCTCGAATTCCTCGGGACGGGAATGGCTCACCGCGACGGCCGAAGGCGCGTCGGTTCGCAGCACCCAGGCATGCTCGCCGGACAGGGCGCCGCCGTCGACGGCGACGTCGATCGCCACGTTTTCCTGGATGGCGCCGCCGGAGAGCCGCTGCCAGCGCCTGATCGTCACTCGCGCGGCGCCGCAGGCGGCGGCGAGGAAGTCCTGCGCCCGCTCCCGGGGCTCGCGCGCTTCGCCGTCGGCGCTCATCGGCCGGGCGCGCGCACGCCACGATTGGCGGCGAAGGCAAGGCGCATCGGCGAGCCTTTCATGGGTGCGAAGGCGGTCGGTCGGAAAGGCTTCATTCTAGCCCACGCGCCCGAGGGAGCCCGGGTGCGTTCGGGTATAATTCGGTGCCAAAAACACCGGGCGCGATGCCCAACGCGATGCGCATTCTCCTGTCGAACGACGACGGCTACTATGCCCCCGGCCTTGCCATGCTCGCCGAGGCGCTGGCGCCACTGGGCACGATCACCGTCGTGGCGCCGGAACGCGATCGCAGCGGCGCCTCGAACTCCCTCAC